>Ga0172371_10007638_pt1 | contig 15328 bp, 16 predicted proteins | sample Lak12m_FD_114543 | JGI IMG/M metagenome (GOLD analysis project Ga0172371, IMG submission 114543) | Freshwater microbial communities from Kabuno Bay, South-Kivu, Congo - kab_022012_12m | ecosystem: Environmental > Aquatic > Freshwater > Lake | place: Democratic Republic of the Congo: South-Kivu... | reverse complement strand
CAGGGTATGATTGAAAAAATGTCACAGCAGCAGTATCGGCAGGCTTTAGTCGATGGTGTTATACAAATTGGGACTATTTTGGATCATTTCTATGCCAATAAAATAGACGATAAAGCTGATGAGTTGGGTAATTCTCCAATCATGTTGAACTAGAAAGAGGTAAATTGACAATATTTGTCAGTTTTTTACATAAAAATACAATGGTCAAAAATAAATTTTTAAATAGTGAAATAAAGTGCTGTTTTTTATTTGAAAATAAATATAATAAAAGTTGGCATAATACATGCTAATTACAAAGTAGCTTTAAAAGCTTATAAAAAATTAACAAAACATTTGTGGAGAATGTTATGAAATCAGTTCAAAAGGGTTTCACCCTTATCGATACTCCATAAGTGTCCACATAAAATGAACAATCCATAAGTAAGTCAATATGGACATCATCGAATAATCGACAGACCCGTTCCCGCTATGAAGCAGAAATATTCCTTTGCTCTTCTTTTGTTTCTTCCTACATTGATTCATGCACAAGCGTTAGACTTAATTCAATATTCAGATATTTCATCAATTCCTCAAATTGCTTTGAATCCAAAAATCCAAACAGAACTTCAAACATTGTTAAAGCATGATTATCTAAAATTTCAATCTAATTTCGATAATTACTCAGCGCCCTATTTACTAAAGACAGATGAGGCTCTGTATTATGAAGGTCGGTCTGGAAGCAGTTTAGATGCTTCATCAGCGATTGTTTTTAAAGATGGGCGATTGTTTGCTGCAATTTATTTTGCCAAAACCAAGACGTTAAAATACTTTAGCAATGATGCAAGTTGCTCAAAACAGTTACATCCTGCGATTCAAGTCTTTGCTCAGCAGCGTGAAATTCAAAGTATTGAGTATGTGACAGCAAGAGTGGAAAGCGCTTTAAAATATCATCTTGGTTTAGCTGCTCAATGTGAGGCTTATATAGAAAAACTTAAGAAAGGAAACTCAAGCTTTTTGAACATCTAAACCAAGATGAAAAATCTATAATGGCTCAATGGAAAGGTAAGTGAGTCGTATAAAATAAACGGGGAATATTTTTCCTTCAATAAGCTCAGGAAACTGTTGGCTGAGACTTCGGCGTGAGCTTAGTCGGACGCTTGTCGAAGCCATTGTGTGACAATATACTCCTATGGACTAACTTATACTCAACTTGCACAAATTATGTTGTGTAACGTGTGTAACATGTTGAAATTGTTAAAAAAATAGGATAACTAAAAATGCAACAGACTGAATTAAAACAATTACCAGATTGGTTATTAGAACAGTTACCCAAAATAACTGAACCAGCAATTTTATCACTGTGGGATACGAAACTTGTGGTCACTTACCCTGATCGTATGGAAGCAATTCACGAAAGCTTAAAAGACGTACAACACCAGATCCATCATGTCAAACCTAAAGATTCACAGATTCTACCAGAGGGTTATCAATATTTTGGTGAGGATAAAGAGAGTGGTTGCCTATTTTTTAAAACCTCTGAGCATCTTCCTAGTAGTTTTTTTCCTACACCGATAAAAAAAATTTGAGCATTTACAATCTGCTTTACAGACTGCCTTTGAAAATGAGCAAGCATATCTCGCAAATCCAACAGACTTTTTAACTGCTTATCATTTTATTGATACACAGCCAGCTTTTTGGACGGTTATTGGTGATGTACCATCATGGCACTGGAATACAGGGGGGCATTGCCAAAATGTTTATCACGGTGCATATAATGATGAAGATAATGGACAATTAGTGATTTATTTAGAAACTGGCTCACATCTCAATAAAGTAGAAGATGGTGGTAAATTATACCCAGAGCATTATCATGATTATCGTTTAGATGTTTGGGCAAATACGTTTGAACAGGCGTTTATCAAGTTGGCGGCAATGGTATATAAGTTTTTTGACCATCAAGGTGTTGAGCGTCCAAATGTGCCACATATAAAACCAGCATGGGTTCTGGAGCTTGATGAACGAATTGCAGAATTTAAAAAATGGAAAAATGAGGAGCTGTGAGTATTCACTATTAGGTGGCGTCCATGAGTTATTAAAGTATGTCGTTTAAAACATCTGCTAGCTTTTGACCATTCTTACGATCAATTAAACGTGCTGACATACCAAATTCATTTGGACCACTATAATCAGCTAAAGGTGTATCTCCGATAAACAAAACATCTTTGGCACGACATTCTAATTGATCTATTAAATATTGATAAATTTGTGACTCTGGTTTAATTGCACCAACTTCATAACTCCAAGCATAAGTATCGATGTTAGGTAATAATGAAGAAACAACTTTTCCATATGGCATGGCTAAATTTGAGCATAATGCCAATCTGAATCCCAATTCTTTTAATTCTTCTAAAGTTGAGAGCGTATCTTCATATAGAACAATGGATTGTAATTCATCGTTTAAATCATGCTCAAGTTCTTGTAATAATTGGTCTGGAATATTTATTCCTAGTAATTTTACAAGTTCAGTAAAACTTAAATTTTGAGACATAATGAATTTGGCATCATCAGGTTTTGGCTGTCGCCCATTTTCCTTAAGCCATTTTATTAATTTTCTATATGGGGAGCGTCTTTCCCCTATCTTCACAAGTGTGCCAAATACGTCAAAAATAATGACTGAAGGCTCAATATGGCCTGCTTTTATAAATGATTCCATATTTCTATACCCAATTAAATTAAGCTTTATTTCTTGTTCAGATTACCATAAGAGCATTACTATAAAAATTTAAGGGAGATATTTGATATCTCCCTTTGATTATTTTATTCACTGAAGTTTGCAAACATAATTTTAGGAAAGTTTTTCATGAAATGACGTCTAACATGATTGAAGTCGTTGAGGTCATTTTGAGTTTTTGAAAAGTAATTAACCCAAGCTAAAGTTGCATCTTGGTCATTTAAGTTAGGATTAACATTCAGAAATAAGGCTAAATCAAATGTACGGTCAATATTAAACTCTTTGATTAGAGCAACAGCAGTTGAGCGGACTTCTTCTGAAACAGAGAATTTTGGAGAAAAATAGTTATTCATAGCTGAACTCGCATAGAAATTATATAATGATATTTAGAAAGGTTAAATTGTCTCACTATGAAACAAAATAACCTTCTATAGGTTAAATTATCATTCTAAAAATTATTTATCAAGTTAAATTAACTTACTGTAGGTTATTATTCTGATTTGAAGGTTGCTATGATTAGATGTAGATTGTCAGCTTTAATGGGTGAACGAAAAATTTTAAAGTTAAGTGAGGTAGCTCAGGCGACCAGTATTAATCGCAATACGCTAACGAGTCTTTACTATGACCGGGCAATACGAATTGAACTTTCGGTTGCTGATACTTTGTGTAAATATTTTGATTGTAATATGCAAGATCTATTTGAATATACTAATGGGGATGAAGAAAGGGATGACACCTAGTAAAATGTCATCTCTTTTTTTAAAGCTCAATAGGATGTTTTAGATACAACTCAGGATCATTTCAAACAGTCTGAATGTATTAGGCAATACTCTTGCCCTCATACTTGATAACTATTATTTAGATCAACCCTTGCCTGTATACTACTTTACCTAAAACTATTATTTCTGACTCGTTCACCGTGTTGTCAGGATAAGCTGAATTGTCTTTAGTTATTTCAATCAACCCATTAGCACTACGGTGTAAACGAACAACCATTCTTTCACCATAGAAATATATTAAATAAATTAATCCCGATATAAAGTATTTATCTGACGTATCAACTAAAACTAAATCATCATTAAAAAGGGTTTCCTGCATTGCATCCCCCTTAATCTTAAAAACGCTTAGTATATCTACTTCATTTAAATGATTTTTAGTGCAAAATGATTTAGAGAGCATAATTTTATCTCCATCATTATTGCTAAAAGATATAACCTGATCGCCATCTAAATCATTTATATCAAGAGAACAAAGATCACTTTTACTGAAAATCTGATCACTTATATCAAGCGCTTTTAAGATTTTCATATATGTAGCTTGACGTGGTTTTGCGGTACCAACTTCATAATCAGAAATTTGTTTTCTTGAAATACCAACTGCATTAGCCAATTCTTGTTGAGATAGCCCTCGCTGTGATCGAAAAAACCTTAAACGCTCAGAGAAATCAGCAACCATAAAAAAATCCTTGACAGCTATCAAAACCTATCATAAATTATCAATTGCTATCTTGAAGTTATGAAAGGAGTTATCATGTACACATGTTCTTATGATGACGAATTAGCAGATATTGTCAAGGCTGCTGCAAAACGCGAAAACCGCACATATCGCGGTCAATTCAACCACTATTTAAAATTGATCCTTCAGCATGAAGGTCTTTTAGAAAGTCCAGACAACAAAAAAGCAGATTGCACTCGCCAAAGTAACCAATCTGCCCACATTCAACCCTAACCAAAGGAATCGAAACCATGAGAAGTCTAACCCAAATCGCAGTACCTTTCCATAATGCTGAATTATATGTTGTTGAGCATAAAGGGCAACCCTACACCCTCATGCAAACTATTGTTGAAGGTATGGGCTTGGATTGGAAAAGGCAATTCGTCAAACTAAAACAGTGTTTTGCACAAGGTATGGTGGAAATCACCATACCTACAATATGTCATTTACATTTAATAGCCGTCTTGGAAAACCATAAGTATCATTTATTTCAAAAAATTCTTGGATACTGGATAGCGAAAATATTGCAGGAATCATTGGTGATCCATCTGGACCTAAGAAAGAGCTTCTATCTGAAATTATTCAAGCAGCAGCTAAATGCTTAACCAAATAATTTCACTACTTATTCCGTAGAGCAATTATTTTCATTCGGCAAAAAGTATAAAAGCCCATGCGGGAACATGAGCTCTTATGAATGTCTTGATTGGCATCCAGACACTTCGATTTTGATCGATAGGGGCATTTTTGTCAATCCTATCTCAAGGTCACTTTTTGCCTGTTTTTTAATAAACAGGAGGCTCAAAATGAGCACTAAACTTAAAAATGGTCAGTCACGCTACCAATCAAAAGCCAAAGTTGTGACCATTAAAAAATTTCAGTTATTGACGTTGAGACAGGCAACTGATCGTTTAAATGATGCAGCGTTTGAAAAACATGGTGATGCTTACCTTGAATTCCCTGTAATTGTTCAGGGAGATGGTAGCCCTTCTGATGTTTTTAATCTATATTTGCTGAAAAAACTTGAGCAAACAATACAGTATGATTTTAAAACATTTTCATCTATTGCCAATCAGCTTGTTGATTTTCAGCGTTTTTTAGAAGATGAGCAACTGAACTGTTTGAAGTTCCATAAAGTAAAACAGTCAAATGCGATTTTTAAATATCGTACTCGTCTTATTGAGCAGGCAAATGCAGGTCTAATTTCAGCTCGCTCTGCAAGTAATCGAATTAATGCGGTAGTGAATTTTTACCGATTTCTCGTTACAGAAGATTTGATCGATCATCAGTGCTATGGCATACCGTTTAAAGACGTTTACAAATATATTGCTGTAGATAATGAATTTGGTGCACGTCGAAAAATGGCAATTAAGTCACATGATTTTGCAATTCATGTTCCAGCCAAAGCTCCAAATTCTGAAGCGATTGTGGATGGTGGTGAATTAAGCCCTCTCAGCGTTGAATCGCAAACTGTCATATTAAAAGCACTGCAAAAATCATCACGTGTATATCAGTTGCTGTTTTATGTTGCATTGTTTACAGGTGCTCGTTTACAAACGATTTGTACTTTGCGAATCAAAAACTTAATTGATTGTGAGCCAGACAGTCATGACTTTATCCGTCTGCCCGTTGGAGCGGGTACAGGTGTGGACACTAAATTTCAAAAGCCGATGACACTTTTGATTCCAAATTGGTTAGTACAAGACCTGAAAATTTATATCAATAGTGAGCAAGCGCATCTGTGTAGACAGAAATCAAATTATGGCGACTCGGATGAAAACTATGTGTTTCTCACCAAGCTTGGTACACCTTTTTACACCAGCAAAGCCGAACAGCAAGAACTGACTGAGCGGATCAAAGCCTCTGACTCATTTGGGGCGAGGCTGAAACTGTATGAGGGTGAAGCGGTACGTAGTTATTTAAAAGTCGTGCTATTACCCGAAATTCGCTTGATTGATCCACAATTTAAAAGTTTTAAATTTCATGATTTACGTGCCAGTTTTGGGATGAATTTGCTGGAAAGTCAGTTACAGCATCTACCTGAAGGGCATTCTGCTATGACCGCTGTTGAGTATGTGCAAGCTCGGATGGGACATCGCAACATCAGCACTACTTTACAGTATTTGAATTATAAATCACGATTGCAATGGCGCAGTAAAATTCAGCATGAGTATGAATCAAGCTTAATGAAATACGTGATGTCTTCTGTCAATTTAGCAGGAGAGTTGTCATGAATTTTAGACGCTCTCCGATTTTGGTGCATATCTCAGATATCAACAAACAAATTAATGAGCATGAGCGACTTGTTCTTGTCTGCAAAGATAAGACAGCCTCTTTTGCTTTTAAGACATTCGACATCGGAACTCTGTTTTATCGGAAAAGAGTATCTGGCGAGGTTTTGTCAGAACAACAGTTATCTGCATCTTTTGATGAAAAAAGACGTTATTTTTTGCAGTGTTTAACGGACTATTTGTTGCAAATGAGCGGATCAGATTTGTCAAAAGGACTATTTTATTACACCAGTAAACTTTTTTTAGATTGGGTGGATAGCCAAAAGAAAAATTTTGATTTATCAAATCAAGACAGTGTGATAGATGCGTATCGTCGTTACAGCAAATATTTAGTTGATCGCACTTTGCTTGCAGATACTGATGAAGAAAACCTAGCTGCACATACAGCAAAGCAATATCAGCGTAATGCGGCGAAGTTAATCGCATATGTATTTGACTGTCATGAAATTGATATTGTTAGTCAAGCGATGCAAGTACAGTCTCAGCGTTACGATGTTCCTGTTTTGCCAATCGCTAAAGAAGATCATCAAAAAACTTATGCAACTTTGTTGAATGTCTTTCTTGAAATTCATCGTATTGTTGTACAAGAAAATGACTTTCCTGCGCATTTTCAATCTGTAGATGAAGAAGATTTTTATTTTTACTCGGGCTTTCATCATCAAACTGAGAAACAACATATTCAGTTTGATATGCAGAATTATTTAGCCAAATATCCAGTTATTCCAGTCCTTTCCAAAATGCTGGCTGATTTTGAGTTAGGAGAAGATAGTGAGCATCGAAAACGTGTACGTGAAAATCGTAATCAAGCGATTCGTAAACTTGAAGAGCGTAATAAAGACAAGCGACATTTAGAGCGTACAAGACTTGCCTCCTATGGTCTTGCCATTGGTATGTTGTTATTTATTACGCAAACTGGTGCAAATCTAGACACTGCTCAACAGTTACAACTTGATACGATGGAAATCCTACCAAGTACCCAAGGGCGCAGGTTTTCAGGAACAAAAAGCCGTGCAGGTGACAAAATAGTACGACCAGAATTTGGGGTGAAATTTGAGCCAGTTTTTAGGAAGATTCTGGAACTTCGAGAGTGGTATGTGCAAGATGAAGCATGTGATTTTGTCTTTCCAATGCGCAACGAAATTCAGCAATTGGGACCTGTAAGCAACGGCAGATTACAATTAATAAAAAATTTTTTACAGCGCATTTTCCCAAAAATGGTTTGGATTATGCCGCAGCAGTGGCGTAAACATAAAAGCAGTCAAACTGTTGAGTTTAGCGCTGGTGATCTACTGCTTGAAGCTGAAGTCATGGGTCACTCTCTCGATACGGCAAGAAATAATTATGCACGTACTTCATTCAAAGATGCAGCCCAGCAAATTTCACAGTTCTTTAATGAGCTGCGAGAAGTTGCCGTCTCAAAAACTCGAACGCTTGAACGAATTTCGGTGCAAATGCTAGATGAAACTATTGATGCTCAATCCTCACCTGTCGGTGCATGTGCCTCTATCCATCCACAGCCTGAAAAAGCTATTGGGTTTACTGAACGGGCCCCTACACCCAATTGTCAGCAATTTGAGCATTGCTTATTCTGTCAATACTATGCAGTCCACGCTGATGACGAAGATGTGCGTAAGCTTTTATCACTGAAAAGCCTACTCGGCTACGTTAAGCAAAAAGCCACGGACTTAATCAAGTGGGAACAGCAGTTTGGGGTTGTGCTACATCGAATTGACGAAGTACTCAACGAATTATCAGATACTTATGAAAATTTACGTGATCGTATTTTTTCAATTCAAGAAGAAGTAGAAAGCGGTGATTTAGATGCCTATTGGCTCAATCATTTTGAATTGCTAATTGATTTGGGGTGGATATCATGAGTTCATTTAATTCATATCTATATTCATTGGGTATTGCTGAGCAGTTCTTACCTGATGAGTACAATCTACAGAATAATCAGCTGACTGTTCCAAGTACTTTTGTATTATCGCGAATGAAGAGTGGTGAGATATTGTCAGTTTATTCAGACAATATCTGGGATCTTTCTCCATATTTACCGAAGTGTGATTGTCGCCTGAATTTTGATAGTTGGCTTGAAAATGCCCGAGAAAATGACTTTCTTTACTGTCAAATTCGGGCAGAAATGAAAAAAATCAGTTTTGCTTTGCTTTATATAAAATCTGGTAAGTCGATTATTAAAAGTATCGAACAGCGGCATACGGTTTTACGCCAGTTTGCAGCAATTGCATATAAAAATGGCTGTACATTACAACAATTATTTAGCGATGTTGCTTATATGTCAAAAGTAAATGATGCTTATGTTGGTGTGAGCTATCAAAAAGCCATTCACATTAAAGCATTTTTAACGGATTGTTTTGCCTTACAACAGCAATACCCATTGCTCATTCCTGCGTTTAGTACATATAAGCCAATAGAGCATTTAGCAAAGTTGGCTGCTCAACTCAGGTTGCAGTCAGGCAAAGTAGGCCCACAAACCAAAGTTGTTCCTTCACGGCTTTATATAGCCTTAATTAATACTTTAGCAGATAAATTGAATGAATTTAATCAAAATGCATCAGCACTTCTGAAATGGTTTCAGCGCAAGCAGCAGGCTGCAAATTTTGCTTTGATGCCGACAGAATAAGCGTGAAAAAAATGCGGTAAGTTTTGCTGATGCTCGAGATTTGCTCGGTTTAACGGCACTGTTTGAAAATAATCAGATTCAAAAACATGCCAACCTCACCCGTTATATGACGTTGATTCAAGGCATGGCCAAGTTGTGGATTCATCTGTTTACAGGGATGCGTGATAATGAAGTGAATCAGCTGTCATCTGATTGCTATCAAACTATTCAAAGTAATGAGCATCTTGTGCATGTCATTGTGGGCTATACATCAAAATTACACGGGGGTGGCAACAAGTCTACGTATTGGATCACGTTTGAAGATATTCAAGTAGGCGTTCATGCAGCACAAAGTATTGGTGAAATATACGCCCTGCTCAACCCACATTATGATATGTCTAATTCTGCTGAATACCCATTATTCCCAACGCTAAACTCGCAAAAGCATCGAAATAAAAATAACCGCAATATTGAGCATGAAACGGATTTTATCTCTAATTTTGAGGGTGCTCCGACTCGAACACAGTCTAATTTTAATCAGTATTTAAGCCGTATTTCTGTCTTGCTTGGAGGTGGCATGAAAATCACAGAAAGTGATATCGCCGAGCTTGAAGCTTTTGATGGTTTCCGCAACTGGCGTGAAGAAAAGGACTGTCAAGTTGGTGAGTACTGGAATATCTGTACCCATCAATTTAGACGTTCGCTTGCAGTTTATGGCGCACGTTCAGGCATGATCGGACTAGGCGCTTTGTCGGTTCAATTTAAGCATCTAACAGAGTCTATGACATTGTATTACCGTAATAATGCGGTATTTGCACCGAATATTCTAGTGAGTGACAGTCAAAAAGAGTTTCTTCAAGAGTTGGAATATCAGCGTTTGGTGCATTCTTATGCACAATTTGAAGATGGTGTAATTAATAGTGCTAGTCGTTTGCTCGGTGGTGCAGGAACCTATTTGCAGCTGCAAAAAGACCGCGAGCAATTACTCACAGTATTTCCGAATCGTGATGAAACCATCAAGCGTATGAAAAAAGGGGAAATTGCTTGCAAGACTAGCCTGTTTGGTGCTTGTACTAATCCTGATTCTTGCGAAAAAATTTCATTTACTGCGATTACGAGCTGTTTGAGTTGTGCCCATGCAGTGTTTGATGTTGAGAGTGCGGAAAAGATGCAAAAAGCGGTGCAACGACTAAAACGAATGCGTGACGTAGAAGCGCAAGGTAGTTTGTTATATGGGCAGATAGACAATGACATTATGGCTTTAAACAAAATGATTCAAAGAATTAAAACTATTAATATTGAGGTTTAAAACATGAGTGTACTCAGTGAATATTATGCTGCTTTGGAGCGATTAAAAGCCAACAAACCGATTATTCTACCGAAAGGCTCTGCCATTAATAACGATACGGTGGCGCTTGAGGCAGGCCGTAAACGGGGTTCGATTAAGAAGAGCCGCTATGCGGCACTGGTAGAGACAATTGAGCTGGCTGCACAGGAAGCAGGACAAAATGTTCTTTCTCCTACACAGCAGGTTGAAAAAGCCAAAAATAAGACCAAGGCGGTTAAAGGCGATTATGAGCAGTTAAGGGGAGATTATGAAAAATTGCTGGAAAAGTGTAATTCATTATTGTTAGAAAATTTTGAGTTGAGGCAAACCATAGCCAAATTCTGATATTGAAAGCCACTAAATTAAAAATTAGTGGCTTTTTAGTCTTTATTTCTTCTGTCAGTCACATGGTAAAATGCTATATTTAATAATTCTTTTATCTTAGAAAAATATTTGTATTTTTAGTGCTTAAGTACTTTAAAAGATAAACTTTGAATTGGGGAACAATTAAAATATGAAGAAACAGAGTATTCTTCTTATCACTCGTAATTTGCCACCTTTAGTTGGTGGGATGGAGCGTTTAAATTGGTATATAGCAGATGAGTTATCTAAAGATCATACTGTGAGTATCATCAGTCATACTAAAGCTAAAGAAATAGCACCTCAAAATACTAAGTTTTATGGCGTTTCTCTCAATCCTCTCCCTATTTTTTTAATTTTAGCTTTTTTTCAAACATTTTTACGGTGTCTAGTACAACGCCCCGATCTTCTCTTTGCTGGTAGTGGACTAACGGCTCCAATCGTTGTTTTCTGGGCTAAAATTTTTAGAAAGAAAAGTATTATTTATATTCATGGTTTAGATGTAGAAAATAATAGTATTGTATATCGTAAAATTTGGATTCCATTCATACGAAAAGCAGATCATATCGTTGCCAATAGTACCCCTACGCAAGAGCTCTGCATCAGAAATCATATTCCGCACACAAAAATCTCTATCATTCATCCAGGCGTTGATTTTCCACCACTTCCTAGAGATGTGGAACATATTCAACAATTGAAGGATAAATTTAATTTAAATAACAAAAAGGTGCTTATTTCAGTTGGTCGTCTCACTGAACGCAAAGGCTTAAATGAATTTATTCAACACGCTTTACCCCAAATCGTTAAAGATATTCCAAACGTTTTATTACTCATTGTTGGTGATACAGCGAGTCATGCTCTTAATAAAAATATGCAAACCAATGTACAGTTATTAGAAACAGCTAGAGCATATAATGTTGAACAATATATTACGTTTTCAGGCAAAGTCACAGATCCAGAGTTGTCTAGTTTTTTTTATTTATCAGATATTCATATATTTCCGATCAAGTATATCCCAGAAGACCCAGAAGGTTTCGGTATGGTTGCCATTGAAGCTGCTGCACATGGTACGCCTACCGTTGCTTTTGATGTGGGTGGTGTAGTTGATGCGATCAAACATAATGAAACAGGGTGTTTGATTGATCATCAGGATTATCAAGTAATGACTCATACATTGGTTCAGATGTTAGAGGGTAAAATTGTGATCTCTGAAGAAATGTGTGTCCAATATGCTGAGCAATTTTCTTGGTGTCATTTCAAAGCCAAATTTGAAAAAGTAATCATTAATTTATGAACAATACTAAACCTGCCATTTGGTTCCCTGCGGTTAAAACGAATACTGGTACCGATAAGTTTACAGAACAATTGGTCTCCGCATTAAATCAAAAAGGATTTCAAGCTGAAATTACATGGTTACCTCATCATGCGGAATATTTGCCTTGGCTTGTACCTGTCCCACAAAAGCCTGATTGGGCTAATATAACACATGTGAATACGTGGTTGCACCCAAGGTTTTATCCTAAAAATACTCCAATGATTGCAACAGTACATCTTTGTGTTCAAGACCCAATGTATCTGCCGTACAAAACCTTAGCCCAGAGGTATTATCATCAGTTCTGGGTTACCCCAATAGAGAAAAAATCTTTTGCACAAGCTGACTGTGTTACAGTCGTTAGTCAATATACTGCAAGATGCGTTGAAAGACTTTTTGACATACAGGCAGTCAAAACAATTTACAATGGTATTGATACGGATATTTTCTGTCATCACCCACGAACTAGTAGAAAAAAAGAAGCATTCTTTCGTTTATTGTTTGTTGGGACTAATTCAGTTAGAAAAGGTTTTGACTTACTACCTCGAATTATGGAGGAGTTAGGTGATGGGTTTGAGTTACTTTATACTAAGAGTGAATCATGTAACTTTGTTGTGCCAACAAATATGAAGCCTATACCATATCAAAGTCCATCTGATTTAGTGCAACTATATAGATCTGTAGACGCTTTAATTTTTCCATCTAGATTAGAAGGTTTTGGTTTAGTCATTGCAGAAGCTATGGCCTGTGGTTTACCAGTAGTGATTACAAATGGTTCTGCATTAACTGAATTGGTGGAGCACGGTGTAACGGGTTTCCTATGTGAACAAGATAATATTGATGACTTTGTTCAGACCATCAAGCATTTGAAAAAACATCCAGAGTTATGCGCAAAGGTGGGAAAAGGAGCTCGAGATATTGCTGTCGCCAGATTTAATATCAATAACATGGTGGAGAATTATATTAAAATCTATCAATCGGTGCTTAATACAAACTTCGACCAATCCCACCATTAGAATTTTTTTAAATTATTTATTAAAGCAGTATATTCTTCCTTAATTGTTAACTTATTGTTAGCATTCCTAAAGACTGCTTTATACACCGATCCATAAAAAATCAAAAAGATGAATCGAGTAATAATGAAAGTTTTATACAGAAATGCCTCGAAGTTAGTTTTCGGTACGACAATGGGCTCTGAAATCAGGCTGTAGTGATCTTTCATGATTTTTACGTGATCTGTATTATTCTTTAACATGGTATATTTTAACGAAAAATCATCATGCGATCGAGCATATCTATGTGGAAACTTATTTCTCAAAGGATGAATAGCTAATGTATATGCGATTGGACCTGTGAGTTTGAGTACACCACGTTTTGCAACACTATGTATCCATGGATTATAGTTTTTTATATTGTGCACTACACGATCTATAACAGCCTTTAAAAAAGGGGAGTTTGGTTTTGCAATGATATACCATTGCTGATACTCTCCATGCGGTATATGCCATAACTCTATTTTGAGACCAGCCCTCTTAAATTCACCACTTTCATTTGGCCAATTTGAAATAAAGAATTCGTCTTCTAGTCTAATTAATTCAGATAAAGGTATTGTGCATGTGCTTTTTATATCAAAATAAACTCCACCTTCTTGATATAGTAACAAATACCGAAATAAATCTGCTTTAGCTGCGCCATAAGATGGATTGATTGAGTTATATAAGTCGAGCATTTCTTTACCATAATTCTCGAGAATATAAAGTGAGCATTGATCATTATTATAAAATCTATATTCCCAATCAGGGTTGTTAGATTTTAAGTTATCTACTATACATTTAATCTGTTCGGGTAGTGTAGCTGAGCTATACGTTTGATGAATGATCTTGGGAATTAAACTATTGTTCAATTAATTTCCACCTTAATTAGACAGAATCAATGATTCTGTTTACATTGTCTGAGAAGGTGTCAAAAGCGAATCTCTTGATGTTTTCAAGGCCTTTGCGGCTTAAATCACGGCATAATTCGTCATCATTCCATAATTGTTGAATACTATTAGCGAGCTCTTCTAAATCCTCTGGATTCTCTACTAGAAATGCGGAATCAGCTGCAACTTCAGTGAGCGCAGAATTGTTGGATGTGAGAACAGGTGTCCCAAGTGTTTGAGCTTCAACAACAGGTATTCCAAACCCCTCTAATAGACTTGGAAATAAAAAAGCACGACTATTTTTGATTAAGCAAACTTTTTCTAAGTTGCTAATTTCTCCAATGAACTGTATATTTTCAGTATTACCTGCTAGTGTGTAACGCAACAAATCAAATTTATTTAAATATTTAGGGTCATCGGTGCGACCAGCAATGACTAGCTTTAATTCACTATTTCCTTGCGTTGCGATTTTATAAGCCTGAACCAAATTGTGAATATTTTTTCTATATTCGATCGCGCCTACAAAGAACATGTATTCTTTGGACTTAAGATTATATTTATTTAATACCATTTTATTTAAAAGAGTATCTTTGCTTTGTTCAATTAACTCTGAGTCAATTGCAATGGCCTGATAGACAACTTCTATCTTATTTTCTAAGTTAGGGTAATAGGTTAAAAAGCTTTCCTTGGCATAGTTTGATACAGCCATAATTTTGTCAGCAACCGCCAAACCGTGAATTTTTCTATGAAATGTGCGTTGATAATATTTATCAGTATTAAGTAAAGGAAATACATCGTGCAATGTTTGTATTACTTGGTGCTTTCTAGATTTTATACTTACTGGACTTGTGGTGAGGATAATATCCTCCGCACTTAAATACTCATTTTCTAAATTTTGCAAACTAAGTCCAGGAAGTTGCATATGCAGGTTATTGTAATAATAAAAGGCAGGTTTATTTACAAAAAAATCTATGGCATCAGTATAATTGTCTACGACACTTGAATGACTATTCTGGATAAATTCAAATTTTTTTTGGAGGTGGAGAAAATGTTTTAAATAATAACTCCATAGAATAAGTTGCTTATTTTTCTTACGGAAATGATAAGAAGGTTCGTGAAGTGATGCTAAAATCTCTGAGCTTTCTAATTTATATGCTTGAGTTAATAATCCTAGCTTATGTTGTTTCTTAATAGCTCTAATCAGAGACTTACTAAAATGATAAATACCTCGATTGTAGCCGAGCCCCATTTCATAAGATACTAATAAAACCCGACTTGCCATATCAATACTCCATT
>Ga0172371_10007636_pt1 | contig 15329 bp, 9 predicted proteins | sample Lak12m_FD_114543 | JGI IMG/M metagenome (GOLD analysis project Ga0172371, IMG submission 114543) | Freshwater microbial communities from Kabuno Bay, South-Kivu, Congo - kab_022012_12m | ecosystem: Environmental > Aquatic > Freshwater > Lake | place: Democratic Republic of the Congo: South-Kivu... | reverse complement strand
TTTCCAAATTATATATTCCATAAATTGACTGAGATCATACGGTTTCTGGATGTCAACAGAACCGCAAACAACATTGTCCTTAAGTTTACCAGCGATAGAAAAGAATCCTTTAAACCAACCTTCTGAGGGTACACAATCTCCATCGAGAAAAATCAAGATCTCGCCAAACGATTTTTTTGCCCCCAAATTGCGTGCCGGTCCGGGAAGTATTCTCTTCTGACGATGGACTAATTTTATGTCGGGAAATGACTTCACGATTCTTTTTTCGGTGCCGTCAACCGAAGAATCAACTACTATAATTTCAACGTTATTGTAAGAACGAGTTGCGTTGACAACCCTCGGCAAAACCGTGCTTATCGCTGCCCAGTTGTTATAAGTGGGAATAATAATGCTAAACCTAATTGAATTTGCCATATTTGTCTTCAATGAATAACTCATGCCAATGCTGAAAAGCAATCACCTGCCATAGGTAATAATAATGCCAGCGGAGACGCTTTGAAGGTGGATAATTAATGATTTTATTGATATATCCAAAGTTGAAGATACCCTGTTTTTCAATTTTCTTTTTAGTCAAAACTTCAAGGGCTATCTTTTTTAAATCTTTTTTAAACTGAAAATAAGGATTAATGGCAAAACCCCATTTTTTCTTCTCGATAACAAAGTCTGGCAAGACTCCTTTCATCGCTTCTTTAAAGATATACTTGGTGTGGTTTCTTTTAATCTTGAGCTTGTGGGGAATTGAAAACGCAAATTCGACAAGGTCTCGATCCAAAAAAGGTACTCTCGATTCAAGCCCGTGCGCCATCGATGTTCTGTCTTCGTTAACCAAAAAATCATCTACCATTTTTAGATTAAATTCTGCTTTTAAACTTTGCTCTACTATCGACTCGTCACGGCCCCTAAAGTACTTTTCGAAGAGATTTCTTGTTTGATAAACCATCATTTCGTCCTTGATCTCTTTTGAATAAATGTTTGAATAAAACTGATCATCATGGTCCCAAGCGTTTCGTAAAATCAAATAGAACTTGGCTTTATCGCCGTAGGCAAATAACATCTGTAAACCCCGGCGATATTCGTCGAGTTCAAGCTTGCCCAAATTGTTTTCAATCCTAAAGGCAAAATCCGACATAAAACTAAAAGGATTACTCTTTCTAAACAAATCATGAACTCCTTCCATTGGATATAGATATTGATTGTTGGTATAACCGGCAAATAACTCGTCTCCACCCAAACCACTCAATACAACCTTGACAAATCTACTCGCGAATTTCGAGAGAAAGTAACCCTGAAGCATATTTACTTTCGGCTCTTCTAGGTGCCAAACTACTTCTTCCATCGAAGATAGCGGATCCTTTTTCAAAAATGTCTCATGAAAATCTGTATTAAAATAGTCTGCAACTTTTCTGGCGTCCGTAATTTCGTCCGTAGGTTCGTCGAAACCCATTGAATAACTAGAGACATGAGGAATTTCTGCTGAGGCATAAGCGGCTATAGAGCTTGAATCCATTCCTCCGGAAAGATACAAGCCTACTGGAACATCGCTAACCAACTGCCTCCCTACTGCCTGTTTCAAATAATGTCGGATTCCTTCTATCGCCGTATTTTTATCAATCCTCTTGTCGACACGGTAATTCTTCTTCCAGTATTTAATTCTGGAAATCTTCGCCGCATCAATATCGTAAATAAGGCAGTGGCCTGGTAAAAGTTTATTAATACCCTTAAAGAGCGTCAGCTCTCCAGGAGCGTAGCGTAAATTCAAAGAATAATGGAGGGCTTCCCGGTTGACAGAACGCTTAATTAGACCACAAGTCAGTATTGCTTTGATTTCCGATCCAAAAATAAGCTTTCCTTGGGAGAAATGATAAAAAAAGGGTTTGATCCCGAAATAATCACGGCTACAAAAGACCACTCTTTTTCTTAAGTCGTAAATTGCAAATGCGAAAATTCCGTTTAAAAACCGGGGCATATCAAATCCATGTTTCTCGTAAAGATGAATTATTACCTCAGTATCGGAGTTCGTCCTAAAACGGTGGCCCTCCTTTATAAGCTCTCCTCTCAGTTCACGAAAATTATAAATTTCCCCGTTAAATATGATGGCTGCTGTTTTGGTTTCGTTGTAGATCGGCTGATTCCCGGTCTTAAGGTCAATAATACTAAGCCTTGTGTTGCCTAAATACACTTTATTCCTTTTGTCTACCATGCGTCCTTTTCCGTCGGGTCCTCGATGACTAAGCATATTAATCATCTTATCCAAAAGGGCCTCGTCATCGAATCCGGCATATCCGCAAATCCCGCACATTATCTTTTAATCTTTTCATTACAAAAATTAACCGAAAAATCGGCAATCCATTGGGAAATATCGATTTTTTCTTTTAGTAGCCTCTTTCTGGCTTCAGAAGAATTATCCGAAACTTTTTGAGTCAATAAATCGTTCCTAATAAATTTATTGGCCCCGGAAAAACTTTCGAAGTTATAGAGAAGGTGATACTTTTCTTGCAATTCAATCATGTTGCCTAAATGGGAGACCCGAGAATTTATTAGTACTGATGGCTTTCCCATAAGGGCGGCCTCAACTGACATCGTAGGACTTTCTCCTATATATCCGTAGGAAAACGCCATCAGGTCAAATATTTTTGACAGATTACTTTTTATCAAAAACTTATCAAAAAAAGATGAAAGAGCTCTTTCGGAACTTAAGAAAACTTTATAATGTTTTTGTTTTAAAAATAAAATTAACTTCTTTAAATCTTTTTCTTTGATGCCGCTTTCACTTATATCGTGTAAGGCCTTCCATTTAACCAATCTGATAAAGAAATATTTATCTCCTTTTTTAATATCGAACAGTTTTAAGCTTTCCCTACTTGGTTTAAACCAGTTTGGATGAAGATAGGCAAGCTCGTGAAATGATTCATAAGTTCTTATGTTTTTATACTTATTCTTTTTTAAAAATGTGGATGGCGTTACAACAATATCCGAGAAACGAAACGCGATGCTATTTGTCAGAGCCGCGTCTTCGGTATCAGTATCAGTAATCGCCGTAATTCCCGCTAGCCTAGCCGGAAGAGAGGTAGATATCCCCGATATTGAGATAGCCAGATCGATCTTCTCCTTTCGGATTATTAAAAATATTTTTATCCATCTCACAAGCAGTTCAGAAAGCATTCCTAAAAATCCAGTTCTTTGTTTAGAAAGAGCTTTATACTCAACTCCCATTTCGTCCAAAAGCAGATGGGTAAATTCCTTGTCCCGGGTAACGATAACTACCTTATGACCATTCTTTCGCCAAATATTGATCGGGTTTTTAAAAAAATGAACGTGTGCCGGATGTCCGATCTCCACCAATATATTTAGCCTCCTGTTTGTCCTACCTCGTCCCGCGGCTGCGGGACTTCGGCGACCTGCCGACCGGCAAGGCAGGGATTTCAGCTCTCGTTGAAAGAGAAGATGCCTCGCCACACGAAGCGGGGCGGGACGCTTCATTTTCCCTCCTCCATGTCAAAAAGCATCGCGAAAAGCAAAAACTGGACGCCGCTAATGATCAACAAAGCGTCAAAAATGGCAATTGGGCCGGAGACATTAACGCCTCCCATCAATAACTTATTGGCAACAAGGTACAACCCTAAAATAAAACCAACCGGCAACAAGATTAAGGCTAAATAGTAAAAAAAGACAAGAGGGTGAAAATCAAGATAAAGATATTTGAAGTTCAATCTCCAAAAAAAGTTTTTTATTAGCATTGGAGAAACTTTAATAAAATATTTTAGACCTTTAATTTGTGACTGCCTTTCGCCGGGTAGATAGATCGCGGTTCTTGGAATATCGACGACCTTAAATCCGTAAGCATTCATACGGATGAGAAAATCCATCGGATAACCATATCCCTTCCACGCCTTCGACCAATCAACAGCGTCGATAGCCCTGCTGCTTATTGCTGTATAGCCATCGACAACATCCATCGCTTTATAATAGCCGGACGCGACCTTTGTTAGTGCCGTAATCAACCAATTCCCAATCAGTCTTTTTTTAGGCATCTTATCGAGTGTGTCTTCGATCTTATTTAATAAGAAACGATTACCTTTTGCATAGTCTGCTTTTCCCTCGATTATTGGCTTAAGAAAATTTCTGATTTCTCCCAGCGGCATCTGATTGTCACCACCCACAACAACGGCAATGTCATATCCTTCTTTATTCGATTGCAAATAGCCAGTGATAATTGCTCCTCCTGGGCCAGTATTAACTTTGTGTCTTAAAAGCACAATACGTTTATCGGCTGTCGAGCATCCCTTCACAACTAAGTTTTGATTGTCCGGACTCTTATCGTCTACTACATATACCCTGTCGACCAACGTCGGAATATTTTTGAGTGTCGGCTTGATTAATTTCTCTTCGTTGTAAGCCGGAATCACCAATGATATCTTTTTGTTTTTATACATAGCTCGTTACTATAAACGTCGCAAAAGACGCTTTAATATTCTACATCAACGCGCTCACCTTATATTCAGCGAGATTACTTCAACTCCAAGCTCTCTATCGTCATCGTTTATTTTCATATCCTTAGGAACAAACGTCGAGGAAAAGATCCCGATCGTGTTTATGTCAGAAATTGTTTTTTTGTTTATAACAAAGTAATAATCATTCCCCTCTTTTTTGGAAAAAAGTTGTTTAGAATTATTAATCGACAATGAAATACCCAGTTTATTCAGGTCCATCTCAAGAGGAGAATGGCCTCCTGTCGTTAAAACAATATATTTGTCTTCTGGTTGAATACGATAGTTCAATCCGGTTAAGGTGCCTTTTCCGTCCGACCAAATATTATCATCGTAAAAATGGCTGGTCTCCGAGCGTGATGGGAAAAATGATTTACGCGAGCTGAAATACTCATTTTTCGACACTGCGTAAAGATAGAGATTTTCTTTTTTATAATAAAAAAAGCGGTGAGGAATTCTCGAAACATGCTCATAGACCCCTTGCTTATAATAGATCGTGTCCAATAGATTGCTATATTGATTGTTAATTAGTTTATCCGAGAGGACAAAAACATCATTATATTTATTTACGAAAGCGTCGAAAAGTTCCGCATCCTTACCCAAATCAAGCAAGCAATAATTTATCCCAAAGTAATATTTTAGCGGCGTCATAATCTGATAATCTTTGAAGCTACCGATAACTATATCATTTTCATCTGCCAGCGCTGCCACTCTTTTGAGAGCAGCTGCCGACCCATCTGCTTCCAAACCAGAAAGCTGAAAAGACGAATGGTATGTGAAATAACTAACGATAGCAAAGACGAATACAGATGCAATTATCTTCATAATTCGAATTACCCCCGAAGAATATAATGATCCCAATAATATTGATATTAAGAGCAGAGAATATGGCACAACTTCCGTTAACAAATATCTGGCGTAGTAATACTGGTAGGGAACAACCTCCTCAAGGAATAACCTTACAATAATAAATAAACTTAAAAATATCGAAAGCCCTGTTGCTAAAATATCGTGGTTTCGCCACGCATAGTAAACTTCGATTATCATAAGTAAAAATCCGGGCGGGGAAATGTATGTCGCAAAAACAAACGGAGAAGAGAAAGACAAGGAATGTAAACCATGATGAGCAATATTCCATTGTTTATAAAGAAAATCAGCTGCGTATTTATCCGTAAAAGCAATTTGATATGATTCAGATAGAGAAGCAATAATACCCAGATAAACCAAAAAAGGGCTAACACGAATAATAATTCTCACGATACGTCCTAACTTGCTTCTTAGGAGGCGTGCAGCCACTGACACCGCTCCAAGTAGTAAGCCTAATACCAAGAGCTTAACTTTAAGATCTTCGCCAAAATATACCTTGAATACATCGTAAAAATACGGAAACGAATGGACAACACCGTACCATGCCGATAGGGCATAAAAAAACAAGACTCCGAAACAATAATAGATAAATAACTTGCTTATTTTCCGGTCATTTGTAAAGACTAGGTTTAAAATCCAGACGAAAAAAAGCAGTGGCAAATACAAAAATCCATTAATGTGTGTAAAGAAATAACAGCCCATCAAACCGGCGGAAAGGACCAAGCTTCTATAGTCACAGATTCCCTCGCAGCTTCTTTTATATAGTTTTATTAAGACATATAAGGCTCCCGAGGAAAAGAAGAGAGCTACTATCTCAGCCGTCGGAAATTTAGAAAAAAAGGCGTGCAATGGATTGACAGCCAAAAATAATCCAATTATATATGCAGCCGCTTTTTTCCCACCTGCTATTTCGCAAGCTAATAAGTATAAATTTATGATTGATAAAATTGAAAAGAATACTAGAGAGTAGACGCGATAATCGTTCCCAAATGCTTCTCCAAAGATTGCCATCCACAAAGGATGTAGGGGATAAAATTGAAACACATACTCTGATTTTGCTAAATCTTTTATATAGATACCTAAATGGTGGCCGCCCTCGTATTGTCCCTGTTTTTTTACCTCAAGATAATACTGATTCCTTTCGTCGTATATCTCCTTTTGACTATCCGAAAGATCACTTCTTATTTCATCTTTAATAAAAGTTCTTCCCTCTTTCTGGTAAAAAGATGACATATTTACATACAACCCCTGGTCTTGCCCGCCCATTATATAAAGGTATGGTTTCGATCTGAAAAATATGGCTACTAAAATTATCACTACAAAAATAGGATTAACTTTTGGGGGGGAAATTTTGCGCGGGAACAAAATATTCAGAACAGCGAACAATATTGATCCAATAAATAGAGCATTTATAGGATTGAAAAAACCAAATGAAAGCATTGCTACCGAAATCAAACTCACCGCTATAATCCAACCTAGAAATACATCGTAAAAAGATACCCCCTCATTATCCTGGAAGCTTCTCCGCTTTATACTCATATTCTAAAACTAATACTTTTTTCAATCGATCCTCTCGAAGTATTAAAAACAAAATTCAAAAACTTTTCGGTTGTTGGATTGATATCTTCATATGGGATAGACACAGTAACTCTTTTAGCCCCGGTTAGGTAATACATTTTATAGCGCCATTCGTCACCGCTGCGATAAGTAATGTTATTACCAAAACGATTAATTAAGCCAACCCCCAAGCTCGATTCCTTTAATGTGTCCCAAAACCTATCACCTCCGGTCTCTTCCACCTTTACCGAATATAGCGAAAAAGGGTATAACGATTTAAAATCAACCTCGAAAGATAGGTCGTCTTTTCCGTCTGACCCGTAATTCGGAAACCCCTGGAAAGTCACAACATCAGTGTCATGACCTTTATAAGAGATTTCGGCGGAAAAATTGCCAGTTATAAAATTTCTCATTTTGTTGATAAAGTCCTTATCAACAAGAGAACCTATACTCATTGCCCAGCTTATTATGAAAGCAGTACTACAGACAACGGGAATCACATGTTTACTTTTGCGACTTCTTCCTAATAAATCAGTCGTCAACAGGTTATCATCTTGTTTGTTTTGAGAGTTTTTGTGCAAAGGAGAGTTTCCATTCCCAAGATCAAAAACCCCTTCACTTCTTAATAACAGCTTAAGCCCGGAAAAAGAAAATAATGCTATGAACGGCAGAGTAGGAATAAAATATCTTAAAGAATCAAATTTAATCTGCACCGCCGAGACTGCTTCCGTCGAAGTAAAGTAAAGTATGTTAGATACCACAAACGCCAGCGAGGCGACTGCGGCCCATTTTTCTTTTCGAAATAAATATATGACTCCAAAAGGCAGAAGAATCGCATAAACCATTGGTGATAAAAAGCTTGAGACGTTCCTGCCACTGTCGGCAATATTTATAAACGGGAAAAGAAACATCTCGACGAACTTTGTCAAATTGGTTTCTAAATCAAAGGGGTGAAAATAGATCCCATTCCTGTCAAATGCATAAGTAAAATATGTATGAAAAGGGTTACCAAAAAAGAGATAATGGCTCCACAATACCGGTGCCGCAACCAAAAGAAACCCCGAAGAGAATAAAAGTAATCTCGGCAATATTGACCGAATCGCAACGCCATCATTAAGAATTAGAAAAATTATCAACGGCGTAAAATAGATAATATCCCCGTATCTAGCCGCAAAAACAAGTCCCAAAAGTAACCCGCTGATAAAGATTTTTTTGGCAGATAGTTTCCTTCCTAAAGTAAAATAAAAATATACAAACGAAACAAGCAGTGGAATGATATTGTTCACCGGAAAGATCGCTTCCCTCATATACCACTCATTGTAGTTAACGAGGTCGCTCTGGGTTGCCTGCAACAGCGTAGCCGCTAACGCATAAGCAACGCCAAGCTTCTTCGAAAGCACCTTATAAAATAAGAGAAAACTAACAGAATAGATAAGCAAATTGACGGGAAGAAATGGATTTGCCGGATAAGCATGATAAAAGATCGCCCCCAAAACCGGATAGCCCAAACCATATCTATAATCGCCAGCAAATTCTCCCCCGAACCACTCGCCGGAAATAATTCTCTTTGTCATCCTAAAATATGCGCTTTGATCATATCCTCCCAAAAGCCAAGTTTTGACCTCATCCCCAAGTACATTGTAAGGAGTTTTATATAGCTCTAGCTGTGATTTGAAACCACCGAAGTAAAAATAAGAAAAAAAATATATTAAAACTAATAAAATAAATACGTGCACCGGTTTTAATTTTCTTAGCCATATTCCGATATTAAAACCGAAGATTGATTTTAAAGAAAACGCAATTCCAAATACGGAGAGAATCAAGGTAGAAGTAAAATTCATAAATAGAATCCCCTTCACCAATAAATTGAATACCGTTTCGAAACTGATAAGTCCTAGTAATAACCAAAACACGTTTTTCGAGTCCTTGAGCGTTGATGAAAAATAAAACAGATATAAAAGATATCCTAGAAAAATAACATTTCTTATTTCTATAAATTCCGGGGAAGCGGGAGTAGAAAAGAAACGAAGCTTTACGAGAGAAATAATATCAATAATTAATAAAAACCCGGATATGACCAGGAAAATAATTGTCTTAGTTTTCTGAAAACCTAGCTTTCTTATCCTCATCGCTAATTTTACATTTAGTGATTATTTATTCCTGGCGCATTCTACCATACTATCCCCATTGCTTTGATATAATAGACCATCGTTAACCAATATTAAAACATGCATATAGTTTATCCGTTATTACTAATTTCCCTGCTCACAAATTCTTTTTTTCTTGCTGTTATTCTTAAAAATTTTCTCCTTTTCCCCCAGTTTTTCGTCTTCATAATTATCAGCTTATATTTCACAATTTACTCTGTTACGATCAGTAACGTCGTTGTATTGATTTTCGCAGTCTCTTTGCTATTGAATGCTCTGCTTGCCAAAAAAATAATTGGCAGACTTCTTCTAAAAATTAATTTTAAGACGCCGTCCAAATCTTTCTTCGTTGTTCTCCTAATCATTATGTTCATTTTTATCGTCAAGCTAATGCCCTATATAAACTTGCAATTCCCGGGACCTGTCGGCCCCAATGCCGATGCCGCCTGGCACGCGGTTAGAGCCAATAATTTCGTCCTATCAAGCTTTGAAATAGACAGGCGGTTTCACGACTTAGAAAAGTCAGTAAATGACGTTGGCCTCTATCCCGGAGGTTTTCACATATTTACCGCTTTTTCGGCCATGTTTCTCGGTAAAGATATTGCAAAAATCATTTTTATCTTAACCGACCTTCTCTGCTCCTTAGGGCTTTTCGGATATTACGTCCTTATGAAGCGTTGGAAATTTAGTGACTCCGTAATTATCCCAGCTTTGTTGATTATTGGTCTAGGATCTAACCATCTTTACTGGTTGTACTTTGGGGAATATCCCGCTATCGTTTCCGTTTCGCTACTTCCTGCTGCAGTGGTAGTATTCGAAGAATTACTGGAAAATAAAAATCTATCCCTAAAAATTATCTTAGGGTTGCTATTAATGGGCTATGCCTCCCTACACTCTTATTTTTTTCTCTATCTCCTGCTTATAGCCTTCGTCGCTCCGGCCATAATCAAACAACTACTAAACGGTAAGTTTCGAAATTTAGCAATCTCTTTGTCAATTGTTTATCTGACCAGCATCCCGCTTACAAGAAATATCATCAGCGACTTTAATTTTAATAAACAAACCATGAGTCTTGAAGATTCGCAAAAAAATCCTCTAAGCGGAAGGTTCTGGGGTAATCCTTTGAATTTATCCCTGCCGAATCTTTATGTCACTGAAAACATGGGCAATTTCTCGATATGGGTCGCAGAAAAAAGTAAATACCTTCTTTCCCTACTGTGTCTTATCGCTTTATTCTCTGTAAGGCAGGTTTTTTTGCCACTTGTTTTAATATCTTTACTTTTATTTTTGTCACGATATAAGCTCCTAGAATCTCCTTATAATCGGCTCTCGCTGTTCGCAGCATATCTTTATGTCCCCGTGCTAATCGATTTCCTAAGTAAGGAAGGCAGATATTATATTGCGAACATTCTGAAAACAATGGTTTTATCTGTATATTTCTCCCTTATTTTTGTTTTTTCGATCCAGGTATTTTCGCAATTTCAAAATGAAAGCAGTCTCTATAAACATGATTATTTACTATTCAATTACGCCAGGCATAACTACAATACAAAAAACTATAAAGTACTTTTCATCCGTCGTCCCGGAATGAGTAATAGTACTGTCCTTTGGCTAAAAGAATATTTTCTGTCTAACGTCTCTTCATTCAGAGAGGCTTTAAACCCGAATGATATCGTTAACGAAAATGTAGTCATCGCTCCCGAACAAGGATTCGCCAGCCCCCTGTTTAGCAAATCGGCACAAATCGATGACTACGGCATTTATATCAAAACAGGTTGGACATTGTAAGTTTTAAAAATTCCTTCGCTGTGGTTTCCCATTTATACTTTCCAGAATTATTTGATCCCTTTACTTTATATGTATCCTTCTCAGAAATTGCTTTGACGATCCCGTTCTTTATCTCCTCTTCATTTTCTGGATCAACTAGAACCGCTGAGTTATCTACAACCTCTTTAATACTCGAATTATCGGAAGTGACAACAGGACAACCACACGCTTGTGCTTCCAGAGGCGGAAGACCAAACCCCTCATACAGGGAAACATAGCAGCAACACTCAGCCGCGCTATATAAGGCCGGCAGATCCTTTTCTCCGACATAACCAGTAAATATTACTTTGTCTTTTAGCCCCAGCGTCTCAACCAAATCATAAACATCTCTGTTTTTCCAACCGGCTCGCCCGCCAATAACCAAAGATAGCCTCCCACTATCTATTTTAAAATTCTTTTCGTTTATCAGTAAACGGTAGGCCTTAATCAGACGGATAAGATTTTTACGGGGCTCAATAGCACCAATATAAATGATATATGGCTTATCTAAACGATATTTGCTCAACGCTTTGTGAATTGTTATTCTGTCTTTGACGGGTTTGAACTTTTGGTCCACACCTTCCGGTATAACAAAAATTTTATTATTTCGAGAGTCTGGAAATAATTTCAACAAGTCCTTTTTAGTATTTTCGGAAGGGCAGATGATAATATCTCCATATTTGATTGTTTTGTTAAGCTTTCTCTGGTGAGACGCTACCACCTCTTTAGTGTGCCATTCCGGAAATATCTTCCAGGTAAGATCATGAACTGTAGTCATTCCTGCTGTTCCCTTAAGAAGCGGGGGACGCAAGAAATCCGAGGTATGAAAATAATCCATTTTTCCGGTGAACAGCTCTATCGGAATTATGTGCAGCTTACTCCACCAAAACTTTAATAGTTTAGGTGGAAAACGGTAAGAATGGATATTGGCTCCAAGCTTTTTTAGCTCTTCAAGAAGCTTAAAATCACTAGGGCGCCGTAAGGAAGAATAAAATAAATGATATTCATTATTCTTATCTAGCAAGAGAAGCGCTTTGGTCAAATTATAAGTGTATGTCGCTACACCTGAACCTACATATACTAGCATCGAAACGTCAATTCCAATTTTCATCGGGTCGAGGTTTGTCTCGTCTACACAAAATAATTCTAATTTTAACACACCAACGTTACAGTTTAAGAAATTGATATGATGCTATGAGTATTCATTAAAAAGAGAAACCGCTATGTCGTCCCCCCACTAATAGTGGGAGGTTTTCTTGAAATCTGTTATAATTTTTCAAAATGAAAACCGCAACTGAATCTAACCAGATCATCTCGATCAACGATACGAAAATCAACACCGCTCAAATCGTCGAAAGGATAAGAGAGTCTATTAAGAAGAATAAAATAGCTTACCTAAAGAAAATCAACAGTAAGCTGACCGGAATCATCGATACGACTGAAAACAGTGAGTTTTTGGTAAGTGGATGGCACGAAAATGAATCTATCTGTGGGCAGAGAGCCAGGTGGACTAAAAAACAAGCTTCTTTCCTGTTTAATTCAGGTCATTCGGGAATAATTAACCTGGAAATCGTTGCTACACCTCCCCTGGGAAAAGAACCGCTCGTTATCACCCTATTCGTTGGAAAAAAGAAAATCGCTGATAAATTAATTAAATCTCCACAGCAACAAATTATCAGCTTTTTATTACCAAAAATATTTCAAAATAAAAATATACAGCCAGCTCTAAAACTATCCAGAACTTTTTGCCCAATGAAGGAAGGTCTTTCAAGTGATTTTAGAAATCTTGGAATTGCCATAAAAAAAATCAGTAATATTCCGATTACTGAAATTGGCTCCAAATATATCCCTCAATTAATTGAGTATGAATCTTTTGTCCCCCTCGAATTAGAAAAAATCAAATATCACATTAATCCTGAAAATCTTTTGCCCTCAAACACTCCCCTTAAATTCATCAAAAAAATTATTTTAAGGGTCATTAAGGTTTATACCTCCGTACAAATTGGCTTCAATAGCTACACCTTAGAGTTTCTGCGTAAAACTGCTGAGCATATTCTGAAGTTGTCTTCATACGTTAAGGATATTGATCATAAGGTTTCGAACAATGAAACGGGATTAAAAAGAGCGGAAGATGATATCTCCTTAATCAAAAATTCGTATAAACTGCAGATTTATAAACCTCTATTTTGGGAAGACGACAAAGATAGCTTCTATATTTATCACCAAGATTTCTTTAGAGGATCTTATAAAGATACGCAAAAGAAGCTTTCCTTCTATCTCAAGTATATCGATCCGAAATATGCGCCATTTATAGATATAGGCTGTGGTCGGGGAGAGTTTATTGAGCTACTCAAAAATAAAAATATCCCTGCTGTTGGTGTTGATGTCAATTATAACTACGTTAAGAGTATTAAGGAAAAGGGGATGGCTGCGGTCTGCACTGATGCGATTAGCTTCCTTGGTGGCTACAAGGGAAAAATCGGCGGAATATCAGCCATGCATGTTTTGGAACATCTTACCTTTCCTCAAATCTACGACTTTATAAAACAGTCTCACCAAAAACTCACAAGCGAAGGGATCCTCATTATTGAAACCCCAAACCCGAATAACCTTACCGTGGGTACAACCAATTTTTTTTATGATTTCACACATATAACGAAATTGCCTCCTTTACTGCTCCAAAAGACAATGGAGTATGTTGGTTTCATGAAAATTAAAACAATATATTTTCGGCCAGAAAAAAGAACTAAAACGGAGATAGGCCGAAGAATATTCGGTCCCCAAGATTACGCCATTCTCGGTTATAAGCAGTAATGGAAATTCACCAGTTTTTGGAATCGTTTTCCGATGCAGATGCTATCGGATATCATGTTTTAGAGATCCAGAGGCTTCTTAAGACTCTTGGTTTAAAGAGCAAAATATTTGCAAAAAATATTGATCCCAAAGTCAACAGTCTTGCTTCCAATTTCACCAACTTTGTCGACGAACGACATTCTCCAAATACAAAAATAATTTTCCACCATTCAATCTATTCAGATACTTATAATTTTATTAGAACGCTCCCCTTTAAAAAAATTCTTATTTTTCATAACATCACTCCCCCTGAATTTTTCGATTATAAGCCAGATTTTCAAAAGCTTTTATCGGGAGGATACACACAAGCTACACAATTCAACAAATTTTTCCAGTTTGCGATTGCCGACTCGAATTTTAATAGGGATGTCCTTACCAAGTCAGGCTTCCGAAAACAAATTATCGTTATACCTCCTTTTCTGGATATTAATAGTAAGTTCCGCTTCCGAAAACCTATAAATAACACTCAAAATAAATATTACAAAATTATTTTTGTTAGTAAAATCGCCCCTCATAAAAGGCAGGACGAACTAATTCTTTCTTTCCGAACTTACCAACGCTTCTTTGGCTTAAATTCCCGGCTATTTATTATTGGTAATTACGAGCCATCCGATCTTTATTGCCAAAAGGTCCTAAAACTGGCTGCTACGGAAAAAGGGGTTAAGTTAACGGGAAAAATTAATCTAAAATCTTTAGCTCATCATTACCAAACCGCCGATTTATTTTTAAGCCTTAGTGAGCATGAAGGATTTGCTGTTCCGATAGTCGAAGCGATGCACTTTTCGCTACCGATTATTGCTTACAATGCCGGTGCTGTCGCCGATACTCTTGGTTCCGGTGGGATATTATTGAACCAAAAGAATCCTCTCGTCGTTGCCTCGGCAATTGACGCCCTGAAAAACAACAAGAAACTTCAGGCTAGTCTAGTTGAAAACCAGACGCATGAATTAGAAAGATTTTCTCATAAAGTTATTGTTTCAAAATTAAGAAAATGCCTTCTCGAAAACTAAAAATTGCTATCGTAGTCCAGAGATATGGGCTGGAAGTGGCTGGAGGGGCGGAACTTCATGCTCGTTGGCTATCAGAACACTTATCAAAATACTTTGATATAGAGGTAATTACTACGAAGGCTATCGATTACGTCACCTGGAAAAACGAGTACCGCGAGAAGGAGGAAACAATCAACGGCGTAAAAATATTACGGTTTGGGGTTGATGCGCAAAGAAACATTGTGGCCTTCAATACTTTTTCGGAAAAGATTTTTGGGAAACAGCACCGATCTGAAGATGAAGTCGAATGGGTAAGACGCCAAGGCCCATATTCTACCGAGATGTTTGAATACATTAAAAGCTCCGAATCACTATATGACGGTTTCATCTTTTTTCAATACTTATATGCACCAACTGTATTCGGATTACCACTGGTTAAGGGTAAATCAATCCTTATCCCCACCGCCCACAGCGAGCCACCAATTTACCTTAAGGTTTTCCGCGAGCTCTTAAAAAAACCCGCAGCAATAATGCCAAGTACCCCCGAAGAAGCAGCTTTAATCAAAGATCTTACTTATAACAAGAATCAACCTATCCAAATTGCAGGAGTGGGTATAAATGTT
>Ga0172371_10007634_pt1 | contig 15329 bp, 14 predicted proteins | sample Lak12m_FD_114543 | JGI IMG/M metagenome (GOLD analysis project Ga0172371, IMG submission 114543) | Freshwater microbial communities from Kabuno Bay, South-Kivu, Congo - kab_022012_12m | ecosystem: Environmental > Aquatic > Freshwater > Lake | place: Democratic Republic of the Congo: South-Kivu... | reverse complement strand
GAACGCATCTACAACCAGGTCAGACCGCACCACTCATTGGACAATCTGACCCCAAAAGAGTATATTCAATCTCACTTCCCTCAGTTTGCACCCCAACTGTCTCATATGTATTGAACCTATACAAAGACTTGCCAATAGCTACTTCTAAGGACTATAATTGGTCTGTTAAATTACCCTAAGGATAAACCATGATTGATGTGAACGATTTAAGAAAAGGCGTTACTTTTGAATTTGACGGGCAATTATTTAAAGTATTAGATTATCACCACAACAAATCTGGGCGTGGAAACGCATCAATAAAAATAAAAGCAAGAAACCTGCGCACCTTTGCAACGCTTGAAAAAACCTTTAACTCCGGCGAAAGGATCCAGGATGTTCGGTTAGATTATCATAATGTCCAATTCTTGTATTCGGATGGTACTTTATACCATTTTATGGACATGGAGACATTTGAACAACCCGCTCTTTCGGGTGAAGTGATCGGCGACTCAAAAAAATTCTTAAAAGAAGGCGTCGAGATCAAACTTACTTTGTTTGAAAATGAGCCATTGGATGTTGAACTCCCAACTACTGTGGATTTACTTGTAACCAAAGCAGATTCAGCCGTAAGGGGTGACACTGCCACGGGTGTTACAAAGAGGGTTATAGTTGAGACCGGTGCGGAAGTACTCACTCCAAGTTTCGTTGAATTAAATGACACCATCCGGGTTGATACCCGTACCGGAGAATATGTAACTCGAGTTTAGATCAGTACAACCTCAAAAATGAACCCGCTTTTAAAGCGGGTTTTTTTTTATTAGAAGTATCTTAATTAATTTATTATGACGATTCTCTTATACATGGTTGGTATAATTCGACCCGAATTGAAAAATGTAATATACCTTATCGGAGGAATTTGTGAAATCAAGTGGTCAAACTAATTTTGTATATTTGCTGATTCTCATTGCGATTGTCGCAATGGTCTTCATGAACATCAATCAGGATAGTGGCAAAGCAGTCTTGCCAATTAATCAACTTGCTGCAGAGATCCGTAAGGGAAATGTTGAAAAAATTGTCGAGGATGAGAACACATTAACTGCAACCTTTAAAGATGGCCAAGAAAAGACATCAACTAAGGAAAGTGATACTACGCTTGTTGAGCAATTGGTAAATTACGGGGTTACAAGCGAAGAACTTAATGCTGCCCACATCTCCATCGAAGTAAAACAACCGGGACCCTGGGTAAACATCCTTTCATTACTTGGATATATTTTTCCCTTCTTAATTGTTGGAGTAGCTTTTTTCTTTATTTTCAGACAAGCACAGGGCAGCAATAATACCGCAATGTCATTTGGAAAATCCCGCGCCAGAATGTTTTCTGGTGATCAACCCAAAGTTACTTTCGCTGATGTTGCGGGAGTTGATGAATCCAAAGAAGAACTTCAGGAAGTTGTTGAATTCCTCAGAGAACCGCAAAAGTTTATCGCCTTAGGCGCCAGAATTCCAAAAGGCGTATTGCTTGTAGGACCTCCTGGAGGTGGAAAAACTTTACTGGCAAAAGCCGTTTCAGGCGAAGCAGGCGTCCCCTTCTTCTCTATTTCGGGCTCTGAATTTGTGGAAATGTTTGTTGGTGTAGGCGCAAGCCGCGTACGTGATCTATTTGAGCAAGCAAAAAAGCATTCCCCCTGCATCATTTTTATAGACGAGATCGATGCCGTTGGACGTCACCGAGGCGCCGGTTTAGGCGGAAGTCATGATGAACGCGAACAAACCCTCAACCAAATGCTGGTTGAGATGGACGGCTTTGATACCGATACCAATGTGATCATTATGGCTGCAACGAATCGGCCGGATATCCTTGATCCAGCTCTTTTAAGACCTGGCCGTTTTGACCGGCGAGTTGTTCTTGACCGTCCCGATATGCGAGGCCGGGAAGCGATTTTCAAAGTGCATGTCAAAGGCAAGCCTTTAGCCGCAGAAGTCGACCTCGTGGTTATGGCCAAATCGACGCCCGGCTTTGTCGGTGCGGATATTGAAAACCTCGTCAATGAAGCGGCGATCCTCGCGGCTCGCAGAAACAAGAAACAGATCGGCCAAACTGAATTTCAGGAGGCAATTGAACGCGTGATTGCAGGACCTGAACGTAAAAGCCGATTAATTAGCGAAGATGAAAAACGCATCATCGCTTATCACGAGGCAGGCCATGCGATCGTTTTAGCTGCCACCCCTGAAGCTGACCAGGTTCAAAAAATTTCGATCATTTCACGCGGTATGGCTGCTGGGTATACCATTGCCCTTCCTGATGATGATCGAACTCTAATGTCTAAGAATAAATTAACCGCAGAGATGATCGGCATGCTTGGCGGTCGCGCCTCTGAAGAATTGATCTTCAATGACATAACCTCTGGTGCATCAAATGATATTGAAAATGTTACCAAGCTCGCCAGAAAGATGGTTACCCGGTTAGGCATGAGCACCGAACTTGGCCCAATGGTTTATGGTCAAAAGGAAGAATTGGTCTTCCTTGGAAGAGAGATCAGCGAGCAGAGGGATTATTCTGAAGCAGTCGCTGAAAAAATTGATTCAGAAGTTCAAAAACTCGTGAACTCAGCTTATGCGCAAGCAAAAAAGATCTTAACCAAGTATCGTTCCAAACTGGATGCTGTTGCCAATAAACTTCTTGAAGTTGAAACCTTATCACGAGAAGAATTTGATAAAATGTTCCCTCCTCCGGTAAAGAAAACTGGTGGAACACCAAAATTACTTGTCAGTTAAATTCGAAAAGACCCGATTAATTCGGGTCTTTTTTATCATACCCTGCTATCAATTCCCTCCGCAAAATCTTTCCTACACCTGTTCTTGGGAATTTTTCGACAAATATAATTTCTGCCGGGAGTTTGTAAAAAACTAACTGGTTCTCACACCACTGAATTATCTCATCTTCTTCCAGTTTTTTATGAGGTTTGAGAACCACCCAGGCAATAACTTTTTCTCCTTTTTCAAGATCTGGTATTCCGCCAACTGCTGACTCCTGAATGAAGGGGTGCGAATTAAGTATCCCTTCAATTTCACTTGGCCATACCTGAAAACCACCAACTTTTATTAAGGACTTCTTACGATCAACAATATAAAAAAAACCTTCCTCATCCATCCTCACTACGTCACCGGTGAAAAGCCACCTGTCACGCAATGCCACTTTGTTTTCCTCTGGATTATTTTGATATCCTTTCATTACTTGCGGGCCTTTTAAAATAAGTTCTCCAGCCTCACCGATTTTTTTTTCTGATTGACCATCATCAATATCAACCACGCGGCAATCAACACCCGGTAGCGGTAAGCCAATTGATCCTGTTATATTTTTTCCATAAAACGGATTGCAATGTGTAGCAGTTGGTGCTTCTGATAATCCATATCCTTCAATGAGTCTTCCACCGGTCAACCGTTCAAATTCTTCTTTAATTTGAGAATGCAGGGTTGCAGAGCCGGAAATACAAGCTTTTACTGAACTTAAGTTGCACATTCCATCCTTGACTTTATTATTCTGATTGATCGCATAATATATTGCGGGAACACCCGGGAAAAAAGTTACTTTCTGCTTTTCGATTTCCTCAAGGATTTGATCAATATTCTTGGGATCGTCAATTAGAATAAGTTTTGCCCCAACGGCAGCACTCATAGCAAGTGCTAACACCATCCCATAAACATGATAAAGAGGGATTACTGCCAGAATAGTCTCTCTACCAGCTTTTAGATCACACCAGGTTTGAAATTGATGAACGTTTGCTATCAGATTCTTATGCATCCCGATGGCTGCCTTTGGCACTCCCGTAGTACCACCGCTATATTGAAAGACAGCTGCGTCATCAGGTTCAACATTTGGAAAGTCCGGGATTTTAAGAACAGGTTCAATAAGATCTAAAAAAGATTTTGGATCTTGATTAATTTTCACGCCTTCCCGCTTTGAAAATTTTAAGAGATTTGGAATTTCACTCATTGACGTTTCAATAACCTGGATGGGTTTTTCATTCTTTTCCAAATCTTTAATGATTTCACGATGTTTATCAAGGCAGATCGTGTATTTGGGTTCTGAGTCTTCGAAAAGGAATTTATATTCATTTTGTTTGTAATTGGGATTCATTGCCACAACAATTCCGCCCGCTTTAAGGACCGCAAAATACGCGATAACAAATTGGGGAATGTTTGGGAGGATCAAAGCAACCCGCTCCCCTTTTTTTAATCCCAGAAAGATCAGATTCCTAGCCATGTTTTCAACATATTCGCAAGTTTTGCCAAATGAAAAATTCAAATTGTTTATTGATATAAAGGTCTTTTCTGGATATTTCTCAGCAGCTGTATAAAAAAGCGCCGCCAAGTTGGTTTTTGGATATTCAATTTCCGAAGGGACATGAGGATCGTAGCTTTTCAACCAGGGGCGGGAGGTTATGATCTGCCTATCCTTGGTCATTTATCCACCCCTTTTTTGACAAAATGAATTTGGTCATGGCGTCTTTTTGGTCGACTGTCACATCGAACCAGGTTATCCGCTCATCACTTTCCTTAAACCAGTTCGCCTGTCGCCTTACAAATTCATGGGATCTTTGTTTTATTCGATTAAAACATTCCTCAAAATTCATCGAACCCTGAATAAACTGAATAACTTCTTGATATCCGATCGCGGATAACGGTGGATCTTGAATTGAATAACCCTTGGATAGCAATCCTTCAACTTCCTTAATGAAACCATTTTCAAACATATCTTCAATTCGTTTGTCAATTCGGACAAACAATTCCTTACGATCACGGATAAGGCCGATAATCTTATATTCAAAATCCACATAACCCTTATTTCTTTGCTCAGAAAATTTGCGGCCCGTGAGAAAAATCACTTCAAATGCCCGGATGGTTCGCCGCTTATTGCGAAAATCGATAAGTTCTGCTGCAGCAGGATCGATCAGAGACAATTTCCTGTGAGCTTCCTCCGCACCAATTTTTTCTATCCAATTTTCCAGAGAATTTCTGATTTCAGAATTTGCACCTTTAGCGGGGACATTCCAACCCTCAATAATCGCCCGAATGAATTGACCTGTTCCGCCTACCAGAAAGGGTAATTTTCCTTTTTCATTAATCTCGGTAATTGCACCTAAAACTTCCCGTTGGTAAAGCGCAAGACTCCAGTTTTCCTTGATATCCGCCACATCGATTAGATAATGTTTAATTCGAGCAAGTTGCGAGGCATCTGGTTTGGCAGTTCCGATATTCATGCCACGGTAAAAATAACGCGAATCAGCAGAAATAATTTCTCCATTAAGTGCTTCGGCAAGTTCGATCGCATATTCTGTTTTTCCAACTGCGGTCGGCCCAACGATCACAACCAGTTTTTTCTTATTCAGTAACGGCATTTTTAAACCATTTGATCTCAGGTTTGTCAGATTTCAATTCAATCGATATTACATCAATGCGCCAGTCATTTAATAATTCTTCATGATCCTGTAAATATTTTTGTGCAGCATTGACCATATGGTCCATTTTTCGCATATTTACTGAAACCTCAGGATAACCAAATTTTTGAGTCTGAGAAGTTTTAACCTCAACAAATAAGAGAACGTGATCGTGAACTCCCAAAAGATCAATTTCTCCATACTCTGTAAAAATATTCCTTCCAAGAATTTCCACGCCATTCTTTATTAGGAAATTTAACGCTTGCTCTTCACCCCATTTTCCAAGTGTTTTTCCGGTTATTTTCATTAATTTATTTCCGAGGTGTTTGATTAATAAAATTTTAAGGGATGATATATCCAAAAAATGATCATTTTATAGATTCTAATCTTATTACCATTCAAAATTTGCGGTTAAACTTTATATATCTCGCTAAACGAAGGTAATCTATGCCAGTTGCAGAAGTCATTACGATTGGAACTGAATTATTGCTCGGAGTAATTCAGGACACAAATACAAGTTTTATCGCGAAATCAATCAATTCTGCCGGAATTGATATTTTTCATGCATCAATGATCGGCGACAACGAAGAAAGGATCGCCTTGGAGATCCGTGCCGCATTGAACCGGGCAGATATTATTATCACAACTGGTGGGCTTGGACCCACTGTTGATGATCCCACTCGTGAAGCGGTTGCATTAGCATTTAATCGAAGAACCGAATTTATTCCCGAATTATGGGATCAGATACTTGAAAGATTTAAAGCTTATGGCCGCGTACCCACAGAAAATAATAAACGGCAAGCCTTCATTCCTGAAGGTGCAGTCGCTATCCCGAATCCGGTGGGTACCGCCCCAGCCTTTTATATTGAAGAAAATCACAAGATCTTATTTTCGTTGCCAGGTGTTCCTTCCGAAATGAAAACTCTTTTATATAGTGATGTGCTCCCAATAATAAAATCCAAGTTCCCTATCGATAGTGCGATTGTTATTCGGACGATCCACACCGCTGGAATTGGTGAATCAAGTGTGGATGAATTGGTATCAGATCTTGAAAAAATGAGCAATCCAACTGTTGGGCTTGCAGCACATCCCGGCCAGGTGGATATTCGGATTACTGCCAAAGCCAAGACTCGTGAATTGGCACAAGATTTGATCGCCCCTGTTGAAAGTAAAGTAAGGCAATTACTAGACGATTTTATCTATGGCGAAGATGACATAACCCTCGACAGGGTGATTTCAGACGAGATCAAAATAAAAAATATTGAACTATTTATCAATTATGAGGATCAATTTTCTGGGATAGCTGATTTGCTGACGAATTGGTTGGAAATTCCTTTAGGTAATTTAAATAAATGCCCGCATGATTTTTTTTCCAAAGACCAAAGATCAACATCGGATTTGCTTGAACCACATGAAATAATAGTGAATTTAGTTCAAAAAGAGGATGCAGAAAAAGGCCTTTCAATTGATGTTCGCCAATTTGATAAAGTCTTCGAAAAACCCATTAATTACGGTGGCCATCCGTCCAATTTTTATCAATGGGCTGGAAATCATATACTAATATTACTGAGAGAAATAATTCATAATAAAAAGGATTAATCAAATGGAAAAAGTTGATCTGATACTCAAAAACGCGATAGTCCTAACAGTTGATAAAGATTTCAACCAATTCTCTCCCGGTGCTGTTGCTATAAAAGGCGACAAGATCATCAGAACTGGATTTCAAAATGAAATCTTAGAATCTTTCTCCTCAGATTCCATTCTGGATTGCTGCGGTAAAGTGGTAATGCCAGGATTCGTTAATACTCACACTCATGTACCAATGACTATGCTGCGCGGATTATCAGATGACTTGCGTTTAGACGTGTGGCTGCTTGGATATATGATGCCCGTTGAAAGGGAATTTGTTTCACCAGAATTTGTCTCTTTGGGAACCAAGATCGCCTGCGCAGAATTGATCCGTACTGGCGTGACTTGCTTTAATGATATGTATTATTTTGAAGCAGAAGTTGCCAAAACAACAGCAGAGATCGGTCTTCGTGCAGTTTGCTCGCAAACAGTAATGAAATTCCCCACACCTGATGCGCATTCCTATGAAGAATCACTTGAGTATACACGCGAGTTTATGCGCAAATATAAGGATCATCCATTAATTGTCCCTGCTGTAGCCCCTCACGCGCCTTACACCTGCCCGCCAGAAATTCTCAAAGCATGCACTGACTTGGCTTTGGAATTTGCCCTTCCTTTGCATATTCATATTTCTGAAACCAAAGAAGAGGTGGAGAATATGCGCAGGGAGAATGGCATGCCGGTGGTTCCCTGGGTCAAAAAACAGGGTGTGTTTGAAGCTAAAACTATTGCTGCCCATTGCGTCCATATTGACGAGGGCGAGATCAGAACTCTCCGCCACTCTAATGTTGGCGTAGCCCACAACCCCTCTTCCAATCTTAAGCTTGCATCGGGGATCGCACCGGTTGTTAAAATGCTTGAACTTGGCTTAAATGTTGGAATTGGAACTGATGGCACTGCTTCGAATAATGATCTGGATTTCTTTGAGGAAATGCGTTTGGCTAACTTCATCGCAAAAGGATCAAGCGGTGATCCAACTGTTGTGCCAGCAAGGCAGACAATAGAAATGGCTACACGCATGGGCGCCCAGGCGATTCATGTTGGCGATGTTACTGGATCACTTGAAGCCGGGAAACGTGCTGATCTGATAATGATCGATCTATCAACGATCCACAATAATCCCCACTTCCGCCATGATCCCGATGGCATCTACGCCCAGATCGTTTATGCGGGCAAGTCAACAGATGTGACCGATGTCATGGTTAATGGAAAATGGCTGATGCAGGACCATGTTATTTCAGTTCTTAATGAAAATGATCTGATAAAGCAAAGTCAGGAATATGCGATCAGGATCGATAAGTTCATTACTAAGCGGGAGAAATCGATCATTTCAAAACTGATTGCCATTGGCGGTGCGACTCAGGAGGAAAGCTTCGAAATACAGGTCAAAGTAGCGATCACCGACCCTGCTCCTGTTGTTCAAAGAATTGAATCAGGCGAGTTGAACATCCTGCGAGCCAGACATTATCACGAATTTGATACTTATTTTGAATTTGAAGAGAACAGTGAGGGAAGGCTGCGCTTCCGTGAAGACCACTTTATTGGAAAGGATGGAAAGATTTCTAACGTAAGGTCACGATTAACGCTTGTAGGGCCAAACCGCGAACACCAATACCCTAAAGATGTAGTTCTTTCTCGAAGCCGCTTTATCGCTCCTGCTGACCAAAGCTTGCGATTTTATCGAGAATACTTCAAACCAATTTCCGAATCCGAAATAGAAAAAGACCGCAATCGGTATTTGGTCGAATTTAAAGGTGAGGAATTCTTTATTAACATCGACAAAATGATCAAACCCGCACTTGGTTTTTTTCTCGAGGTTAAATCACGTACCTGGAGTGAAAAAGACGCTGAAGAAAAAGCAATAATTATTATCGATTTGATCAATTACCTTGGGGTCTCGACCGAACAGAAACTGACAAAAGATTACATCGAGATCGTTGAAAACAATAGACCCTAATTGGTTTAAATTCAATGCCACCTTTGCGCGTTCTTTTTATCACTGCAGAAGCTGACCCTTACGTAAAAATAGGCGGACTGGGTGATTATGGGGGATCCCTTCCAAAAGCAGTTTCAGAATTAGGAACAACCGGCAGCCGAAATGTTGATATTCGGGTGGCTCTTCCGTTTCATGCCGGGATCGAATCAATCGTTCCCCGGCTTTCAAAAATCTGTGAAATAAAAGTAAAAACAAAAAAAGGTTTTGCGAAAGGCAAAGTTTATCAATTTACTTCACAGGGAATTACTTACTATCTAATTAAACGCTCAGGAAATCCTTCCGGTTATAAAAATGCTTACAATTATTCGCAAATTGAAGATGCCAGAAAATATATTTTCTTCTCGATGGCGTGCCTTGAACTGATTAAAACGATCGAATGGCAACCTGATCTAATTCATGCCAATGATTGGCACACAGCTATTTCGGTTTACGAACTTTGTAAAAGAAGAAAGAGTGATACGTTTTACGAATCCATCAGATCTTTACTGACAGTTCATAATCTTCCATTTCTTGGCGAGGGCAGCCAACCTGTCATGCGCGAATTTGAACTTGAACCACTAATATCCCAGGTGCTTCCTCAATGGGCGAAATTTCTTCCCCTCCCCATGGGTTTAGAAAAAGCTGATGAAATTGTTGCAGTATCCCCAACCTATGCGGAAGAATTAAAACGACCTGAATTTGCCGATGGCTTGGCTGATTTTTTTATTGGCAGTATACCAAAAACAACAGGGATTTTAAACGGAATTGATACTGATTTATGGGATCCCGCTGCAGATAAATGTATTCCAAACACCTATACGATAAATAATATTGAGAACAGGGTCATTAACAAGAAAATAATTCTTAAAGATCTGGGGTTGGAAAAGAATCTCGAAAAACCGCTTTTAATCCTCATATCCAGACTATCGAATCAAAAGGGAATCGATTTGATAATTCAGGGATTGCCTGAACTTTTTGATGATGAATGGTCTGCGATATTTTTAGGGAGTGGGCAGCGGGATTTGGAAGTCGGTTTAAAGAAACTTGAATCTCAATTGCCTGATCGGATCCGGGTTGTTCTTGAATTCAACAATTCACTTGCTCATCGCCTTTATGCTTCAGGTGATGTAATTCTTATGCCATCGCTATATGAACCCTGCGGCTTGTCTCAAATGATCGCGATGCGTTATGGTTGTATTCCAGTCGCAAGAGAAGTTGGGGGATTAAAGGACTCTATTATTTCAAACCCCTCAGGCAGCAAGACCGGCTACTTATTTAAAGAACCAGACGGGATTGCGTTTTCTAAATGTCTGAAAAATGCATTAACTGATTTTAAGAATATTAATAAATGGAAATCTATTCAGAAAAGAGCCATGAGTGTGGATTTTTCATGGAAAAAGTCAGCGCTGCAATATCTTGACTTATATAATGTAATGCTTCCCAAGAATAAACAAGATTTCTAAAAGTGGAGCTCTCTTTTTTTGATTAATTTTTTTTCTTAAAGAATATTGGGGGCATTTTAAATAAAATTGACAATGAAGGAAAGCAATTTATCTTATGGATTTCCTTTGCGAGCCTGAAGTGTTTCCAAATTTCATCGCCTGCTAGATCCACCAAAATAACGAGTATTGACATGGATATCTAAAAAATATAAGATGTAATAAAAGAAAACTCAAGGAGAAGAAAATGGCTTTCACATTACCGGAATTAGCTTATTCGTATGACGCTCTGGAACCCTTTATGGATGCCAAAACCGTCGAGATCCATCATGACAAGCACCATGCGACTTATACTGCCAAACTAAATGCGGCACTTGAAAAATATCCCGAATTCTTCAAAATGGATATTACAGCGATTTTAAGCGATCTTGAAAAAGTTCCTGAAGATGTCCGCGGTGCTGTCCGCAATCACGGCGGGGGTTTTTACCACCACAATCTCTGGTGGGAGCAATTAGGTCCGCAAAAAGGTGGAGCGCCTGTTGGCAAACTTGCCGAAGCCATCAATTCGAAATTCGGCAGCTTTGATGTATTAAAGAAAGAATTAAGCGATTCGTCGGTAGGAGTTTTCGGCAGCGGTTGGGGTTGGCTTTGCAAAAACAGTTCTGGTGAATTAGTAATAACGACCACACCCAATCAGGATTCTCCAATTTCCAAAGGTCTTCACCCAATTCTGACCATTGATGTGTGGGAACATGCATATTACCTTAAGTACCAAAATCGCCGCCCTGAATTTGTTGAAGCATTCTGGAATATGGTAGATTGGGATAAAGTTAATGCAAAATTCTAAGAAGCTTGCAGCTTCTTTAGGAGAATAAAGATGCCAAGAGTCATTACTAACTTGTGCCTGCGCGACAGCAGCTGTGTGGAAGTATGCCCGGTTGATTGCATATCTCCTGGCGAACCTGTTGAAGAATATCCTTCCTTCTATATAGATCCCGATGCCTGTATCGACTGCGGTGCATGCGAAGCTGAATGCCCCAATTCAGCGATTTTTGAACTCTCGGAAGTTCCCGTTGATTTTGAAGCCGAAGGCGGTGAGTTCCTGTCTGCTCCTGTTGAGACCAAAGGATTCTCGGTTGTTTATAAGGGTGAAGATCGGGAAGGCGAACCTGTTATGCTGCCTGCAACAAGGAACTTAAAGCCTGGCGAAATTGTTGATCTGACAGGTGCTATTGAAAATAATACCTCTTTCTATACCGAAGGTCCCGGTTACGCCACACAAAAGTAGCAATATTGATCACAATAATAATCAAACGCGGATGAACGAAACTTCATCCGCGATTTTTATTTTGAATACCAACTTATTTGCATTCTGCTTTCAAGTGATCTTCATAAAGGATATTAAAAATATGTCTGCCTGACCCATCACATGCAGCTCTGAAGAAAAGATATTCCGTATCCGCTGGATTCAAAACTGCTTTTATGGAAACTAATCCCGGATTACAGATTGGAGTCGGCGGGAGACCGTTATTCAGGTAAGTATTATATGGAGAAATGACTGTAAGGTCCGGAGAGGATAGTGGATTTTTCCACCAAGATTTCTGTTCTTCAGAATAACCAATCGCATATTGGACTGTTGGATCACTCTGTAAAGGCATGCCGGCATTCAAACGATTGATGAATACACTGGCTATCAAAGGCGCTTCTTCAGGAAGTATAGATTCTTTTTCAATGATGGAAGCCAAGGTAACTGCCTGGTTTAGGTTTAAATTGGACAATTCGAGAGAAGATTGATAATCCTCCGGTAATTGGCTGAGAAAGTTATTCAGGATCTGGCTGACAAGTTCCAGGGCTGTCGCCGACTTTAATATTTGGTATTGGCCTGGAAAAAGATAACCCTCAAGAAATTTCAACCCTGGCGTTATTATCTCAGTTAATTCTTGGGTAGGATTTTCGATCAAATCCAAAAATTCTTCTGGTGAAATAGTCGTTCCAGAAGTGGGTAATAAAGCCGCAATCTCTTCTGCCCGCCATCCAGCTAAAAATGAAAAAACGATATCTTCCGGCGTTGTATCATATAGCAATTCGGCGATCTCAACCGGCGTCAATTTTGAATCTAAAATGTAGGAACCAGCTTGTAACTGCCGGTCGATCCCTTTATATACAAGATAATTCCTAAAGGTTTCAGGATCCTTGATCAATTGAGCTTGCACTAGATCTTCAACAATTTCATTAGCAGTTCTGCCAGGCTCGATCACAAAGATGCGATTCGGTCCACTTGATGTAACTGGTGTATTGAGCACTCCTTGGTTAAAATACAATTTGATTGAATAGAGTATGCGGCTGGAATTATCCATGGCAGGATCAGCTGGCCCGAACAAATTAACGATTTCATCAGGGATCAGTACTCCCATACAGAAAATAAATAACACCGCTGTGAAAGCGATTATGAGAATTAATGCGCCTAAAAGGATTTTTTGTTTTTTATCATTCATTTGATATTTTTTCCAGGTAATCCTCTAGTAGCATCACAGCCGCCAATTCATCCTGATGACCTTTTCTCTTCTTTCTCGGTACCCCTTTTTCTAACTGAAGTTGTTTCGCATCTTTGGTCGTAAAAGACTCATCCAAAAGAATGACTTGTTTACCAAAAAGAACTGAGACCTCTTCAGCCAGGCGGCTTGCGCTCCTCCCGTTCGGCGTCAGAGCGTTATCCTCGTCGAAAGTTACTCCCATAATAATTGCTTGCACCGAGTTTTCAATACAAAGCGCAATGATCCTTTTGGCATCTTCTGCGCGTGAGGTATGATTTATTACACCAAGCGGTCTTGCGAATTTTTCGGATGGATCACTAATGGCGATCCCTATCCGTTTTGAACCCCAGTCTATCGCTAGTATGCACGTCGGTTCTATATCAGCCATTCCTTCAGCATTATACATGAGCTGTGTTACCAAATATTCTTTCGAAATTTCTTATATAATAAAACAAGGTTAATCAAAGGATTTGTGCCATGACCAAGTACGCACCCATGATTTTGTTGTTTCTTATTGCAGTTTCATGCACTTTTTCCACAACAGATTCTTTATCCTTTGACGACAAAGTTGCCACACAGGCAGCAGTCGCAATGACAGCAACCGCCTTAGATCAATATTTTAAAAATCCAACCGCCACTTTGGAACCAACTTTGCCAGCCAATTTATTGCCAACCGAATCGCCTGCTCCTGTTCCAACATTAGATAATGAAGATCCGGTTAAATCTCTTGGCCAACCAAGCTGGAAAGATGATCTGGCAAATGCCGGCAACTGGTTTTCTTCAGGAAGTTTTACTTCAGATAATACTGAATTCAAACCTTCCAGCGGTGGAATTACCGCCACAAGCGCAAAAACCTCTGATGGCCTTCGTTGGTATTTGTTTTATGAGAAAAAGCCTAAGAATATTTATATTGAAGGAAAATTCGATGTTTCAAGTTGCAGCGGCAATGATCAATATGGGCTTGTTTTCAGAGCGCCAAACTTGCAGGATGGTTTTGCTTACTTCTTTGGACTAACTTGCAGCGGCGGTTATACACTTAGAAAGTGGGACGCTTCAGGATTATCTGTATTGGTTGAGAATACATCTGCCGACTCCATAAACTCTGGGACAAATAAATCAAATATTTTGGGAGTCTGGGCAAAGGATGATCGCATTCGTTTATATGCCAATGGCCAATTTTTAAAGGAAATCTCAAATGCGTCTCTGAATAATGATGGCCATTTTGGAATGTTCATTAATGCCAGAGAAACACCAGGCTTTACCATCAAATTAGATGAAATTTCCTATTGGTTAATAAACTGAGGATAATTTTGTGAAAAATTTTATTTCAACTTCCGAAATAACACCGGAAGCGCTTTATCTTTCCAGACGCAGATTCATGAGAAATGCCCTTTCTTTATCTGCCGCATCACTCCTAGCCGGATCCTGCAATCCATCTCCAGAAAACGATCTTCCCACTGCGACTGTTGATATTACTCCACCTTCAACAATGAAACTTCAGGATGAATTGGGAAATCCTGTCTCAAGCTTTGAAAATATCATTAATTACACCAACTATTATGAATTTTCAAGCGATAAATCCAGACCCACTGAACTCGCCAAAGATCTGGTTACATCTCCCTGGTCAATTAAAGTTGGCGGCTATGTTAGAAAACCGCAGTCCTTTAGTATCGACCAATTGCGCTCTTTATTTGAACAGGAAGAAAGAATTTACAGGATGAGGTGCGTTGAAGGCTGGTCAATGGTCATTCCCTGGATCGGTTTTTCTCTTTCCAAACTCCTGGATATTGTTGAACCAGCTTCTGAAGCAAAATACGTGCGGTTTGAAACACTGCTGGATCCTGATCAAATGCCTGGACAAAAAAGCGGTGCATTCCCATGGCCCTATATTGAAGGGCTTCGTGTGGATGAAGCCCGGAACAACCTGGCAATTCTAGCAACTGGTTTATACGGAAAATACCTGAGCCCTCAAAATGGTGCGCCTGTCAGATTGGTTGTTCCCTGGAAGTATGGTTTTAAATCTATTAAGAGTATTGTCAAGATTGAACTTGTCAGTGAAATGCCCGTATCATTATGGATGGCCTTAAGCCCGAAAGAATATGGCTTTTATGCCAATGTAAACCCAAATGTGCCGCACCCGCGCTGGTCCCAATCAAATGAGCAGCGTATTGGCCAGGGTGGCCGAATTGAAACCTTGATGTTCAATGGTTATGAGGAAGAAGTTGCGGGTCTGTATGAGGGGATGGATCTATCCATAAATTTCTGACCATGAAAATCAGCCGCGGGCAGATCATCGCTGCCATTTTATGCATGATCCCATTTGGATCCATGATAT
>Ga0172371_10007630_pt1 | contig 15331 bp, 11 predicted proteins | sample Lak12m_FD_114543 | JGI IMG/M metagenome (GOLD analysis project Ga0172371, IMG submission 114543) | Freshwater microbial communities from Kabuno Bay, South-Kivu, Congo - kab_022012_12m | ecosystem: Environmental > Aquatic > Freshwater > Lake | place: Democratic Republic of the Congo: South-Kivu... | reverse complement strand
CAAAGCTAGGATATGGAAATTAAGGGGCAAAAGGGCAAAAATTCCGGTTAGCTCGGTTAAAACTAAAACACTCAACAGGGATAGATATTTAGCCAGGGATGCTCCTTCTTTCGGGAATAGATAGAACTGAAAAAGTAACAAGCCACTTAAAACAACGACTGTCGCTAAAAGAGCAAGCAGCGACCAATTAAAAAAAGCCGGCAAGTCAAAAAGAATCGCAGCCGCCGCATAAGCCGTGAGAAAACCGCCGGAGAGTAGAAGATTATCAACCTTAGCCGCCCAGAGCGGCCGCTTGTCCGGCGCGGCAAAATAATAATACAAAGCGCGCAGATAAGAAAAAAGAAACCAAAAGATCAATAAACTGCAGAGTTGGAGCCAAAACAGGCCGACAATAATCGCGCTATAAAAAGAAAAACTTATAAAAAACAAAAGAGGCGGAATAATATAAGGCAACCAAAAAACTGGCTCCTTGGGCAAAAGATATTTAACGCTTAAAGTAATCAGAAGGGCGCCCAAAGCGAGAGCAACATAAAATAAATCCGGTTCACGGAAAAAAATCTGGTTCAAAAACCAAATCAAAAGTGGGACTATTAACGGAATAAGGCGTTGGTATTTCATATTAACTTAGGGTTGCGCGAGATTATCCGTACTAGTGGCGCTTCCGGCGTCAGGCGCGACCGCGGCCGGAGTACCTGTTGCCGCCCCGGCGTCAGGAGTACTACCCGGTGCGGTAACGGGAGACGGCGTAATAATATAATCATCGCCGCCGCTAGTCAACTCCAAGCTTTTTATTTCTTTTAAATCGGACAAACTGTTAATCTTTAAAAACTTATTGGAAAAAGTAAAAAAATTGTCGGCGATATATAAGCTACGCTTGACCGTATTATCATAATAACTGAAGCCGTCCCAATAATCGGCCTGAGAAAAATGGCCGGCGGCCGAATGGTCTATTTGTCCTTTTAATTTTAGTTGATCTTTATCAACAGTAAATATTAAAGAACCGGCAAATGATAAACGGCCATTATCGCGCAAAGCGACGGGGATCGCCAAAATATTGTTTTCTTGCGAGTATAAGAAGGCCTTATGATCGGTTAAAGCGACAGAATCGCTACCGGCGTCACCGATCAGATAACTGTCGAGTTCCTTCGGTTTAGCCAGATCGGAAAAATCGAATAAGGATAATTTCAAACCTTTAACCTTGACACTGCCGCTCGTCGCTACTTCCGCGTCACGGCCAAGCCCAATCAGCTTGGAACCGTTCTTATCAACCGGGTGCAGGTAATTAGAAAATCCCGGAATTTTCAAAGCGCCCAAGACAGCCGGCTTAGTCGGGTTACTCAAGCTAATGACAAAGAGCGGGTCAGTCTGTTTAAAAGTCACCAGATAAACCCGGTCACCCAAGAAACGGGCGGCATAAATTCTTTCCGTCGTCGCTAAATTTTCCAAACTACCGACCGTTTTTAAATCGGCATCTAAAACATAAATATTGCTATAAGAATCACTCGTCAAATCGGAAAAACGCGATGATTGCCGGGCGCGGGTCGTCGCGATCCGGAAATAATCGCCGTTTTCATCCAAGGAAAAATGGTTTAAGACCTGGCCGTTCACTTCTCCCATGGCGCGATACTCGATCTTATTGCCGGAAATCGCAATTTTATGAATAATAGTCTTTTCCATTTCCTTAGCCTTCTCGACTAATTTCTGTTTAAGGGCACTGTCGATTTCCGTTTGCAAAGCGATCCGATCGCCCTCGCTTAAAGCGTCAAAATAACGACTGACAATCTGCAATACTTTGGTCTTCTTCTCGTTATTGTTTAAAACAAAACTGGGCGATGCTTCAATCTGTATAATCTTATTTTGAGCTTCGGCGCTCAATTTCGGATAAATCAGTTCTCTCTTGACCAGGGACTCTAAATCATATTCGCTTAAATACTGCGTATAGGTAATATAGATATTCTGCGCCGAAACGTACATATTCTGGCCGCTATTTAAAAGATAAATCTGGCCGCTGATCGCTTCGTCGTTATTTTTTATATTAATCGCGGTAATCCCGGTAAAAGTATAGGAGTCATAAGGGGTATCAAAATAATAAACATCCGGCGCGAAACATTTAGTCTCGCCGTCGCATTGAGTAGTTAGAGCCTGACCGTTAGACAAAACACGCGGCACCAGAGGCTCACCGGCAATATAACTATTATAAGTATCGGTTAAGAAATAAACATAGTTACCAATTAACCGCGCGTCACGATAGCTCCCCTCAAAATCCAAGTCACGTACCTGACGCGGATTGGTCGGGTCGCTTAAATCGAAGACTTTAAAAAATGAATAGGGATTCTGACGGCGAAAAGACTGATACATCGGCTGAGCATAGATCTGATTATCAGAGCCAAAAACCGCTAGAGATTTACCGCTAATAAAGATATCCTGCGGTCGCGATTTAAAAGTTATTTTACTAATCACCGTCGCTTCACTGGGCGGCATTGCTTTAATAATCAAGAGTTCGTTCCTAACTAACGCATAAATATAATTACCGTCGGTTTTAATAATATCGGCTTCGTCAACGCCGTCAACTTGATTATTAGTCCCGGAATAATCTAAAGAATTATTAGGCTGTCTACTACTGGCCGCCGTAGCGCTATTACTGACGCCATAACTTTCGCTGGCCGCTGAACTAACCGGCGCCGAAGCCAAAGTCATCTTTAATAAGCCATATTGGGCCCCTATCGCCGGATTGCTATTGGCGGATAAAAATTCGGCCAACTGTTCGTAATTATCGAATTTCTTTAGTCGATTGGTATTAGTCGTGCTACCGGTCGTAGTCGCCGTCGTCGGAGCGCCGGGCTGGTTGGCAGCAGGCGTCGGAGCGTTCTTTTTCTGCCAAGGAAAGGTACAACCGCTAATAAGTAGGGTCAGAGCGATTAAAATAAGAGGTAATTTAAAAAATTTTTTTAACATATGACAAAAAATTTGATATTGGTCTCACTGTGATAATTTTACCATTTTTAACGGCAAATAACAATCAGATAAAAAGCCAGACAAAAATATAATATATGCCGCGAAGCTAAACATACCAGCCGCCATGTTTTTTTGTTCTCGCCTACTTACCCGATTTAATCACGACTGTGATTCCCGTCGCCACTCTTTCGTATATATACTGAGCGGCGCCGATACCGAGACGGATACAGCCGTGCGAAACGGGTTTACCGAGATGACTGGCGCCTTCGCGATACCCGCCGGGCCAGACCGGTAATTCGTGGATCCCGAATTCGCCACGATTTAAACCCAGCCAATAAGGCATCCAGAGGCCGTAACTTTTCGACCACGCCTTTTCTACTTTATTTAAAATCTTAAAAGTTCCCGTCGGGGTCGGCATACTCGCCTGGCCGGTGGAAACTGTAAATTTTTTCCAAGGCTGGCCGCCCACTAAATAAGTCAATTGCTGATCGTGCAAATTTATCTCAATTCCCTGCGCGATTTTTTTGGTCGAGGTAGATATCGGGTCATACGCCGCATCGACTTCGGCCCCATCTAAAAATCCATCGCCATCAGTATCCGCCTGTAAGGGATCAGATTTAAATTTTAACTCCCAATAATCGCTCAAACCGTCTTTATCCATATCGCTCAAGGTAATTTTTACCTTAGCCGGATTATAGGGCGAATAATCATTCTCGATTTCTTCCGTATCAGAATAACCATCACCATCGGAGTCCAGAGAATCGCTCGCTAAGACACAATTGGAAAAAATACCAAAAAGAAGAAATAAAAAAATAATAATTCCGGCGGTTACGACTTTTCGAGCTGACGCCAGCGGCGAGATGACGGGCGCTAAAGAATATTCACAGCCACAAAATTTCTGGCGATAAAGGCCTAAAGTCCGGGCCAATTCCTGACTGTGGCGATAACCGTCGTCCGCCTGAAAATCTTCTGCTAAAAAATCTAGACCATAAACGCCAGCCAGTTCGCGACCGATCGCCATAATCGCCGCCGTATCTTTATAGGGGCTGACTAAAAGAGTGGTACCAAATAAATCAAAACCACGTTCCTTAGCTAAGCGTGCGGTTTGCGCCAGGCGCAAACGGTAGCATTGCCGACAGCGTTCACCCCGCTCCGGATCGCTCGCGCGGCAAGAAGCAAATTTCGACCAAGCAGCATGATTATAGGGCTCAACAATAAGCGGCCAAGAAAATTTCTCGGCCATAGCTTTAACAGCCGCTAACCGTTTCTCATATTCTTCCGGCGAAACCAGATTAGGATTACAAAAATACCAAGTTAGTTCATAACGAGGCGCCAAACGATCGCGACTAATATAAGTGCCACAAGGCGCGCAACAAATTTGCAAAAGCAACTTTTTCATGAATTTTAAAGACGATGTTTTTGATTTTTGTCCAAGAGCCCGAAGGCAATAATAGTCACAAACATGACAGCGACTAAGATTACCAGCGCCCAAAATTTTCCCCGGCTTTGTAAAAATAAACCGCTCAAGCCGAACAACAAAGAAAAACTATAAAAAATCAGGACGGTCTGACGCTGACCTAGGCCCAAATCTAAGAAACGGTGATGCAAGTGCCGACGATCGGCTAAGCGGAAGGGATTATGGCCGCTCGCTAAGCGACGAATGATTGTCCAGACAACATCAAGAATCGGCAGGCCCATGATTAAAAGCGCAATCGCTATCTTACCGCCGGAAATTACCGCTAAGACCCCTAAAATATAACCTAATAGTAACGACCCGCCTTCGCCTAAAAAAATCTTAGCCGGATGCCAATTAAAAATTAAAAATCCGGAAACGGTACCGGCCAGTAAAATCGCGGCGAAGGCAATATCCGGCTGGTAATACCGAGTCGTGAGCGTAAATAAAAAAATTATAAAACCGCCGATCGCGCTGACGCCCGACACTAAACCGTCGACGCCGTCAAGCAATTTAGTTGTATACATCATGCCCAAAAGCCAAGGGGCAATCAAAAGAGGCGAAATGAAAGCCAAGGCACGCAAGTCAAAGAATCCGCCGAAAGGATTCGTGATTTTAGCGATTTCGACGCCACCGGCGATAACGGCTAAAACCGCTAAGAGCGGAAAAATAATTTGCCGGGACGGCGCTAAATTGTATTTATCATCTAAAACGCCGCCAATAACAAGCAATAAAGCGCCGGCAAAAAACCCCCAGAGATGGGCGGGACGGAGATTACCGGATAAAAAATGATCGGCGAATAAAAAAAGAAGAAGAAAATAGGCTAAAAATATCGCCACGCCTCCCAAGAGTGGCGTAGCGTCAACATGAATTTTCCGTCCCGGCACGCCGGCTGTGTCCGGCTCGTCGACGATCTTAAAACGCCAGGCGACGGCTCTGACCAGTAGAGTCAAAAGCGCCGTTAAAATCAAACCGGAAAAAAAAATAAACAAATAAAACATACGGATTATAATTCTTGCGCTTTTTCAACCTCGACCTCCGCTCGACTATTGATAATAACGACATCGCGACGTTTTAATTCCCCGCCCAAAATCTTATTGGCGATAATATTTTCAACCTTGTCTTGCAAGAGGCGACGCAGAGGCCGGGCTCCGAATTTCGGATCATATCCCTCCCGCGCTAAAATTGCCACGCCGTCTTTATCCGCTTTCAGGTCGATCCCTTTATCGGCTAAATTCTTCTTGATTTTTTTAAGCATCAAAGTCGCGATCGCTAAAGTATCATCTTCCGACAGCGGCTTAAAAACAATAATCCCGTCAAAACGATTAATGAGCTCAGGCCGCACGTACTGATTCAATTGGTTATCGATCAACTCCTGTTTGATAATATTTAATTTTTCCTTGGCCTTAATCTGCTCTTGAATATAGACCGCGCCAATATTGGAAGTCGCGATAATAATCGATTCGGAAAAACTGATTGTCCGACCTTGGCCGTCGGTCAACCGACCATCGTCTAGAAGTTGCAAAAATAAATTAAGAATATCTGGGTTAGCTTTCTCGATCTCATCTAATAGGACCAGAGAAAATGGTTTTTTGCGAACCGATTCGGTCAGATACCCTAAAGTGCCATCGACGTCGCCGATCATCTTCTTAATACTATCAGCCGATTGATATTCGCTCATATCGAGCCGAATCAGATAATTTTCATCGCCAAAATAAATCTCACTAACCGATTTAGCCAGTTCTGTCTTACCAACACCGGTCGGACCAAGAAACAAGAAACTGGCGATCGGCCGCTTACTGTCTTTAAGTTCGGCTCGCGCTCGACGTAAACTGGCCGAGACCGCTTCGACCGCTTCAACCTGATCGATCAGACGATGATGGATTTCCGTTTCCAGGTTCAAGAGTTTTTTACTTTCAGAAATCGTGATCTTGCTGACTGGGATACCGGTCAGATCACTAATGGCCGCCGCGACTTCTTCTTGGCTGCAAAAAAACTTGCCCGGATTATCCTTGGCGTTCTTAGAAGCAATAATCGTCGCCTTCTCTAATAAATCAATAGCTTTCAACGGTAAAAATTTATCATGCAGATAACGGGACGACATATTAACAGCTTGCTCAAGAGCGCTATAAACGATATAGACACCATATTTATTTTCTAAAAATCCGACTTTACTCTCTAAAATCTGGATAGCTTCGTTAGTTTCCGGTTCTTTAACGCCGATCGTCGTCATCACGTTGCCGATCGCTCTATTTTCTACATAACGAGCATAATTTCCCGTCGTCGCCGAAACCAGGCAAAATAAATTTTTCCGACTAATAGCTTCTGCCAAAACTTCGGATAAATCCAGGCTCTCCTGACTGCCGGCGCTGATACCGATAATATTTTCAATATTATCCAAATACAAAATGATATTGCCCGAACGACTGACTTCGCTTAAAGCGCTTAGGAGCCTTTCTTGCGCTTGATTGGGCTCTGCCCCGGCAACTAACTGCGAAACGTCCAGTTCCACCAGACGTTTGTCTTTTAAAAATTCCGGGACATGTTCTTCGACCATTAACTGCGCCAAGCCACTGACAATGGTACTTTTTCCGACACCGACTGGACCGACTAGCATTACGCCGTTATGTCCGCCGGTGAACGCCTCAAAAATAGCGTTGATCTCCTTGTCTCGTCCGACGCAAATATCATCCCAACCGGCCTTCGCGTTGACGGTCAGATCATGAGAAAAATGATCGAGAGTCGGAGTCGCAATAGCCGTATAGGAACGATTCATATTATTACCGGGTTTCAAGATCGCCAGGCGACGGTATTTGTCATAATTTTCTTGCAAACGCCGATTGACCCGAAACCAGGCGACCGTATTCTTGATTTTAGCTTGATCGATTTCCAATTCGTAGAGGACTTCCGCTAAAAGAGGATCTCTTTCATAACAGAATAAAATAATATTTAAAGCATCGACGCTGTCCTGCCTCCCTTGGCAGGCGTCAATAAAAGCCAGAACCAAAGCCTCTTGCAAGGACGGAGATAAACCGATATGACCTTTAATATTTTCATCCTGCGGTTTGACCAAATGCCGGTCGACCAGATCGACCAATTTCTTGGCGTCGACATTTAAACGAATAAACAGATTCTGAATATCTTTTACTTTTAATAAGACTCGAAATAAATGAATTATTCTAACTTCTGCTTGATGTAATTTATTGGCTAAAAGATAAGCATCTTCTATCGCCTTGAGCGCCGGCTGGGAATAGGCGACGGCGACATTATATTTTTTATTGCGCGCGGCTAACCGTTTCCTGTCGTCAGAAAAGAGACGGTAGTTTATTTTCTTCAAGGCGGCGCGATTTTGACTATGGCGATAAATTATAAACAGATCAAACCAGAGAGATAATAAAAAAATAAAAACCAAAGGATCAAATTTTCGCCAAAAGAATAAAAGCTGTACCGGGTGAGCCAGCCAAACGTTGCTTTGTGCGAACAACCAAGTTCCAAAAGAAAGCCAACCGGCGAAAATAACCAGCCAGGCCAGAATCGCGCCGAGTCGATCGATTTTTTCCTTGGTACGACCTAAGCGAATAATCGAGCTCCTTAAAGCCGAGCCCCAGAATAAAAACCGCCCCAAAAACCAAGTACCGCGTCCGCCGCCGACTTGTTCCTCGGTAAAAGTTGTTTGCTCGGTAGGCATATTTATAATAAAAACGGCTTAGCGAAATTGAAAAGCTGTCACGATTAGCAAAGTCAACGGGAAAGCCAGCCACAGCAAGGCGACCGCTAAAACGATAACTAGCCAAGCGAAAAGAGCCGCCCCGCGAAATATTATCTGCACTAAGCGTATTATAAAACTGATGAGGCGGCCGACAAAATCGCGCTGCCCATACATCGGCACGAATAAATTTTTCAGCCAGATAGTAAACCCGAGATTTTTCTCTTGGTTAAGCCAGAAGCGCCGAGCATTTTTTAACAGACGACCGAAACCGATCGTATACCACCACAGCGGAAAATATAAAATTTCTCCTAAAATTTGTATAATAATCTTACCGCTATAAGTCAAAAAATTATGATTTAACATTGGTCTTCGTCTAAAAAATAAAAAACATTTTATGTTATTATGATAGCATAATTGTTTTCCAATTGACAACTGATTATCGTTATATTATTATGATTATTAGCACTCTGGCTATATGAGTGCTAATAAAATTTACTTCTTAATTATATGTTCAATAAATTTACGGATAAATCGCAAGAAGCCATCATTAACGCCCAGATTATTGCCTCTGCTTCCGGCCAACAAAATATCGAAGCTCTTCATATCTTACTCGCGCTCTTAGAACAAAACGAAAGTCTGATCAAGCCGATCTTGGAAAAGATGAAGGTCGACCCGGAAATAATGGAAGAATATACGAATAAGGAAATAAAGAAATTGCCCCGGTTAAAAATAACACCCGGGACCGGGCCGGTCCAGGCTGTCTCCGGCACGGCCGAAACCGCTCTGATCTTAGAACGGGCGCAAAAAGAAGCCGACGGCATGAACGACGAATTCATTTCGACCGAGCACATTTTACTGGCTCTAATCGGTATTCCCTCCCCGGCTCAAGCTATTCTCTTGAATTTTAAAGTAGAATATCAGACAGTAAAAAATATCTTGAAAGAACTGCGCGGCGCACAAACGATTAACGATCCGTTTCCGGAAAATAAATATAAAGTCTTGGATAAATATACGACTAATCTGACCGAGCTGGCGCGCCAAGAAAAACTGGATCCGGTCGTCGGCCGGGACCAAGAAATTCGGCGGATCATGCAGGTCTTACTGCGTCGAACCAAAAATAATCCGGTCTTAATCGGCGAAGCCGGCACCGGAAAAACCGCGATCGTCGAAGGCTTGGCGCAAAGGATTATTGCCGGCGACGTCCCGGAAAATTTAAAAAACAAAGAAATCGTCACGCTCGATTTAGGCGCGCTGGTAGCCGGAGCGAAATTTCGAGGAGAATTTGAAGATCGGCTTAAAGCCGTCCTCAAGGAAGTAAAATCGCAAAGCGGCCGCATAATCTTATTTATTGACGAACTGCATACTTTAATCGGCGCCGGAGCGAGCGAGGGCTCGATGGACGCTTCTAATATGTTAAAGCCGGCTCTGGCGCGCGGCGAACTGCGGACTATCGGCGCGACAACGACTAAAGAATATCAAAAATATATCGAAAAGGATGCGGCTCTCGAACGGCGTTTTCAGCCGATTATGGTTAATGAACCGAGCGTCGAAGACACAATCAGTATGCTCCGCGGCCTTAAAGAAAAATATGAAGTCCATCACGGCGTCCGCATTACCGATAACGCCTTGATCGCCGCCGCTAAACTATCTAATCGCTATATCAGTGATCGCTATCTCCCGGATAAGGCAGTCGATCTGATTGACGAAGCGACTTCTTCGCTGCGAATGGAAATTGATTCTATGCCAGACGAGCTAGATCAATTAAAACGCCGAATTAACCAGTTAGAATTAAATAAAGCTGGGCTCATGACCGCCGACAAAAAATCAACCAAGATCCGAGTTCTGAACGCCGAACTAGCTAAACTTAAAGAAAAAGCTAATCAATTAGAACTGCACTGGAATAATGAAAAAAGTATCATCTCCCAGATCCGCGCTTCGAAAAAAGAAATAGAAGATCTAAAAATCAAAGCGGAAATCGCGCAGCGTCAAGGCGCCGATCTGACCGAAGTCGCCAAGATAAAATACGGCCTAATCCCCGAATTAGAAACAAAGATGAAAGGTTTTCAGGAAGAATTATTAAAAATTCAAAAAAAGGGTCAACGAATCCTGAAAGAAGAAGTCGACGAAGAAGATATCGCTAAAGTTATCGCCCGCTGGACTGGCATTCCCGTCAGTCGCATGTTACAGGACGAAATTCAAAAGCTCAGCGGCGCTGAAATAGAATTAAATAAAGAGGTCGTCGGTCAAAATGAAGCGATCAAAGCGGTCGCTAACGCTTTACGCCGCAGTCGGGCGGGAATTAACGAAGAAAAGAAACCGATTGGATCCTTCCTCTTCGTCGGACCGACCGGCGTCGGTAAGACCGAACTAGCCAAAGCACTCGCTAATTTTATTTTTGACGACGAAAAAGCTTTAATCCGACTAGACATGAGCGAATACATGGAAAAGCATAGCGTCGCTAAATTAATCGGTTCGCCGCCCGGCTATGTCGGCTATGACGAGGGTGGCCAATTGACCGATCGTGTTCGCCGTCATCCTTATAGCGTCGTCTTATTCGATGAAATAGAAAAAGCTCATCCGGATATGTTCAATATGCTCCTGCAAATACTTGATGACGGACGCTTAACCGACTCTAAAGGACGCGTAATAAATTTTAAGAATACGATCGTCATCATGACTTCTAACCTGGGCAACGAAATCATCAAACAATACTCTATCGGGTTTAGCGACACGAGCGACCAGGCCCAGGCGACGAGGTTACGTGCGACAGAAATGAAAGAAAAAATTGATAAAATCTTAAAAAATCATTTCAAACTCGAATTCTTGAATCGCATCGACGAAGTCGTCCTCTTCCAAAGCTTAACGCCCGATGCTCTAGAAAAAATCGTCGAACTCGAACTCTTAAAAGTAGAAAAAAGACTAAGTAACAAGAATATCATCGTTAAAGTCAGCTCGAAAATCAAAAAAATGCTAGCTGATAAGGGCTATGATATTACCTACGGCGCTCGCCCGCTAAAGCGAATCATTCAAACCATGATTCTCGACGACTTAGCTCTGGAGATTATTGAAGGAAAGATTAAGGAAGGAGATAAAATCAAAATTAATCTAGATGAAAAAGAGGCGGTTACTCTAAAAGTCAATTAAAAACAAAAGGACCCTATCCGGGGTCTTTTTGAACATTTGTCCGAAAACAGAAATTATACTATAATAGAGGCATGAAAAATCAAAAAAAATATTTCTATTTACATATAGTTCTGTTAGCCTTATTTTTTTTATGGGCACCGAGAGCGGGGCGAGCGCAATTAACGGTCGACCCTAATTTTAACCCCCATCGAATTCTCGAAGACGGCGAACTCTTAGCTTACGACGCGATGGGCTTATCCGATATCCAGAACTTTCTTCAAAGTAAGGGGAGTTTTTTGGCTAATTATACGACTACCAATACTCATGGCGATATAAAATCGGCGGCGGAAATAATCTACGACGCTACCCACAATAACTACGATTGCGATGGCGTAGTTTTGAGTAAAACTCCGACCGAAGCGGAAAAAAAGCTAAAATGCCGAAATATAACGACCGTTAACCCAAAATTTCTTTTAATATTATTACAAAAAGAAGCGAGCCTAATAGAAGATAGCAATCCCTCTCAGTCCCGTTTAGACTGGGCTACCGGCTATGGCTGCCCCGACAGTTGGGTCTGTAACCCTTATTACAAGGGCTTCGGCAAACAGGTAAATAGCGCTGCTCTGCAATTTCTCGCTTATATGAAGGAGGCAAATCGTTATAATTATAAATCTGGTCAGACTTATACAATAAATAATACCTTAGAGCCATACTGCACGACCTCTAATCAGACCATGTTCATTACGCCGCAGAACCAAGCGACAGCAGCTCTATATAATTATACGCCGCACGTCTTCAATGGTAATTATAATGTTTATAAACTCTGGAATCGTTACTTCCCTAAGGTCTCCCGTTTTTATCCGGACGGATCGCTAATTAAAGCCGAAGGAGACCCAAAAGTTTGGCTGATTGAAAACGGCAAGCGCCGTCCGTTCGCGAATTGGTCGGCGTTCGCTTCCCGTTTTAAACCGGCGCAAATAGTCACCGTCGATTCCGCCGATTTAAGTAACTACCCACTAGGCGAAGAAATAAAATTCGCGAATTATTCCTTAGTCCAAACCCCGGACAAGACTATTTATTTACTAGTTGATAAAGAAAAACGCCCGTTTGCCAGCGCCGCTGTTTTTAAAAAAATAGGTTTTAACCCGGAAGAAATCGAAACAGCCACGGTTCTTGATCTGGCCGGCTATCAGACCGGAAAAATTATCAAAGCGACTTCTACTTATGTAACCGGCGCCCTCTTACAAGACAGTAAGACTAAGGAAATATATTATGTCGAAAATGATGTCAGAGCGCTCGTTGATAAAATTTTATTACCAATAAAATTTCCCGACAAAAAAATCTTACAAAAGACTACTAAACAATTAGCGACCTATGCCACTACCACTCCGATCTTACTAGACGAAGGAACCTTGGTCAGGACGACGAGCTACCCGACTATCTATCTTATCTCCGGCGGCAAAAAGCGACCCTTTGCCGATGACACGGTCTTTGCTAAATTAAATTATAATCCGAGTAACGTTATTAATGTCTCTTCGCAATTCTTATATAATTACGACATGGGACCGGTAATCCAATAATAACCCCTATATGCCCTTAACTGCCGCTTCCCTATTGCCCCATTCGCCTCTCCTCATTCCGGAAATCGGACGGTCTAATTATGATTTTCTACTTAAAACCGTGGCTGCCTATAATCAGATCGCCGCGGAATTAAAAACTCGAGCGGTTAGTACGCTAATAATTATCAGCCCGCACGCGACGACGCAGCCCGATTCTTTTATTCTTAATGTCGCGCCGGAAATGGCCGTAAATTTGAAAGATTTCGGATTTATCCCTGCCAAAACTACTTTAAGCGGCGACGCTCTCCTAACCGATCAGATTACTTCAGCTCTACGACCAGACTTTCCTTTGCAATTGATTTCCGAAGATGTCTTAGACCACGGCAGCGCCATTCCGGCTTACCTGCTAAAATATTCGTTGCCTAATCTAAAAATTCTTGTTATCGCTCCGGCCGGCGACCTGGATCTGGCGACCCAATTTAACTTCGGACAAAAACTGCGAACAGTTATAGCGGCTAGCGATAAAAATATCGCCGTCATCGCTTCCGGAGATCTCTCCCATCGTCTAAAAAAGAAATCTCCGGGAGGCTATTCTCCTAAAGGAGCGAAATTTGATAATAAACTTATAGAGTATTTAAGCGAACCAGAAAGCGCCCAGGACAATATCTTAAAAATGGATCAGAAATTAATCGAAGCGGCCGGCGTATGCGGCTTGAAACCGCTAGTTATCTTACTGGGCGTACTGGCGGGTCGTACTTGGCAACCGGATGTCCTAGCCTATCAGACCGACTTCGGCGTCGGCTATTTGAGCTTAAATTTCAAACTGTAAATATGTCGGATAATTTTCAATCTTTCTCCGATATCATAAAAAACAAAAAAGCCGCTAAAACCCCAGCTTATCCTTGGCAGGACTTAGCTTTACGGATAATTAAAGAACTTAGTGTTCCCGGTTTTAAACGGTCAGCAATCTTTAAGATTTGCAAAGAAAATCCGGTCGGCCAGATTGAAATCGCACTCAACGACACTAAGGAATTATGCCGAAGCGGGTCTAAATGGAAATATTTTTTCAAGATCATCGACCAAAAATAAAATCATATGGCGCAATTACCAATAATTATTCATCCCCATCCGACCTTACGAAAAATATCACGGCCAGTCGCCGCAGCAGAAATAACCGCCAAAGAATTCAAGCGGCTTCTTTTAGATATGGAAGAAACTATGCTCAAAAAAGACGGAGCTGGTTTAGCTGCCCCACAAATCGGCCAGAATATCCGAGTCGTAGTCATTCGCCACGAAGACCAGAACATTTTTCTGATCAATCCCCAGCTAACTAAAAAATCCTGGGCGCGAGAAATTGAAGAAGAGGGCTGCCTATCGGTCCTAAACGACAAAGGCGAAGTTATTTACGCTCCGGTTGAACGTTATAAGAAAGTTAATTGTGTTTATCTCGATCAAAAAGGCAATAAGAAAAAAATAAACGCCGAGAAAATCTTGGCGCGCGTTATCCAACATGAGATTGACCATTTGGACGGAGTCCTATTTATTGATAAAATAATCGAAAATAAAAAAACAACCAGACCGAACAAATAAAAAATTACCTTTAACCCTTTTTAATAGCCATCATTTTCCAGGCGATAAACGCCACTCCCACCGACAAGAGGCCCCAGGATATTTCGCGATAATACTGAGACAATAAAGCTTGATTGGCGCCGATAAAGTAGCCCAGCGCCGTCAGAATAATAACCCAAATAGCCGCTCCAGCAGCAGTATAAAGCAGGAAGGTGCCAAAGGGCATGCGCGAGAAACCGGCCGGGATAGAAATAAGATGGCGGATAACCGGAATTAAACGTCCCAAAAAAGTAGCGGAGCGAGCATTAGCTAAAAAATATTTTTCCGCCGTCGCAATTTTTGCCGGCGTAATAAAAAATAAACGAGCCAATTTAGTATCAGCTAATTTATAAATTACCAAGCGACCAAGAGATAGGGACAATAAATAATTAATCACGGCTCCCAAGACGCTGCCAAAAATCCCGGCAACAATGATCAAAAGCAGATTCATTTTTCCTTGGCTAGCCAAATAGGCAGCCGGCGGAATGATAATTTCCGAGGGCAAGGGGATAAAAGAACTCTCAATCGCCATTAAAATGACAATACCGGAATAGCCTAAACCCTGCGTAACCATTAACACCCGCTCAATAATCGGTGCCCACATAATAAATCTATAATCTAATTAAATAAAGCTTTTTTTATCATACCATTGCCGCTACCGGCCTGTCTACTCAATATGTCTCAACACGATTCAACAATTAAAAAAATCCGCACGATCTTTATGGGCACGCCAGACTTCGCCTGCCCCGGTTTAACCGCCCTCTTAGCTGCTCCGGAATTTGAACTGGTCGGGATTTTTACGCAAACCGACAAACCGGTCGGCCGTAAGCAGATTTTGACGCCGCCGCCGATAAAAGAACTGGCGCAAAAAAATAATCTGCCGATTTTTCAACCGCTCAAAATAAAAACAGAAATAGATACGAT
>Ga0172371_10007629_pt1 | contig 15331 bp, 18 predicted proteins | sample Lak12m_FD_114543 | JGI IMG/M metagenome (GOLD analysis project Ga0172371, IMG submission 114543) | Freshwater microbial communities from Kabuno Bay, South-Kivu, Congo - kab_022012_12m | ecosystem: Environmental > Aquatic > Freshwater > Lake | place: Democratic Republic of the Congo: South-Kivu... | reverse complement strand
AGCCCCTCTCGGGCGCTGTGCTCTCTGTGGCTCTCCTGCTCCTCCTGGGCTGCCTGTTCGATCTCTCCGGTGAGATATAGGAGCTCTCCGATCTGCCACCTGTTCAAAAAACTGTACAACCTCGCCCGCCCTGCACATTAATTTGAGCGTTGAGGCCCTATCCGCTTCCCTGCTGCTGTCATATAAAGTTCCATCAACCGAGGTCCTTTTATTCCCATATTTTGACCGCGCCGGCTTATCCCCGGGCAGACGGCCGGTCTTTCGATATTCCTGATATTCTTCCGCGCTCATGCGATCTGGCTGATTCATTCGTCCATATCCTCCAGTTCAAATGTCCTGAGAACCTTCTGCATATAAGAAACAGGATCTTTCACATTACGCCTTCCGGTTTCCTCTATCGCCTCATAGAAATTATCAATGCCGTATTTATCTATATACCCATTAAGCCAGGTAAGTTGAACCTCGTTCGGCTTGAAAAAGATATCCGAAAAATACTGGATAGCATCATCCCTGTCCGGAGGATCCTGAGAAGAAAAATTCGTAACAGTATCATTATCATCTATTTCCTTTACTTTACTTTCCTTTAGGGGGTTAATCTCTGTTTTATTCGGGTTATTCTCGGATTTACTGTTGTTATTCTTGGATAAACGCCTTAGATAATGCATTTTAACAAAGGTCTCGGTTTCTGCTTCTTCTAAAAGCCAGTACCTTGCCTCGACGATCACAGGCCGCTTGCTGCCCTTCTTGGCAGTCTGATACCTGCTCTGTATGCTCCGCGCAGTTAGTATAGTGTCCGACTGAAAAAGTTTGCTGTTCAGTAGTGACCGTTCCAGTAAGAATTTACGTATCTGCGCAATTTTCTCTACGGTCATCCCGAGATCCAGGGACGCCGTATAATCAAAATCCTCGTCAATCCTTAAATAATAACCTTTGTCACCGTATATCATGCAGATGTAATACAGATACACCATGACACCATCGGCGCCGAACCGGGCGCGCAGAATTTTTATTTTGGTATCCTCGAAAAACCCGACGTCCATTGGAAAGTACGAAAGACCTTCTTTAATTGGACGCGCCATTCGCTTATCACCGCCTCTCTATAATGTCAAAATTTAAAACCCAGCCCCTTCGAGCAGGATATCCATGCCGGCGTCGGCCGCCACCGTCGGGATCCAGGTGTTCATGTAGATCTCACCAACCATCCGGACGGCATCGCTGTTCCCGTCGCTCAGGTGGACGAGGACGATCTGCCGGCAGCGCTTCAGATCTGACGCCTTTAAAAACTTCACAACGTTTTCCAGTGAAAAATGGCTTTTTAAAAGCCGGCGCCTAAGTTCCCGCGGGATCCGGCCGGCTTTTATGTTCCGGTCCAGCGTCTCAATCGCATAGTTGCACTCGACGATGATGTAATTAAGACCGCTGAACCGGTATTCAAGATAATAGGTGTCCGTCGCATAAAGCAGGTTTTCACTTTTGCAATTGATCACGAATCCCAAAGGCTCACTTGCATCGTGCTGTGTCTTTATGGGCATGACCTTCATTCCTTCAATGTTGAACTTCACGGTCTGGACAACCTGGTGTAATCTGTGTCCGGACAACCCGCATGCCTTGGCGGTGCCCGGTGAAGTATAGACGTCAACGCCCAGCGCCATGAGCTCGGCCGCTGCCTTGGAATGGTCCTTATGTTCGTGCGTAAGCAAGCAGCCCACCACGCCGGTCAGGTCAAACCCGAGGGCCTCCTTGATCTCTTGGATCCGGACGCCGCAATCGAGCAGGATCTTCCCCCGGGCGGTCTCCAATATGTAGCAGTTTCCGCGGCTTCCTGTTGCCAATACTTTCAGGTTCATTACTGTGTACCTCTCATAAGTGATTTTTTTAGCCTTTCCACGGTTCTAGAAAACCGCTGTCGCGCTTTCCGGCATTTTAGGCAGTATCCACCGCTCAGGCCATGCGCTTCATGCCAAAGGTTTCTATGGCCTTATCAATTCGATACTCCCTTTTGAGCAATTCAAGGACATATGAATGGATATACTTCTTGCATGCGAAAAGATCGTCCAGGCTCTCGGCCAAGAAATAACCTTTTCCATCATGCAGATTGCATACCGGTAAACCTTTAAATAAAAGCTCCTTTGCAATATGGCGCACCATTCTTTTATCGATCCCCGTTTTGTTTGATAGACGAGTGTCGGTCTGGCCGTTCGCGTGGCCGACCTTCAGGAGATCCTTAATCTTTCTCATGTCTTCTTCAGACGCTTTACCACTGAACATATTGCACCTCCTGGATTCCGAAACCTAAAACCCCGCGGACATTTTCTGTTGTCCGGAGATCTGCCCGGGGGCGCGATCATCAGAGACCGGCGCCGGACCATGTTCGGGTTCTTCCTGTCGGTCATCCGGATAATCTTCCGGGATATCACCGGGAATGTCTTCTTCCAGCTCCGGCGTGATGTCGATCGGCGTTTGGTTGGCGTTCTCCTGCAGCTCTTCCTCCAGCTCCGCATCATCGAACATATCCATGATCAAATCGCTGTCGTCCGACGCCTTCACGATCATCTTGCAAAGCCGGTTGATCACCGTACGTTTACAGGCCTGTTCCGGATGGTCCTTATGCATGGGGCTGTTTCCTTTTGCCGCACCCCTCTGCCAGTTCTTGTGGATCTGCTCGATCGTCATGATCTCCGTCCTGAAGGTCCCGTCATCCATCTCAGCAACCGCATAAGCCGCAATGATACCGTCAGCCTTTACGTTTTCAATCTTCTGCGTGTGTTCCGTCACCGTCATGGTGCGGCCAATAGGATCGATTTCATATTCGAACACATCCCCTTGATATACAACCTGCGCAAACGGATCATTCTTCATGCCGTGCCGCTTTGCCATGGCCACCGTTCCGAAATACGATACAAACACAGTCAAGGTGCCTCCGGTCGGAATATAATATACCTGGCTCTTCGCCGGGCTCAGGCCGTTCACCACCGTCTTGAGCAGACAATTCATGATGCTGGCCCGGGTGCAGGATTCAAATACAGATTTGTTGTCCTTGTCCGTGACATCCTGTAACATAAGCCAAGCCGCCTGAAGGGCATTTACCGGAGAATAGTTTGCAGGAAAGTGGATCCTGCCTTTCTTGTTCATTTGCTCGAGCTGCTTTTCGACGTTCTCAAGCATTTCCTGTCTTACTAAAGATAATTCTGTCTTTGCCGGCGCCTGCGGTACCACCGCGGCCGCCGCTGTGTTTTTGCTTGCCATATTAAGCAACCTCCTCTTTCTTTTTGGTCGTTTCGATCCTGAGTTTCTTATCCTTTGAGACGAACAGGCTGATCACCTGCGCTCCGATCTCATAGAGTTCATTCACGGATTCACGGTTGTCGATGAATATCGGCGCCGTGATCCCGCGCGCCCGGCTGATAACATCAATGATCTCAAGTCCGGCATTGATCTTTGCGGCGTTGTTTGCATCATCGTATGGAACCCCGCCGATCATGCATTCGCAGCAGTCTGTTATGCCGCCGTTGATCTGTACATCAAACAGTTTCCACCTAGCGGTCGGAAACAGGGCATTTATCTTCTCCTCAAGCAGCCCGGATTTATAGCTGATGAACTTTTCAATAAGATTGAGTATCTTCTCCTGGGCGATCACCTTTGCCGCCAGATCCTTTTCCTGTGCCTTCAGTTCGCTGATCCGTTTCCCGGCGACTTCATACTGCTTCCTGGAAGCCAGTTTCTTTTCATAGCCGGAAAGCGAATCCTGCAGGACGCGCTTTTCGTCTAAAAGAACTTCTACGGTCCCTGAAGATCCCTCATATTTTGTTTCGGCCTCGGCTTTTTTATATGCGGCCAATAAACAGGCATATTCCTTATCCTCAATAGGGATAATATTCGGAATATCCTGCTGTGCGATCTTACGCATCGCATGAAGCCGCTTTTGTTTTTCACTGATTTCGGATTCGATCTCACTGATCTTCTTTTTATAGGATTCGATCTCCTCAGCCGCCCGATCCGCTCTGGCTTTCAGTTCTTTTCCTTTCTTCGAGATCTCCATGGCCTTCGCCTCGCGTTGTTCATAAAATGCGCGCTTCAGCTCACCGGTTTCTTTGGCGGCCATTTCGGCAGGCAGGGGCTGCCCGCATAAGCTGCAGATAGGCGTTTCCAAAGATTCGATGAACTCCTGGGCCATGATCTCGTCAAATTCAGCACGCAGCCCGGGAGCCTTTTCGTTGAAAATATCAATGTCTGTTTGAAGTTTTGTTATCTCGTCATTAAGATTACCGACGTCTCGGCTTTTGCCAAAGAGATAGAGCTGGATATTCTCTGCCTCGTTTCGGGCGTCAATGATCTCGCGGCCGGCCGCTTCCTTCAGCTGCGCTTCCATTTCTCGCAGTTTGGAACGAATATCTTCGACGGCCTTTAATTTATCGGCATGCGCCTGAGCCACTGTCTGCGCATTTGCAAGACTGGAATCGATATGCGCGATTTTTTCAAGGCAACCGTTTCTCAGCTTTTCGGTCCTCTCCCATTCGGTGACACTAAATTCATATACGTTCGTGAGATTATGGTTAATCTCGTCAATCCTGACCGGTATTTTTTCGATCTCGTCACGGGTATGTTTCAGCGCGTACTTTGCGGCCGCCCGTGCATCCTCGATTGTCCGGCCGTGAACAGCTTCCCGCAATCCATTAAATTCCGGAGCCGATTCAATAATATCCTCGTCGGAGATGCTGAACTTGGAAAGTTCAAATAGTGTCTGGCGCCTTTCCTGCCAGCTGAGCATGGTGTTAAAATATGCGGGATTGGTGATCAGTTTGAAAGTTTGCTCGTCGATCATGCCGTCCACCAACGCCATATATTCGCCCTTTGTCTTGGGCACCCCGTCAACCAGGTATTCTGTTTCATGCCCGGAAAAGGTCCTGTCTGCTTCACCGCGCCGTTTTGTCCACTTCTCTGAATATACCTTCCGGAGTGTGACCTTCTTGCCTGATTCGAGCAGCAGGGCCGCCTCGACTTCCGTCTGAAGGAAATGAATTTCTTTGCCGGCGGGATCGTGCGGTTTGACAGCAAAGTCCTTCCGGTTGGTTGAGTCTTTGTCGAACATCAACCAAAGGAATGCATCGTATATCGTGGTCTTTCCAGTGGCGTTTTCGCCGTAAATATTGGCATCCTCTCCCTGCAGGTCGATCTTTAGGGTATGGATGCCCTTAAAATCACGCAGAGATAAATTTAATAGTTTCATTTGCTTCACTCCTCTTGTGCTTTCACATAAAATGTGATTTAATGGTCTTAAGATATTTGACTTATTGATTTCGGATCGGCCGCATTGCAGTGCGGCTTTTCCTTTTCCCGGCGCTTCTGCTCAATCCGGACTTTTGCAAACATCTTTTTGAAATGTTCTGCGACATCCGGATCACTCTCGTTTTCGGCGCAATCTTTATAAAGCGCCGCGAGCTCCATCAGTTTAAAATCGTCAAGTTTTTTCAGGTTCTGTGCCGGCATCTTTTCTCCTCCTCTCTGTCAAAGATATTGCCAAGATCCGGATCGACAGGTTCATCATCAAGATTTCCAAGGTTGATCAGGGCCAGCACCTTTTTATTGTCGTCAACCATTTCAAGCTCAAGCCCAACATTACGCAGGGCCTCGGCCTGGCCTATTGTCAATACTGCCGGATCATGTTCTTCATAAACTAACTTCAAATCGATTCCTCCTCTCCCCGAAAATGGTTCTATATAACATTTTCTTCCCGGTCCACTGGGCCGTCATTTCCAATGACAGCTATTTTCCTTCTGTGCTGCCATTTACGAATCTGTTTGCACCGATCGCAAATATCAATCTTCTTTCGGCTCATTACGGTTATACCGCATCTGCGGCAATATTGTGGACGTATACGCTGGAAGGAAACGCAATCATCGCAGTTTTTCTCATTTGCGATGCAACCTTTCACCGGATCCCAAAGCATACATATATCCTTTTGCCAATACTCACCGAAAGCCAGTTCATTGCGTCTGAGTTTAAGGATATAAATCAAGTAGCCGACTTTTTTCGCCTTTTCCTTACGCTCTTTGCGTTTCTGCCGCTGTTCTATAGCCCATTCAGGATGGATGATGGTCTCATGCTTCCCTCGTACCGCCAAGGCTGTGCGCCCAAGCTTCTCACCTATCCGTTCATAACTCCACCCGGCGTCCCATAATTTTAAAAGAATGGCCGTTTCTTCATCTGTATAAAACCGGGCTTCTTCTCGGAGTGGCCGCTGTTTTAATTTCAGGTCGTGGATCCTGCGCTTTATCGCTCCTTCCGACCGGTTGAGCCGCTTGCTGATGTCCGCATAAGTATGCTGGTACATTTTGAGAAGTGCTATTAACAGGCTATCCTCTGCCGGTGTCCATGCTGCATTATGCGGTTGCTGAAAATTTCTTATATCTTCGCGTCTTTTTATCTTCACCCACTCCGGCTCGGATCCCAGCGCGTTTTCCTCAAAGTTCCGGAAGTCAAAAAGTCTTTTGTTCTGCTCCGCCCATTCCCAAAACTCATCTAAGTCAACCGTCCTGAAGGATGATTTAATAACCTTATGTTTATGCACCGGCAATCCAAGAGCGATAAAACGCTTTGTATTGTACCCGGTAGAGCCTTGTATGCCTATGGCTGCCCATACTTGTTCAAGAGTTGGATTGACGTCTGCATGAAGATGTCGTGTAAGCCCTACCTCAAAAGCCTTATTTTTAATTGAATCAATGCTTCGATCAAGATGTTTCGCGATCCCGGGAATTGATACAGTACCCCAGGCATCATCCAAATACTCGACTTCTTCAGGTGTCCAATTTCGAATTGTAATACCTAATCTTGTACAAACATCACTTATAGCGGACGGAGAACGATCCAGTATTTTTACAAGTTGTGTCCGGGTCAGCTTATTCTTTTTTGCGTTTTTTAGGATCTCCATCTCTTCCGGAGTCCATGTTCTGCCACGCCCCATTAGTCCCTCGTCTCTCCCGCTTCCTGTATAAACCCATTCATGATACTGGTGATGGCATCCGTCCAGCCCCCTGTCTCGCAATACATGGCGCCGATCTCCCCGATGGTGTCCCGCCCCTGGCTTATGTACTTTCTGTCCAGCAGCCCGAACATGTACAGTACGCATATCTCCTTGTTGTAAAACGCCCGGTACCCGTTGCCGCCCTTGATGCCGCCCAGGTTGTTTTCCTCCCGGGCCAGTCTGCTTTCTCCCCATCCGGATTCGTGCGCGCAGATCGCGGCTACAAAAAGTCCATTCACCTTGTAGAGTTTCTCCCCTGCCGCGAACGTATTACCGAGCCCCTCAAGCTCTGTACCTTCCAGAAGATAATCGAAGTTTATTGCCGTCAAGTTGGTTTCTTGCGTCGGGTCCGTGGAAAGGTGCACTAGCTCCCCGGCGTAGGATGTGCCGGGCGCCGCCGCCATCAGTGCGACGATCAGCGCCGCCAGGCCGAAGCCCCGAAGCCACCAAAGTATTGAAAATTCCCGTATCTTGTATCTTTTCATCTCAGCCTCCTCATGCGTATTTGTAATTGGCGCGGTGTTCTTCTTTCCGCCACCTCTCATACGCGCCTGTGTCGACGTACCAATCCCGGCCAATTTTGAAAGCCGGCAGCGGGTTGTTTTCGCGGTGAATAAGCCGCTTGGTCGTCGACAGGCTCATGTCGTATTCTCTTAAAAACGTGGATAGTTTCATCTGCCTCATCGTGTTCGCCTCCGGTTTTGTCGCTTCAAATTACGGTTTTACCGTAATTTTTGGGCAAAATAATACCGCGCAAAATGCCCGGTTTAATTTTTTCTAGGTAAAAATCTTAATTGGTCATACGGAATCCCGTATAGCCTCTCGATGCGCGCCACCATGTCGGCGCCGGGTGTCGTCTTGCCATTCTCGTAATTTATTAACGTGTGCGTGTTCACGCCCAGCTTTTTGGCCGCCTCGTCCTGGGTCATCTCCGCGTTTACCCTGGCAGCGCGCAGCGATATTTGCAGCTTGTTTTCTCCCACTGTGGTTTCCTCCCCTTTGATTTTTTATAGTGCTTCCTGTCGTATTGTGCTGTGATGGTTTTTATTTTATTACGGTTTCTCCGTTATGTCAACCACCTAATCGTAAATTTTTTGAATAAAATCTTGAATAATTTTCAGTTTTGTGTTTATAATTGTGTAAATACTAAATATCGTGGGAGGTGATATTTTTTGAGCGACCTCGGTAATAAGGAAGTGTTTGCCCGGAATCTCCGGCATTTCATGGAGCAAAACGGGAAATCACGATATGATGTTTGCGATGCGCTCGGCATAAAATATTCGACGTTTGCGGATTGGTTTAACGGTGTGGTCTATCCCCGTATTGGTTCTATTGAAATGCTTGCTGATTATTTCGGGATTCGTAAATCGGACCTGATCGAAAGCGGGCGGGAGCCGGACCACGTTATGGAATTGCTGCAGGCGCTAAAAACGCGCCCGGAAATGATGACCCTCTTTAGTGTTTCCGCGACCGCTACGGTCGATGAAATACTGGAGGCGGTTCGTTTGATTGACAGGTTAAAAGCGGAACGGGGGAATGTGTAAATGGCGAAATATAAAAAACTTGCTGACGGCCGGTATAGAAAACGCGTTTTAATCGGGCACACGGAAGCTGGCAATAAAAAATTTAAGTGTATCTATGGTCGCACAATTCAGGAGCTGGAGCATGCGGTTGTTGAATTTAAAGCGCTGCAGAACCGCGGCGCCGTCATCAGTGACGAGCGGCTGACCGTCGGTCGCTGGGCGCGTACTTGGGTTGACGTCTACAAGGCCGACGTTAAGCCCGCCACCCGTAAGGATTATGAGCAGTGCCTGCGCGCACACTTCGGGTCCATAAATGATGTTCGTTTAAAGGACATGTCGGTCGAGCACGTCCGGGCGGTCGTCAATTCTTTGGGCGAGACGCCGCGGGCCCAGCAGAAATTCCTTTTAACCATTAACCAGGTTCTGAAGCAGGCGGTTGAAAGTGGGAAGCTCTATCGGAATGTCGCCGCGTCTATTAAGCTCACCCGGCGCCCCAAACCAAAAAAGCGCGCCTTGTCGGACGCGGAAATAAAGGACATCATGTCCCTGGAGCTGCCGGCCATGACGCGCGCGTTCCTGGCTGTAATCCTTTACTGTGGTTTGCGGCGCGGGGAGGCCTGGGCCCTAACCCGAAACGATATCGACCTGCGGGCCCGGACGCTGTCCGTCAATAAAACGGTCTATTTTGATGGTGGCGTGAAAGTGGGATCCCCGAAAAGCCAGGCAGCCATTCGGGTGCTGCCCATCCCCGGGAAGCTCTATGATATCCTGGCGCCCTATCTGCGGGGCCTCGGGTCCCTGTGTCTGTTTGGCCAGGACGGGCACCTCCTGGGCGAGAATCAGTTCCGCATGATGTGGCTGGGGTTCGTGGGCGCTTACAACGCATCAAAGGGCGGGTCGCCGGCGGTCTTGGCCATTGCGTCGGATATCACGCCCCACATCTTCCGGCATACCTATGCGACCAAACTTTACGCCGGCGGGGTCGATCTCAAGCGGGCGCAGTATCTCCTGGGCCATTCCACGATCGCCATGACGCTGGATGTTTATACGCATCTTAAAAACGCGAAGCCGGCGAACGCCGTGCGCGAGGTCGATGCCTGTTTTTAACCTTGGTGGCTCAAAGGTGGCTCAAACCGAAAAGCCGGGGGCCGTCACCCAAATTAAACGCACAATAAAAATCCGCTATTCAAGCGGGTTTTTTGGTGCCGAAGACCGGAATCGAACCGGTACGGGATTTAACTCCCGCAGGATTTTAAGTCCTGTGCGTCTGCCAGTTCCGCCACTTCGGCGCTTTACATGCGTTGGCTTTTTATAAATGCCTATGTTTTCTCAACTACCCTATTATATTTCAACCGCCTAAAAAGGTCAAGGAGATATATCGGTTTCCAGGGCCTTTTGCATGCCATTTATATCCGCAATAAAAAAAGGCAATATAGATGCTATATTGCCTTTTAATCCATACCTTGGATAACCTTTATTCGTCTTCCATTTTCGGGAAGAAATCCGCCAGCGTTGTCTTCGCATCCTCAACCGGAGGGAATTCGTAATCATAGTGATCGTCGCCGCCCTCCGACGATTTTTTAGTTTCAGGCTTTTCTTCCTCAGGAAGCAGGGCGCGGATGCTCAGCGTGATGCGTTTTTTCGCAGGATCAACGCCGAGTATTTTAGCGCGGACCACATCCCCCACATGAAGAACTTCTTCCACTTTTTCCAGGCGGCGGTTGGTGATCTGGGAAATATGCACCAGTCCGTCAATTGTCGGCTCCAGCGACACGAATGCGCCGAAGGGAAGTATCCGCACTACGGTGCCTTCTACTTCGTCGCCCACCAGATATTTTTCAGGCGCGAGATCCCACGGCTTGGGCGCCAGCTGTTTCAACCCCAGGGATATTTTTTTCTTCTCCGGGTCCACATTTAAAACCAGCACTTCGATATCCTGTCCGTTTTTCAGCACATCTGACGGATGCTTGACGCGGACCCAACTGATATCCGTTATATGCAGAAGTCCGTCTACCCCGCCGACGTCCACAAAGGCCCCGAAATCGGTCAGGCGTTTCACCTTGCCCTGGATCTTATCGCCCTTTTCGAAGGACGTGTATAATTCTATCTCTTTCTCTTCCTGCTCTTTCTGCAGAACCGCTTTATGCGAAAGCACGAACCGCCGCTGCCTCTTGTCCACTTCGATTACACGGACCTCAAGTTCCTGGCCGACAAATTCATTAAGGTCTTCCACATATTTTAAGGAAAGCTGTGAAGCGGGGATAAACGCATCGTATCCTTCCAGCCTGGCAAGCACGCCGCCCTTCACAACTTTATCCACTTTAATCTGGTAAATCTTTTCTTCGTCCAGGTTTTCGGTCAGTTCTTTCCACTTCAGCTTGGATTCGATCGATTTTCTGGAAAGCACCACATTCCCTTCGCCGTCATTTAAAGAAACGACTTCGGCTTCAATGGTATCGCCCAGCGCGAACAGTTCCTGCGGGTTTGCATCACCCTTGGACGTAAGATTCTCTTTTTTAATGATTCCGTCGGATTTGTATCCGATGTTCACGCATATTTCACTGTCGGAAATTTGTACAACAGAGCCGGATACGATCTGGCCCTTCTTGATGTACACAAAGGTTTTCTCAAGCTGAGAAAGGAAATCGTTATCGTCGCTGCTTTCCTGCACGGCCGGGGCTTCCGTTTCTTCAACACTCTCCGCCGCGGGCTCTTCTTCCTTTATTTCCTCTTCAACGGCTGCCGCTTCAACTGCTTCTTCAACCGTTTCTTCTTCAACGGCTGCCGCTTCTACTGCTTCTGCAACAGCTTCTTCTTCGACAGCTTCTTCAACCGGCTCCGCTTCAACGGCTGCCGTTTCAACAGCTTCTTCGGCTGTTTTTTCTTCAACTATTTCTTCTTCAACGGCTTCGGCCGCAACCGCTTCTTCCGGCTCCGCAATCTCTCCGGCTCCGCTTTCCTGGCTGCCTTCAACCGATACAATTTCTTCTTTTTCTTCGCCGCCCTTGTCTTCGATTGCGCTCTCAACTTCTTCCGTAACTTGGGCGATCTCCGGTGTGACCTCCTGTGTCACATCCTCGCTACCCTGTTGAGTTCCCTTTTTTTCGACTTCAGTCATGAGTGTTTTTACCTCCCTAATTTGCCAGTCCGGTGTCGACGCACCGGCGACAATACTTATTATATCATCCAAATGAATATTTTCAAGTGGAAGTTCGTCAATATTCTCTATATAATAAGTATTCCCGCAGTTATTTTTGCACAGGGTATACAATTTTTCCGTATTCGAGGAATTCTTCCCTCCGATCACCAGTACAACGTCCGATTCCTTCGAAAGCGCTTCCGCTTCGCTTTGGCGTTTTTCTGTCGTATCGCATATGGAATTGAAAATTTCAAGGTCCTCTATCCTTTTTTGAAGCTCTCCCGTCACATCGTTGAAAAGCTTTTTCGTGATGGTGGTCTGCGCCACCACCAGCGCATCCCGGATGCCGGTAACCGATTCGGCTTCCTTGATGCTGTTCACAACAATCACGTCGCCCCTCGCCCGGCCCCGGATCCCGATCACTTCTGGATGGTCCTCTTTGCCTATGATAATGATATGGCTGTGCCGCGTATCCTTCACCTTATCATGGATGCGTTTTACAAACGGGCAGGTCAGGTCAAGCAATTCAAATCCGCTGTTTTCAATTTCCTCAAAGACTTTCCGCGGCAGGCCGTGCGAACGGACAATCACCAGCGTGGATTCCTGCTTCGGGATTTCACAAACATCGTTAACGATATGCACGCCCTTTTCTTCCAGTTCCGCGATAACGTTTTTGTTATGGATCAGCTCTCCCAATGTGTAGATGTTACGGTACTTGTCTATCACGCCGTATACCGAATCTACGGCGCGTTTAACGCCGAAACAGAAGCCGGCGTTTTTGGCAACCTTGATTTCAGCCATCTTCCGTCCTCTTCCTGAGCCTTTGCATTTCATCAAAGAGCAGCTTTGTAATCTCTTGTACGGCAGCGCTGTCCGTCCGGTCCCCGGCGATCTCCTTTACGTCCATCATTTCTCCCACGGCGATCCTGATCCGCCTGAAAAGCCGGTATCCCCTGCTACCGATATATACTGGCAGGACGGGGGTATCTGTTTTCAGGGCGATCACGGCGGCACCAATCTCAAAAGGCAGCATTTCACCCGTTTCCGATCGGTGGCCTTCGGGAAATATCCCCAGGCTCTGCCCGTTCTTCAGGGCAGAAAGGGCCGTCTTCATTGCTTTCAGATCGTTTTTTCCGCGGTTAACCGGGATAACGCCCAGAGCAAGGAAAAACTTCTTCCTGAAACCTTCTTTGAACAGCTCCTCTTTCGCCATATATCTTAAACAAACGGGGCAAACAAGATGCCCCAGCAATATCGGATCCCAGTTGGATGTATGGTTTGCAATTACGATGCATTTGTGCCTGAAGTGGAGGTTTTTCCCATTCATCACCTTCGGGAAAAAAGCGATATTCATCACCGGCCAGGCCGGTATCCGCAGCAGATTGAAAAGCGCGTTGCTCATTTGCCTTTAATTGCGCCAAGGACCAGCGCAACGACCTCCTCTGCGTTCATATTTGTAGTGTCAACCAGCATGGCGTCCTCCGCCTGCCGGAGCGGGGCGAACTTGCGGTTCATATCCGTTTCGTCCCTCGCAATGATATCCTTTTCAATCTGGTCAAGCGTGATTTCCGGATGTTTCTCCCTTATCTCCAGGTATCTTCTTTTTGCCCGTTCCCGCGGCGTCGCGGTTATATAGAATTTATGGTCCGCGTCCGGTAGAACATAGGTGCCGATATCCCTTCCGTCCATAACGATATCGTACTTTTCCGCAACCTTGCGCTGGATCTCCACCAGCTTTTTGCGCACTTCCGGAATCACCGCCACATCGGAGGCGCCCTTGGATATTTCGGGCGTGCGTATAAAGGGCGTTACATCCTCGTCACCAATAAAGATATGCTGCCCGTCCCCTTCGTATTCCACGCGCAAATCAAGGGCGGGAAGGTCCCGCAGCACCGCCTGGTGGTCGTTTACATCTATACCGCGGCTTAAATAGGCATACGCAACAGACCGGTACATCGCGCCCGTATCCAGATAATTGAGGTTCAGTTTTGCCGCAACCGCTTTCGCGACCGTGCTTTTCCCGGCTCCTGCCGGCCCGTCCAGTGCTACCTTCATGCTTATTTTTTCCTTTGCAGAACGAACTCCGCGAGTTTTTCAAGAGGATCGGCCTTTTCCCCGAATATCCGGATGGATTCCGTCGCTTCCTGCGTCTTTTGGCGGGCAATCCTTATAGATTCATCTATGCCGTACAGTGTCGGAAAAGTAAACTTCTTGGCGATCCTGTCCTTGCCCACCGTTTTACCCAGATCCTTCTCGTTTCCCACAATATCAAGCACGTCATCCGTTATCTGGAAAGCAAGCCCGATGTTTTTTCCATAAATGCGTATCGCCTTTATTTGTTCTTCGTCCGGCCCGCATAAAAGTATGCCCGAAAGCAGCGACGCCTCAATCAGGGCGCCTGTTTTCTTTTCATGAACCATATAAAGTTCGCGTTCGGTAAGGATCTGCCCTTCATTTTCAATATCGCCGCATTGTCCGGAAATCATCCCCTGCGCGCCCGCGCCAGCGGCTATCTCCTGTATTGCTTTTATATGCGCTTCCATGTTATCCGCATACCTGATTGCATTGTGCAGCATGACTTCAAATCCAAGGTTTAAAAGCGCATCCCCTGTCAGGATGGCAAACGCTTCCCCGAACATGACATGGCTTGTTGGCTTGCCCCGGCGGAGTTCATCGTTATCCATCGCTGGCAGATCGTCATGGATAAGCGAGTAAGTGTGGATCAGCTCGATCGCACATGCAATATCAAGGGTCTCTGCCAAATTGCCATTAAGCAGGCTGTTCGCAAGTATATTCAGGGTAGGCCGCAGCCTTTTTCCGCCCGCCATCACGCTGTAGTTCATGGCAGACCCCAGCGTTTCGTTTATACCGGCAATCTTAAGCAGTTCTGCCAGCCTGTTTTCCACCAGTTCCTTGTTTTTATTCAGCAAATCATTCATCCGTTTCCACGCCACCTTCGTTCACTGTATTACCTATCATCTCTATTTCCTGCTCATAGCTGTTTAGGAGTTTTTGCGCGCTCCTTGCGATCTCCATCCCCTGTTTGTACAGCGCGACCGCTTCATCCAGGGTGACCTCCGAACGGTTCAGGCGGTCTGCAATCTCGCTCAGGTCCGCAATATGCTCCTCAATGCTTTTTTTATTTTCCGCTTTCATCCCTTGCCCTCTTTTCAATAACCTTCGCTTTCAGTGACCCGTCTTTTAAAAAGATAGAAAGGTCATCGCCTTCCCGGATCTCGGCCGCGCTTACAAGAGGCTTTTCCCTAAAACGGACCATTGCATAGCCCCTTTTAAACGCCTCCTCCGGGTTCAGCAGCCCTATGCTGTTTTGGTGTTCAGACAACGCGTTTTGCGCGCGCTCCATTTTCTTTATTAATATATCATAAATCCTCTGCGTGTTAAAAGAGATTTCTTTTGTGCGCGAAGCCATACTTGCGCGTATTCCAACGCTGCTGACCGCTCTTGCCGCCGCATACAGCGCATAGGCCCGCTCGTCCATCCTGGCCCGCATAAGATGGGTGATGGTCCTCATTGTCACGCCGATGGCGGACAGAATCTCCTGCTTGTCCGGAATACACATTTCTGCGGCGGCGGAAGGCGTGGGTGCGCGGACGTCCGCAGCAAAATCACATAGCGTGAAATCCGTTT
>Ga0172371_10007628_pt1 | contig 15333 bp, 15 predicted proteins | sample Lak12m_FD_114543 | JGI IMG/M metagenome (GOLD analysis project Ga0172371, IMG submission 114543) | Freshwater microbial communities from Kabuno Bay, South-Kivu, Congo - kab_022012_12m | ecosystem: Environmental > Aquatic > Freshwater > Lake | place: Democratic Republic of the Congo: South-Kivu... | reverse complement strand
CAAAATCAAGATTACTCGAGCCTTTAAAGGAAGGCAAAGTTGGTGTTGAAAGGGCGGCACTTGTAATTGGCGGGGGACTTTCAGGAATGACATCAGCAATTGCAATTGCAAATCAGGGATATGGTGTTTATCTGGTTGAAAGGGAGAATAAGCTCGGCGGTAATTTGAATAGAATTCATTATTTAATCAGTAAAAAAGAAAAACCACAGGAAAAATTAAAATCTTTAATAGATGAAGTAAAAAAACATAATAAAATTCATTTATTTACTGGTGCCGAAATAAAAGATATAGATGGTTCAATTGGCAATTTCAAAACTAAAATATCATTTAATGGGGAAACTAAAGAATTCAAACCGGGAGTAGTAATTGTTGCAACAGGCGCCCAGGAATATAAGCCAGATAAATATTTATATGGAGAAGATAGAAGAGTAATAACTCAATTAGAACTGGAAGAAAAAATTTACAATTCTAAGTCTTTTAACCCGAAAACCGTAGTTATGATTCAATGCGTTGGTTCAAGAGACGAAGAAAGACCATATTGTTCAAGGGTATGCTGCACTGATGCTGTAAAAAATGCATTAAAGATTAAAGAGATTAGCCCTGATACAAATGTATATATACTTTATAGAGATATACGAACTTATGGGTTCAGGGAGAGTTATTACTCAGAAGCAAGGGAAAAAGGTGTAATATTCTTGAGACATGAGGATAATCAGAAGCCTGAAGTTTCTGCTGAGAATGGTAGTTTGAAAATTAAGGTATTTGAACCGGTTATGGGGATGCCGGTTACTATTAATTCCGATTTACTGGTACTGTCAGCAGCTATAGTTCCGGATAAAGAAAACAATAAAACAATTGGCCAGTTTCTTAAAGTACCATTAAATCAGGATAATTTCTTTTTGGAAGCTCATATGAAATTACGTCCGGTTGATTTTTCAACTGAAGGTGTGTTTTTGTGCGGGTTAGCGCATTCACCAAAATCAATAGAAGAGAGCATTATACAAGCGGAAGCTGCAGCAGCAAGAGCAAGTACCATACTATCAAAAGAAAATATAAATTTAGAAGGAAACATATCTTTTGTAGTGGATGAAAATTGCGATGGATGTGCATATTGTATTGACCCATGTCCTTATAAGGCAATTACTCTTATCGAATACATGAAAGATGGTGCAATCAAAAAGACAGTTGAAGTTAATGAGTCAATATGTAAAGGTTGCGGGAACTGCATGGCAACCTGTCCGAAGAAGGGTGTATATGTAAAAGGATTTAAACTTGAACAAATTTCTGCGCAGATTGAAGCGGCTCTACAGCCTCTGAAGGTTTAAAATTTTGAAATAAGGAAAAGTAATGAATATTGAACAAGCAACAATACAAGAAGGAGAAGTCAAAGGTAGTGAATTTGAGCCATTAATCCTGGCTTTTTGCTGCAATTGGTGTTCCTATGCCGGTGCAGATTTGGCAGGTATTTCAAGAATGCAATATCCGACAAATGTCAGGATAATAAGAGTAATGTGTTCCGGGATGATTCATCCCAATCTGGTAATAGATGCATTAACAAAGGGTGCTGATGGGGTTATTATATGTGGATGCCACATTGGAGACTGTCATTATTTGGAGGGCAATTTAAGGGCTGAAAAAAGAGCAGATGCAATTAAGCTTATGTTAGAGGATTATGGAATAGAAGATGGAAGGTTTAAAATAGAATGGATTTCTGCTTCAGAGGGACCAAGGTTTGCTCAGGTTATGACGGAATTTACAGAAGCTATAAAAAAGTTAGGTCCCAGTCCTTATAAGACGTGAAAGGTTAAATTATGGAATCAGTAAAAATAATTAATGGAAAGAAATTTATGTGGGATGGATATGATTATCCTGGAAAGGAAAATGCTTTAGAAGCTGCACAGAAATATAAAAATGATGGGTTTGAAACAGAGATTTTTGAAGAAGGAAATAAATATTTTGTTTTCACACGCAGGGTTGTTAAGGAAGTTGTAATCGAGGGTAGTCCTACAATTTAAAATATTTTGAAAGGAGAGAAATTATGCCAGTAAAGATTGCAGAGGAATGGTTAAATATCTGTGGCGGTTGCGAGGTAACAATATTGGATATTGGAGAACCACTGCTTGATTTGTTACCTAAACTAGAGTTTGTACATATTCCGGTACTGATGGACCATAAATATTTTGGTCAAACTGGAGAAAAAACCGAAATGGAAATACCGGAAGCTGATGTTGGAATAGTATCAGGTGGAATAAGGAATGAGAAAGAAAGACATGTTGCAGAAGAAATGAGAAAGAAGTGTAAAACACTCATATCCCTGGGTTCATGTGCATGTTTTGGTGGTATCCCTGCTCTGGCAAATCAGTATCCCATTGCAGATCTTCTTGAAAAAGTCTACAGACAATCAAAAACTACCGATTCAGCTGCTACACCATCAGAATATGTACCACCGTTAACAGATAGAGTTTATGCCCTTGACGAGGTGGTAAAAGTTGATGCTTATATTCCTGGTTGTCCAACAGCGCCGGAACTTGTTGCAAACGCATTAGTTTCACTTCTCGAAGGAAAACCATTCATAATACCGGAGCGAAGCGTTTGTGATGATTGTCCTACAAAACGAGAAAAAAAGGCTATTACATCAGTAAAGAGACCACTTGAATCGATCATACCACCGGGACAGAAGTTAGAGGATTCAAGATGTTTTATGGAGTTAGGTTATCTGTGTCTTGGTCCTGTAACCAAATCAGGTTGTGGTGGCGATGACAAAACACCAAGGTGTATAAAGGGAGTTATGCCCTGCAGGGGCTGCTTTGGTCCGATAAGACCTGGTGCAAATCCAATGGTAGAAATGATGGGGGCACTTTCTACAATCGGTCTGGATCCGAAATTAATTCTTGATAGACGGGCAACATTTCAGAGATACATTGGGGCACAGGGTAGATTGAGACCTCTACCAGGAACTCCATAAAATTAGATAAAATTTTAAATCAGTCAATATTTTTGTAATGGAACCATATGCTTAAGTATTTATTTAAGGAGGAAAAATGGGTAAAGAAATTATTATACAACCGGTAACAAGAATTGAAGGACATGCTAAGGTTACCATACAGTTAGATGATAGCGGGAATGTTAGTAATACGATGGTTAATGTTGTGGAACTCAGGGGTTTTGAAAAATTCTGTATTGGCAGACCTGTAGAAGAACTTCCCAGAATTGTTACCAGTATTTGCGGAGTATGTCCATGGTCACATCATCTGGCAAGTGCAAAAGCCTGTGATGCTGTTTTCGGTGTAGAGATTCCATCTGCAGGTAAAAAACTTAGAGAACTTTGCAACGCAGTTGCTTTTACTGAGGAACATATTTTGCATTTTTATTTCCTGGCCGGTGCCGATTTTGTTATGGGACCTGATGCGGATTATTCGGTTAGAAATGTAATTGGAATTGCAGGCAAAGTTCCTGATGTGGCAAAGAAAGTAGTCAGATGCAGGCATCTGGCAGCAAAAATGCTTCAGATAATTTCCGGAAAATCAATCCATCCGGTAGCTGCAGTTCCGGGAGGATTCAGCAAGGTCCTTACTCCTGAAGAAAAAGATGAATGCCTTAAAATGGCAAATGAAGTTTTAGATCTTGCAAAATTTTCTATTGATTTTGCCAAAAAAGATATATTTCCAAAATATATTGAAGCAGTGAAAACACTTGGGGTAATAAAGACTGGATTTCTGGGAACAGTTACAAAAGATGGAACTCTTGATCTTTATGACGGAATTTTAAGAATGATGCAGCCCGATGGCAGTTATGAAGATTTTAACTATGAACAATATACAGACTATATTGAAGAGCATATAGAACCATGGACCTATTTAAAATTCCCTTATATGAAAAAAGCCGGAAAATTGTCTATGGATTTGGACAATCCTATTGGTGTTTATAGAACAAATACTCTGGCAAGGTTAAATGTTTGTGATAGGATAAGAACACCGCTTGCACAAAAAGAATTTGAAGAATACCGTAAGGCATTTGGCAGGCCGGTACAATTAACCCTTCTTTACAATTGGGCAAGGTTAATTGAATTACTTTATAATGCAGAATATGCAATTCAATTATTAAATGATCCTGAGATAACATCAAAAGATATAAGGATTCCTGTTAAACCACGTGCCGCAAGAGGAGTAGGTTGTGTTGAAGCACCTAGAGGAACACTAATCCATGACTATGAGACAGATGCAGATGGAATTGTTACAAATGTAAATTTAATTGTAGGTACAACACACAACAATGCTCCAATAAATATGTCTGTAAAAAGGGCAGCAATGGATTTAATTAAAGATGGTAAATACGATCAGGGAATTCTTAACATGGTTGAGATGTCTATTAGAGCATATGATCCATGTTTATCCTGTGCAACCCATAATCTGGATGGCAGAATTCCGGTTAAAATAGATATTATGGACGTTTCCGGAAAAGTAGTTAAGACTTTTAAAAACTAATAATGCAAAATAATATTCCTGATTATTGTACCAAACCTGTTCTTATTTTAGGATGCGGGAATATATTATTTGGTGACGATGGCTTTGGTCCAAAAGTAGTGGAATATTTAAAACAAAATTATTCCATTCCGGAAAATGCTGAAGTAATAAATGCTGGCTGCAGTGTTAGAAATATATTATTTGATATAATTCTTGCTGAGGAAAAACCGAAAAAGTTGATTATCGTCGATGCTTTTGATACTGGAAGAAACCCAGGTGAATTTTTTGAAATCCCGATTGAAGATATCCCAGGAAATAAAATAGACGATTTCTCAATGCATCAATTACCTACTTCAAATTTATTAAAAGAATTAAAGTTTCTATGTAACGTTTATGTAAAAGTCTATGCCTGTCAACCAGAAAGTATTCCTGAAAATGTTTGCATTGGTCTTTCAAAAAAGCTAAATGATATAATTCCAGAAATATGCGAGCTCTTAATAAATGAAATAAACCGGTATTAATTAAATAAAGACCTTCTAAAGTCATTCAACAAAAATTTCCAGAATTATTAATTTTTTCGGAGTTTAATATCAGAATATCCGGACTAATGGTAAAAATGTAAATAAAAATATAAAGAGATTTGAGAATAATAGATGCATGAATATTCTATAACTTGTTCAATTCTTGAAATACTTGAAAAAATAATAAAGGAAAAAAATTTAAAAAAAATAAAGAAAGTAAAATTCGAATTGAGCAAACTTGCAAGTATTGAGCCGGAATCTATAAAATTTTATTTTGATTTTTTAACTGCAGAGAATCAAAAATTGAAAGGTGCCATTCTTAAATTTAAAAAAAATAAATTAAAGCTTGTATGCTGTAAATGCGGAAAAATATTTGAATCAAATGCTGAATTTGATATTTCCAATGTTAAATGCCCTGATTGTGGAAGCGAGAACACACAGCTAAGCGAAGAGGACGATATAAGGATTGTATCTGTTGAAACAGACTAATTTTAAAATAAAAATTTGAAACAACCAAAGAAAGCTCTATAATAGCAAGTTGGTGTATGATAAAAAGATTATTGATAGTAAAAAGATTATTTTTATAACATATTATTCTACTTACAGAAGGGAGCAATAAAAAGTCATGCTGAAAAAAATTGAATGCTTCATTCAACCATTCAAACTGGATGAAGTCAAAGACGCCTTAATTGATGCAGGAGTTGAAGGTATAACAATTTCTGAGACAAAAGGTTTTGGAAAACAAAGAGGTTTTATTAAAGGTGAAATTCCTAATAAAGAAGTAAAGTTTTTGCCTAAAATAAAGCTTGAAATAGTTGTTGATGAGGAGATTGTTGACGCTGTTACAAGAACAATAGTGCGGCTTGCACAAACGGGTGAATTCGGATCAGGAAAAATATTTATAATACCAGTAGAGGACGCAATAAGAATAAGGACTCAGGAATCCGGCATAAGTGCAATTCTTTAAGTAAAGATATTAAAATTAATTTTAAATGAAAGGATTATAGAAAAATGGCAGAAGGCAGTATGTGGGAAATGGCTTTGAGCAGGCTTGATGCTACAATGGCAATACTTGGTTTGGATGATGGTATGCAAAAGTACCTGCGCGAACCTCGTAAAATTATCGAAGTCGCTATTCCGGTTAAGATGGACAGCGGCATCATTGAAATATTTAAAGGCTATAGAGTTCAACATGATACAAATAGAGGGCCGGCCAAAGGTGGCATAAGATATCATCAGGACGTAACCCTTGATGAGGTAAAAGCTCTTGCGATGCTCATGACCTGGAAGTGTGCTGTTGTTGGGATTCCTTTTGGTGGAGCCAAGGGCGGTGTTATAGTTGACCCGATAAAAATTTCTATAAATGAACTTGAGGCAATAACAAGAAGATACATTTTTGAAATAATAGAAAATATCGGTCCCGAAAAAGATATCCCGGCTCCTGATGTTGGAACAAACGCACAGGTTATGGCATGGATACTTGATACTTACAGTATGGATAAGGGGCACTCCGTTCCGGGGGTTGTAACAGGCAAGCCAATTTGTCTTGGAGGTTCACAAGGAAGAGAAGAAGCCACTTCAAGGGGATGTGTTTATACAATATTGTCAACTCTGAAAGTTTTAGGCATAGATGCAGCATGCTTGAATGTCGTAGTTCAGGGATTCGGAAATGTTGGCTCAAATGCAGCTAAAATTTTATTTGATCTTGGCCATAGAATAATAGGACTTAGCGACGTAACGGGAGCCATACATAATCCAGGCGGTATAGACCCTTATAAAGTTGCCGATTATATAAAATCCGGCAAAACACTTGCAAACTATCCCCAGGCACAGGCCATTGGCAGGGAAGCCATATTTGAGATTGAATGTGATATTTTAATTCCTGCAGCTCTGGAAAACCAGATAACTGCATCAAATGCAGCAAAAATCAGGGCAAAAATAATTGCACAGGGTGCAAATGGTCCGGTTACTCCTGATGCGGACCCGATACTGGCAGCCAGTAATATATTTATAATTCCTGATGTTTTATGCAACGCAGGCGGTGTGACAGTATCATATTTTGAATGGGTTCAGGGCAACTTGGCCTATTTCTGGGGAAAGCGTGAAGTTAACTTAAAGCTAAGAGATATTATGGAAAAGGCATTTTATGATGTTTATAATGCATCCCAAAAGAAAAAAGTGAATATGAGAACTGCAGCTTCGATGATTGCAGTCGAGCGTGTAGCTGAAGCTGTCAGGCTGAGGGGAATTTATCCGTGATAGGGGATAACTTACGGTTTATTGATATCTAGTTTCTTTCCATATTTTACTTTATTATTTATTATGATATAATCATAGCTACATTTGAAAGAATATAAATGGTAGGAATAGTGGGCTTGACCCACTATTTTTATTATTTAGTTATAACAGGGTGATTTAATTGAATAGAAAATTAATAGAAGCATTGAAAGAGTTAGAAAAAGAAAAAGGTATCAAAATGGATACTATAATAGACGCTTTGAAGGGCGCCCTTAGTGCCTCCTATAAAAAGATTTATGATGCAGACTATCGGGTCAGAATTGATATAGATGATAAAAGTGGAGAAATAAAGGTATACAAACTTTTAGAAGATGAAACAGATGATGGTGAAGGCAATGGCGGCGAAATAGAAATAACTCCTGAAGATTTTGGCAGGATTACTGCCCAAACAGCAAAGCAGGTAATCAGGCAGCGAATAAAAGAAGCTGAAAGAGAAATAATGTTTGATGAATTTAAGGATCGTGTTGGAGATTTGGTTACGGGAATTGTACAGCAGAATGATTCAAGGTTTACATTGGTTGACCTCGGGAAAGTAGAAGCACTTTTACCACAATATGAGCAAGTACCGGGCGAGAGATACAAACATGGAGAAAGAATTAAATGTTTTATATCTGATGTAAGAAATACTACTAAAGGTCCTCAGGTTATAGTATCAAGAACTCATACAGGGTTAATAAGGAAACTATTTGAGCTCGAAGTCCCGGAAATAAGCGAGAAAGTTGTTGAAATTAGAAGTATTGCCCGTGAAGCTGGATATAGAACAAAAATAGCAGTGTTCTCAAATGATAAAAATGTTGATCCGGTAGGTGCATGCGTGGGACCTAAAGGTTCAAGAGTCAGAATGATTGTTGATGAACTTGAAGGTGAAAAAATAGATATCGTTGATTACAATGATGATCCTGTTATTTTTATTAAGAATGCTTTGAGCCCCGCGAGAGTATTGAAAGTCCTTACGGATGAAGATAGAAAATTTGGACTTATTGTAGTTCCAAATGACCAGCTATCTCTTGCTATTGGGAAAGAAGGCCAAAATGCAAGACTTGCAGCAAAATTAACGGGCTGGAAGATAGACATAAAGAGTGAGAAGCAATTCGAAGATGAATTGAATGAAGCACGAAGAGAAAGAATAGAGCAAAAGGAAAAAACTTAAGTAAATGAATTCTATAAGAATATATGAATTAGCCAAAGAAATTAATATACCCACTGGAGATATTTTAAAAATATGCCAGGACCTTGGAATTGAAGTTAGAAGCCACAGTTCAGCAATTACAGAAGACCAAAAAGAAAAAGTTCTGAAAACTTTAATAAAGATTAAAAAAGCTTCTATGAGTAAAGCTGCTGAAAAAAAATCTATTATTAAAGTGGTAAGAAAAAAAATAAAAAAAGTTCTCAAACCTGTTACGATAAAAAAACCTCAAGTTGTTGATAAAAAAGAAGAAAAGAAAGAACCCGAAAAAAAGACTGAAGATATTCTAAAGCGCAGGCCGGGCTGGGATGAAGAAAAGAAGATAAATATAAGAAAAGTGCTTGATAAAGAGCTGGATAAAGAAGAAAGAGAGGGCAAGTTAAAGAATAAGGCTAAAAGTGTTTTGTTTAAAAAACGTGAGGATAAAGCTGTCGAGGAAAAACATGTTGCCAAGGATTCATTAAAAGACCTTGATTTGAAAGATAAGATTAGCAAAAGACCTGAAATTAAGAAAAATATTGAACTTCATGAAGGTGTAAACATAAAATTGCTATCCGAAAGAATAGGCATACCGTCCAGCGAAATTATCCAGACACTTTTCAATATGGGTGAGATTGTTCATATTAACCAATCCCTTGATAAAGACTTCATTGAATTATTGGCTAACGAATATAATTTTAAATACAGTATTATAGATTTTGAAGATCAATCAGATGAAGTTTTTAAGGATTTAGATAAAGATTTAGTTATCCGGCCTCCAATAGTAACAGTTATGGGTCATGTTGACCATGGCAAAACAACACTTTTGGACGCGATAAGACAGTCTAATGTTGTTTCTGGTGAAGCCGGAGGGATAACACAAAAAATAGGTGCTTACCAAACAATTTATAATGGAAGGAAGATCACTTTTATTGATACTCCCGGTCATGAGGCATTTACCACTATGCGCGCAAGAGGTGCCAGGGTTACAGATATTGCAGTTATAGTTATTGCAGCCGATGATGGGGTAATGCCACAAACAATTGAAGCGATAGATCATGCCAAAGCAGCAGGAGTACCGATAATAGTTGCAATTAATAAAATAGATCTGCCGGGTTCTAATCCTGATAAGATAAAACAGGGACTTACAGAATATAATCTGGTACCTGAAGAATGGGGTGGGGATACAATATTTGTTAATCTTTCGGCAAAAAATAAGGTTAATATAAATGAGCTACTGGAAATGATTTTACTTGTAGCTGATTTGCATGAATTAAAAGGTAATCCTGGCGCTGAAGGAAATGGGATAATAATAGAATCAAAGCTCGATAAGGGTTTCGGACCTGTCGGCACTGTTTTAATAAGAAGAGGAACCATAAGAGTTGGTGACTTTTTTGTTACCGGAAATTCCTATGGAAAAATAAGATCGATTCATGATGAATATAGAAATCTTATTGATAAGGCCGAACTGTCACAACCTGTTGAAATATCAGGATTTTCTTCAGTTCCTCAAGCGGGAGACAAATTTTTTATAGTCAAAAGTGAAAAGGTTGCCAAGGATATGGTTGGTAAGAGAGAATACCAGAAAAAATTAGCAAGAATATCTGAAGCAAGAAAACACATCACGCTTGAAGACCTTGCAGAAATTCCAAAGGAAAATGAAATTAAGAAATTAAAAATAATACTTAAATCTGAATCAAATGGTTCACTGGATGCAGTAGAAAAGTCACTCAAAGATGCGGAAGAGGAAAATATAAAAATTGAAATCATACATAAAGGTGTTGGTGCAATTACCGATAGCGATATACTGCTTGCGTCAGCTTCTGATGCGATAATTTTAGGATTTGGAGTTGTTGCAACGTCAAAGGCAAGAGTTCTGGCAAAAGAAGAAGGTGTTGACATAAGGACTTATGAAATAATCTACAAACTTATTGATGAAATAAAGCTTGCGTTTAAAGGAATGCTTGAACCAAAGTTCGAAGATCATTTAAAAGGCACTGTTGAGATCAGAGAAATGTTCAAAATACCAAAAGTTGGAAATGTCGCAGGTTGTTATATCGCTGATGGTGAAGTAGAAAGAGGTAATTTAGTTCGTGTTATAAGAGATGGAAGTATAATCTTTAACAGTAAAATTGCTTCACTTCACAGGTTTAAAGAAGATGTAAAAAAAGTTGCTACAGGATATGAATGTGGCATAAGAGTGGAAAATTACCAGGATTTGAATAAAGGCGATATCCTTGAAGTTTACGAAAAAAAGGAAGTGTAGCGCTTAAATTATAGTGCAATTTATTTAGAGATGAATAGAGCAAGAAAACTTGAGATTGATTTACAAAGAGAAATAAGTTTTATAATAAATTCTAAATTAAAAGATCCAAGGATAGGATTTGTTACCGTAACAGATGTAAAGCTTTCCCCTGATTATCATTACCTTAATATATTTGTCAGCATAATGGGTGAGGAAAAAGTTAAAAACGATTCAATGGAAGGGTTAAATCAGTGCGAAGGTTTTATAAAAAAGAATCTGAAAGAAAGATTCAGACTCAGGACAATACCTGATATAAAGTTTATATATGATAAATCGATTGAGCATGGACTTAAGATCACATCAATACTTGAAAATTTAAAGAAGGTACAATAATAGTAGATTTATTTAAAAAAGTTTTTGAAATAGTAGAAAAAAACAAAAAATTTTTAATAATTACTCATGATTTCCCTGATGGCGACGGTTTGGGTTCACAGGTAGCATTTTTTGAGCTTTTGACTAATCTGGATAAAAAAGTTTCAATGATTTGTACCAGCGATATTCCTTATCAGTATAAATTTCTTCCAAATGTTAATAAAATAAAAAATGGATTTGATAAGTTAGAGCTGGATTGCATCGGCAAAGATTGCGTGTGTATATGTCTGGACTGTGCAGATGAAGAGAGGCTCAATCTTGATATTTCGAAGCTAAAAGAGAAAGTTTATAAAATAATAAACATCGATCATCATTATGGAAATACTGATTTTGGAGATATAAATATTGTTGATTCGAATAAATCTGCAACTGCTGAAATACTATATGAATTTATAAATCAAAATTTTAAAGATTATATGAATTACAATATTTCAGTTGGAATTTATACGGGTATTTTAACGGACACAGGAAAATTTCAATATGCGAATACTACCAGTAGTGTTCATAAGATTGTCAGTAACCTTCTTGAATTTGGCGTCAATCCATCGGAAGTATTCAGCTGTATTTATGAAAATGAGCCATATGGAAGATTTAAACTTATTGAGCTTGTAATAAGCAGGACAAAACTGATTAAATCTAAAAAACTTATTTATTCATACCTGCGCCAGAAGGATTTTGAGGAATTAAATTTACCTTTTTCTGCTCATGATGGTGTAATAGAACTGTTAAGAAGCGCTGCAGATGCCAAGATTGCTGTACTTTTCAAACAAATGACCAGAGGAAATTTTAAAGTTAGCTTACGTTCTGCAGAAAGTTGCTATAACGTAGCAGAAATTGCCACCAAATTTGGAGGCGGAGGACACAGGATGGCTTCAGCTTATGCTCAAAAAGGTAGTTTGGAAGAAGTAATAGCCAGTCTTGTAAATGCAGTTAATACTGGAGAATATCAGACAGAGAAACCAGTTTAAGATGGCAAATCTAAATAAATCTAAAATATTTGAAAATTTTAATGGTATAATTCTTATCAATAAAAAGAGTGGTATCACATCTTTTGGAATCATAAAAAAAATGCGCTGGATTTTTTTTTAAATAAAATTGGTCATGCAGGAACGTTGGACCCAAGTGCCGAGGGGCTTTTAATAGTTCTGATCAATAAAGCAACCAAACTAAGCAATCATTTTTTATCTCTTGATAAGGATTATGTTGCAAAGTTCAAACTCGGAATTGAAACCGAAACATGGGATACTGAAGGAAAGGTAATCAGAGAAGCAAGTTTGAAGGGAATTAATGAGGAAGTACTGCTAAAAGCTATTAAGTCTCTTGAAGGTGATTTTAATCAGATTCCTCCAATTTTTTCTGCAAAAAAAATAAAAGGTAAACCGGCATATGCTTATGCAAGGAAAAAAAAGAAAATTACACTTGAGGCTAAGGTTGTCAAAATCTATAATATTGATTTTTTATCATTTGATGGTGAAGATGCTGTAATAAAAATAAATTGCAGCTCTGGAACCTACATAAGGTCAGTTGTAAATATCATTGGAAAAATACTTGGATGCGGAGCCACACTCACATCACTACTCCGGACCAGAATAGGATCTTATGATATTTCTGATAGTGTGACTCTTGATGAGCTTGAAAGGAACGCTTATGATGAAAATTTCTTCAAGCTTTTTGAAAAGAGCATTGAATCGATGGATGGTTTTTTTGGGTAAATTAATTAATCTCGATAAAATAAAAAGTGGATTATTAAAAGATACCGTAGTGGTAATTGGCTTTTTTGATGGTGTTCATATCGGGCACAAAAAAATTATCAGTTTATGTGTGGAAAAAGCCAAAAAAATTAAAGGGACCAGTGTGGTTTTTACTTTTGACAAGCCACCGCTTAATATTTTAAAGAGAGGTATGCATAAAAAATTAATTACTTCTTACGCAGATAAAATAAAGCTCATAAAGGAATTAGGTGTCGATTTCATAGTTACAGCAAAGTTTGATTCAACTTTTTCAAAAATTGAACCTGAGCAGTTTTGCAATGAAATACTTATTGATAAGTTCAATATAAAAGATTTGTTTATTGGAGAAGATTTCAAGTTTGGCAATAGTGCAAGCGGAGATACAAATTTCTTAAGAAACTTTTTTAAATCCTATGACGTTAATGTGAATGTCATTCCTATATTAAAGATTGAAGGTATTCCGGTGACCAGTACTACTATAAGAAAGTTTTACAGCGAGGGCCGTGTTGAAAGAATTATAACTTTTTTAGGAAGGCTTCCTTCAATTACGGGAATGGTTTTACATGGAGACAAGAGAGGAAGAGTGATAGGATTTCCAACAGCAAATATAGATGTTTTTGAAGAATTTATTACACCAAATGATGGAGTATATCTGGGATATGTAAATATTTTAAATAAAAAATTTGCCAATGTTGGGCTTCCTTCAATAATGAATATTGGCTCAAATCCAACATTTAAAGGAAAAAGGAAATGGATTGAAAGCCATATAATTGATTTTAATGAAGAAATATATGGGTGTAAGGTAAAAGTATCTTTCTTAAAAAAGCTTAGAGATGAAATATCATTTCAAAACAAAGAAGAGCTTGTAAATCAGATAAAAAAGGATATAGATTTTGCAAAAAATTATGATTTCAATAATATTGTAACTTAATTGTAATTGTATAGCAGTTATGATAAATTATCTACGGTACAAATTAAACGAACTGGAGGTGACAGGTAGATTTGACTTTGTTGAAAGAAGATAAACAAAATATAATTGAAAAATTTAAAATTCATGAAAGTGATACTGGTTCAGCGGCAGTGCAGATAGCATTGATTACTACAAGAATTAACATACTGAACGAGCATCTGAAAATCAATAATAAAGATCATCATTCCCGAAGAGGTCTTGTTATGTTGGTTGGTAAAAGAAAAAGACTTCTTGAGTATATAAAGAAAAATGATTTAAATAGCTACAAGAAGTTAATAAAAGAATTAGGACTCAGGAAATAATTTCGGGTTATTTTATTGAGCAGGTAAACCGGGGAGGTTGTTATAATAATTGTCTAATAATAATGTTAATAAAGTAATCGCTCACGATTTTAAGATCGGAGAGCAAGAGGTCAGGTTTTCAACTGGAAAGCTGGCAAAGCAGGCAAATGGTTCAGTGCTTATTGAATGTGGAGGTAATGGAATTCTTATCACCTCTACCATGAGTGAAAGTTTTAAGGAGGATATAGATTATTTTCCACTTATTGTAGATGTAGAAGAAAGAATGTATGCAGCAGGTAAAATACCTGGAGGTTTCTTCAAACGTGAAGGGAAAGCCACTGATAAAGCGATTTTAATATCAAGACTCACTGACAGGCCGCTTCGTCCTGTTTTTGATAAAAATTTAAGAAATGAAGTTCAAATTGTTGCAACAGTACTTTCTGTTGACCAAAAAAATCCATATGATGTTTTAGTAATGAATGGAGCATCATGTGCTCTTTGCGTATCAGATATACCATTCGCAGAACCTATTGGAGCCGTAAGAGTTGGCAGGGTAGATGATGACTGGATTATTAATCCCAACTATGACGAACTTAAAAAAAGTATCATTGATATTGTTGTTGCAGGTACTGAAAATGCAATTTTAATGGTTGAAGCTAAGGGACGTGAAGCAAGTGAAGAAATAGTAATTGAGTCAATAGAAGTTGCAGTTCCGGAAATTCTAAAGATTATTGCCGCTCAGAAAAAATTTAGGGAACTTTCAGGGTTAGAGAAAAAAGAATTATCAAAATTTACCTTAAATCAAGACGTTTATAAAAGAGTAGTTGAGCTGGCAGGATCCAGAATAAATGAAAAACTTAATAATGTGCTTGAATTTTCACTTAAAGATAATAAAGAGGAACTTCTTGATAACAGCAAGAGAGGCTATATTTCTGATGAGCTTAAAGTTATAAGTAATGAGGTAACCGAGTTGTTAACTGCAGAATTTCCTGATGATAAAATAAGCATAGATCTTTCATTAAAAGAGCTTGAGAGAGATTTGGTACGCCAAAAAATTCTGGAGAAAAATATCAGACCTGACGGCAGAAAACCTGATGAAATAAGAAAAATTACTTGCGAGGTAGGCCTTTTTCCTGATACCACACACGGTACCGGTCTTTTTACAAGAGGTAAAACACAAGCTCTAACCATTCTGGCTTTAGGTTCCATAAAAGAATCTCAAAAACTT
>Ga0172371_10007625_pt1 | contig 15338 bp, 9 predicted proteins | sample Lak12m_FD_114543 | JGI IMG/M metagenome (GOLD analysis project Ga0172371, IMG submission 114543) | Freshwater microbial communities from Kabuno Bay, South-Kivu, Congo - kab_022012_12m | ecosystem: Environmental > Aquatic > Freshwater > Lake | place: Democratic Republic of the Congo: South-Kivu... | reverse complement strand
GTCAGCCCCACGCTGCCGATCTCAGGCGAAGTAAATATGCACGACGGAACAAGTTTCTCGGCTTTCCTGCGCATCTTCCCGCAGGCATTCTCTGCCGCCGTTACTCCCTGCGAAGTCGCCGCATGAGCAAGCTGAACGCCGCCATTTACATCACCTATGGCATATATCGTCGCAACAGAAGTCCGGCAATACTCATCCACGGGAATGAACCCGGCCTTGTTTGTCTCAATCCCGGCCTTTTCCAGGCCGAGCCCTTTCGTCACCGGCCGCCTGCCGATGGCCACAATCATCATTTCTGCTTCAAGTTTCTCGTCGCCAAACATTCCGCTGACCACGCCCTTGCCTGCTGCAATCTTCTCAAGGGGCTTCCCGGTAAGCACGCGGATGCCAAGGTTCTTCTCAATGTTGCTTCGAACCTCGCGCCTGACATCCGAATCAAGGATGACCAGGATATCTTCAAGCATTTCAACAACCGTCACCTTCGCGCCCAGCTGTGCCGCCATGCAGGCAAACTCGCAGCCGATTACTCCGCCCCCCAGCACAATCAGGCTTGCCGGGAGCTTTGTCAGCCCGAGAAACGCCTTGCTTTCAACAATGCGTTCGCCTTTCGGTATGAAACCCGGCATTGCCGATTCAGATCCCGTCGCAATAATTGTTGAGCCGGTTTCTATCGTTGCCACTTCCTTGCCGTCACTACCGGCAACAGTGATCCTGTTCCTGCCGGCAAACGAACCTGTTCCGTTGAAAACCTTTACTCCGTTGCCCTTCAACAGCATTCCTACCCCTGACCTGAGCTTGCCGACAACTTCATCCTTGCGTTTTGACATCGCCGCGTAGTCAAACGCCGTCTTTCCGGCAGAAAGACCGAGCGCGCCCGAATGGTTCATCCGGTGAAACAGCTCGGATGACGCAATCAGCGTCTTCGTTGGAATACAACCCCAGTTCAGGCATGTTCCGCCCAGTTCTTCCTTCTCAATGATTGCGACCGACGCGCCAAGCTGCGCTGCGCGAATTGCTGCAGGATAACCGCCGGGCCCACTGCCGATAACCGTTAAGTCAAACTTTTCCATAGCTCAATGTCCTCTAGTTTCTTTTTTAATGAATTCGCAAATGCCGCACCCACAGCGCCGTCCACAATCCTGTGATCAACAGAGAGCGTTATCTTCATGATCTGCCTGATCTTGACCTGCCCCCCGTGGACCGCCGGCGCCGGCCTCGTGCTGGCAACAGCAAGTATCGCCGCTTCGCCAGGATTGATTATCGCATTGAAGTTGTCTACATCCAGCATGCCCATGTTGGATACTGTAAACGTGCTCCCAGTCATCTCGTCAGGCAACAGTTTGCCTTCCCTCGCCTTTGCCGCAAGGACCTGCTGAACATCGTGCAGCTCCTGCATCGAAAGCGTTTCGGCATCCCTGATGACTGGCACAACAAGTCCATCCGGCACACTGACGGCCATGCCAAGCTGAACCGAGCTTCTCAGGGAGACAGAAGCGCCATCTGTGTAGCTGTTAACCACCGGGAATTCCAGCAGGGAAAGCGTTACCGCTTCCAGGATGAAATCCGTAACAGTATAAGACTTCCCGCTGTTTTTCAGTTCCTGCCTGTATGCCATCAGGTCTGTCATATCCACGCTCACGCTCACGTAGAAATGCGGAATGGTCGAGAAACTTTCCGTGAGCCTCCTGGCTATCACCTGGCGCATCTTGGACATTACCTTTGGCTTCTCGGCAACCGCCCTCTCAACATCATGCACCATGATGCGGCCGGCATCACCGGTTCCCTTGATCCTGAGGATATCCAGCCCCTCCTTCGCCGCCAGCTTCTTCGCTGCCGGCGAAACTTTCAACTGGCCGTAGCCGTGCGCATCAAGATAGTCCTGGACATCCTTCTCTATGATCCGCCCATCCGGTCCGCTTCCGCGAATACCAGAAGGATTGATCACGCATTTCTTCGCAAGCGCCTTTGCCCTCGGAGAAATGAAAAGCCGTGAAGAAACCTCTACAGCCTTTACAGGGGCCGGAGCAGGCCTCGCCGCTGGTGACGGCGCCCTCGTAACGGAACTGGCCGCTTCCACCCTGGGTGCGGCCTTCGGCGCCGCAGGTTTCGGAGCCTCAGCCTTCGGCGCCGGTGGCGGCGCATCCGGCAGCTTTTCGCCAGGCATGCCTACATAACCAACCGGCGTATTGACGGGAACAGTAATGCCTTCCTTGATAAGTATCTTCAGAAGGGTACCCTCAAAGAAGCTTTCCACTTCAAGGGCCGCTTTGTCCGTTTCAATTTCGAAGACGATATCGCCCTTCTTTACAGGATCGCCCTCTTTCTTATGCCACTTGATGATGGCCCCCTCTTCCATCGTTTGCCCGAGCTTGGGGAATATTAATATCTGTGCCATTATAAATCCCTCGCCTATAGAATCATTTTAACCGCGTTTGCAATGTCCTTCGCATTCGGCAGGAATGCCGCTTCAAGAATATGCGACTGTGGCGCAATTCCATTCTTCGCGCCAACCCTCATGACCGGGGCATCAAGATAGTCGAAGGCCTTCTCCATGATCATTGAGGCAATCTCGCCGGTGAAACTGCCGATGCTTATGCACTGGCTCGCCACCACACAGCGGCCTGTCTTCTTCACGGATTCAAGTACCGTCTCAATATCCAGAGGAACCAGCGACCTCAGGTCGATGACCTCCACGCTCTTCTTCAGTTCCGTTTCAATCAGGTCGGCCGCCTTCAGCGAGTCAGCAACTGCGGGGCCCCAGGCAACAATCGTAAGGTCCTTGCCGCTTTTCTTCACCTCGGCCCTGCCAAGAGGAACCAGGTATTCTTCCTGCGGCACAACACCCTTTATGCCGTAAAGGAGCTGTGATTCCACGAACATGATGGGATTATTGTCCCTGATCGCCGACTTGATCATTCCTTTGGCATCATATGGCGTTGAGGGATAAACAACATAAAGGCCCGGAATGTGGGCAAACACTGATTCCAGCGTCTGTGAATGCTGGCCTCCATAGCCCTTACCGCCGCCTACTGAGGCGCGGATAACCATTGCTATCTCAGCCTTTGCGCCGGACATGTAATGCCATTTCGCCGCCTGGTTGCTTATCTGGTCCGAAGCCATCAGGGCAAAATCCATGTACATCAGTTCAACAACCGGCCTCAGGCCGACCATCGAAGCGCCCACAGCCGTTCCGCAGATCGCGGCTTCTGAAATCGGCGAGTTAAAAACACGGTCGCGCCCGAAAGCCTCAAGCAGACCCTTGGACAACTTGAACGCGCCGCCGTATTCCGCGACATCTTCTCCGTAAAAGATCACGCGGCTGTCGCGCATCATTTCCTCGTACAGCCCTTCCTTGATCGCATCACGGTATGTGAGCATCCCGTCGGTCCGCTTGAACTCGCAGGCCTGCTTGACAATTTTGACCTTGCTGTATTTCTCGGGAACCTTGTCCTCAACCGTATCGGTATACATGTACTTGATGACGTCTTCGGCGACAGGATCAGCCGAAGCCGCCGCCCGCGCCGCTGCCTTGGCATTACGGTCGATCACCTTATGCTTAAGCGCCTCGACCTCCTTCTTCGTCAGGACCTTTGCATCCAGGATCTGTTTCTCATACATTACGATGGCGTCTGAATCCTTCCATGCCGCCTCTTCTTCCTTGGTCCTGTATTCCACGCGCGGATCGCTGAGCGAATGCCCGTAGTAACGATAGGTATCAATCTCCAGCAAATACGGCCCTTTCCCCTTGCGGCAGCCTTCCGCCGCCCGCTTCACCGCATCATGAACAGCCAGCACATCCATCCCGTTAACAACCTCGGCGTTCATGTTGTTATCGGCGAATCCGGATGCACGCTTGGCGAGAACTTCCAGCCCCGCCACCTCGTTGTCAGCCCGGCCGGTCATTCCATAATGGTTGTTGATGATCAGGAATATTATCGGAAGCCCGAATTTCTTGTTCTTTGCGAGTTCGTTGGTGAACTGACCCTGTGCCGCCCAGTTAAGGGATTCAAGGACCACGCCGTTGGCATAGGCGCCATCACCGGCGAAACAGCATACTACTTTCCCGTTCTCCAGGTACCGCGCACCCATGGCCGCTCCGGTTGCTATCGGAACACCGCCGCCGACGATCGCGTTGGCGCCAAGATGCCCGACCGTGAAATCGGCAATGTGCATTCCGCCGCCGCGCCCGTGGCAATAGCCGTCTTCTTTGCCGAACAGCTCGGCACAGGTTTTGTAAAGATGGTCTTCCAGGGCGGCTTCCACCAGCTCATCGCGATCCTTTGCGGTACAGCCAGGAACGCGCTTCTTCAACTGTTCCACAGTCATCGCCCTTATCGCAACGCATCCCTTGGAAATACTGTCACCATGCCCGCGGTGGGTCGAAGTGATGTAGTCATCAGGAGCAATACCCGCAACTGCACCCACGGAAGACGCCTCCTGGCCCACGGAAACGTGCGTAGGACCGCGGTAATCAAAGCCCTTGCAGGACTCATACGCACCGGTACGCAGCTTCACAATCATTTCCTCAAATTCACGCATCACCAGCATGTCTTCCAGCAGATCGACGGCACGCTGTTTCGTAATGGTCCCCCCGGCCATCTCCTCTTTCAGGTTCTTGTTGTATTTATAGCTCTGAATCTTCCCGCAATCGACTGTCCGCGGCTTGAAATCCGGCTTCATGTTACTCAAGTAAACTGGCATTTTCTCCTACCTCTCCTTCTGTGTTTAACCATTATTGAATTGCACTCACACGACTATGACTTTAATTCCCGACTTTCTTAACCTGCTCAACTCGTCCCTGGCCACGCCGGAATCGGTAATCAGGACATCAACCTCATCCAGCAGGCTGAACCTTACAAAAGAAATTTTTCCGATCTTGCTGCTGTCAGCCAGCAGTATCACCTGCCTGGCGCTAGACATAACCAGCTCCTTGGTTTGTGCCTCGCGCGGATCCGTCGTGGTCATCCCTTCGCGGACCGTTAAGCCTATCGTTCCCATGAAAGCCGTATCCACGTGGAGCTGGCCGATCATTGACTTTGTCAGGGAACCTACAAATGTCTGGCTCAACCTCCGGAATTCTCCCCCAATCATGATCATCGACGGCCCTTCGCCTGACAGCGTACTTGCAACAATAAGCGAATTGGTCACAACAGAGATTCCCGTTTTGTTCTGGATCAGGCCTGCAAGGGCCAGAATGGTGCTTCCCCCGTCAAGGAATATCGAATCGCCTGGTTTGATAAACCCCAGCGCAGCCTTGGCAATCTTCTGTTTTTCTTTTGCCGCCAGCGCGGCCTTGTCTTCAAATACCGGCTCCTCCAGTCTTCCGTCAATATTAACGGCACCTCCATGAACCCTGTTCAGGTATCCCAGTTTCTCCATTTCAACGAGGTCACGCCTTATTGTGGCAGGCGAAACAGCCAGGTCCCTGCAAAGCTCCGTAACGCGCACAATCCGTTTCTGCCTGACGATTTGCGCAATCTTCTCAAGCCTTCCTGCCGCCAGTTCCCTGTCCGTGCTGTTGATCATATATGATTACTTCTGATTGATTGTTAGCGAATGTAATCACATACGAGCACGATTGCAAGAGAAAAAACAAGAAAAAACCCGGCGCTTTCAAGAGGCGGGAATTTGTCGTGCAGCGAAAACCTTGCTCATCGCTTCCCGCAGGTGCTGACGGGTTAAGGGCTTGCTGATGATCAAGTCAACCCCGGCCGGATGCTGCTGGCCGTCAGCCGTCATGTTCCCAAATCCCGTCAGCATTATGACAGGAACTTTAGGATTAATCTCCCTGACCATTGAGGCTAACACATCACCGCTCATGCCGGGCATAGCCCGGTCAGTAATGACAAGGTCTATCTTTTCCTTACGAAGCAGCTCAACGGCTTCCGCGCCGCTTGTAACGCTGTAAACAATGTGCTTGTCGCTCTTCAGGCATGCTTCGATGGCCACCCGGACCGTGTCTTCATCGTCCGCCACAAGTACAGTCATTGGCTTAAGAGTCCTGGTTTCAGGCATCGGCTCAATTCCAGCCTCGGCAAGGGGCACATCACGGTCTGGAATTTCAATTCGCACCGTCGTTCCCTTGCCTTCTTCACTATCAACCGTAACAACGCCTTCATGCCTCCTGACAATACCGTAAACAATTGACAACCCCAGTCCGCTGCCGCGCTGGTTCTTGGTGGTGAAAAACGGCTCAAAGCAGCGATCTTTCGCTTCCCTGGCCATCTCATGCCCGGTGTCTATCACCTCCATGATTGCACACCTTTCACCACGGCGCGCACGAATAGTAATCTGTCCGCCCTCAGGCAATGCATCCACGGAATTAAAGATCAAGTTGGTCAGTATCTCCCGCATTTGGGACTCATTAGCATAAAGGAATCCAGACTTGTCGATATCCACAACAACATTGATATCTATTCCCTTGGCCGCAGCCTGCTCTTTCCACATGGGACGCGTAATTGAAACGGTGGATTCAATAAGATCAGCAAAACTGACCCTCGCATACTCCGTAAGTTTCCGGGGATTGTAGAATTCGCGGAGCCGGCGAACCGTCTGGGCCGCATCCTGGGAGGCCGTCAGGATGATCTGTATTATCTCCCTCGCCTGAGTACTGTTGCCAAGGATGTCCTGGTTATTCAGGAGCAGATCGGCATAACCGACAATCGGCATCAGCGCATTATTGAAATCATGGGCAATTCCGCTGGCCATTTGGCCAAGCGCCCGGAGCCTCTCGCTCCTGACAACCTGCTCCTGGGTACGTTTCAGCTCATCCAGCGTCTTGACAAGTTCGGCATTAGTCTGGCTGAGATCACGCTCCATGCTGCTTATGGTCGAAATGTCATGCCCCACCCCAACTATGGCTGTTATATTTCCATGGAAATCCTTCAAAGGTATTTTGGTGGTAAGCACCCTGGCAGTATGGCCATGCGCACTGCAGTTTATTTCATCCTTCAGAATAACCGGCACGCCAGTCTTGATAATTGTCTGTTCATCCGCAAAAAAACTGGCCGCAACATCTTTCGCGTAAAAATCAAAATCGGTCTTGCCGATAAGGTCATCAGTGGACTGTAAGCCCATGTGCTTCGCAAGCGTTTTGTTGGCAACCAGGAAACGGCTGTTTACATCCTTCACATAAATGTAGTCGGGCAAAGCATCTATCAGCGTTCGAAGGGAATTCCTCTCCTCCATCAGCTTTCTTTCCGCAACCAGGCGTTCAGTATCGTCAACACCGAACTCAAGCAATCCCACAATTTCTCCTGCATCATTCCGGATTGGAATCTTCGTAACATTGATCAGGCGCTCCCTGCCGCTTGCATCAATATTCGGCTCAAATTTCTCAATAAGAGGCTTACCCGTACGGATAATTTGCTGCTCATCTTTCAGGAATAAAGTCGCTCTTTCTTCAGGATAGAAATCGGAGTCCGTTTTCCCTATCATTTCAGCAGGAGTTCCCACACCAACAAAAGCGGCGGTTGCCTTATTTACCAGGACAAAACGCGATTCGGCGTCCTTTATGAAGATCATTATTGGCAGGGAGTCCAGAAACGCCTGGAAAAGGCCAGATTCCTTGAGTAATTCAAGAAGCTGATCATCCTTCGGGATTTCCTTGTTCTTCATCGAGAATATCCGCGAATAATATCAATCGACAACCATGGATAACTGCCTTCTAATGACCTGCCGGCGACGTGGCAAGATAGTTGCCATATCCAACAATGATGGTTGACAGGATCAAGGTCGCCAGGCCGATTGTCAGTTTCGTTTTAGTCCCAAAACCCGTACCTTTCCACTCCTTCAGCCCAATACCCCAGAGCGAGCTGAAAATAATGATGCTGGCCATGTGAAGCGTCCAGCTGGAGAACTTGTAATTGCCCATCTGTGTCTCTCCCATGGAGTAGAAGAAAAACTGCATGTACCAGGTGACTCCGGCCAGCGCGCTGAACAGATAGTTACCCAGCATTGGCACACGATCCCCGCCTTTGGCGGCTTTCTTACCGGCATGCTCAGCCATCTCCTCGCCGGGCGCATCCACCGCCGTCTCTATAATCGTCTCTTTTTCCTTCTGCGGCAACTCACTTCTCGTGGTGCTGCTGAAGTACTGGTAACCGGTTTTGTTTTTGAAATTAAGGAGCATGCACCAGATGAAATTTGTCGTAAATCCGCCCAGCAGGACAACCACAAGGACCGGAAGCCCCTGCCAGAGAGTGTGCTTGGCGACGTATTTCTTCACATCCCCCCCGGCATTCGCAATCCGAACCGTCGCCTGTTTCAGGTCAAGACTGGCATATTCCGCCGCCTGTTTCCTGATTTCCGGGTCCTTAACCGTTTCAAGGTCCTTGAAGTATTGAACTATACCCGTAGCTGCCACTGACTTGGCCTGCCCCAGCGCCGCAATAATAGACGCAGCATCCTGCTCGGTGACAGCGGCGCTCTGTGATTTCTCCACAAAGCTGACCATCTTACCGCAGGTTATCGTTCTTTCGCCTGACAAGGCCTTCACCATTTTGGCCACCGCGGGATCCTGCGACTTCCGGAGTTCTTCCCACAATTCCTTCTCCGAAATTCGGGACATGGGAGCGACATTACTGACACTCACGCTGTCAGCTTTTGCAGAACGGAGAAAAGTATGCTTCAACGTGAGATTCTTGATCGGATCACCTGCCGCCAGGCCATAGGAAAACGATGCGCTCATCACACCTGAAAATGTAGCGACAAGAATGCCCTTCCAGAAATTGAATTCCTTGATGGCTTCTTTCTTCTGTTCTTCCGGCATCTCACGATCCTTGGACATCCCGGCCATTCCGGTAATAGCAATACCAATAAGACACACGATTATTCCAAAAAGAATCCAATGACCGGACGGACCGGAGAATTTCTCAACAAGCGTTCCCTCGAAAAGCGGCGGCATGAGCGTTCCAAACGCGGAACAATAACTCAGCGCCACGGCCATACCAAGCGACATGCCGAGATACCGCATCGTGAGACCGAAAGTAAGACCGCCAAGCCCCCACATCGCACCCCAGAAATACGCCCAGAAACAGGCCTCGGCCGGAGCTTCCGTCAGCACAGGAATCAGGACACCAGTCATGATGGTACCCAACACCCAGGGTGCTATGATCCAGCTGAAAAAACCTCCTACCAGCCAGTAAGTCTCCCATGCCCACTTCTTAACGCCCCGGTAAGGAACATAGAAACTTCCAGATGCCAAACCTCCAAGCCAGTGAAACACTACACCTAACAGCGGATTTGCATTCATTTAACAATCCCCCTTAAATAAACTCAGGAAAGCGGGAAATATAGGCCAGCAATCGCAACTAGGCAATGGTTTTCTCGGTAACAGGCTCAAAAAAAAGAGCCTTGTCCACAAGCACCGCAGGATTTGCCTCCTTGCCGGCAATAAAACTGTGGCGGGAACCTGCACGTACCACAAAGCCAACCCCGCCTGCCCGCATATGAATATAGGACTCAAAACCCATGGGCTCAACGACTTCCACCATCGCTTTTATCCGCGGCATCCCGGGCCGCTGTTCCGCAACTGGAGAACCTATATCCTCCGGCCGTATCCCCATAATCACCTGCCTGTCAATTGACGAGGCAGTTACCACCCTGGCCTTTTCAGGCAGGGGTAATACCACCCCGCCATCCCCTTCAAACTGCAGGACTCCACCGCGGTTCCGGACAGTTCCTTCAATAAAATTCATCGGCGGCGTCCCTATAAATCCTGCGACAAATCTGTTCACAGGCTTGTCATAAAGCGTAATCGGATCCGCAACCTGCTGGACAATTCCGTCTTTCATCACGACAATCCTCTGGCCCATGGTCATCGCTTCAACCTGGTCATGCGTAACATAAATCATCGTGGCGCCAAGCTGCCTGTGAAGCCGGCTGATCTCGACCCGCATCTGGATCCTGAGCTTGGCGTCAAGGTTGGAAAGCGGTTCATCAAACAGAAACACCGCCGGCTTGCGCACAATCGCACGACCGACCGCCACACGCTGGCGCTGGCCGCCGGAAAGCGCCTTCGGCCTGCGGTCCAGGAACTCAGCAAGGCCGAGAGTCTTCGCCGCATCCAGTATCCTTTTCTCTATTTCTTCCCCGGGAATGGCCCGAAGTTTCAACCCGAACGCCATGTTCTCATATACCGACATATGGGGATAAAGCGCATAGTTCTGGAAAACCATCGCGATGTCTCGGTCCTTGGGAGGCACATCATTTACCACTCTGCCGCCGATGGATATCGTCCCTTCCGTGATTTCCTCCAGCCCGGCAATCATTCGAAGAGTTGTCGACTTTCCACACCCTGACGGCCCGACCAGCACAACAAATTCACCGTCGGCAATCTCCATCGAGAAACCGCTGACAGCCTTTACGCCGCCCGCATAACTCTTCCCGACATTCTTTAAGACAACATTCGCCATCTATCTGCTCATCTCGTATGCCTTTGTGATTGTATAATACTTTACAATCATGTCCGGGACCTCCCAGTCAGGCATTCTGCCCTCGGCAAGAAACTTCAGATACCGCTCCGTCACCTGGGCGAAGTGCGCCTCATGACCGACCTTGTACTTCTCGGCAATCACTATCTCCCAGCCCTTTTCAATCTTCTTCATTTCAATGCCAGGATATGCCTCATTCAGCTTTGAAATACCGGCCTTCAAGGCCTTTTCAAACTCCTCGTCAGACACGCCTGACTTCTTCTCCACATACAGCGTCGGCTTGAAATTCTGATCCTTGCCCTGCCTGATCACCAGGTCAGCCCCGCTTCCGCGCATGATTGAATAATGCGTGTCCCCGGCGCCCTGCGGCGCCTCAAAATTCCACGTTACAGACACCTTGGCAAAAACGCCTTTCAGCCTGTAGATGAATTCACCATTGCCGTAGACATTCAACACGTTATCTGCGCCCGCGTCTTTCTTCAGGTAATCCGGATAATTGTCCAGCTTCGTAGCCGTCTTGAACTGTTCGGGAGTGATTTTCGTTGTCCACCGTTTTGCTGAAATAACCTCGACATCCCTGCCTGCATCAAGGATCTGCCCGGGAAAACATTCCCACTGAATAAGGTCTACCAGGTGAGTCGTCACATCGACAATCCCCTCGCCCTGCTGGGTTACATCAAAGAACCAGGCCGGACGCGTCAGCGGCTTGCCGGAAACATACTTGAAATAATGATGAACGCTTTCCTTGGTAACCGCCGGCTGTTCCACGGTACCCTTCTCCAGTTCGCCGAAAATCGAGGGCATGTGCGAAAGCTCCTTCTGCAGGATGGTCGTGATTTCGCTCCGCTCCGTCATGATGTCGTAAAGGAATACCCCCTTCTCCTTCGCACGCGCAAAAGCCTTCTTAAGCAAAACGAAATCATCCGGCGTGATAGCCATCGGCTTGTCGGACAGGACGTTCAGCCCGGCATCCACACAGGCCATGATATACTTTGTCTTCTTCGCGTTGTTGCCGGAGAGCACCACCACGTTACCAGGCCGGTCACTCATCATCTTTTCGAAGAAATCCGGACCCGCGTAAACCTTTTCCTGCCAGTGCGTGGGATTCTCCGCACGGGTATTATATCCTTCAATACGCTTCAAATGCTCCTGCAGGTCTGCTCCTTCCGGCGCATAGACATGCACCACCGGGTCAACCTGGTCATACATGAATTTCTGGACCAGCCCGGCATGGAAATGACCGGGATCAAGCGTCATCAGTTTCACTTTACCCTTCATGCTCTTCACCTCCGGCGCCTTTTTTTGTTCACCTTTCTTAAGCGCTTCAGCCTGCGCGCTGCCGACCGATGGCCAGCCGGCAGGAATAGGAATCGTCACCTTGCCCGTTGCCGCCCATTCGGCGCCACGTAACATCAAAGTCTGGAAACCGGCACCGGACATCGGTTTGGGGTCGTGGCCCATCGCGCAATGAAAGACACGGCCTTTACCGTATTCCGTTACAACCACCATCGGTTCATTCGTCCCGCTGCCGCCCATGGTTTTAGAAGAAAACGTCGTCGCCAGCACATGCGCCTTAGGATGCAGAAGTTGTCGATGATACAATTCATCCTTCACATGCTGGAAATCGCCCATACCCTGCGTCACCGGATGTTCCTTGTCCACGATGTTGACAGCGAACGAATGCTGCGCCCCATGCCCGCTGATTTTATTGCCTGTAATCTTGTCTTTCTGCCACGTCAGCCCGATAAGGTCACAAAACTCCGGCCAGTCGTTCCAGGCCGTGCTTGCCGCATGGAACAACACAAAACCGTGCCCGGAAGAAATATAGTCGAGAAAAGCTTTCTCGGTAGCGGCAGGCCACCGGTGCCCTTCGATATTCGGGTAGGTCGTGTAGTTGCAGATGATTGCATCATACTTCTTGAACTCATCAGGATTGATACCAGGAACATTTTCCGTTACATCCACACTGAACCGGCCACTGCCCTCATATAACTCCTTTAATACCGGTGTGGTCGTCTGCCAACTGTGATTGTTCGCACCACTGAAAATCAGCAGCTTAATCTTAGCCCCGGCCTCCGCCGCTTCCCCGGCCTGCGAAACAAAAATAGCAGCGCCGATACACAGCCCAAAGAACATTTGCATTATACTCTTACTCATACTCGTCCCCCTGTTTCCTCTCATATTTTCTCAGGCAGTTCATAACCCTTGCGGTGGAGACGATCCAGATATTTGTTCGCTTCGGAATCGTCAAACTGCTCTTTCACCGGATCCCATGCCAGCTTCTTTCCTGTCAGGCGGGCAATATTGCCGAGATGGCACACTGTTGCAGAACGATGGCCAATCTCAACATCGGCAATCGGTTTCTCCCGCGACTTTATGCAGTCAAACCAGTTCTGCATGTGCCCGCCGTTGATATCCGGAACCGGCTCGGCCTTTTTTGCCGCCTTATTGCCAATCGGCGAAGGCGGAGGCGTGGGATCACTAACCGACGACTTCCGAACTCTTGCTTTTTCCCTTTCCTCGGCAATAGCCTCTTTCATTGCATTGATAGCAATCTCCGGCGGATCCGAAACGCACGAACCGCGATCAATCGTAATCTTTCCTTTCTCCCCGATGAAGATGCCGCCGCCACGCGGACCGTTGGCAAGTTCCATCACCGTTCCGCTGGCATAACGGAAGAACACTTTCGGGACACTGCAAATTTTGTTGCCCCTGGCGCTGGACTCAGGTTCCGTATAAGTTGGAGGATTGAACTTATCACCCTCAACCCACACTTCAACCGGACCGGTATCATCCACTCCAAGCGCGCACTGTATCTGGTCGAACCCATGCGCACCCCACCCGGTCATTTCGCCGCCGGAGTATGGACGGAACGAAAGCCAGCCAGGCTTGCCCCGGGGTATATAAAGCTCGGGATGGTATGGTACCGGTTCGGTCGGACCGCACCACATGTCCCAGTCAAGTTCGGCAGGTATCGGCTGGGCCGAGAAACCGCATTCCCACGGACTCTCATAGTTAGCGGCAATAACTTTGTTGATTTTCCCGATTGCCCCGTCACGGACAAGCTTGCAGCCGTAGTGATTCTGGACTTGCGACCGCTGTTGACTGCCGCACTGGAATACCCGCCCGTATTTCCGCGCCGCCTCAACCATGAGCCGGCCTTCCCTGATTGTGAGAGTCATGGGTTTCTCGGCATAGATATCCTTGCCGGCCTGGCAGGCGTGTATGCACGTAAGAGAGCGCCAGTGTTCAGGCGTCGCGGTTATTACGGCATCAATATCTTTTCGCTCCAGCATCTTCCTGTAATCCTGGTAAACTTCCGCCTTGTATTTTGCCGCCCTTTCCCTTGCCCGCACAAGATTCACATCAGCAATCGCAACAATCCTGGCCATTTTGGATCCGCCTGCCGAGGACAGCAGTCCCCCGCCTTGCCGACCCGGCCCGATAACAGCTATGCCGATGCGGTCATTTGCTCCAGGTTTGCCGCCGGATGCAAGTACTCCGCTGGGTATGATGTACGGTGCTGACACAGCAGCCGCGGTAAATGCCAGACTGCGACCAAGAAATCTTCTGCGTGATATTCCAGATGCTTTCATGAATTACTCCTCCTTTGTTGCTTCAGTGCGATTTTCCGGTTCTTCCGGCTCAGTCGTTTTACTTTTTTCGTTATCCTTCTTAACTTCAAAATCACCGCAAATATCCGTTGCCTGCACAACACGGTTATGCAAACCACAACGCTGCGTGAAAGGATTTACAACATAGTGCTCGCAATGGCGACAGTTTTTCCCCGCTTCCTCGCTCTTGAATATTTCCACCTTCTTGAACTTGTCCGCCTCGGTAAAAATCGATATCGCTTTCTTCTGTTTGAACGGAACCTCCGCCTCGCTCGCATACCTGTGACCGCAGGAGGCGCATATCAGCTTTTCCCCTTTCCTGACAAACCCCTCGTATTCAGATTCCCGCCTTAGAAGCGTATCCGCACCGCATGCTGAACAAATAATTTCGAGAGGTTTCACGTTCAAATCCAGTCCCGGGCTGCACTCAACTGCCTATGGCGCCTTTTATCTTTTTGGTGGACTTGAGGGTCTTGTCCGTCTCGCCCCCTATCTTCTTGTCGGCGTCTTTGCCTTTCTTCAGCTTTTTATCAGCGCCCTCTTCCGGCTTGTCCGTCTTCCTCCCCGTTGCCGCATATGCCGGGTCCTCGCTCATTTCCTTCTTAACTTTCTCAAATTCAGCCGCCAGCTGATCTGCGATTTCCTTGGGCGGCGCAGCCTGTTCCTTCTTTTTCATAACGGGCTTCTTTAATGCAGAGGCTGCGCTGCTCTCAGCCTTTTCTTTCGCGGCTTCAGCATTCTGTATACTGGTCAGTCTTGCCGCTTCTTTCTCTTCGTTTAACTTCTTAACATTGTCCGCAGCCGCCTGGTCCGCAAATGAACCGTATAAATGGAATTCCCTTGATTTTGGTTCCGGAATCGGGAATGGAGCTACTTTACGCTTTATCTGCTGCTGTTGCTGGTTGCCCTGCCTGTTGTTGCCGCCCCTCTGATTATTATTTCTGCTGGTCCGCAGCTTTGCAAGCTCAGCCTTGTATTCGGCAATGTTCTTATCATACGCCGCGTCTTTCAGGTTATCGTACGCTTTCGACATGGCCTTGTTGTCAAGCTCGACTTCCTTCTTTGTCTGTAGGTACTGTGCATTATCCACAACACTCACCGTCAGCGCCCCTTGAAAATCCGTAACACCAACAACAAAGAAAGAAGCTTTCAGAGCTGATGTTGACGATTTCACCTCTCCTTCTTCACCCACCGCCGCAAAGAGCGTCAAAAAGCCGCACACAACTCCGGCAAGCACATAAAACCGGGCCTTCCGGTAAAATCGACACAAGTACCCACCATAAAGTTGTAC
>Ga0172371_10007623_pt1 | contig 15341 bp, 18 predicted proteins | sample Lak12m_FD_114543 | JGI IMG/M metagenome (GOLD analysis project Ga0172371, IMG submission 114543) | Freshwater microbial communities from Kabuno Bay, South-Kivu, Congo - kab_022012_12m | ecosystem: Environmental > Aquatic > Freshwater > Lake | place: Democratic Republic of the Congo: South-Kivu... | reverse complement strand
TCAAATTTATGAAATTCAAGAAAAGCTCAACAACAGGCCAAGAAAATCACTTAATTACAAAACACCTAATCAAATATATGCTTCACTCATCCAAAGTGGTCGGTTTTAACCTTGAATCTGGGACAATTACAAATCCACAATATGCATAAAGAAGCTGAAAACACCAAATTAAGACCAGCCTTTCATGTTGATGAGAAATTAAAAGAAGCAGCAAGAAAAGCGGCAAAAGCCTTCGAACAAGAAGAAAAAGACTTGGAAAAGTATAAATATGAAAAAGTTTGAAGGAAAACATCTTTTAATGGACACCAACCTACTTATCTCAATATCCAAACATAGCGAATCGGATTTTTTCAATGACTTCCTAAAAGAACTAGAGTCATTCAAAATCAAATCAGTTATCGATGAAACAATAGTTTTTGAATTCACAAGAGGCTCAAAAACACCACGGCAATTAGAAGACAAAAATAAATTTATTGAATTCTTACTTGGAGGAGAAAAGTGGTCACTCCCAATTAAAACTGATGTTCTGGAAAACGCTAAAAAGCTTGCAATACTTTACAATACTAGAGGCAAAAATCTTTCAACCCAAATATCCTTTGTAGACTGCTTGATAGGAGCACAACTAATGAAATATAAAGATAATATGTATCTCGCAACAATAGATAACAACGACTATCCCCTTTTCATATTTAACAGAGAAAAAGTTGTTACAATAGATACCGGAAAAGAAATAATAAACATTGGCATCTACAGCTTTAACGAAGAAAAATATAGAATATGTGAAGATCACTTCAATAAAAGCTCAATTATTCCACAATGAAAAAACTCCACCCTCTCCAAACTCTTCTAATCCTCGGCGCAATTTATTTTCTAATTGCCGCATACGCGCACTTCTTCGGACAAACGATTTTTCCATTCTACGTGAGCAAACTCTACACCCCCTACCACGATACCTTGCTCGCACTTTGCGACCTGATTTTCATCACCATTTTTCTCACGGCCGCAAAAAATCCTCATAATAACGACATGTTAAACGTAATCCTCATAGGATTGCTACTCAGTATAGTTTTCAATTTCGGCATAATTTTCAAAATCGATTTCGTCGCACTTGGCAGCCCGGAAAAATTATTTCAAACAAAAGTTGAAACAGCACTAGCGGCAATTTACGCGCTATCTATTTTAAAATTAAAACGGCTTTTTTGAGCCAAAATTTGACACAAAAAGTCTGCGTGTGCACACTCAAATACCACATTCCCCAACCTTCGCAACCCCAAGAATAAAAAATCCGTCCAGATCTTTCTACGCCTGAGCTTCCGGGGCCATTTTACTAATAAACGATCACCAACCACAAAACTCCATCGCCAAACCATCAAAATAGATTGAAAAATAATTGGCAGAGCCTACAATACAAGGAGATAAATTCCAACCCTCAATCCTATGGCTCACGGCCGCGAACAATACAATCAAACCGAGAAAAGAAACAGGAAAAAAGAGAAAAAAAACTGAACCGCTAAATATCGCCTCATCTACACATGAGCCAGTAGTACAGCCATTCGCGCCAGTTCGACTATTCGATCTCTTAGAGTTTTTACATCACCATTTTGCCGTGCACGAATAGTTTTTTTCAATCTAAACCGAACACTACGCCGAATATAATCCGCCGTCATCACATCTTCATAGTTTTTCATCCAAAGCGTATGTCCGCAACCCTGATAAACGTCTTTTTCAAAAACAAACCAAGTCCTGCGCTCATTCCTCTTGTATTTAAAATCATCCTCACATGAAACTAAAACAAAATTTGGATCCCCGACTTCCAATCGCCCCATCACTTCAGCAAAATATTCTTTTTATTCATCCACAATTTCATAACCACGACTCAAAAAAAATTGCGTGACCGGCAATTGAGTGGACTCAAGCACAATCTCCTGATCCTCTCCTTTCTCATCAGCATAAGCCTGAATCAGGCTCTCCATTTCATCCAGCATTCGTGATCCCAACTGCTGATTTCTATATTCCTCAGCCACAAATCTATGTTGTAAATTCCACATTCCCAGCGACTGATTCACTGCAATAAAATACGCAATTTCATTTGCCTTAGCATCAATCAAACACAGGATCAAAGAATTTTCACTTCCCGACTCAACTCTTTGAGAATACTCCAAAACATGAGACCATTCATCAGTTTTCGGAATTTGTAAACGTGCCAAAAAACCTTCCATCACATTAGGCAATCCTCTCAAACTCTTCAAGGAAATTTTTCCAAAATTCTTTATGGCATCAGTCCTTGCTTCAATCCTATCCTGTTCGCCTGATTTCCAATCTATATTAAGAGTCAAAACCGGAGACTCCTCATATCCATCAGGCACCGGTTTATAGCCATAGGCCTCAGCAATTTTTCTATAATCAACTAACCCTTTTTGTTCGTCCACTTTTGACATAAGCGCTTATTATAAACACATTTTGGCTCTCTGTATAGAGCATCGGCTCAGAAAATAAGATGAAATACTGCCTTGACTTCATGTATTATCTATGGCAAAATGTCGTACTCGATTTTTTAATTACAAAAAAATGAACGGTCTCAAAAGTTTAGCACTAAGCGCAGCAGCAACATTAGCAATCAGTTGCACTCCAAAAGAAAAACCAATTGAAAAACCTCTTGCTCCAGAAATTTCCGCCCAGGCACAGTCCACCGGAAATGCTGCAGGAGAAGTTCTTCTACCAGTATTACCAAAATCTGAAACCCTTGCACCGACACCACTACCATCTGACGAAACACCTGAAACCTCAATCCCATCATCAGAACCACCTGACACATTGTCAAAAAAAGAAATATCACAAGTTTCTAAAGGTGTGGAAGACAGTTTACTGTTTGCTCTTCAAAACGCATTTGGCAGAAAATGCAAAAATCCTTTATTCAAAGCAACATCGGTAGAACAAGATATACAACCTGTAACAATGCTCTTTAAAAATGAACGAGGTGCACACGTAATCACTAATGACATGGCAATGTGCGGTATGGATTCAGGAGTAACAGCATGCGGTATGATATTTAATCAGCACGACGGCAATGAGAATCCAAATTCAGGATTCATAGTATACGGCGCATGCTTACCGATAAACACACCAAAAGCTGTAAGAAAAAAACTCGACCACATTGGATTAAAAAGACATCCGGACCTGACTCCCGCGATAAACAAAGGAAATTTGAGAAGAAAAGGAGAAGTGATATAATTCGGGCACAATAAATTTACATGTTCAAAGAATTTAAAAATTTCGCCATCAAAGGCAATGTCATGGACATGGCCGTGGGTATCATTATTGGTACCGCTTTCGGGAAAATCGTAACCTCCCTGGTCACAGATATTATCATGCCTCCAATCGGCTGGCTCACTGGCGGCGTAGATTTTTCAAATCTGAAAATAACGCTTAAAGAAGCCGTGGGCAATACGGACGGTGTCTACATAAACTACGGCAGCTTCATAGACAACATTCTCAATTTTCTCATCATCACTTTTTCAATTTTCTTCATCATCAAACAAATAGGGAAAATCCGAGAAAAATTAAATCACCACCTCGGACATGAAACAGCGACAACAAGCAAAGAAGAAGAAATTTCAGCAAAACACAAAGAACTCATAGAACAAACAAAACTCCTCCGCGAAATTCGCGACCATTTAAAAAAATAATTTTCATGATTGCGTGATATTGGAAATCGCCATATAATTCGCGGCGCATATTTTCAAAAATCAAAAACATCATGAAAAAAAATTTAAAAGCTGATCTTATTTCAGGCCTTATAGTAGGTTTTATTGCCTTGCCTCTCGCCATTGCTTTTGCTGTGGCCAGCGGCGCCCGACCGGAGCAAGGAATTTACACTTCAATCATCGCCGGCTTAGTGATCGGCTTACTCTCAGGCTCAAATTATCAAATCGCCGAACCCACCGGAGCATTCGTTGTCATCCTGTTGGGAATTGTAAATAAATTCGGCATGGACGGACTAATGCTCACCGGATTTATGGCCGGAATAATTCTACTCGTTTTCGGTTTATTCAAATTCGGTTCAGCCATTAAATTTATCCCCTATCCGGTGGTAATCGGTTTCACTGCCGGCATCGGTGTCACCATTTTTTCCGGAGAAATAAAAGATTTTTTGGCCTTCACTTCGACAAAAGACCGGACGGATTCACCGAAACAATGCGCGCGATATTCAGCGGTTTTCAAAACGGATTTAACACAAGCGCGATAATTATCGGCATCATCACCCTCATAGCCTGGGTACTCTGGAAACGCTACAGCAAGACAATTCCACCGGCTCCTATCGCTCTCACCGCGGGAATTTTGGCAAGCATTTTCATCGAATTATTTTTTCGCAAATGGTTACCGGCGCCAATCCTCGTCGGTCAAATTCCTTCAGGCTTACCTCAATTCCACATGCTCGATTTTTCATTAAACAAAATTGAAATTCTGCTTCCCTCAGCCTTTACCATCGCCATGCTCGGCGCGATCGAATCACTACTTTCAGCAGTGGTTGCCGATAGCATGACCGGCACAAAACACAATTCAAATAAAGAATTAATAGCCCAAGGTATCGGCAATATGGTGCTGCCATTTTTCGGCGGAATTCCAGCCACGGGAGCCATCGCCCGCACCGCGGCAAACATAAAATCCGGCGCTCGCAGTCGTCTATCAAGCATCATTCATTCAATCACTTTACTCTTAATTTTGCTTGTTTTTGGAACTTACGCGCAATACATTCCCCTCTCAGCTCTCGCGGCAATTCTCATGATGGTCGCTTACAACATGGCTGAAATTCCACATTTTCTCCATCTACTCAAGGCTCCAAAACAAGACACTCTCGTGCTGGTATCCACTTTCTTGCTCACGGTATTTGCGGATCTCACCACGGCAGTCGGAATCGGCATCGTACTAGCCGCGCTATTATTCATCCAAAGAGTTAGCAAACTTTCCGTCAGCAATCTTTTGGAAGATGAAGATATCGGCACCGAAGGTTCCAGACTCATGCACGAATCATTGGAGGCTTTCCCACAAATTAGACTTTACGAATTATCCGGCGTACTATTTTTTGGAGTAGCTTCCGAACTTGAAAATTCAATTCAACACGGACGCGGAGAAGTTCTTATCCTACGCATGAAACACGTACATCACATGGACGCATCGGCTCTAAACACTTTGGAACTCATTGTTGAAAAAGTTTTGAGAAACAACGGACAAGTATATCTCTCCACCGCCAGCGAAAAAATCCTAAAAAAATTGGATCGCTACGGCATCACAAAGAAAATCGGCGGCCGCTCACACTGCCCTACATCCACTACCAAAGCCATCGAACTGGCCAAACTACAATGAGATCTTGTACTCAATGCAAAAACAGTTTCGCAATAACTCCGGAAGATCGCCAGTTTCTCGAGGAAGTAAGCCCTCTTTTCAACAATAAAAAATATTCTATTCCGGAACCAACGCTCTGCCCGAACTGCCGGGCGCAACGTCGCATGAGCTGGCGCAACGAAAGGAAATTTCATCGTCGCAAATGCGATCTCTGTCAAAAATCCATTCTTTCCATGTACCGCGACGACGTAAAATTCCCGGTATATTGTCTGGAATGCTGGTGGAGCGACAATTGGGATCCTCATAAATACGCTCAGGATTTTGATTTCAATAAGCCATTTTTCGAACAATTTTTCTCCCTGCGTGACAAAGTCCCACACTTCTGCCTCGCAAATCTCGCCAGCACCATGGAAAATTCCGACTTTGTAAATCATGCCGGCTACTTAAAAAACTGCTACCTTCTTGTGAACTCCGATCAATCCGAACAATGCCTCTACGGCAAAGGTGTGAATCGCTGTTTCAACTGCGTCGACGGTTTCAAAATTTACGACTGCCAAGCTTGTTACGAATGCGTGAATTGCAATAATTGCGCTTTCTGCAGCCACCTTCTCGACTCCTATACTTGCGACAATTGCCACTTTTCCGCTAATTTAATCGGCTGCAAAAATTGTTTTGGCTGCGTGAATCTAAGAAACAAAGAATACCATTTTGGCAATCAGCCATTCAGCAAGGACGAATACGAGAAAAAAATCGCCGCCCTAAAAGCCACCAAAACTTCTCAACAAATTTTTCAGGATTTCCAAAATTTCCGTTCCAAACAAATCGTAAAATACATGCAGGAAAAGAACACCGAAAACTGCAGCGGAGAATATTTGGTAAATTGCAAAAATTGCCAAGACTGTTACGACAGCGAATATCTGGAGGAATGCAAATACTGCAATGACTTAAAAAAAGGCGACAAAGTGAGTTACAAAAACCAGGACATTTCCTACTTTGGGATGGGCGTCGATTACTCTTACGAATGTTCTGTCGCCGGCTATAAAGCAAACCACACACTTTTTTGCGAGAACGTCTGGGAATCTTACGATTGCTATTATTCACAGCTTTGCACCAATAATTGTCATGACCTTTTCGGCTGTATAGGCCTTAAACACTGCGATCATTGCATCCTCAACAAAAAATATTCTCCAGGGGAATTTCAAAAACTTTCTGCGAAAATAGTAGAACACATGGCAAGCCCACGCCGCGAGTTTATAAAGCAAGAATTTGGAGAATTTTTCCCGGTAAAATTTTCTCCATTCAGCTACTACGAAACCACCGCTTCGGAATATTTCCCGCTAACAAAAGAAGAAACATTAGCTCGAAATTGGCTCTGGATAGATGAAAAAGAACCAGACTATTCAAGCGTGACCAAAAAAATCGTCGGCAGTAAAGTTCCCAAAGACATAGAAAAAATCCCTGACGAAATTCTAAACTGGGCTATTGAATGCGAAGAAAGTCACAGACTTTTCAAAATTCAACCGGCAGAACTTCAATTTTACCGTACAATGAAAATCCCAATCCCCATCTATCATCCGGATGTTCGCCATTTTCATCGCCTCGCACTTCGTCGCCCACGCGTACTCCACGAACGCGCTTGCAATAAATGCCACACAAAAATAACCACCAGCTTTTCTTCAAACTCCCGAGAAAAAGTCTACTGCGAGAAATGCTATTTAGAAACGGTTTACTGAAAAATCAAACAAATATTCCAAATCTTAAGACTTCAACTTTTGCGCATATTTCTCCCTAAGCTTTCTCAACTTTGGAGAAATTACCACTTGGCAGTAAGGATTTATATCAAAATTTCGGGTGAAATAATCATGATGATAATCTTCAGCCTCATAAAATTTCACCAATGGCTGAACTTCAGTAACAATGAACCCCTTAAACTCTCCGGAATTTTCCAAGTCGGAAATTGCCTTTTCCGCAGCCATTTTCTGCTCGTCTGAAGTATACAAAATAATCGAACGATATTGAGTGCCCACATCGGCTCCCTGTTGATTCATCGTGGTCGGATTATGAGTATGAAAAAATACGTCCAATAAATCGGCGTATGAAATTTCATCCGCGTCAAATTCTATTCTGATCACCTCCGCGTATCCGGTATTTCCCATGGAAACACTATCGTAATTTGGATTTTGCTTTTCGCCACCTGCATATCCGGGCGTAACCGAAACCACTCCGCGCAATTCTTTAAAAACCGCTTCCGTACACCAAAAACACCCTCCTCCAAAAATTGCGATCTGACGACTATTTGACATATGGATTTGTAATTTTGTGATTCGCGCCCGGGCGCACTTTTTGATCTGTAAAACTGTACATTAATCTCACTACCCCATCTCCTCAAATATCTTTTTCCTTCGACACAAAACGCATCGACAAAGAATTCACGCAATGTCGCGTATTTTTCGGTGTGAAATGTTCTCCTTCAAACACATGACCCAAATGTCCACCGCAATTCGCGCAAGTAATTTCCGTGCGCACACCATCGGCATCCACAGTCTTCTTCACCGCGCCCGAAATTTCCTGATCAAAACTCGGCCAGCCACAATTCGAATGAAACTTCGCGTCCGATTTATAAAGCGGCGCATCGCAACGACGACACACATAAGTTCCTTCCACAAAAAAATCTTCATATTCACCGGTAAAAGGCCTCTCAGTCCCCTTGTACACAATCACGCGCTCCTCCTCCGGTGTTAAATTATTAAATTTTGTCATAGAAAAAAGTTAATCATTCTCCATAAAAATTTCCGTACTTCTAAAAAATTTCTTCACCGCTCGCCAAAAAGGCAAAATGGACAAAGCATATTTTAAATAAATCAAATGTCTCAAAACCCACACCCAAAAGCCACAAAATAGCTTTTCGCCAGACTTCCAAATCGCATATTTACCACCAAGCGGCACAATCATTTGCGTTTTACCGGGAACAAAACTTTTCATTTCTTTTCCCTGCATCAAAGCAAATAAATTTGCAGCCAAGAGCTCACCTTCCTCCACCGCAATCGATCCAAGCATTGGCAGGCGCTTGCCATCATGACCAGGCAAAAAAGCATCATCTCCACCGGCAAAAACATTTCTATCTTCATAAGATTGCAAAAATGGATTTACCAAAATCGCTCCGCCATATTTTTTCGTCCGCGCTCCAAAACTTGCTGCCACCACCGGATTCACCATCACTCCACCGGTCCAAACCAAAATATCGTAAAATTTCTTTTTTAATTTTCCATTATAAGGTTTCAAAATAATTTCCTTTTTCTCAACTTTTTTAATCAAAGTCTGCAAAAAAACTTTCACCCCTAACTTCCTCAATCTAGCTTGTACAAGCGCCGTGCCGCCCGCATCCAATCCCAACAATTTTTCAGTACCTTCTATCAACTCCACATTCACCTTTTTATAATCATAGCCATATTTCACGCACAACTTTTTCAAAGCGGAAATAAGCTCCGCCGCCATTTCCACACCAGTCGCACCTCCACCACCAATTACAACATTCACTGTTCTGGAAATTTTCCTCTCACTCAATTCCTGAAAAAACTGATCAAGATGACAATTAAATTTCAAAGCATCCTGCACGGTTTTCATCGACATTGAATATCTGCGCAATCCGGGAATATTAAAATAATTCGTCTCACTACCCATCGCCACCACAAGATAATCATATTTCAATTCACCGTTATCTTTCAAATGTACCACTCTTTTTGCCGCGTCAACACCCATCACTTCATCCTGAATAAAACGCCCTCTACCAAAAAGCAATCGATGAATCGGCGTCGCCACAGTCTCCTTCAAATTCAACAAACAACCATGCGTAATTTTTTTATTAAAAGCCGTCGCCACTTCATATAAATCCGCGCGAAAAACATGCACCGCCTCCTTATCCACAACAATAATTTCACGTTTCAATCCGGCGGCAATACATTTTTTCGCCAAATCCTGAGCAGCGCGAATACCTGCAAGTCCACCACCCAAAATAACTATTCTGGTAACTTTTACCATCGCATTTTATTTATATCATCAGGATCATTTCCAAACCTGCAAATATATTCCTGATGCACCACAATTTTTTGGCGCAATAAATCTATCGCCGCGTCACGTTTTTTCGCCACTTCATGATTTACCTTCGCGCCTTCGCGAATCAAATCCATCGCCACATGATAACAGCTCACGCCATTCGCCACGGCCATATCAAAAGGCGTCGTGGTAGAACCTTCTTCCTTATATCCATGAATTATAAATCTCTCCGAACTCGTATATGGCCACAAAATCTGCTCCACATCATTTGTATATCCATGATAATTGAAAACCACTTTTTTATCTTTTGTCAGATAATGATTCAAACCTTCTTTCGTCAAACAATTTTGTCCATGAGAACAATAATCACCAAGACCGATAGAAGTTAATTCCGAAACATTCACATAACGAATTTTTAATTCCGGCACCAATTCTTTACAAAGCTTGATACCAAACAAAGCCTCCCTAGTCACATAATCACCGCAAGACGCCACCACCACATCCGGATTTTCCGTAGCTTCTTTACCACCAACCCATTCCCAAATTCCTATACCTACTTTGGCCTGCTCACGAGCTTCTTTCAAACTAATCCATTGTGGCAACTCCGTCTTGCCGGCCACAATCACGCAAATCGCATCTTTACGTTTCAAAGTTTCTTCATAGGCCACAAGCAAACTATTTGAGTCCGAAGGAAAATAAAGCTGGCTGAACTTTCCATGCTTCTGCAAAACATTGGAAATAAAACTTGGATTTTGATGAGAATAACCATTATGATCCTGTCTCCAACCCAAACTTGTCAGCACATAAATCGCGCTAGCCACAGGCTTTCTCCACTTTACCTTAAAACTCTGCTTCAAAAACTTTGCGTATTGATCAACCATACTCGAAATAATAATTCCAAAAGCTTCATAAGTCGCGAAAATACCGTGACGACCGGTAAGAATATATCCCTGCATCCAGGCCTGCAAAGTATGCTCACTAAGCATTTCCATCACCCGCCCGTCTTGCGTAATATTTTCCGCGGCCTTCGGAAGTGGCCACATATAGCCACGTTTTGAAGCTTCAAACACCGCGCTCATTTTATTCGATTCAAATTCATCAGGACACATCATGCGAAAATTATTTTTATTTTCCTTCATCACGTCACGAAGTAATTTTGAACTTTCCGCAATACTACTGGCCATAAGCTGCCCTCTGCGTTCAATTTTCAATTCATATTTTTCCAACTTTGGAATTTTTAAATCTTTATAAAAATTTCCGCCAATCGCGTGCCTATTCATTCCCATGCAATATTTTGTTTTTGGCATAAACTCAAAAAGCTCTTTCTTGAATTTGCCTTTCTTATCAACAAATTCCAAAACATTGTAACTTTTAAGCCAGCTCTCAATCGTCTTCAACGCATCTTTATCCACACTTGGATGTTCGATAGGAATTCCATGAGAATGAAAAGAACCCTCAACTAAATGATGATGATATTTATGAACTCCATGCCAACCTTTCGGCGAACGCAACAAAACCACCGGCCATTTCGGTTTATTTATAATACCTTTTTTACGAGCCAAATATTGAATTTCCCGAATTTTCTGATAAGCCTTTTCCAAAGTTTCCACCATTTTTTCTTCGGTCGCGCCGGTTTCATTTTCAGGCTCATGCACGATCATCGGTTCATAGCCATAACCTGTAAACAAAGCCTTTAATTCCGCGTCACTCATCGTCCCGTAAATCGTCGGATTGGAAATTTTAAAACCGTTTATATGCACAATCGGCAGCACTGCACCGGAAGTTTTCGGATTCAAAAATTTATTACTGTGCCAAGCCGTCGCCATCGGACCGGTCTCCGATTCTCCATCACCACAAACTACAACAGTGATCAAATCCGGATTATCCAACACTGATCCATAAGCCGTCGCCAAACTATATCCCAATTCTCCTCCTTCCAAAATAGAACCCGGCACTCCCGGCGTCACGTGACTCGGAAAATGCGTGTGTGGCCAGCTAAAATCGTGAACAATTCGTCCCAAACCTTTTTCATCGACGGTAAATTCCTTATAAAATTCACGCAAAGTTCCTTCCATAAAAAGATTCGCCAGCACCGCCGGTGCCCCATGACCCGGACCCAAAATAAACATCATTTCACACTTGTGTTTCCAGATTAAATAATTCAAATTTGCATAAATAAAATTCGCGCCCGGCACAGTACCCCAATGTCCTAAAATACGAGGTTTGAAATGATGAGTTTCAAGAGGCTCGCGCAATAAAAAATTCTCCTTCAAATACAAAGAAGCCGCTGCAACATAATCTGTAAACCGACGAAACTTTTTCTGCCACTGCAGAAATTTCTGATCATTTTTATTCATAAGAAAGAGTGAGGAATTTTCTTAGCTTGAACAATATCATAATCAGATTTGAGTGGCAAAAAAATCACCACAAAAAAAGCCTCACCGATTCCGGCAAGGCTTTTAAAAAAGACGTGATTTTTACCAAAACTTACAACTCACTCCGTTATTACAAGTATTTTGATGCAAATTGTTCATCATAAAATGAGCCTCTTTATTAGTCAAAAGATCATTCGGTCTAAAATTTAAACCTTTAAAAGGAGCCACATCAGTTAGTCCCAAATAAGCAGCACCTTGAACCCAACTATCATACCACTCCCCACCACCAATATCATTATATGCAACTTGAGCATTAGCAGGGAACGTCACAGTAGGCTTAACTAATGCATCAGCGAGGTTCAACATCTTTATACCCTCAGCTCTTGTCATGCTATTTTTAGGACCATAAGTACCATCAACATACCCTTTCACAATCCCCTTGCTATTCAAATAGCACGCGTAAGGCTCAGCCCAATTTCCAATCAAATCCTTAAAGCAGCCAAGCTGGGTGTTTTTAAGCTTGTCACCATAAAAGTTAGCCACTTCAATAGCTAAAGCTTTTGCAAACTCTGCACGAGTTGTTGCTGCTTCAGTAGCGCAATTCTGAGTAAAGTCGATACCCATAGCATTATTACTCTCATCATTTTCTTTAATTTTATTATCCTTATCAAGAACAAAATCAATTTGAGAGTTCAAAATTCTATGACTTTCACAGAAACTTGATATGAAAAAATCATTCGATATGAATTTGGTAGTATCTTTTACCTTATCCATAGCATAAGTAGAAGCTATTTCTTTGGATTGCATATCATTATCACCCAAATATCCGCCACTATAAACCACCGACATATCAGCAATTGTTGGAACAGAAGCTTTATTCTCAAAATGCACAGTCACACGATCATAACCTTTTGAACTGCCATTATTTTTTGAACTCATATTATCCCAAGATATACCAGAAATGGCAAAATCAGTAGTACTCGAAGGAGCCCTAGAACATCCCCTACCAATACATCCCAAAAGTCCCGAACCTCCAGCTAAAAAATATCCTCCAACGGCCACAGCCGCCACCACTACCACCGCAGCTAGAATTCTTACATTCTTCTTCATTTTTGTTTTTGTAAAATTTTATAATTGAATATATTATACGACAACACCACTAGTTTGTCAAACATTGGATACGTGGGGGCTAATATAAAGCACAGCGTGGTTAGGAATCTCTTCTGTTAAGATAACAGAGCCAAAATAACCAATAACCACACTGTATGAAAAAAATAACATGTAAATTCAAACTAACCAATAACAATTTGCGAGCAGCAAGAATATTGAGAAAGCTAAGGTGGAAGCCAAACATATATTGTCCAAGGTGTGGATGTCTAAATGATATTAGAACACATGGCAAATACAGAAGTGGTATTTACCGGTATTTTTGTGAGAATTGTGAAACTACCTTCACCGACTTAACCGGCACAATCTTCGCAAAAACCAAGGTAGAGCTGTGGAAATGGATATATGGTCTAATCACTCTCTTTGAAGCTACCGGATGCCTTTCAGCGGCAGAACTATCCAGAACCATCAAAGTATCATATCCCACAGCCTGGAAAATGCTGAGGAAGCTACGTGGATACTTGAAGAATGAACAGTTTGAAGGTGAATTAAATGGAATCATTGAATCAGATGAAGCTTGGATATCCCACAAAGAGAATCAGCAGATTGTAATGGGAATGGTTGAAAGAAATGGAAAGGTAAAAATCTTTCCAATACATGATCGCACGGTTGATTCCCTTTGTGGACCACACAAATTACACGTGAAGAGTGGAAGTATTGTGATGACAGATTCGTTGGCATCATATGGAGGACTTTCCTATGAATTTACTCATCATTGGGTCAATCACAGCATTGGAGAATTTAAAAGAAACCATATTTGGACGAACACTATTGAGTCTGTTTGGTCTCAGCTAAAAGGAGTTATTCGTACCATTCATCACGGTATCAAAAAGAAGTATATTTTCGATTACTGCTCTCTTTTTGCTTTCAAATACAACAACAGAAAATTATCCATTCCACAAAAGTTTGAGAAAATTTTCAATCTCATCTGTCAACCACGCTATTGTTTATATTAGCCGATACGTGAATTCCATGCAAATAAAGGCACGTCCCCTAATATAAAATTATACTCACAAAAGATATTCTTCGTGTTATAATTAAGTCATGTACAACTGGAACACTGACGAAAAAGAGCTTAAAAAAAACAAAAAGAAGCATACTATTTGGCACCTGGAGCAACTGGTAAATTTTGGCTTAAATAAAGAAAAAATAGACAAAAAACAGCTAAAGAAATACTGGCCGGTCCTACACCTTGACCCAGCCAAAAAAAAATACCTCAAATTTATTTTATGGCCATAAAAACAATTCTTACCGTCAGCCAAACAGAGATTCTAAATCTAATCAGCAAAAATGACTTTATTTACCAAAACTTTTATCTTGGCGGAGGAACTGCACTCGCTGAATTCTACCTCCATCATCGGCTTTCTGAAGATCTAGATTTTTTCAGCGAAACCGAATTCGACCCTCAAAGTATCTGGATCTTTCTTAAAACCATTCAAAAAAAACTTGGAATAAAAAAAATAGATTACGAACAAAGTTTCAATCGCAATCTTTTTTTTCTACATTTGGAAAAAGAAATAATCAAAACAGAATTTACTTTTTACCCATTTCCAAGAATTGAAAAATCACAAATAAAGTTTGAAAAACTACAAATTGATAGTTTAACCGACATCGCAGTAAACAAAATTTTCACTATTTATCAAAAAGCCCGCTCACGCGATTTCATTGATTTATATTTCATTTTTCAACAAAACAAACTCGAACTTTCCGATCTGGTCAAAAAGGCGAAAATCAAATTTGACTGGCATGTCGATCCTCTACGCCTCGGAACACAACTCTTGCAGGCAAATTCGGTAAAAGACCACCCTCACATGCTGAAAAAACTGGATCATCAGGTCTGGCAAGATTTCTTTCTAAAAGAGGCCAAAAAACTCAAAAAAAATATCCTCAAATAAAAAGCCCCACCAATTAAGGCAGGGCTTTTAAAAATAACAAATATCTTTACTTAACCAAATTACCAAGCTTAATAAGCATTTCTAAACCATCACTATTTTTCAATGAATCCGTAGGTTTGAAATCCAAACCTTTAAATGGTGCTACATCAGTAATTCCTACAATAGCAGCAGACTGAATCCAGCTAACATACCAAGCGGCACCAGTCACATCATTATAAGCAGCCTGGCCGGTTGGATCCAAACCTGGTTTACCTTTAATTGATTCATAAACAACTTCCATAAGTTTAACCGCCTCAGCTCTAGTCATCAAGTTATCAGGACCAAAAGTTCCATCCGCATAACCTTTAACATAACCCTTGTCTTTTAAATAACAAACAGCTTGTTCATATGGTTGACCTATCACATCTGGAAAACAACCTTTATAATTTGTGTCTGTAAATCCAGCACCTTTACTTACACCCAAAATCGCCACCAAAGCACGAGCAAATGTAGCCTTTGTAGTATTATA
>Ga0172371_10007622_pt1 | contig 15342 bp, 13 predicted proteins | sample Lak12m_FD_114543 | JGI IMG/M metagenome (GOLD analysis project Ga0172371, IMG submission 114543) | Freshwater microbial communities from Kabuno Bay, South-Kivu, Congo - kab_022012_12m | ecosystem: Environmental > Aquatic > Freshwater > Lake | place: Democratic Republic of the Congo: South-Kivu... | reverse complement strand
TGAATTTACGAATCCATTCTGCAACCGTGCTCCAGCCTGACAAATCCCTGCAGCCTGTTCCATCGTATTGCCTTCATCACACATCAGAAGGCAAAGCAGCATGGTACTTACCCATGACTCCTTATTTCTAGCGGCTGCATCTCGCTCATCTATGACCTGTTGCCTCTCATCCGGCATCAGTCTCAAACCAGGACTTTCCATAAGTCATCCCTCCCGTCTTCTCGCTCATGGCAAAACCCTCACAGAGAAACGATCAAGAAAGTAGTGCCTTTTCTCATCCAATTCTCTATGAGCTAGATCATAACAAGCCGCATTCCCCAAATTATATTTAGGATTGCTTTAATGACTGCGTTGAGATTTGTAGGGCCAGATGAAGGCCGGGGCGACACACGAGTCGCCCCGGTATGTAAGAGGTCTGTTTTATGAGACTCGGAATTTGTACACTTCGTTCGTCTTGGGGTCAATGACATGCACGGCGCAGGCTATGCATGGATCGAAGGAGTGTACGGTTCTCAATATTTCTAGGGGCTTCTTTGGATCTGCGACAGGTGTGCCGATGAGGGCGTTTTCCACGGGTCCTTTCTGGCCTTTGCCATCGGTCGGGCCGAGATTCCATGTTGAAGGAACGACTTGTTGATAATTCTTGATCTTTCCTTTCTCGATGTTGACCCAATGACCGAGGGAGCCTCTTGCTACGTCATTGAGTCCCATGCCCATGCCATTTGTGCTCTCGTCGAGTTTGTACGATGTGAAGGTTTTGGTGTCGCCTTTCTTGATGTTTTCGATGAGATCCATCGTCCATTTCTCGGCGATCTTCGCGTTGATCAGGCATTTGATGGCACGGGCGCCGATTCTTCCTATGGTCGAGAACAAGGCCTCAGGCCCCACCTCTAGTTTTTTCAGGACTCCGTCCACAGTGTCTTTGATCTCCTTGTTTCCGCCCACGTACGAGACGAGGCATTGGGCAAGGGGACCTACTTCCATGGCTTTACCATCGTACCGCGGAGCCTTCATCCACGTATATTTACCGTCCTTAGCTTTTGTATCGGGGATAGCGCCTTTCAGGGCATCGCCTGAAAGGGGTTTGGTAACGCCCACCGAGGGATGAAGGGGTTCGCTATTTTCGTACCACGAGTGAGTTACGTCTTCGGTGATTTTCTTTGGGTCAACTTGGACGAGTTGGAGTTTCCCGTCCATGATGATGCCGCGGGGAAAGTAGAAGCTCTCCGGCTCTTTCTCGCTTTCGGGGAAGTCGCCGTAGGCAAGGAAATTCTTGTTCCCGCCGATCTTGGTCCAGCCTTTGTAGAATTTGGCCACTGCCAAAACATCAGGGATGTACACCTCTTCAATGAATGCGATCTGGTTCTTGAGTTTGTAGAGGTACTCGGAAATCCTGTCAGCGTTGAGCTGCTCCAGTACCGTGACGCCGCCCGGCAGATGCCCCTGCAGGTGCGGATTTTTGGCGCCCCATATTGCGGTCATTTGAGCTGCGTGCACCTGCTGACGAAGATTGTCGAGGTAGTGGCCTACGGCCATAAGGTTTGCCTCCGGCGGGAGCTTGTATGCGGGATGCCCCCAGTAGGCATTTGCGAACGGCCCCAGTTGGCCTGAATCCACAAAGGCCTTTAGTTTACCCTTGAGTTCCTCGTAGTATTTTTTCGGCTGCGGGCGTCCGCTCACGGCTGCGGAAAGGTCTGCGGTCTTCTTGGGGTCGGCCTTGAGCGCGGAGACCACATCCACCCAGTCCAGAGCGCACAGTTGATAAAAATGCACAGGATGGTCGTGCATGTTCTGGGCAGCATGGGTAAGATTCCTCACTATGCGTGCATTCGGCGGAACCGTTATTTTGAGAGCATCTTCCACTGCCCTTACCGAAGCCAAGGAGTGAACTAGTGTACAGACGCCGCACGATCTTTGGGTGATCAAGTGAGCGTCCCTGGGGTCTCGACCCTGAAGGATGATTTCCAGACCCCGGAATAGCGTGCCGCTGCTCCAGGCGTCTTTCACCTTACCATTCTCTATTTCAACCTCGATGCGAAGATGACCCTCGATTCTTGGAATTGGGTCAACGACGACTCTTGCCATGTCTTTGCTCCTTTTTCGAAACTGTTTTCAATAGCGTTTTTGCATAAGAGGCTCGTTTCCCCTGATGTTACTTTTGCACATAAAAGGGGCTCATCTCGTCCCAGAATTTTGGTTGGCTGCATCCAATACAGGGGTGGCCGGCGCCGATGGGCCAGTTGGTTCCCTGGTTCCATTTTATGATTGGGCAGTTGTTATAGGTCTCTGGCCCCTTGCAGCCTACTTTGTATAGACACCATCCTTTGAGCGCGCCCTCGTCTCCAAATTCTTTAACGAATTCGTCGTTCTCGAAGTGTCCGCGTCTTGGACAGTTGTCGTGAATCAGGTATCCGTAGGCGAAGAGTGGTCTCCCCAGATCGTCGCAGGCGGGGAGTTTGCCAAGCAACAGATAGTGGACTACAGTTGCTACCATGTTGTCGGCGTTGGGAGGACAACCCTCTATATTAACAGTCCCTTTTCCAATAACGGCTGAGACGCTCTTGGCCTCGGTGGGGTTCGGTTTTGCGGCTTGAACCCCGCCCGAACATGCGCAGTTCCCGACACAGATAGTGGCAGCCGCGTTGCCGCATACGTCCTTAGCGATTTCCATAAAGGTCTTTCCGTGAATTCTGCCGTAAGCGCCGTTGTCTTTGGTCGGTATTGCTCACTCAGCGATGGAGATGTACTTGCCTTTGTTGTCCTTAACTGTTTTTTCGAGGACTTCTTCGGCCTGGTCTCCCGCGGCAGCCATGACGGTCTCGTGGTAGGCCAAGTCTATGGTGTCGAGGATAATGTCAGCCGCCCAAGGATAGGTCGTTCGGATGAACGATTCAGTGCAACCTGTACACTCGGCGAAGTGCAGCCACACAACCGTGGGTCTTTTCTTGGCTACTGCATGGGCAATCTTCGGCGCCATGGACATGGGCAGGCCGAGTATAGCAGCCATAAGCCCGCAGAACTTCATGAAATCCCGGCGGGTGACTCCTCTGAGAGCCAACCTTTCGGGAACGTCAAAGGATGTGTCCATTCTTAAACCTCCTCATTTCTTGACAAATTGTTGTGCCCGACGCATGCGAAGCAAATTGCTCCACCGTATGTAAGGCGTCACCGTCCAGGGTTTATTCGCTCTGACAAGAGCGGACCACCTTGTCTCAAACATAAGGTTAATTTTTGCTATATATATGTCTATGGTGTAGCCAAAGGCCACGGCAGACCTTTTCCAGAGGTCAGGTTTTAGTGAGGAAGAGGATACGTTAATTGGGGGAGGAAGGCAAGAGGAAAAGAGTAGTTTTTCCAACGTGATACGGTGTGGCTAAACGTAGTGCTATTATGCGCAAACAATGTGTTCCTAGATGATGAACTATAAAACACACCAAAATGTCGCAGTGACACACACCTATCGTCCAAATCTTGATAATATATTTGGTACAATGTCTGTTCTTATGAATGAACACTTCTACCCCGTTCCATAGGCAGGAAAGCCCTCAGATTTCCTACTCGAAAAAATACCAAGGCAGCCTCTAAACCGACATCGTTGGCCTTCAGATACTTTTGCGCGCAGCCTCGATCGTCATATCGATCACATCTTTCGTATGCGCGACTCCCACGAACCATGCTTCGAACGGAGAAGGCGCCAAGTAAATGCCCTGATCAATCATCCTTGCAAAAAACGACTGGAACAGTTCTCGATTTGATTTCAGCGCATCCGCGTATGATGCCACTGGTCCTGGCCTGAAAAATACGGATAGCATTGAACCAACTCTATTTACGGTATGCGGTACGCCCTTCTCGGAAAAGACTGCTTCAATCCCATTGTGTAGTTGCTGACTTCTTTTTTCGAGCATTTGGTAGGGGTTGTCTCGTTGGAGTATGTGAAGCGTTGTAAGCCCTGCAGTAACCGCCAAGGGATTGCCCGAAAGGGTTCCGGCCTGGTACACACCCCCGACAGGTGCCAGGAGTTCCATTATGCCTTTTGAGGCGCCGAAGGCTGCGCACGGGAGCCCTCCTCCAATGATCTTTCCAAGGCAAGTAATATCAGGTTTCACGCCATAGAGGGCTTGGGCACCGCCAAAGGCGACGCGAAAACCTGTCATGACTTCGTCGAATATAAGGAGCGCTCCATCACGGGTGCAGACCTCCCGCAAGCCCTGAAGAAATCCTTTCTCCGGCGGGACGACGCCCATATTGCCGGCCACGGGTTCTACTATAATTGCTGCCACGCTCTTTGGATGCTCTTCAAGAAAGCCTCTCACAGCTTCCAGGTCGTTGTAGGGCAGGACAACTGTTTGCGCTACCACACTTTGGGGAACTCCCATCGAATCGGGGACTCCGAAGGTAGCTGCTCCGGACCCCGCTTTTGCCAACAGGCTATCGCTGTGGCCGTGGTAGCAGCCTGCAAATTTTATGATACAGTCCCGTCGTGTCCAGCCGCGCGCCAATCGGACGGCGCTCATGGTGGCTTCCGTACCTGAATTGACCAGGCGGACCATTTCCATGGAAGGAACGGCCTGTGTGATCAACTCGGCGAGTTCGACCTCTCGGCGGGTAGGAGCGCCGAAAGAGGTACCGAGGCGCATTGTTTCCCGTAGGGATTCCAGAACTTCTGGATGCGCGTGGCCGAGGATAAGAGGTCCCCAAGAACCGACATAGTCGATAAACTCGTTGCCATCTTCGTCAATAATCGTACATCCGTGGCCTCGGACGATGAAGGGAGGCGGCAAGCCAACTGACGTGAAGGCTCGCACTGGAGAGTTTACGCCACCCGGCATGAGGGACGCGGCCCTGCCAAGCAGCTCTAAGGATCGGTGATTGTTTCTCATCGGCATCTCCGCAGTAAAGCTTTCTAAGGTTCGGCAGCTCCGGGGCTGCGTGGTGACCTGCAAGAGTCTAAGCAAGAAATCCGAGTTTCCATAACGCCAGGCCGTAAAGGGATGCTTTAGTGGACCTTGAACAACGTGACCCAATTTGGGCTCCATTCCTTCGGCGCTTGTAAACTAAGACGGACAAAAGCAATTCGCCCTTCTCAGCGAGGTCGAGTTTCGGGAAATGGAAGAGCCTAGGAGGTTGTTTGGCGCTGTGGAATATGATCATTTGATGTGGTCTCATCAAAATATGTCATGCTGATCTTTTTCAGCTCCCGTTCACTGAAGAGAACTTCGTATTGGGCTAGGCCGCTTGCCGCTGCCAGCTTTTCCACGATCCTTCTACAGGCAGCCTCAGATTCAGCATGGACCATTGTAAATAGGGTTCCTCCAAGCTTACCAAAGGCAGGGCGTTCATAGCAGTGGCTCACCTCGGGAAAACTTGCTAGCAGTTTCCCAACTCTCTCTATTTCTTCAGGGTCCACCTTCCATACCACCATGCCATTGTATCCGATTCCGGCATTGATGTGACGAATCATGGCCCCCATGCGTCTAATGACGCCGGCATCGATCATGCGCGATATGCGGCGTATCACCTCGAATTCTGAGGTCTGCAAGGCCTCAGCAATGGATGCATAGGGCTCCGGAGCGTCACCAAGATCTCCCTGGAGAATAACCAAGATTTTCTTGTCGAGTTCATCCATGCTAAACAGGGGGGTATGGGGATTTTGCTTCATAATAGCAAGTGGGGGTACATCCGTGAGTATTCTCTGTGCACAAAGCCACGGTAGTGTTATACACGAGCAAAGCCAGATCATGAAGAGGGAAAATCTCTTGCCGTGTTTTGTTTTTCCTATGGCCGTGGAAGCGTCGCCATTTCTGAAGAGGCTGGAAGTAGTATCTCGAAAACGGACAGGTGGAGCGACATATCGCACTGCACTCTTCGAAGGAACTCACATATTGGTTGTAAGATGCGGTATTGGTTCATCCCGGGCGGCCGCTTCGATACGGAACTTAGAACATAGGCCGTCGTGGGTCATGTCTGTGGGGACGGCAGGTGCACTTGTGGATTCTTTAAGGGTAGGAGATATTGTTGTTTCGTCAGGCGTCGTATGCGGCGAGGAAGCTGCGCCATTTTACCGGGCCGATCCGGCTGTAATGGAACTAGCTTCCCGAGCCTCCCAGCGGGCGGGCGCAACGTTCGAGAGGGGGGAAATAGCATCGGTGGGCGCGCCGGTGTTTACGCGAAAAGCCCGTGAGGAGCTGCACCGACGCACAGGTGCCATCGCGGTAGATATGGAGAGCTACTGGATCGCGCAAGAAACCAGCAGACTGGGTGTGACCTTCACGGCCCTTCGGGTTATTTCCGACAATATGAAGGCGCCGCCTCTGCCTGAATACACTGAACTGAGGGCCTTAGTCAGATCTCCGTTTGGGCTTATCCGACGGATTCCTCACTATCTGAGGTGGCGCGTTTTCTTGCGTGATTTTAGGGGTGCAATAAACGTTCTCCCTCCAGTGCTTGTGGAGGTTCTCCGGTGCTGGAATAGGTAGAGACATTCCAAACAAATCCCTAGCATCTTGCCTTAGGTGGCTGCAGGGACTGAACTCAAGTTAATTACTTTCATATATGCCAATTCTGGAAATTTTATAGGAAGACGAGCTGCGGTTACCTCAGCACAATGATTGCTTCCTGGTTTATGCTGACCCCGACAGTCGGGAAACGGGACACGCATCTTGCCAACAGGACGAGATTAAAGTGAACCGTCGCGGCTAGAAGTCGCTGTCAATAACCGCATCCGTTCGGAACGCACAGCGAAGGGCCGCATGGAGGCGGGGGACACGCAGGAGGCGGAGAAATCCTGAAGTCAGCAGGAGTGGGCGGCAGGAACTTGCAGACGATGATGGAACATGGCGGTGGTCCTACCATCTTACGGGGATACTGACGAATGGGGAAACACGGTCCGCATATTGGTGGAAGCGGTGGTCCTCCGACCTTTGGAGGGGTCGGGGGACTGTATGTCATGGGTTCCAATTCGCATGGATGCGGAGGCGGCATAAAGGCTTCAGCCGATTGGGGCTGAAGGGCTGTCCAGGAAATCAGCGCTAGGCCAACGATCACCGTAACACGTATGCGCTTACCCATACTTCTCGGAACCTCAAATGCGTGGCCGCGTTGCAACTGCGCGACCAGTATCGTTATCGTTCTATGATTATGGGACGAATACTACAGTAAAAGCGCTGCATCGTCAAGCTGTTTGTGCAGGCAGGGAAGGACTTAAGGCCGCAAGTTACGCAGAGCGCTGACAAAACCGATTATAGTGTAACTCTAAAGTCTTGTTGGAATCAAAGAGTGTCTTAGTGAGATTTTCCATAACCGCTTGGTACGCCTTGAAGATTTTGGCGCTTGATGAAATTAGCGCTTCAGGCCATGCCTTTTGTCATGTCCGACGTCATGGGCATCCAGCATTCCTGGATTCCCTTTTTCAAGGGAAGGACATACGGACTAATGCATGCAATTCGCGTTTATTTTCGAGAATCGTTATAGTTCGCACGGTCGCCTGAGCTTTGATTCAAGCGCTTGTACGATCTTGCGAACTCTTCGATGATGGAGCGTATCATTAGCGATGGTCCATTGAGGTCTGTTCCTGAACCAAAGGTAGAATCTAGACATCGCGCTAGTAAGCGAGTGGTTTCTGAGTTGGAGGCTGCGCGGAGGTCCTTGCGCGGCCGATGATAGTACCGGCTCAGCCTTTGTGTAGAGTCTTTGGCGAATGGCCATTCATTTTTCCAGCGAAGCATGGAGATAAGGATATCCCTTCCTGGCCCCTGTCGGAGCAGCAAGGGGCTTATTGTTTCTTGAAGGGCTGTTTCCGTAAGGGCGAAGAGGCTAAGCACGTATTCTGCGTCAGTGGAGACCAGCCCCCACAGATGCCAATCATCGATCAGGTCTGAGATGATTAATAGGTATTTCTCAGGGATCATGTTCCAGGAGTCACAGAAGAAGGTCTTGCAAGCAAGGCTTCCATAGTAGCATAAGCCTCTCAGATCTTGGCCAGCATTGCCGGGGGCGGAAGGGTGGAGCAAACAGCCCACTGTCCGACAAAGAGGGTCAAGGAATCCGACAAAACGACAGACATGAATGTCCGGGTCGAGGCTTTCGCCGCCTTCAAGGGCTATGACAGCTCGCTCGAATGACTGTATGGCATCAGGGGAGCGATCACAATCTCGGAAGAGACTCGTCCTAACCGCCAGGCGTTCAGTCAGTGCATCTTTCGTTGCAACCGGTACATTGTACAGCCCGCAGCAGGCTGCGCACGATTTGGTATTGTCCGGATGACAGAGGTTCAAGACAAGTCTCTTCCATTAACGTCGGATCAAGAGTAGTTATAGAAGCCTCTTCCAGATTTTCTCCCAAGGAATCCTGCGTCCACGTACTTTCTTAATAAAGGACAGGGCCTATACTTTGGGTCCCCGAAGCCTTCGTACAAGACATTAAGGATTGCCAGGCACGTATCTAGCCCAACAAAGTCGGCAAGTGTGAGGGGACCCATGGGATGATTCATTCCAAGCTTCATGACTTCGTCGATGGCTTCCGGGGTGCCGACCCCTTCATACAAGGCGTATATGGCTTCGTTTATCATGGGCATCAGCACCCGGTTGGATATGAATCCAGGGAAATCTTGGGCTTCGACGGGGATTTTTCCAAATTTTTTGGTGAGTTTGACTGTAAGTTCGGTCGTTTCTTTATCGGTAGCCAGACCGTTGATGATCTCCACCAGCTTCATCACAGGTACAGGATTCATGAAGTGCATACCAATGAATTTCTCCGGCCTCTTTGTACAGGCAGCCAGCTTTGTGATAGAGATGGAAGAGGTATTGGTTGCGAGCACTTTCCCCGGCGCTATTATCTCATCCAATTTCCTGAACACCTGGGTCTTGAGATCCAGGTTTTCGATGATGGCTTCCACGACGAAGTCGGCCTTGTCAAAGTCAGTAAGATTAATGCTGGGCGAAATTCGTGTCATAATTTGGGATTTTTCATCCGCTGTCATCTTTCCTTTAGAAACCGAGCGGTCCAGGTTTTTCTCGATTGTTTTTATCCCCTTATCTACAAATTCTTGGGAGATGTCGTTCATGATTACCTGGAGTCCGGCGGCTGCAGCAACATGAGCAATGCCATTGCCCATTTGGCCTGCTCCCACCACACCAAAAACTTTTACATCCATCTTGTCCTCCTTATAGTCTGTCAACATTTTGTTACACCTTCTGAGCCGAATTGCATATCGAGGCCACGAGTTGCCCTAATCTTGAATTATCTGGCGAACTCTCGTATAACAGTCAGGCGTTAATGGGTTGATTCGAGGCACCTCTATTCTCCTTTTTGGTATGGGGCATTAGTCATCTTCTCGAAGAAAAGGTGCAACGCTGCCACCATAACAGCGCAATTTATCCTGCCGATTCGGATGGCTTCCTTTACTTCCTGGACTGGCATGAGGACAGTTTCGACTTCTTCGGTCTCGTCAGGATGCTTCCTGCCCGTTGGTACGGCATCCCTGGCAAGGTACACCCAAAACTTGTTTGAAAACAATGCCGGCATTGGATAGAGCCACCCCAGAAGTTCCACCTCATCAGACCGATAGCCGGTTTCTTCTTCGAGTTCTTCGAGGCCGCTCTGCTCTGCAGACTGGCCACTCTTGACCAAACCACCTGGCGGTTCCAAAGAAATTTCTCTTGAGCCATGTCGATACTGTTTTACGAGAACCATTCTGCCGTCCGGTGTGACAGGAATTATAGCTACCCAGTCTGGAGAATCTAGCACCTGGAACTCGTGGACTTGTCCAGTTCGAGGAGATACATTTTTGCAAATGGCCACCGAAAACAGGTTATATGCGCGGTCAGTCTGGCGTTCCACTAGTTTCCATGTGAGTGCTTTGTCTTTTGGGCTTTCTCCCATTCGGATTCCTTTCTAACCTAACTAATGATCTTCATTGGGCTCCAACGTCTCGCTTAGACGGTGTGGCGGGGGCTCTCACACTACGGTGTAAACGGCTACTGATGCTGGTCGTCTCTTTTTTGTGCTTTCGTCCCCACGGGCAGGCCCTTATGCATACTCCGCATAAGGGGTGTTCGATGAAGGGGAGCTGCTGGGCGTTCTTTGTCACGTGGTCCGCGCATCTTTTGAAATGCAGTGCCTGATCCCTGTCTTCATAATGTAGATCAGTACTTACATTCTTGATAGCCCCAACTGGACATGCCTTAGTGCATTCTGAGCAGTCACCGCATCGGTTTTTTATGGGTGGGTCAGCTTCGATGTCGAGATCGGTTAAAACTGTTACAAGTCTTATGCGGGGACCGAACACAGGATGGACGAGCAAAAGACTCTTGCCCTGCCAGCCCAGCCCCGCCGCTATAGCTACGGCCTTATGGGAAATGTATGAAGACCACTTTTCTCTATCCAGGACTTGGGAGGCCGGAATGGGGAGTGCTCGACTACCGCGGTCCTCAATGTACTGCGTAGTTCGCAGGGCCAGCTCGTCCAGGAGCGCGTTCACCTTGTAATAGTGTTGTTGGTACAGCGGCGTCGGCTTGTCTAAGATTGGGTCTATAATCCCGGATGCCAGCCGAACCCCTATACTGATTGCTTTCGTGAAAGGACCAAAGAGGTCAGGGGGTTGTGTGTCTATGCCCTCGAGCAGTTCCAGATCGGCAACACGAACCGCGCTGGCGCCACATGTAATGATGTGTTCTGTGAATTCTTTCTTATTCATCTCCACCTCGAAGCAATAGTGTTGAACCAAAGCCGCAGCCGGGCCTGTGGATGGGTAGCGCGGGGGAACTCCATCACGAGAGAGGTTTCTCCTGGCCGCATTGACGCAAATCTTTTAGAGAGGCGGTGGGCATTTTCTGGCCTCGTCGTACTCAATTGGGAAAACGGGCCCGTCAACGCAAGAGCGCAAGCCTGTCTGGGTGGCGCAGCTCCCGCAGAGTCCTATTCCACATCTTACGATGTCCTCCCTTGCGACGAAAATTCTGTCGCGAGGGACTACGTCAAGGAGCAAGGCCACTGCGGCCCCCACCATGGGCTTCGGGCCGCATAAGTATGCGACGCAATTTCTATAAAGCACATTTTCCGCCCTTATGTCTTGGGCGAGTTGGCTTAGTATGGCCCCAACATCGCCCGGCGCATCGACGATGATACGAACCCTCGTAGCAACCCTTTCAAGCTCATTCTTGAAGTGAGAGTCGATGCTTTTGGAGAAACCGATTAACATTCTTCCTACCTGTTTATGCCACATGTTGGCGGCCATGATCAAAGGGGCTGCCCCTGTTCCTCCGGCAATGAGTACAAGGGGACGAGGCAGAGGCGGATCAGGAAATCCGTTCCCGTATGGGCCGCGCAGATATATGTCCTGTCCTTGTCGGAGCTGGCCGCAGGTTCTCGTGAAAGGCCCCACTGCTCGGATCAGATATCGCTGGGGATGACTTGACATAGGAGAGAACGGCTTTTCACCCACCCCGGGAATGCGGAGAAAAAAGAAACTACCGGGCCTACATTCCACTGAGCAATCAAGATCCAGGACAAAAATATCTTCGCCCACCCGAGTATTTTTGACAACAGTCGTTTTGAGGTATGCTGTTCGCGGAGCTATGCGTTCCGAGACGAGATCCGAGCCCCTGGGGTCCCAGGATGAATTGGCTCCAAGGGCCAAGTAATCAAAAAAAGCCCTAATTTCCTTAGTATTTTTCCCCGCCAGCGCTGAGCCAACCGAAAAGAAGGTAGCGCCTGCCTGTTGATAGGCTCGGACATCCCGAGGACTGGCAATCCCGCCGGACGCTATGAGGGGAAGCTTGACCGCTCGGCTTACTGCTCTCACTGCTTTGAGTCCCAGGGGTAAGATTCCTATTCCGGAAATGCCGCCTATCTCATTGCTGAGTATTGGGAGTCCGTCGTCGTCGAGGACAAGACCAGGGCCCACTGTATTTATTAGAGAAAGGCCGTCGGCGCCTGCGTATTCGCAAAGCTCGGCCGAGGTTCTTATATCGCCCAGATTTGGAGACAGCTTTGCTATAAGGGGTTTTGCAAAGGTCTGTTTCATGAGTTTTATGATGGTCTTTACGGCTTCCGGGTCCGAAGCGATGCTTTGCCCCGCGCCCCTTACGTGAGGGCAAGAGAGATTCAGTTCAAAGGCCGTTGCCACAGGATCGAGAACTTTGGCGCATGCCACAAACTCGGAAGGACTCTCCCCCATTATGGAGACCAGGAGTGGTTTGTTGTTGTGCAGGGGGAGATGCGGGGCAATTTCCTGGGCGAATACAGATGCCCCGGGATTCGTCAGGCCCACTGCATTTATAAAACAGCCTGGATAATACTCATGAACAATGGGCTCACGATAGCCTTCTCTAGGAAGCAGGCTCAACGTCTTCGTGGTGATGAATCCGAGTTGAGACACTTCTATGGCGAGGCGCGCAATCACAGATGGGGCTGTGGTTACCACCCCGGCTCCTATGGTGAAAGGTCCGCTTATACCGAATTGAGATGGCCACAACGTCATGTCAACCCCCTGGAAGGCACCTTATTTAGGAAAAATAAGGGGTTGCGAGGTTTTGATTTCAAACGCACTTCAAAGTAAAGCTGGGGCTTGTTCGCACGACCTGAACTTCCAAGAGCCCCGATGATACTGCCTTGTCTCACTTTGTCCCCCTGGCGGACTTTCGCCTCGTTCAAACGAGCGTATACAGTGACCAACCTGTCTGCATGTTCAATGAGCACAACATTACCGTATCCTGGAATAACACCTACATGGCCCACTATCCCGTCTTTTGCTGCCAATACCGCTACGCCGGCAGAAGCCTCGATGGAGATTCCGTTGCGCTGGACTCCTTCTTTGATTCCGAATCCTGCCACAACCTTGCCATGCACAGGCCATATCATCTTTTCCGTGCGGTCTTCTAGGAGCGGTTTTACGGTGCTGTTCCTCTGGGTTTTATGATCTGGGGTTTTCGCAGGAGGTATTGGCACGAATATCTCGTCTTTTTCCTTTATTGGCTGCGGGGGTTCCAAGTTGTTGATTTCCGCAAGATATTGGGGATCCACGCCGTATCTGTCCGCAATGGAATCTAGGGTTTCTCCAGCCTGCACCTTGTGATACGACCCTTCAGCAGGAGAACTCTCGTGAAGAACGGGCATGCGTAGGGGCGGCGGGAGTCCCGAGTTGAGATGAGGGCACCCGCAGACCATTGCAGCGACCAAGGTGATAATGCCCCAGTGTATAGTCAACCTTCTTGCCCGAACACGCGTACGCGGCATTGGTTGGTTATAGAGGGCCTTGATTGCCCCTGATGACATATTGTTAATCTCGTGCATGCTTCCAGAAAAATGACGCAAACTTCATTTCATCTCCCTTTGTCGTAGGCCTTCGAATCATTGGCATAGATCGGAGAATGTTCATGAATAGACATTTCATGACGCGCCTTAAGGCTCCTCAAAGTCATCTGCGCGTTCATAGCCTTCCGCTGTCTGCACTATTGAGTGCAACGGCGTCCAGAAGATACTCCTGAAAATACGCTCAGTGTAATGTGGGAGAATGATATCCACGACGGTTGTGGGGTAGGCTCGTTTGTGGACGCGCCTGCAAACCTTCAGATCGTATCTATTCTTCTCTCCATGCGTATTGTCCCACCAGATCAACAAATCGGCAAGGAGTGTGACTCTCCGTTTTCATTCGGCCGTTTATCTTAACGACTCGCTTCAGCATTTGAGAGAACTTGTCTCCCACTGGAATTACCAGGATACCTCCTTCCGTCAATTGATTAAATAGAACGTGCGGTATCGTAGGGGCTCCTGCGGTAACTATTATACCTTCAAACGGGGCTTCGGAGGGCCAGCCCTGTGTGCCATCCCCTACCCTGAAGGTTACATTTCGATATCCGCATAATTCAAGCGTCTTCTGGGCGCCAGCTGAAAGCGCCTGGATGCGCTCGATGGTATAGACCCACTTGCAGAGACTTGCGAGGACGACAGTTTGATAGCCGGAGCCTGTTCCGACCTCGAGTACGCGCTCATTGCCTCCAAGGGCTAGTAACTCCGTCATGATGGCAACCATATACGGCTGACTGATGGTTTGCCCGTAACCTATGGAAAGGGGATTGTCATCGTACGCCTCAACACGACGGTGCTCATCAACGAAAAGATGTCTAGGAACGGTCCTCATGGAGTCGAGTACGCGTCGATCCCGAATGCCGCGCGCTGCAAGCTGGCGGTCCACCATGGCGTTCCTAGCCACTACGTATTCATCACTATCGGGGGGGGCGTGCATCATATCACGATCAAGAGGTAACTCAACGGCCCTTTGCATCATCCTTGATATATGGCGTTGCAGGGGGAAGAGTCACTGGCGTCTCAGGTTTGACATAAAGCGGCTTCACGGCATTGCTATTCGGCGAGTTCGCTCCATGGGTTGCGGGCGCTTGGGGAAAGACTTTGCGGTCTAAGAGATTAGACAGACTGTCCATCATCGTGGACGGCAGGCCTACAATCCAGTCAACCGTACCCGAAACTAGATCCCGAGGAGAGGTGCCGTTGTAGAAGGGGTTGTGATAGTCCGGATACGGATACATGGGCCATCCTGGTGCATCCGAGGGCATTGCGTCATTGTTTGGAATGATCCTTTGGGAGGCATTGGGAACACGGGACAGCGACGGTGGACCGGGAGATGAATAGGAATGCGTCTGCCCTATCGGCTGTGATGTCGCTGCTCCCGGTGCTGGGTTGGCGGACCTAGGGTTGTCCCAACAATAGCCCGCAGAGGACAGTAGGAAGACGCCTGTCAAAGCCAACGCAATACTTTTCGTTCCCATGTCATCAATCTCCAGAGACTCACTCATGAAGTAGTGACCGAACAAGTAATGTGAACCGACAATAATTTCAACTACTTTTTTTGACCTTTTCTCATTTTTTCCGTGCTCAAACGAACCGTACGCGGGCTCAGAGAATAAAGCCTATGGAGCATACTAAATTTACTAGTATTTTATGATTTTGTTGTAGTGAAAGGAAGTAGTTAGGTTTATAATGCTTTGGCAGGGCTATACGGGGAAAATGTTGCTCCTAACCTATCAGACGCACGGCAATTCCCTGCGGGGGCCTGAGGGCCGAAAAATGGCAGCAACGTACGTAGAGAAGGCGGCTTGGCGACCTCGCTTCGGCTTCCCACTGCCCGCGCTTGAACATGTTACAGTGGCTTCAAATGCCTTTCATCACAGTTGTCATTCCTGCTTTTAATCACGAGCGCTTCATAGCAGAAGCTATTGAATCCGTACTGGGCCAAACAATCCGGGATTGGGAACTCATTGTAGTTGACGATGGGTCAACTGATGGGACCGCCAACATTGTTCGGCAGTATGAAGATCCGCGCATTAG
>Ga0172371_10007620_pt1 | contig 15344 bp, 9 predicted proteins | sample Lak12m_FD_114543 | JGI IMG/M metagenome (GOLD analysis project Ga0172371, IMG submission 114543) | Freshwater microbial communities from Kabuno Bay, South-Kivu, Congo - kab_022012_12m | ecosystem: Environmental > Aquatic > Freshwater > Lake | place: Democratic Republic of the Congo: South-Kivu... | reverse complement strand
CGACGCTTATCGTTACGGGGGCAAGATCGGCGAGGACTGTTATTACCGGATCTACGGGAAGTACTTCGAACGCGGCCCCGGCGTGGCCCGCGGCGGGCCACTTGGTGCCTCGACCGAGGGGAGTGACGCATGGTGTCAGGGCCGCGTCGGGTTCCGCACCGATTGGGACATGGACCGCAGCAAGACCGACACGCTCACGGTGCAGGGCGACTACTACCGCGGCAGTGAGGGAGACAGCGCGACCATCGTACAGACCACGCCGCCCTATTCCCAGACCTTCGATACGAAGAACCCCGTCGAAGGCGAGAATCTCCTGACGCGATGGCGGCACGTCATCGACGACGAATCGGACTTTGCCCTGCAAACGTACTACGACCGGTACGCGCGTACCAACAACGTCATTGCGGAAACGGTGAAGACCCTCGACCTCGATTTCCAATACCGCTTCCCGCTCACCGATCGCCAGAAGATCACCTGCGGCGTCGGCTTCCGCAACGTCTCCGATGAGCTGCTCAGCGCGGACGACTTCACCGAGCACTACACGCCCGCCCGGCGAACCACGAACCTGGTCAGCCAGTTTCTCCAGGACGAGATCGCGTTGGTTGAGGACCGGCTGACGCTCACGGCGGGCACGAAGTTGGAGGAGAATGCCTATACCGGTTTCGAGTGCCAGCCGAGCGTCCGGCTGCTGTGGAGCCCCGACCGCCAGCATTCCGCCTGGGGGGCCATTTCCCGCGCGGTCCGCACACCGTCGCGTTGGGAAGACAACATTTTCCAGACCATGGCGCCGATGGGACCCCATGACGGGCCGCCGTTTGACGTCACCTTCAATCGCATCTACGGCAACACGGGCGTGTTGTCCGAGGCACTGATGGCCTACGAGATCGGGTTCCGGGAGCAGGCCACTGAACGCCTCTCCTGGGACCTCGCGCTATTCTACAACGTCTACGACCACTTGGTGACGCTCAAGCAGGGAACGCGTTTTTGGGAAACGGACCCGGTCCCGGCGCACTGGATTGATCCCCAGTCGTTCGTGAACCTTGGGGCCGCCGAGACCTACGGCGTCGAGCTGGCCGGCAACTGGACGGTTTCTGACCGATGGCGCCTTTACAGCCAGTACACCTTTCTCCGGCTCCACATGCGCAGCCAAGGCACCCCAGCCGGCGACCCTCACAATCAGGTCTACTTCCGTTCCGCCTGGGACCTGAGCCGCGACTGGGAGTTCGACATGATGGCCCGATATGTGGACTCCATCCCGGGGATGGGCACGGTCCCCAGCTACATCACCATGGACCTGCGCCTGGCGTGGCATCCGCGAAAATACCTGGAGCTTGCGGTTGTGGGCCAGAGCCTCTTGCAGAGCCACCACTGGGAGTGCAGTGGGCTCAGAGAAGATGAAGTCACGGAGGTTCCGCGGGGGGTCTACGGGACGATCACCTACCGGCGGTGACGCGCAACCCGCAAGGCGGGATCGATTCGAGTACGGCAGGTACCATGCTTTGAGTCTCGTTTCAAAGCGATTCAGCGACGGGAGTGGGGTTTGCCCGCGCGGGCATCGCGTGCAGCAGACGCGGACCGGAGTCGCGTGCCTTCTCGTCGCGGCCGTCTGCCTGGGCGCGGCGCTGGTCGGCGCCGGGGCGACGAAGGTGCAGGCCCAGGAGGACCAAGGGTCCGGCGCCAGCCGGGAATACGCGATCAAGGCTGCCTACCTCTATCAGTTCAGCCGCTACGTCCAGTGGCCGGCGGAGGCGATTGGGGGCGGCGAAACGCCCTTCGTGATCGGTGTGGTGGGGTCGGATCCCTTCGGCGAGGTCTTGGACGAGATTGCGCGGACCAAGAAAGTCGAAGGACGGCCGATTGTCGTGCGACGGCTCGCCTCGGCGGCCGACTATGGGCCCTGCCACATCGTCTTCGTGCCCTCGTCGGCCACCGCTGCCGAAAGGGAAGCCGCGATCCGCAAGGCGCACGGCGCCCCGGTCTTGCTCGTGGGCGAGGATTCGGGCTTTGCCCAGCGGGGGGGCACGGTCAATTTCCTCGTCGAGGATAACAAAGTCCGTTTCGAGATCAACGTGGACGCGGCCAAGCAGCAACGATTGAAGATCAGCTCGAAACTGCTCAGTCTGGCGAAGATTGTGGGAGGACCATGAGACAGGTGGTGCGTGCCCTGAAGGGCCTTTCGATCCGTGCGAAGCTGAACGCGCTGGTGCTGGCCGCCAGCGGCGCCGCTCTGCTGTTGGCATCGTTTGCCCTGCTGCTCAACGCCGCCGGCTCGATCCGCTCTTCCCGCGTCCAACAGCTCTCCTCGGTCGCGAAGGTCTTGGGGGCCAACAGCACGGCGGCGCTGACCTTCGACGACGCCGCGGCGGCCCGCGAGCTGCTCTCCTCCCTAAGCTTGCAGCCGGCGGTCCGGTTCGCCTGCCTGTACGATCCCAAGGGACGCGTGTTCGCAACCTACTCCGGCAAGGGAGTCGCCGATTTTCGGCCCCCGCCGCTGGGGCCGGAGGGACATGCCTTTGTCGCCGGGAACTGCCTCGACATCACCCAGAATATCTTCCAGGGGAGCGAGAAGGCCGGAACGGTCTACCTCCATGCCTCCATGGAGGACCTTCACGTCCAACTCATTCGCCAGGCGTTGGTCGTTGCCGCGGTGATGATCGTGTCGTTGGGGGTGGCGGTTCTCTTGTCGTCGTGGCTGCAGCGCATGATCTCGGCTCCCGTCCTGCGACTGGCAGAAACGGCCCAAAGGATTTCCGCCACCGGCGACTACTCGGTGCGCGTGCAGAAGCACGCCGACGACGAGATCGGGACGCTCTACGACGAGTTCAACGCCATGCTGGGCCAGATCGAAGGGGGGCAACAGGACCTGCGTCAGGCCCACGCCGAGCTGGAAATGCGCGTGGAAGAGCGGACCCGGCAATTGTCGCAAACCAATCAGGAACTGAGCAAGGAAATCGCCGAGCGCCAGCGGGTGGAGCAGAACCTGGAAGTCGCGCACCAACAGCTTCTCGATGCGGCGCGGCGGGCCGGCATGGCAGAAATCGCCACCGGCGTGCTGCACAACGTCGGCAACGTCCTCAACAGCATCAACGTGTCGGCCACGCTGGTCGCCGATCGCCTCCGCGGCTCGAAGGTCTCCGAGTTGACTCGGGCCCTGGATCTGATGAACGAGCACGCCGCGGATTTGGGCCGGTTCGTGACCGAACATGAGAAGGGGAAGCAGCTTCCAGGCTTCCTGGACCTCGTCGCGTCGCATTTGGTCCGCGAGCGCCAGGTCCTGCTGGAGGAGGTGCAGTCGCTCACTCAGAACGTCGATCACGTCAAGACCATCGTCGCCATGCAGCAATCCTATGCCAGCGCGGCCGGGTTGGTGGAAACGGTATCCCTGGTCGATCTGGTGGACGACGGGTTGCGACTGAATCTCTCCTCGTTCGGAAAGTACGATATCGAGGTCGTCCGCGACTACGCCGGCCCGTGCCGAATCCAGGTGGATAAGCAGAGGCTGCTCCAAATCCTCATCAACCTGCTGAGAAACGCCAAGGACGCCTTGGTGGAAGGCGGCCGGAAGGATCGCCGGTTGACGGTGCGAATCACCGGCGGGAGCCGGCCGAACGACAAGACGATTCGGATCGAGGTCGTCGACAACGGCGTGGGAATCGCCAAGGAGAACCTCACGCGCATCTTCTCCCACGGATTCACGACCAAGAAGGACGGCCACGGATTCGGCCTGCACAGCTCCGCCAATACCGCCAAGGAGATGGGCGGCACGTTGACCGCGCACAGCGACGGCTTAGGACAAGGCGCGGCTTTTACCCTCGAACTACCATTCAACCCAGGAGCGGCACGGACATGACCGATCGCGAAACCATCCGCATCCTCGTCATCGACGACCAGGAGTCGATCCACGAGGACTTCCGCAAGATCGTCGCGTCGGAGACCGATGACCGCGCCATTCACGAGGCGGCCGCGGCGCTGTTCGGCGACGAAGTCGTCCCGAGCGAGCCCGACGAATCGTTCCAGATCGAATCGGCCCATCAAGGAGAAGAGGGGTTGGCGATGGTCGAGCGGGCCGTCCGCGAGAATCGCCCGTACCCCTTGGCCTTCGTCGACGTGCGCATGCCCCCGGGCTGGGACGGCGTGGAGACGATTCACCGCATCTGGCAGGTGGACCCGGAGATCCTCATCGTCCTCTGCACGGCCTATTCCGATCACACCTGGGGCGACATCGTGTTGCGGCTTGGCCGGAGCGACCACTTGCTGATCCTCAAAAAGCCGTTCGACAACATCGAGGTCCGGCAAATGGTCCTGGCGCTATCGAAGCGGTGGCACCTCGCCCGCCAGGCGGAGATGACGCGAAGCCAGTTGGAGGCGATGGTGGCCCAGCGCACGCAAGAAGTCGAAGCCCGCAGCCGCGCGCTGGAGAAGGCGGCCGACGAGCTGCGGGGGGCCAACGAACAGCTCGCCGCCGCGCGGGAGGCCGCGGAAGCCGCCAACCGGGCCAAGAGCGAGTTCCTCGCCAACATGAGCCACGAAATCCGCACCCCCATGACCTCGATCATCGGGTTCGCCGAAATGCTGCGCGACGAATTCGCCCGGTCCGAGGAGTCGAAAAGCCGCGTGGAGTTCGTCGACGCCATCCTCCGCAGCTCCAAACACCTGCTGGGGGTGATCAACGACATCCTCGACATGTCGAGGATCGAGAGCGGCAAGCTCGAAGTCCAACGGGGCAAACACTCGCCGTGGGAGGTCGTCGCCACCGTCGCCGACATGATGCGACCCGCCGCCCAGGCCAAGAAGCTCTCGCTCAGGGTGGAGCACCTGGGCCCGATCCCCGAGACGATTCAGACCGATCCGCTCCGGCTCCAGCAGGTCCTCATCAACCTGATCGGCAACGCCCTCAAGTTCACCGATTCCGGAGGGATTCGCGTGGTGACCGGCCTGGTCCGGGACGACCCGGCCCGGCCGCGCTTCTCGATCCGCGTGATCGACACCGGGATCGGAATGAGCAGCGATCAGCTCGCCAGATTGTTCCAACGCTTCAGCCAGGTCGATAGCTCCATGAAACGCCGATACGGCGGCTCGGGACTCGGGCTGGCGATCTCCAAGCGGCTGGCCGAGATGCTGGGCGGGGACCTCGTCGTCGAGAGCACGCCCGGACAAGGGAGCTGCTTCACGGTGACCGTCGAGACCGGGCCGCTGGAGGGCGTGCCGCTCCTGGACAGCCCTCCCCCCGTCGCTCCCGGCGCTCAGGCGCCGGGGGCCGGCACGAGGGTGGCATCGTGCGAGCGCATTCTTCTCGCCGAGGACTCCGCCGACAATCAACGGATCATCGCCTTTATTCTCACCCGAGCCGGCTTTCAGGTCTCCATCGCCGACCACGGGCAGGCGGCCTGCGAAATGGCCCTCGCAGCCGCCAGCGAGGGGAACCCCTTCCACCTGATTCTGATGGACATGCAGATGCCCATCATGGATGGCTACGAGGCGACGCGCCGGCTGCGGAGCGCCGGCTACACCCGCCCCATCGTGGCCCTCACGGCGAACGCCACCACCGACGATCGCAAGAAGTGCCTGGAGGCAGGCTGCGACTACTACGTCGCCAAGCCCATCGACCGGAAGGAGCTTCTGGCGGTGGCGGTCGATTGCAGTCGACGCCAGGAGCCCGCCCCGGAGCCCTCCGTTCACACCGTCGTCGCCGAATAGGCGACGACGTCACGAGAGGGTCTTCTCACGGCGCTTCGTACCGGTTATGGTGAGAGCCGGCACGGACGATGTCCCGATCCCCGCTCGCAAGACGAAACGGCGACCGGAGGTCCCATAAAGCCGCGATCGGTGGTCGCGCTCTTCGGGCGGCGACCGGGGGACGCGCCGCGGCGGCCCAGACTTGACCCACAATGGGGTCCGGCTGAACAGACCTGCACGATTTCCGGATAGCTTGGGGACATCCGAGCCGGGCCGTGTCGGCCCGGTCTGTGTCCCACCATCCTTCCTTTGCAGTGAACCCCCGGGCCGACACGGCCCGGCTCGGACGTCCCTGATTGGTGGAAACCTATGGGGCGATCCGGTTTTTTCCAGCGCGACCATCGGTCGCGGCTTTATAAGAAGGAGACACCGATGAAAGCGTTTCGCTCTTTCCTCGCCGCAGTGACTTCCGCGGTGATTCTCTTGACGCCGCACGGGCTCTCGGCCGGCGAGCCGCCCCAAGCGCAGGACCGGCACGCGATCGAAGTCAACGAGCGCATCCCGGCTCCGGAGGAGGGACTGCTGTTGGGCAACGGCGACCTTTCCGTAAGCCTCTACCAGACTGCCGATTGCCTGGTGTGGCGATTCGGCAAGGGGGACGTGTGGGACCGGCGACTCGACCTGAGCGACGACCCCAAGCCCGTCCACATCGACGAGATCGCCCGCGGCATCCGCGACGAAGGGTGGAAGTGCGGCCCCTATGGCGGCCCGGTCGAGGCCACGCGCGGCGCCAAGGACGCCAAACGAATGCACGAGGTGTGCCAAGGGTCCCCGCCGAGCTACAAGCACCGGCCGTATCCGTGCCCGAAGCCGGTGGGGGAGCTTGCGCTGCACCTGCCGCTCGACCTGCCGGGGCTCAAGGTCCGCCAGCGCCTGGCCATCGAGGAAGCCACCCTGCAAGTGACCTGCTCGTGGCCGAACGGGGTGAAGATCGAGATCGAGTTGTTTGTTCCGCCCGCGCCGAACGTCCTGGTGCTCCGCTGGAAGGTGGAGAACTGGAACGAGCGGACACGGATGGGCCAAAAGCCGCCGGTGTGGTTCTCGCTCTACCGCTGGGCCGACCCGACGATCCAGGCGTTCGCGGCCCGGTGCTTCGCCGAGTGCCGGCACGGCGCGTTCCATGAATGCTCCAGCCCGAAGGCTACGCCGCTCGCCCCGCCCACGGCCAAGCAGGAGGGCGGCCGCTGGCTGGTGGAGCAGGCATTCCCGCCCGACCTGCTTTTCACCGAAGGATCTCGCTGCTGGATGGCTCCCTTCACGGCGGGCGCTGCGATCGAGCCGGTGAACATGGGGGCGACCGGCGAGGCCCGGCTCCACGTGCTGCCGCAGGGGCAGGCCGCGTCGGGTTGGCTGGCGGTGGCCGTGGCCACGTCGAGCGATCAAGGCGGGCCGCAGGAAGAAGTCCGCCGCATTCGGGCCCGCCTGGGGGATCGGCCCGAGGCCGCCCTCCAGCAATGGGCCGCCGACAACGCGAAGCACGCGGCCGAGTTCTGGTCCCGCTCGCGGGTCCGCATCCAGGATCCGCTCCTGGAGAATCTCTGGTACGAGACCCTCCACGCCCGGCGCTGTACGTACCGCCGCGGCACGGTCCCGCCCGGCTTGTTCCTGCCCAGCACCGTGCAGGATTACTCCCACTGGCACGGCGATTATCACACGAACTACAACTTCCAGGAGCCTTTTTGGGGCGATTACACGGCGAACCAGTTGGAAGTGGGCGACGCCTATTTCGACGGCGTGAAGTTCATGCTCCCCATCGGCCGGAAGATCGCCAAGGAATACTACAACTGCCGCGGGGCGTTCATCCAGCTCTCCATGTACCCGATTCAGCCCGCCGACGACCCGCTGGGGATCGCCCCCATGGGCCGCATGGCCTACATGACCGGCTGGACCATGAGCCAGTACTGGTGGCGATACCTCTACACGCTCGACCTCCAGTGGCTGCGCACGACGGGCTACCCGGTGATCCGCGACTGCGCGCTGTTCTACACCGACTTCATGAAGAAGGGCCCCGACGGGCTCTATCACATCTTCCCCTCAAACCAGGGCGAAGACGGCTTCTCGGGCAACGCGAAGGATTACACCGATCGTGCCCAGGTGATGGTGCATACGCGCTACTGCCTCCGCGCAGCGATCCGGGCGAGCGAGGTGCTGGGAGTGGACGCCGACCTGCGCGCCGCATGGCGCGACCGGCTGGAGCACGCGGCGGGCGACGACGGCCGGCCGCCGCTGAAACTCACCGGGTTGGAAAAGCACTGCTACGAATCGAACCCGCCCGAATTCGGCTTCGGCCGCCCGCCCCGCCCGCAGCTCGCAACTCCCCCCGGGAAACCCTGGCCGCCGATCGGCGACGCGTCGCACGTCTGGTATTTCGGACAGTATCCTTGGATGACGATCCGGAGGCTGCGGGCCGGCGAGTTCAACGTCGCCGACGATCTCCCGGTATTTCGCAACCTCATCGAGCGTTGGCGGCGGCCCAACGGGCTGATCTGGGGCATGGCCGTGGCCAACTATGGCCGGGCCGGGGCCTGGACCGAATCGCTCGGGGTGATCGCCCCGCTCCAGGACATGATGCTCCAAAGCTGGGACGGCGCCCTGCGGATCTTCCCGGCCTGGCCCAAGGGACTCGATGCCAGGTTCGAGACCCTCCGCGCCGAAGGCGCATTCCTGGTCAGCGCGGCGTGGTCCCAAGGCCGGGTGGCCTCCCTGGAGATCCTCAGCGAAAAGGGGACCCCCTGCCGGCTCTACTCCCCCTGGCCCGGTGGCCTCCAAGTCACCGACCAGAGCGGCAAGCCGGTCGCCGTTACCGCCGACGCCTTCGGCCGAGCGAGCTTCGACACCCGGGCCGGGACACGCTACGTCGTGCGGACGCATTAAATCGCAGGCCGTAGGGTGGGTCGAGCGAAGAAGCGAGTCCCACCAAAACCGAAACGGCCGCGGGCGAAGTAGCTTGATGGGCGCTCGCTTCGCTCGACCCACCCTACAGACTAGGGGAAAGGCCGTCCTACAGAAATCGCCGGCCGTCCACCCGCGGGAAGACTTTCCGGCCCCCGATCTCAGAGCCTGTCCGGGAAATGCGTTGCATCGGTCCCCTCTCCCTTCGGGAGAGGGGAGACTTTCCGAACAGGCTCTCAGTGCCACACGAACTGACCTTAGCCGTACTCCAAGGACGTGGTATAATGCGCCCGCTGCGGTCGGGCCACGTGTCTAACCCGGGCCTCCGGCTCAATGAGCCACGGCGATGGTTCCGGGGCGATCGAATAGGGGGTAGAACGTATGACTCCGGAAACAACGGTCTTCGTGGTGGATGATGATCCCGCCGTGATCGAGGTGCTCGAAGACCTGGTGGAACTGATCGGCCTGAAGGTCCAGTCCTACCGTTCGGCCGGGGAGTTCCTCCGGGGATACCAGCGAACCGGGCCCGCGTGCCTCGTGCTCGATATCCGTATGCCTGGCATGAGCGGCTTGGAACTCCAAAAGCAATTGACGACGACCGGCGAGGCTATCCCGATCATCATCATCACAGGCCATGCCGACATCCGCATGGCGGTGGATGCGATGAAAGCGGGCGCCTGTGAGTTCCTCGAGAAGCCCTTTCGTACGCAGGAACTCTGCGACAGCATTCAGAAGGCGGTCCGGCTGGACCAGGACGCCTGGCAGCGCCGGCGGCATCGGGAAGACGCCCAGCGGCGGATCGAGCAGCTAACGTCCGCAGAACGCGAGGTCATGGAAATGGTCTTCGCCGGGAAGACGAACCGGATGATCGCCCAGGAGTTGGGCCTGAGTCTTCGGGCCGTGGAGGACCGGCGGGCCAGAATGATGAAGAAGCTGGCGATCGAATCCCGGGCCGAACTCGTGGAGATCGTGTCCGGGGTCCACCCCCTCGGCCCTGAGGCCATACTATCAGGGGGGTTTTCATCGCATGACGACGCGGTGACGGAAGGGTGAGTTCGACGGATGTGCCGGAACGTCGGATTAAGCCGTGCGGTTGACCACGTGAGACGTGTGGTTTATGTGAAGATTCTGTGGGTATCTGCCGATTACAGTTAACCGGGGAGTGTCGTGCTAGACGAACGCCCTTCTCGGTTGGCTTGCTCTCCGGGAAGGGCGTCCCTTTTTCTTGTCCGGCCATCTCGACCGACGTTCCGTGATCGGGCTTGAGCCAAGGCCCGTCCGTCGCTTGCACTGCTCTCGCTGACACGCAGTCCTTGTGCGCCCATGACTGCCCACCGGGGAATCCCAGCGAGCGATTGGGATAGCATCCGACCGTTGTGGGGTCTGTTGGGGAGACAGGGACTTCTCGCAGAACGCGCGGCCAATTCGGAGCATCCGCACCTTGGCCGTGTGGCCGAATCGGCCCCAAAGCCGCTTTTCTCCGACTATCTGTGCGTGTGTGGCAGAAATGAATGCTAGTGTGGTAATACCACGCCCCTAGAGGCGGTCTATGGGTTGGATCATTCATGGGACGAGCGAGAATGATCGACATCGCGACTGAGGACACGGTCTCTCTGTGCTCGGGCCGGGAGACGCTTGGCGACATCCGGGCGAAGTCGAAAGCGGTCGAATCGGAGGCGGGCGCGCAGCCTCCGCCGGGCGAGAAGGCGGTCGTTGATCCGGCGACGCTCGAAGCCCAGCGGGGTCACACGCAGAGGTTGGCGTCGATCGGGCAACTTGCGGTCGGCATCGCCCACGAAATCAACTCGCCCACGCAGTATATCGGCGACAATGTGCGGTTCCTCCGCGACGCTTTCGAGGGACTTCGGCCCGTACTGGCGGCTTGCTCGGCGTTGCGGGAGGCGGTGGAACGGGACGGGGCGGCCGAAGAGGCTGGCGCGGCCCTTGCCCAGGCGGTCGAGCAGGCCGACGACCTGGAGTACGTCCTCGGGGAAATCCCCAAGGCCATTCAGGACTCGCTGGAGGGGGTGGACGACGTGTCACGAATCATCCGCTCGGTCAAGGAGCTCTCGCACCCGGGGGGCGAGGAGAAGCAAGCGATCGACCTCCATCGTGCCGTGGAGATCGCCTTGACCGTGTCGCACAACGAGTGGAAGCACGTTGCCGAGGCGGTAACGGATCTGGCGTCAGACCTGCCTCAGGTGAGGTGTCGCCCCGGCGACCTCGATCAAGTTCTGGTGAACCTGATCGTGAACGCGGCGCATGCCATCGAGGCCAAGGCAATCGACGGGGCCGGAGAAAGAGGGACCATTACCGTTCGCGCGCGACAGGCGGACGAGTGGATCGAAGTGGAAGTCGCGGACACGGGGACGGGCATCCCCGAGGCGATCCGCGCCAGGGTCTTTGAACCGTTCTTCACCACGAAGAAGGCGGACCGGGGAACGGGACAGGGACTATCCATCGCCCGCGCGATCGTCGTCGATCGCTACGGCGGGGACCTGACGTTCGAGACGGGAGAGGGGCGCGGAACGACGTTCCGAATACGTATCCCTGTGTGCCCCCCCAATTGATCGGCACGGGAAGGAGTAGCGATGAAGAAGCGGATCCTGTTTGTCGATGACGAGCCGCGGGTGTTGGAGGCCCTGCGGAGGATTCTGCGCTCGCAGCGCGAGATCTGGGAGATGACGTTCGTCGGGCGGCCCGAGGCGGCCTGGGAACGACTCGCGGCCGGGGGATACGACGCCGTCGTGTCGGACATCAAGATGGCGGGTATGAGCGGATTGGAGCTCTTGAGCCGCCTCCAGGCAACGCCCGCAACGAAAGACATCCCCGTGGTCATGCTGACGGGCCTCGACGAGGGCGGTCTGAAGAGCCGCGCCTTGGAGCTCGGGGCCGCCGACCTGCTCCAGAAGCCGGTCGATCCGGCGGATCTCCGCGCCCGGCTTCACAACGTGCTGAGGCTGAAGTCGTACCAGGACGAGCTGAGGGCCTGGAACCACCTTTTGGAGGAGAGAGTCCGGCAGCGGACGGCGGAACTATCCCAATCGCGGCTCGACATCATCTGGCGGCTCGGCAAGGCGGCCGAGCACCGCGACGAGGAAACGGGGCACCACGTCGTGCGCGTCGGCTACTTCAGCCGCGCGATCGCCGAGGCATTGGGAGTGGATTCCGCCGCGGCCGAAACCCTGTTTCTCGCCGCCCCGCTCCACGATATCGGCAAGATCGGCATCCCGGACGTGATCTTGTTCAAGCGCGGCGAGCTGACGCCCGGCGAGACCGCCACCATGCGGCAGCATTGCCAGATCGGGGCGAGGATCCTCAGCGAGGAGTGCAGGATCCGCAAAGCCTTTCTGCGAGGGTTCGGCGAGGCGAGGGAGAGCGCCGAGCCTGCCAGGAACCCGTTGGTCGACATGGCCGCTTCGATCGCCCTGTGTCATCACGAGCGATGGGATGGCAAAGGTTACCCCCGGGAGCTCGCCAAGGAGCAAATCCCCCTGGAGTCGCGGATCGTGGCCGTGGCCGACGTGTTCGATGCCCTCACCTCGTCCCGCCCCTACCGGGCCGCCTTTCCCGAACACTGGGCCCTGGAGATCCTCGATGAAGAGGCAACCGGGCATTTCGCCCCCGACGTCTACGCGGCGTTCCTCAAGGCATTGCCGACCGTCCGCGAGATCCAGAGGAAGTACGCCGACAGCCTGGCCAGAGACACCAAGGAAACGGAAACGACGCCCGTCGAGGAACTGGTCTGTCGATGAGGTTCCGGGATGAGTGAGAGAATCCTCTGCGTCGACGACATGGCCGACATCCTCGCGCTCTTGCAGCGTTTCCTGGAAAGCGAGGGTTACGAGGTCGTCTGTGCCGCCAACGGAGCGCAGGCCCTGGACCTCGCGTCGTCGGAGCGACCGGATGTGATCCTCCTCGACGTCATGATGCCGGGGCTCGACGGAATCGAAGTGTGCCGCCGCGTGAAGGCGGACCCGCACCTTCGCAGCATCCCCGTCATCCTCCTCACCGCTAGGGGCGACGACCAGGACGTGATTCGCGGGCTGGATGCCGGCGCCGACGATTACGTGACCAAGCCGTTCAAGCGGGAAATCCTGGCGGCGCGGGTGCGGTCGGCGGTCCGCGTCAAGCGGAGTTACGACGCGGTCGCCGAGATCAACGACAGGCTCCGGGCCGAGATCGCCGAGCGCAAGCGGATGGAATTCGAGCTGGCCCGCGCGCATCGCCTGGAGTCGGTCGGGCAGCTCGCTGCCGGAATCGCCCACGAGATCAATACGCCGAGTCAGTACGTCAGCCACAACATCCGTTTCCTCGAAGAGGCGTTCGCGAGCGTCGACGGTCTCTTGCGCGCGGTGGATCGCCTCCTCGAAACGAGCAAGGAAGGCGCGGTCGACCGCCGGCGCCTGGAAGATCTCAGGTCCACGGCCGGCGAAGTCGACGCGCCGTACCTGGCCCGCGAAATCCCCAGAGCCATCCGCGAGTCGCGGGAAGGTCTTGAGCACGTGGAGCGAATCGTCCGCGCCATGAAGGACTTCTCCGGCCGCGACGCTCAGCAGAAGACCCGCGTGGACCTCGATCGGGCCGTCGAGAACGCGCTTCTGGTGTGCCGCCACGCATGGAAGGACGTTGCCGAGGTCACGACCGACTTCGATCCCAATCTCGCCTTGGTGCCCTGCGTGCCCGGGGAGCTCACCGAGGTCATCCTCCATCTCGTCCTCAACGCCAGCCAGGCCGTTGCCGACGCCGCGCCCGGCCGGGCCCCGGGGAAAGGAAGCATCGCCATCCGCACGCGGCCGCTGCCCGGCTGGGCCGAAATTCGCGTGGAAGACAATGGGACGGGCATTCCCGAAGAAATCCGCTCCAGGATCTTCGATCCGTTCTTCACGACCCGCGAGGTCGGGCAAGGCATCGGCCAAGGGCTGACCATCGCCCACGCGATCGTCGTGACCAGGCACGGAGGGTCGATCCGCTTCGAGACGGAGGTGGGCCGGGGAACCACGTTCATCGTCCGGCTGCCGGTGCCGGACTCCTTGGCCTGTGAACAGAACGACGTCGTTGCTGGAGTCTCCGGGCCGGCTTGACCCCCGGCGCCATCCCTATTCCAGGCACAACCGCGGAGAGAAGAAGACATGTCGCACACGGTGCTGCTGGTCGACGACGACGACCGAGTGCTCAACGGGTTGGTGCGGGCCCTGCGCGGGCAGCCCTTTCGAATCTACACGGCCAAGTCGGGCGATGAGGCGAAGTGGGTCCTCAAGAGTCAAATGGTGGACGTCGTCGTGGCCGACGAGAAGATGCCGGGACTCTCCGGATCGGAGCTCCTGGCCTGGGTGGCAGACCACCGCCCCGAGGTCGTGCGGATCGTGCTCACCGGCCACGCGACCGTCGAGACCGCGATCCGCGCCATCAACCGGGGCGCGGTGTTTCACTTCTTCACCAAGCCCTGCAACGAATTCGAGCTCTCGGTGGTGATTCACAAGGCGCTGGAGCAGAAGGATCGACTCCGCCAGGAACAGGGTCAACTGGCCCATTGACCGCGGAGCGTGACGATCTTCCACGGCTTGAGCTGGAACCGGATCTGACGGCCGGATGCCTCGATCTTGCCTGCCCCCGCGCTGGACTCGCCGAGGAAATTCGTTTCCCGGACGCCCTGCACGGGCCGGGCCAGGCGAAGCGTGACGTCGGCCGCCTGGCCGGCGGTCTCGTAGAGGCGAAGCTCCCACGAAGCCGCCTGGGGATCGGGGCTCTCCACCAGTCGCATGGCGGAGAGCACCACGTTGGCGGGCGTCACTTGGATCAGGGAGCCGGCGTCGTCCAAACACGGCGCCGCGAGGGCCTTCTTCTTGGCTGGCGAGCCGGGGCCGTCGGACGAGGGCAGCACGGCCGTTAGCGGGGCGTGCGACTCCATGGCGTCCCGATACGAGGCCGCCTCGCGCCACGTGCCTCGATGCGGAACCAAGGCACATCGCCAGGCGTGGTGGCCCTTGCCCTGCATGAACGGGTGAACCTGGTTCCAACCGCCTTGGGGCATGGGCCGTACCCGCAGCAGCATGAATTCCGGGGCCTGGTCCGACGCCTTATAAAAATACCCGGTCGGGGCCCCCGGGGGGCACACGAGCGTGTACCCGAAATCGCTCGTGGATAGATCGGTCCACCGCGTGGCGTGGTATCCGTCGGGATACCCCTTCACGAAATACTCGCCCCGGAACGGTTCGGCGGCGAAGTTCTCGCGGGGCTCGGCGCCGAAAGGAATACCGGCAAACACCCGGCCCGGCAGCCCGGTCGGGAAACGGATGCAGAACACCCCGTTCCCGTCGGCCGCATCGATCTGGACGAAGTAGTCGATCCGCCGGCTGCCCCGCGTGAAACGCACTTCGCGGACCGCGCGATGCGGTCCGAAGGTCCCCTTCGCCACCAGCGACGCGTGGACCGGGCCCTCCAGGTACTGAAACTCCTGCTGAGAGGCGTCCCAGGCGTGGCGAGGTCCGAGCGGGCCGTTGATCTCCCAATCGGTCGGCTTGGGGGCGTCGTAGAGCACCACGTCGCCCAACCCTCCGACCTTCGGCGAGCCGAGCACCGCGTTGCGGTCCCGATCGACGATTTCCAGCGTTCCGTCGGGCAGGAGCCGCGCGCGGTAACGATCGGTTTCCACGGGCCCGGGGCCTCGCTTGAGCGCGGGGCACGCCGCACCACTTCCCTCCGATCGCCGGAGG
>Ga0172371_10007618_pt1 | contig 15347 bp, 11 predicted proteins | sample Lak12m_FD_114543 | JGI IMG/M metagenome (GOLD analysis project Ga0172371, IMG submission 114543) | Freshwater microbial communities from Kabuno Bay, South-Kivu, Congo - kab_022012_12m | ecosystem: Environmental > Aquatic > Freshwater > Lake | place: Democratic Republic of the Congo: South-Kivu... | reverse complement strand
GACATTGGTCATCCCGAACTTGATGTCCGCTTCAACCCCGTTTTCGAGCTGGAACGTGAACGAGTAGTTCTCGGCGTAGAACGTCTCCTCCGCCACCTGCTTCCTGGGTTGCAGATCAGAGACGCTCGCCGCGCCGGGAAGCCCCGCGAAGACCTTCGCTTCCCATGCCCCGGCATCCGGGACCGCCAGCCCACTTCCAGCGAGAACCAGCAATGCTGCAGCCACTTGCTTTCTCATGTCATCCCCTCACGTTCATCGGAACGTTCCGGAACTGCAATGGAGCCTTCAGACGAGTCTCCACCCGTTTCCTTCAGTTGCATTTCCATCCTCCTCGGGCTATAGACCATTGCGACGCCGGGAGGGGGTATCAGATGGAAGCTCCAGTTGACAACATTGCGACCCTGGAAGGCGCAGCGCGGGACCTTGCCGCGGCCGCCAAGTCGGTGGACGGGATATCGGAAGCGCTCAAGAAGATCGCCAAGACGGCGCGTGACGGGCGGAACATCGCAATCCACGCGGGCGAGGAGCTGGAGCGGTTCCGCAAGCTGTCTTCGTCCCTGGCCGGAACGGATATCAAGGGGACCATGGACAAGGTCTCGCCCGTGCTGGGCCCCATGGAAGAGGAAGCTTCCCGCCAGGCCGAGAGGGAGGTCGTCAAGCTGCTTGCAGCAGCGGAGTCGAAGCTCAAGGAAGCCGGCCACACGCTCTCCGGCCATTATCCGGAGCTCACGTGCGGTGTGCTGACGCTGGTCATCGAGAAGGGCGCCAGGGAGGTCGGAGTGTCCGTCTACTACGGCCCCAAACTCGCCAAGATGGGCTCGATCGCAGGGGCGGACCTGGAGAAGGTGGTCGCATCGGTCAACGACGCATACGCTGAGCTGAAAGCGGCGGTGATGCCTGACGACGCGGCCCTCGCCGCGCTCAAGGACGCCTGGAGCGTGGCCCGCTTACGTAAGGGCGAGGCGGGCGAACCGGGAAACGTCCCGATCCTCGACGTGCTCCTGGAGCTGTGCTTCCAGCGCCAGGGTGCCCAGTTCAAGCGCAACCCGGTGAAGGCTTCCTTCGCCCCATACGCCCAGATCAACCTCTCGTACCAGCTCTTTCTGCTCAGGACTCGGCGCATCGGCGACCTCGACCTGACGCTCGGCATTGCCACCCGGGACGAGGTCAAGTCCAAGGCCAGCATCTGGGTCCCTCGAAACGTGGACGGCGAAGGGGTCCACTACGCCTCTCTCGGATTCAGGAGGAACGCATGACAAGGGAACTCAACCAACTCGACGCAATGAGGATCATCCGCACCGTGGGAGCGGCCGGGCAGCCCCCCCCGTGGGGCGCTCAGTACTTCACGGACGGATTCGAGGATGTGCTCAAGCTCCTGGAGGAAGACTACTTCTCTACCTACCTCAAACAGGGCGGCGCCGCATTCAAGGTCGTCGTCGGACACTACGGCGGCGGCAAGACCCACTTCCTCTACCTGCTGCGTGAGCTCGCATGGAAGCACGATTTCGTCGTCAGCTACGTGTCGCTGACCCCGGAGGAAACCCCGTTCCACAGGCTCGATCTCGTGTACCGATCGGTCGTGTCGGGGGTTGTGCCTCCACCCGGAGAAGTGGAGTCGCCCGGTGGACTCCTCAGCCTGCTCAAGTCACTCGTCGGCAGGTGGAGCGCAAACGGGACTTCCAAGGAAATGCTGGACGGGCTTGCAGCAGACGCGACTCGGGACCTGGAGAACCTCAACTTCCAACGGGCCATGCGCAAGGCGCTCGCAGCCATCATCCGGAACGACGCGGAGGATGAAGAAGTTGCCTCCTGCATGTCCCAATGGCTTTCGGCTCAAGGGTTCGACCACGCAGCGCACGGTGAGCACGGAATCCTCGGCCCGATAGACAGGGCCAGCGCATTCTCCTGCCTTCGGTCTTTCGCCAGGTTCGTCAGGCAAGCCGGGTTCTCCGGGTTGGTCATCCTGTTCGACGAAGCCGAGCGGGCGCCGTCGATGTCGGGGCGCCAAAAGGAGTTCATGCTCTCCAACCTGCGTGAGCTGATCGACGAGTCGTCCAGGGGCACGCTCCCCGGAGCGCTCACCGCATACGCTATTCCCGACCATCGCTTCTTCGACGGCAAGACCGGTGTCTACGAGGCGGTCAAGCAGCGCATCGCCAGCATGTTCGACTTCTACAACCCCAGCGGAGTCAGGATCGATCTCGAACGGCTCGTCGAGGACCAGAAACACCACTTGCGCTCTATCGGGAGCAAGCTGTGGAGAGTCTTCGAGCTCGCGTACGGTGTGACTCTGCCCGATGCAGCCGCAAACGCCGCAATCTCCGCAATCGCAGATGCTGCTCTCGAAGCCAAGTTCGCTGACATCAGCTTCCGCCGCCTTTTCGTCCAGTCGTCGGTGCGGGCCTTCGAGCAGCTTCGCCGCGACCCGGCCTTCAAGCCTGATGCAGCCTGGGCTTCCGGCGTGGTCGACCACTACGTCGGAGGAAGCGCCGCATGATCCAGGCCGGGGACATTGTGACCCACCCCCGCTTCGGCTCGGGGGCCGTGGTCGAAACCCGCTTCAGCGGGTACGATGCCAAGGTCGACTTCGGCGGCTACAGGTTGTGGGTACCAACAGCCCGACTGGAGCTCATCACGAGGCCCAGGACCGCTTCGGGGGAGAGGATCCCGGCAGGTGCCTCGCTGGTCCACGCCCCCGCCCGCATCGACACCGTCACCAAGACAGTCATCGAGGCTTTCCGCGTCGGCGTGGTGCCGGACGCAGGGATTAGAGAATGGACCATTGGCAGGGACGTCGAGCTGGGTGCCGTCTCGAATTGGCTTGCCAACTCGGCCGAGGGAAGCCTGCTTATCGAAGGCCAGTACGGATCGGGCAAGACTCACATGCTGAGGTACCTCTCGCAAGCCGCCCGGGATAAGGGCTTCGCCGTGGCCATGGTCCGCATCGACCCCGCGGAAGAGAACAGCTCGTTCCCCTTCAGGTTCTATGCCTCGGTGATGCGCGCACTGCGTATTCCCATCAACGGAGCGGAGACCGACATACGGACCGCATTCAGGGAGACCGTCCAGTCCTCCGGACGGACCGTGCTCGACGACCACCAATTCTACGGCCCGCTCATAGCTGCCACCCGAGACGGCCGCGACTCCGAGGAAGACTGGCTCGGTTTCATGGGCGAGCGCGCAGGAAGTCGCTACTTCCCCTCCGGCCTGGACTTCACGACGGTCGCCAACATCGCATGCCACCTGCTCTCCGGCCTTTCCAGGTTCATGGCAGACGACCTCAAGCTCGCCGGAATGCTTATCCTGGTGGACGAGGCGGAAACCGCACAAATCAGGCGCTACGCCTACCACTGGCGAAGAACCCTGAACTTCCTGCGCGGGCTTACACTGGTAGCAAACGATGACGAGATCCTCGATGAGCCGCTCACACGGAACGACTGCGGCGTCCGCATCGGCCGCAATACGCGGCTCGTCTATTCCGGCCACTACCCGGATGTGCGCTACTACTTCAAGCTGCCCACGTTCCTGAAGGTCGCCCTGGCGCTGACCGAGTGCGACGTCGTCGGAAAGCTGAGAGAGTGGCGGGAGACCCAGCCGCGGATCGCATTGGGCGACTTGGATCGCAATGTGCTCAGCGACCTCTTCTCCCGGGTCGCAGGCGCATATGGCGCTCTCTACGGAGCGAAGATCCCGAGGCACCTGGAAAGATGGGTGCTATACCACCTGCTGTACGGAGCGTATGGGGCAGGCAACATCCGCGGCTTCATGAAAGCGCTGCTGGAGGTGATGGACTTCGTGCGCCATCACCCCCAACGTCAGATCGAAGACCTCGAGAGCCTACGGCTGTTCTAGACATGAATGGATCTCCATTCGAGCAGGTCCGTTCGATCCGCAACGCGCTTGGCACCGTGTGGGACGTGGTGTTTGCACCTTTCGGCAAGTTGACCGAGATCCAGCTCGAAGCGATCCCGCCGGTGCTTTCCGGCGAACACGCCGTTCTCACGTCCCCGACCGCATCCGGGAAGACCGAAGCGGCCCTGGCCCCGCTCGCCCGCAGGTTCATCGACAGCGGCAGGAAGGCAGGGCCGTGGCTGCTCTACGTCGTGCCCACAAGGGCGCTTGTCGCGGACCTGGAGCGCAGGATGCGCCCCGTCCTGGCCGAGCTGGGCATCGAGTCGGCTTACCGTACTTCCGATTCTCCACATCTGCCCAGGACGTTTCCGCATTTCCTCTTCACCACGCCAGAGTCACTTGATTCCCTCATCTGCCGCAAGAAAGCCATTTGGGCCAACGTGCGTGCGGTCGTGCTGGACGAGCTGCACCTCCTGGACGGAAGCTACCGGGGCGACCAGGTGCGAGTGCTGCTGCGCAGGCTCTCGGCCGGGCTCTGGAGCTCGAAGCCCCAGATGATCATCATGTCCGCCACCGTCCCGAATCCCGAGGACATGGCGCGCAGGTACTTCGATGCCGGTGTCGTCGCTATACCATCGGACGGCCGGGGGGACGAGCTCGGGCACTCCTTCACGGTCGTTGGCAGCGGAGAACCGCGGGGGCTGGACTTCAAGGTAATGCGCACGGTGGGCGAAGCGCTCGCTGCCTGCAAGGCGTCCAGGCGCTTCAAGGTGCTGCTCTTCTGCAACAGCCGAAGAGACTGCGAGCACGTCGCGGACGACATCGTCCGCAAGCGGCAATGGCCCGCGGCAGGCGTGTTCGTGCATCACGGGAGCCTCTCACGTGCCGTGCGCAAAGAGAGCGAAGCGGGCTTCCAGGAGGCGCGGGCCGCAGTCTGCGTAGCGACCACGACTCTGGAGCTTGGTATAGACATTGGCGACGTCAGCGCTGCCGTGCTCTTCGGCCCTCCGCCCAGTCCGTCGGCCTTCGTCCAGCGGATCGGCAGAGCTTGCCGCAGAGAGAAGAGCGTCTACGCAATTGGAGTCGCGCTCACCGACGAGGACGCAAGCCGGTTCGTGGCACTGGCCACGCTTGCGCGACAGTCGATCATCGAGCCCGGGAGTTACGTCCCCGACTACTCCGTCGCGGTTCAGCAGATGTTCTCCATGCTGTACGCCAACCCCACCGGAGTCCCCCCCGAGCTCATCCAGGACATGGTGTCGCCCATTTGCCCCCCGGACGCCTTCTCCGACATCCTGTCCCAGCTCACCGCCCAGGGCCACGTGGAACGAAGCGGGCGCCTGCTCCGCGCATCGCAGGAGATCATGGACCACGGAGATCGCGGCGACATACACGCAAACATCCCCGAGGAGCGCTCGATTGAGGTCGTGGACACGACAACCGGTAAACGGCTGGGTGTGGTCAGCGCACACGGTGCTCAGCAGGGAAGCGTCATCCTCGCCGGCCAGGTGTGGAACATCACCGGAGAAGAAGGGCGCAACAAGGTCGCGGCCAGACCCGGCGCCGGCGAGCCAGAGGGCCGACGATTCTCCGCACACCCCGAGTTCGGCCGCTATTTTTCATACCTCCCGCCTCATCTCCGCGACCGCATGCGCGCCGAGCGCGACGTCACCTAGCCAATCCGAACGGGGCCTCGGGGATCGCCGTCGTGGGCGCCGGGTACTTGTCCCGCATGCCATCCAGCGTTTCAGCATTGATGGACTTGATCGAAAACCACCCGTCGATCGGATTCGCGAAGATCGCCGCGTACATCATCAGCAGTCCCAGGCCGAGGCCGTCGGAATCGGTCTGGACCGCACTGCTGGCCATTACTCCGACTCCGCCGATGTACATTCCCGTGTACAGTACACCGCGCAGGAAATGGAACGCGTCGCCCCCGCGGAACGTCACGTAGTACATGCACATCCCCGGGAACAGCCAGCACCACGCGAGGTTCCCGTACGAGATCCGGCCCCGCTCGTACCGCCGCCATCCCTCGACAGAAACACCTGCATCGAGGAAGTCATCGATGTCGTCCGAATCCCCGCCATGCATGACGAACTGCTGTTCGAGAGACGCCGCAGGAAGCGCCGGGGCCGCAACAGGCGCGGCCACGGGCGCTGCTGCCCCCGCCGGCTCCGTCGTGCCCCAGAGGTTCACCGAACCGCTCTTCGTCGGAGCTCCATCCGCGGCCATGGCCTTCGTGACCTTCTCGATCGCCACCACCATCCCGTCCAGAGTGCAGTCGAACTTCTCCAGCCCGCCCTGCGTGCTGGCCGCCTTGTCCAAAGGCACCAGCTCGCACGAAAATGCACACGTCGAGCCCAGACTCGTCACACTGCATGACGCAACCGTGTCCGCTGCCAGCTCCCTGCCAAGCTCGATACGGCAGCTCTCGTCGTGGCATGGATCGTAGCTCTCGCGCTTGAGCCGGGACATCATCGCCTGCCGCTTCTCTTCCTGTCTCCCCTTATCCACAACATAGTACCGCTGAGTCGATACGAGGCCGGCGCGCAGGAAGTCCGTCGCACTCTGGATGTCCTCAGGCTTGAACTTGCCCGACGAGTCCTCGATCTCCAGAACTGCAAGTATCGGACGCTCGCCACCGTTTGCGCCGCCAGCACCGGCCAACACACACAACATGATCAGCCCGGCGAATCGCATCAGCCCCCTCCGTCCGTCGACTTCTCCACCCCGTCCGAGCCCGGCACCGAGGCACTTCCGCCAGCATCAATTCTCCTCGCTTTGAACACCGATGCCACGATCGACGCACCCAGGAACAGCCCGATCGCCCCCAGCGCCACCCACGCAGGAAGCTTCACTATCTCCGACGTCAGCATCTTGAGACCCACGAACACGAGCACTGCCATCAGCCCGTACTTCAGATAATGGAACATGCTCATGATGCCTGCAAGCGCAAAATACAGAGCCCGCAAGCCGAGGATCGCAAACACGTTGGACGTATACACGATGAACGGGTCGGTCGTGACCGCAAGGACAGCAGGGATCGAGTCGACAGCGAAGACCACGTCCGTCGTCTCGACCGCCACCAGTACCACCGCCAACGTCGTCGCAACGAGCTTGCCGTTCTCGCGGATGAAAAACTTGCCGCTCGAAATGTCGGTGGTGACAGGGAAGAGCTTCCGGAAGAGCCGGATTAACGGGTTCGCATCGGGCTCGACCTTGCGATCTCCATCGAAGGCCAGCTTCAATCCGGTGTAAACGAGGAACGCTCCGAACACGTAAATGATCCAGTGCAGCCTCTGGAGCAGCGTCACCCCCGCCCAGATGAACAGCGCACGCAGCACCACCGCACCCAGGATGCCCCAGAACAGCACTTTGTGCTGGTACTTCGCAGGGACGCGGAAATAGCCGAAAATCAGGAGGAACACGAACAGGTTGTCGACGCTCAGCGATTCCTCGACCAGGTAGCCCGTGAGGTACAGGAGCGCACTCTCCGCACCAAGCCAGAAGTAGACGGCCACAGAGAAAAGAAGGCCCAGCGATATCCACACGCCGCTCCACGTCAGCGCTTCCTTGAACTTCACCTCGTGGGACTTCCGCTGGATGACTCCCAGGTCGATGGCCAGCACGCCGACCACGAGCACGCCGAATCCGACCCACAAAAGCCAATGCGAGTAATCCATCCTGAACTACCTCTTGATCTTCAGCACCGCAGACACTGCCAGCGAGAGCGGCTTCACGAACGCTGACCGGACCACGCGCCGGAGCCGCGGGTGGGACTCGATAAGCAGCGCAATCGGGGGCGACACGCGGTAGTATGACCGAACGAACGCTCTCCCCGGCGCAGACTTCTCCAGCACATTGTCTCGGAACCTCCGCAGCGTCTCCACTTCCGGAGATCCCACGCCGCACGCCGCACTGGCGATGAAGCACCGTGACTTCTCCTTGAGCGCAGGATCCGTGTCCAGTCTTGCAAGCACTTCCTTTGCACGAGCTCCGGCAGGTCCTTCGGGGTCCAACTTCAGCGCTACTTCCGCTGCCTGCCTCGCCCGGCCCGGCTCGCCTTGAAGGATGCGCACATCAGCGATCCCCAGCGCTGTCTCAGGGGCGGGCCGGGAAGCGAACGCCGCTTCCAGCGCGGTCCCAGCGTTCGCCAGCATCTCGTTCTGCCCCTCGTTCCCCTGCCCGGGTACCGTGAGCGCGGGCCCGGCCAGGTCCGCTGCCTTGCGGTAGACCCGTGCCTCCAGCCTGCGCGCACGATCCTCGATCTCCTGCTTCCGCACCTGGATCTTGAATCCCTCGCCTTCCTCGTCCGCCTCCGGAAGCTCCCCTTCTTCCGTGGGCAGCACGTCCGGAAGTCCCTCGACCTCCAATTCTATCAGGAGATGGTTGGCCTCTTCGATCCGGTCGATCACCGGATCCACCAACTCGACTACAGCCTCGTACTCCAGCGGACCGGTCGCCTTCTCGACCTTCTCCGCCATCCGCTCCGCTTCCGAAACGATGCTTGCCGCCTCTTTCAGAACTCCCTCAAAATCGCCCTGCGCCATGTGCATCTCCTTTGCGCCTTGAACCTGCACGCGGCCCAGGATAGCATGAGCGCATCATGTTTGGAACGCCCAAACGACCCGACGTAGTCATCATCACGGGCGATGCCCACGTTGACCACCCTTCTTTCCCCGCTGCCCTGCTCTCCCGGGTGCTGGAGCACGCCGGCTTCTCGGTAGGAGTGATTGCACGTCCGGATGTGACCGACCCGCTTTCGATCGCCGTCTTCGGAGCTCCCCGCCTGTTCTTCGGCGTCACCGCGGGAGCACTCGACTCAATGGTGGCCAACTACACTGCACTGAGGCGACGACGGACCGACGACTCCTATGCGCCTCAGCCGCTCACATCACCTGCCCGGAACCCGAGTAGAGCAGATTCGCCGGACTCCCGCGGAAGAGGCGCGTCGCAGCACCGGGCCGCTTACCACCACGCAAGCGCGTCCTCCTCCCCGGTTGACTCGGGGCGGCCGGATCGCGCAGTGACCGTCTACTGCAATCTCGTGCGTCGTGCGTTCGGTAAAGACGTCATCGTAGTTGCCGGAGGAGTCGAAGCAGCGCTCAGGCGCTTCTCCCATTACGACTACTGGAGCGACTCCATTCGACGCCCACTGCTCATGGACTGCGGGGCGGACCTGCTGGTGCACGGCATGGGGGAGGGGCCGATAGTCGAGCTGGCCCGCCGCGTGTCTTCAGCGCTCGCCACCGGCATGCCCCTGCCGGCAGCGATTGCAGCGCTTCACGACGTTCCCGGAGTGGTCTTCAGGCGCCCAAAAAGCGCAGGCGACTTGCCCCGTGACGCCGTTCGACTTCCTGCCCACGAAGACGTGTGTGCAAGCCCGCTCACGTTCGCATTGGCGCACAAGACAGCCGAGGAACACAGGGAAGAAGCGCTCTGCCAGGAATGCTCCGGCATGCTCGTCGTGGCGAATCCGCCGTGGCCTCCCCTCGCGTGCGAAGATCTTAATAGGATCTATAGCGCGCCGTTCTCCCGGGACCCGCACCCCATGTACGGCGGCGCGAGAATTCCCGCACTGGAGCAAGCGCGCTTCTCAATTACCTCACATAGAGGGTGCGCAGGAGGCTGCGCATTCTGCGCGATCTCCTCCATCCAGGGACGCCGCATCACCAGCAGGGCCGAAGCGGACATCCTGGATGAGGTCGCCCGGATCGTTTCCCACCCGGACTTCAAAGGCACCATCAACGACGTGGGCGGACCCACCGCCAACATGTACGGCTACTCCTGCGACCGCAACGGCCGCTGCTTCCGTCCAAGCTGCCTTTGGCCCAGGCGCTGCGCCAACCTCAAAGGAGATCAGCGCCGGTATCTCGGGTTGCTTCAGGCAGCGTCCAAGGTGCGCGGGGTGAAGCATCTCTTCGTGACCACCGGCGTCCGCATGGACCTGGCCTTGGACTGCCCCGACTTCCTGTCCGCCTTGGTCGCAAGTCACACCAGCGGACACCTGAAGGTCGCACCCGAGCACGTCGTGCCGCACGTGCTGGCCCTCATGCGAAAAGGAGGACCCCATTCGTTCGAACGCTTCCTGGACGAATTCGATCGCCGCTCGGCCAAGCGATTGCAGTCGCCCGCCAAGCGGGCCGGACGGCAGTTCGTGCTTCCTTACCTGATGGCAGCACACCCGGGTTGCCGGCTCGAAGACATGGTCGATCTGGCCCTGTTCCTTGCTCGTCGCGGCATCAAGGTGGAGCAGTGCCAGATCTTCACTCCGACGCCGGGCACTACGTCCTCGGTCATGTACGCCACAGGCATCGACCCGTGGTCCGGAAGCAAGGTGTTCGTCGAGCGCAGCGACGCAGGTAAGCGGCTTCAAAAGGCCCTGATCCTTCATCACCTGCCCGAGAATCGCGAGGCGATTCGACAGGCTCTGCGTACCTGCGGACGCTTGGACGTAATGGGTGACCTGGTGCCGGAGGCCCGTTCGAAGCGGTCGCGGGCGTAATCGAAAATGAAGTTTTTTTTGGGGGCATGCGCTTTTTTCTTGCGGCCTGAAAATTGCTCGCTATTAATAGCGCTTAGGTGACGGTCCATTCCTTGACACCACAGTGAAGGAGAGGAGATGAAAAGACCAGTCTATACCAGCGAAGAACCAGAGCCACCCGACTTGCAGGGTCCTTCCGAGGAACCTCCCAGTACCAAGCGGCAGCCCGCCGCAGCTCTTCCGCTTTTCCCCCAAATGAGACAGGCAGCAAGGATCGAAAAGACGACTGTCGTCGGGGCGCCCCGTTTCCCCATCGGCTCTCGTACCCGGTTCTTCATGCGCCGTTTCTACGGGGACGTCGGGCTGTCGGAGTGGAACGACTGGAAATGGCAGCTTCGCAGCAGGCTCCAGAGAATGGAACAGCTCGAGCGCTTCTTCCAGCTCTCGCCTGAGGAGCGGCAGGCGTGCGACGCGAAGAGGGACAACCTCCCGGTCAGCATCACGCCCTACTACGCCAGCCTCCTGGACGAGCGCAACGCTCTCCAGCCGCTGCGCCGCTCGATGATCCCGGTGCCCCAGGAGAAGGTGCAGCTTCCGGAGGAGTCGGGAGATCCCCTCGGCGAGGATGCAGACAGCCCCGTACACGGGCTCGTCCATCGCTATCCCGACCGCGTGCTGTTCCTCGCTTCCGGATTCTGCGCGGCCTACTGCCGGTACTGCACCCGTTCCCGGTGCGTCGGCGGCCACGCCGGCATCACAGCGGGCAAGTCCAGGTGGGAGCAGGCCATCGCTTATATCGAGCGCACTCCCGTCGTTCGTGACGTGGTCGTCTCCGGAGGCGACCCGCTGACACTCTCGGATGAGCGCATCGAGTGGCTCCTCTCGCGGCTTAGACGAATCCCGCACGTCGAGATCATCCGGCTCGGGACCAAGGTCCCTGCCGTGCTTCCCATGCGAGTCACGACCGCACTCACCAAGATGCTGAAGAAGTTCCACCCGCTCTGGATGAGCATCCACTTCACCCACCCCGACGAGCTCACAAGAGAGACCGGGGAAGCGTGCGCCAGACTCTCGGATGCCGGTATCCCGCTCGGGAGCCAGACCGTCCTCCTCAAGGGGATAAACGACGACGTCGACACGATGCGCCGCCTCATGCAGGGCCTCATGCGCATCCGTGTGAAACCCTACTACCTCTACCAATGCGACCCGATCGCAGGCAGCGCTCACTTCCGCACCCCGGTGGAGAAGGGCATCGAGATCATCCGCGGCCTCAGGGGCCATACCTCCGGCTACGCGGTCCCCGCATACGTCATCGATGCTCCCGGCGGCGGCGGCAAGATCCCGCTCCTCCCTGATTACCTCCAGGGACGCAACGGCACCAACGTCGTGCTGCAGAACTACGAAGGCAATACCTACCAGTATCCCGACACTGCCGGCGCCGCCTGCGGCTGCCCCGATGCCCCGCCTCCGGGGCTCTGAGCCGAAACGAGCGCTTGATCTGACCTGCCAAGCCTGCTAATTTCAGCGAAGCCTACAGTGTGGAGGCAGCATGCGCATAGGACTCACCTACGATCTCCGCAGCGATTACCTGAAGATGGGATTCTCGGAGGAAGACACCGCGGAGTTCGACCGGGAAAGCACCGTCGAAGGAATCGAGAACGCCCTGCGCCGGCTCGGTCACGACACCGTGAGAATTGGTCACCATCGCGCACTCATGGAGCAGCTCTGCAAGGGTGAGCGCTGGGACCTCGTTTTTAACTTCTGCGAAGGTATGTACGGCATCGGACGTGAAGCTCAGGTCCCCGCCCTGCTGGACGCACACAGGATTCCGTACGTGTTCTCGGACCCGCTCGTGCTGGCTCTCACCCTTCACAAGGGGATGACCAAGCGGGTCGTCCGCGACGCAGGTGTGCCCACGCCCGAGTTCCTCGTCGTGGAGTCGATGGAAGACATCTCTCCGTTCGCCGCCGCTGTTTCCGGTGCGGAGATGGACGTCTCCGCCTGGGCATCCGTGCCCGAGTCGCTGCGCTGCCCCAGTCCGGACCGCCCGCTGTTCGCAAAGCCCGTGGCCGAAGGCACCGGCAAAGGGATCACCGGCAAGTCGATCATCCGCTCACGCCAGAATCTGCTGGACGTCTGCGCTTCGCTGCTGGACAGATTCAAGCAGCCGGTCCTGGTGGAGGACTACCTGCCCGGCCGCGAGTTCACGGTGGGAGTCGTGGGCACCGGCGCAGAGGCCGAGTCGGTCGGCGTGATGGAAGTGATACTCAACGAAAAAGCTGAAAAAGGTGTATATTCGTATACCAACAAGGAATTCTGCGACACCCTGGTGGAGTACCGGATCCCGACCGACGACGAGGCCAAGCTCTCGGTCGCTACCGCGATCGCTGCCTGGCGCGCCCTCGGCTGCCGAGACGGCGGCCGCGTGGACATGCGCTCCGACGCACGAGGGACCCCGAACTTCATGGAGGTGAACCCGCTGGCCGGCCTTCACCCGGAGCACTCGGACCTCCCCATCATCTGCAACCTCCAGGGCTACCCTTACGACAAGCTCATCGAGCGCATCGTGGCCAGCGCGACCAAGCGCATTCCCGCTATCCTCGCTCAGCCCGGGCCAAGGCAAGACCCCCCCTCCCACCCGGTTCCCCCGCCCCTCGACTTGGCTCGGGGCAGGCAAGGGGGGAACCAAGTGCCCAGCGCCTTGTCCCAAGGTGCCGATCTCTCCGTCCCCTCCCCCTCGGTGGGGGAGGGCGCCGCGAGAACAGTTCCCTCTCCCTCGGTTGGGGAGGGCCGGGCTCGCCCTACGGAGCCCAGGCGAAGTGGTGTGGGGGGGCCACTCGTCGGCACGGCCCGCGCCGTGGTCCTCCACAACGACGTCCCGGACGACGCTCCGCTGGACGAGAAGGACAACCTGTTCGAGGCCGAGGCAGTGGCGGGCGCGCTGGCGCAGCTCGGCTACAGCGTGGAGCAGGTCGCATTTACGCTTGACTTCGACGGCGTGGCGACCCGCATCCGGAGCTGCAATCCGAGATTCGTGTTCAACATCGTGGAGAGCGTCGAAGGGAAGGGTAGGCTCATCCACCTGGCCACCGCGATGCTTGACCACCTCGGTGTTCCGTATACCGGTGCGCGGACCGACGCCATGTACACGACTTCCAACAAGATCATCGGGAAGCTGGTCATGGCCGGAGCGGGGATCCCCACCGCGGCTTGGACGACGCTTGCAGACGTCCGGGCCGGCCGCTTGGCACTTGATATGCCGTGCATCGTGAAGTCCGTGTGGGAGCACGCATCCGTCGGCCTCGACCATACCAGCATCGTCCGCGACCGAGATCTTCTGGAAGTGGAAATGCTGAAGCGCCGGGGTTCGCTTGGTGGTGAGTGCTTTGCGGAGGAGTTCATCCACGGCCGGGAGTTCAACGTCGCAATCATTGCGGGAAGGAGCGGACCTGAAGTGCTGCCCGTCGGGGAGATCCAGTTCCGCGACTTCGAGCCCGGCCGTCCCCACATGGTCAGCTACGCGGCGAAATGGGAGGAAGGCTCGTTCGAGTACGAGAACACCCCGAGGCGGTTCGACATTCCCAAGGACGACGCGATGCTTATCGAGCGGCTCAAGAAGATCGCGCTGGACTGCTGGCGTGTCTTCGGTCTGACCGGATACGCCCGCGTGGACTTCCGGGTAGATGACAACGGGAACCCGTTTGTGCTGGAGGTCAACGTCAATCCGTGTATCTCGCCGGATTCGGGTTTCACCGCGATGGTGAGCCAGGCCGGCTACACTTATTCCGAGTTCGTTAAACGTATGATCGAGGATTGCCTCCATGGCAAGTAAGCCGAAGCTCTCGTGGCGCCGTATCGTGGAGCCTGAGGACGCTGCGCGGGTACGGGACATCGTGGTTTCCACCGGTTTCTTCAACGAGGAAGAGGTTGAGATCGCGGTCGAGCTCGTTACCGAGAACCTTGCCCGCGGGGCGGAGAAGTCGGGTTACCATTTCGTGTTTGCCGAGACGGACGGTCGAACGGTCGGGTACTCCTGCTTCGGCCCAATCGCCGGAACGCAGGAGAGCTTCGACCTGTTCTGGATCGTGGTCCACGACGAATTCCGCGGCAAGGGAATAGGCCGGGCCATCATGGATGAGTCCGAGCGGCTCATCCCCGGGATGGGCGGACACCGGGTCTACGTGGAGACTTCGTCCCGCGATCAATACGAACCGACTCGGGCCTTTTACCTCGCGTGCGGCTACTCGATAGATGCGATCATCAAGGACTTCTACGCCCCCGGGGACGGGAAGGTGATCCTGGTCAAGGTGGTTTGAGCCGGCCCCGATGTCATTTGAGACGTCAGAGCAGTCAAACCCGAGGGTCGGCGTACCCGATTTGCCCATGGGAGTATCGGAATGAAAGTATCCTGGCTGCGGTCTCTTTTCGGCCCTGCGGAGCTTCGGGTCTTTGATGGCTTCGAGTCACCGGCGGACATCCAGGCGTTTCTCGACGGGACCAACTACAGCCCTGATCCGTTCTACCGGTGTGCAAGCAACGTGATTCGCGATCGGAAGGCTCACTGTGTTGACGGCGCGCTCTTCGCTGCGACCGCGCTTCGCGTGATGGGGTTCCCACCGACGATCATGGAGCTGCAAGCAGTCCGCGACGATGACCACTATGTGGCCGTGTTCAAGTCTCACGGGCTGCTGGGTGCGGTCGGCAAGTCGAACTTCGTCGGGCTGCGGTTCAGGGAGCCGGTGTTCAGGACTCCGCGCGAGCTGGCCCTGTCGTACTTCGAGGCATACTACAACATGGATGGCGAGAAGACCTTGCGCGGCTACACGGGGCCCGTGGACCTCAGCCGTTTCGACCGCCTCGAATGGATGACTTCCGACGACCGAATCGAGGAGATGACGCTGCTCGTCGAGAAAGTGCGGCACTACCCCATCGCCCCAGCCGCTGCCATCCGCGGCCTCTCCCCCGTTGACGAGCGCTCCTACAACGCCGGCATGCTCGGCCTCAACAG
>Ga0172371_10007614_pt1 | contig 15352 bp, 20 predicted proteins | sample Lak12m_FD_114543 | JGI IMG/M metagenome (GOLD analysis project Ga0172371, IMG submission 114543) | Freshwater microbial communities from Kabuno Bay, South-Kivu, Congo - kab_022012_12m | ecosystem: Environmental > Aquatic > Freshwater > Lake | place: Democratic Republic of the Congo: South-Kivu... | reverse complement strand
CGCGCTTCAATGGCCGCGAAGTCTGTGATGAACATTTTGTGGCCCGGCGTGGGGATTAGCATCCCACGGATGCAAGAGGAGAGTGTGGGCAGGACGTCGTACACGGACGCAAACGCCTCCGGACTCGCCTTCAAAACCCCAACGGCAGCGTTAATTGCTTCTGGCTTGATCGTGGCGTTGACGAGGTTTTGGATTTGGACAAGCTTACCGGACCACCTACCCGTAGACGCCCCGTGGTAGACAAGGAGATCACGTATCCGTCCATCGGGAGAAGTTGCCGCAAGGAAAGCAGAATATTTTGCGTTGCTCGTGAGGGAGAGTTGCTGTCGGAGCTGGAGTATACGGAGATTGTCCCCACCAGCCGTAGTGATGGCGTCCTTGACCGTTGCTTTCTGAAGGTTCGGGAGTTTGACCCCTTTTTGTTCGAGGTACTTCTTGATCGCTTCACGTTTTGTGCCTGCATCGACTTGTCCTCCTGTGAGTGTGAATAGTTCCTTGTTTCCTTCTTCTGTGGCAGAAGCAACCAGCGCCACGGCCTTTTCCACCGCATCCCTGTCTACGCACACGCCCGTGTCGTTCAAGAATTGATCCATGAACCAGACTTCTTGCTCGGATGCACACAGGTCTGGGAGCTTCTGGTCGATATCCCGCTCGGTGCGGACGTCTTGCTCGCAGTATTCGAGCAGTCTGCGCAAGCGCACGTCATCAATCGGACCCGTGGACGACGCAAGCGCCTTCATCACTTTGGCGCCGTCAAGATCCTTCTTATGCGTACATCCGAGTGCTCCTGCGGCATTTGCAAGCGCGCGGGGCAGAGCATGGGCGGCGACTTTGGCAGCCGTGCACCGCCACTGCCTGATTGGGATGGGCCGGGCGCCGTACTTGGGGGAGAACTGGAACCGCCACATACACCGCTCGAAGAACGCATTGTGGGCGTGGAACTCAGCGCCCTCGACCACAAGGGCGTTGAGTTCGCAGATGCTCTGTTTGAGTTCGTGACCCTTGGTTGCACCACGCACGGGTCCGTCGTCTACCGCCCAAGCCAGGCAGAGGATCTCGGTCGTGGGGTCTTCCGCGTAACGATACGCGCCGCACGTCCAGATATCTGCCTGACTCCGGGATTCAAAGTCTATGTATACACGCTTCATGGCTTCTCTCTTCGTTTATGGGGCGTTCTACCCCAGAGAGGGGTAAGATAGCACCCCCCTCTGAGATAGCTCGTCCTGGGCTTAAAATGGCAGGGAATCGCCCTGTTCAAGAGCACCTGAGCCGTCAGCCGCGGCTGTTTCGGTCGCCACGGCATCGAACTCATCCTCTGCCCGCGGGCGGGAAGAGAACGGCGTATCGTCGGCGAGCTTCTGGACACCCGCCAAGTACACCGTCACCCCACGCGTAGGTTTCAAAAATGGTGCCACGGTCAAGACCGCCCGCACCCAACACCCGGGGTAGAGTTCGCTCGGGTCGGTGATGCGCGTCTTGTCCTGACGCAGCGCCTCTGGGCGATCCTTGGTGGACGACCGCACCACGATGTACCCACGCTCCTCGTCGCTCACTTTGCCCGAGTCTTTCGGCTTGTCACCGTCCCGAAACTTCGTGAGCTTGAGGGTCTTGAGATCCACTTCCGGACCGAAGTTTGCGCGGGCAATCTTGCATACTTCCGCCCAGAATCCTGCGCAGTTATCGGTCGGCATCCACGTGGACGCCGGATGTTTGGCGGCCTTGAGTGCCCCGGCTGTGGATTTCTTCGGGAAAAGCATGGTGATCCCGAATTTCTTTTTTGTCTCATCCCCCATCACGGCTACGGCCTCGAAGAGGGCCGGGTAAGACAGCCGGAAAGCGGGGGTGATGTATGTGCTTCTGACTTGTTTTGATTGTGTCATAACAGCTCCTTTATTTTCTTTTTTGTTGTCGGTTTGGGTTCTTTGATCTTTTTGATAGTCATCCCGTTATCCGGCACCTCGGTCAACGGCGCCACACGCTCTTTCCCGACGATCTTCTCCATCTGTGCCGGGCTGTTGATCTTGAGCGTGTAAGCCTGTTCACCAAGGTCCTTGAACTCCTGGATGACGTCTGCTTCGTTCTTCCACTTCCGGTTGGCGCGCTTCTGGGCGAGCTCGTATCCCGGAATTTGTCCCCCTGCTTCCAGTACGTCTTGGGCATACGCCATACACGCATCGAGCCAAGACTCAAGCAAATCCTTGCTATCGAGTATCTTGGTGAGCGTGGGCAGCGGAAGCCCCTTGACGTCAGGAAGCAGAAGCTCTTTGCCGGGGATCGCGGGGAGTTGGTCCGCTATGTTAGCACGGAGTGCAGGGCAGATTGGTTTTGCCCAACACCATTTGCACCAGGAGCCTGAGGACACCATCGCCCCGGGTTCTTTGGTGAGCGCGATCTTCCGGTTCATTTCGTCCGCAAACGTGCTGATGTATTCCATATCACACGACCACGTGGAAAACTGATCTTCTGTCCGTGGTTGGATGATCCCGAGTGTTACCTCCGTCACCTCGTACTGAAGCGCCAGCGGCAACGCGTACATGAGCAGTTGCGGGTTTTCCATGGCGTTCACAAGCACACCCTTGCCGTACTTGAAGTCAAAGGCGACCACGGACTGAAAGGGGCGAACGATCGCCGCGTCGAGCCGCCCCGATACTCCGGGAGCAATGTCTACTTTCTGCTCGACCAACAACTGCCCACCCTTCTTCAGTTCCTCCGTGATCTTCTCTCTGGCAAAGGATACTGCTTCCGCCATTTCGTCTGTCACAGGAAACCCGTTGATCTCTTCCCCTACCAAATCGTACGGGACGAGCTTCGGGTTCTTGAGCGCGCGTTCCAGAACCTCGTGCGCCGCCTCGCCCTCGCCCGCGTACTTCGATTGTTCGGGCTTGGGCATCTTGGCGCAGAGGGCTACTGACCCCGGACAATTCATCCACCTGTCGGCAGACGAGGGGGATATATCGGTATGCGTCCGTTGTGGGGTAGCCATGTTACTCACCGCCCATCTGAGCTTTGTCCAGCTTGTGATCCCCACACCAATCATTAGGGAACACAGCGGGGTAGCCCTGCATGGAAGGGGCGTGTCGCCTGCAACGCATATTGACAAAATACATACACGTTGCACACAACATACCTTTGCTTCTGTGAATCCATGGATCGTTCTGTTTTGGTTGTGGTTTCATGTTACACCACGATCCCGTTCTTCGCGCACCAATCCGCGATCATCTTGGCCGCCTCGGGAACCTTGGCGTCCGGGATCTTGATGAGCTTGGGTTCGGCGGGGACGAAGATCTTCGCGACCGACTGAATGAAGGTCACGAGTTTCTCAGTCATCCCGATCCTGTCCGCCGCGACGATGTAGCTCTGCGCGACCGTCCGCAGTTCGGCGCCAGTACGCGGGCCGGTGGGTTCATCGGCTGCAAGCGGGTCTGTGGTGGGTTCTTCGAGTCGAAGTCCCGGAACCATATCGACCGGAGCTTCTACGACTTTCTTGGCGCGGGGCTTTCTTTGCACCGTTTCCGTCGCTGGCACTGACACCGTTTCAACCACTTCCACGCGGTTAATCCCGGCGATTTTCTCCAACGCCACCGCAATTCGTTCCAATGTCTGTTCAATACTCATGACCCCCTCCTTGTGTCTTTGGTTGCTTGACGCGTCCACTCGGTTTCGTCGTCGAAGAACTTCCACCGTTTCATTTCCGGAAGCGTGGTAAGACCAATGTCTGTTGGCCTTCCGTCAAGCCACGAAAAGAATTGGCACAAGTAAAAGCCATTCTCTGAGCCAATCACTTTCCCCTGCATGACGGGCGTGTCTTTCCCGTCGTAGGTCAAAAATAACAGCCCTATAACGCCTTTCCGGGGCGGGTCGTCACGGAGAATTTTTATCCGCTCCACAAAGAACCTCCGTAACTTTTCTTGTTGCTCTTTTTTCTTCATAACACACACTCCATTTCTTTTTGGCAGTCAGGACAAAGACTCATCCCGACGACTCGTTTGAGGTTTTTTATCTCTGTTGGTTTTTTGCACACTCTGCATTTTGTTTCTACAAACGCCACCTCCTTTCGTTCATCCATGATGATGTTGATATTGCGGGCTTTTGCGGTGAGTGAGTCGATCAGGTCTTCGTCGATTGACTTCTCCGCCACAAGAAATTGAACCTGGACAGGGCTCTTTTGACCGATTCTGTTAAGCCGGTCAATAGCTTGCTTGATTTCGTTGGGGACGTAGGACATTTCGATGAAGAGGGCGGTGTCGCAGACTGACTGGAGCCCGTCAACCCCGAACCCTGCGGACTTGATGTTCCCAATAAAGAGGCGACAGCTTGCATCCTTTTGAAAGCGCGCAATCGCTTCTTCTTTTTCGCGACTCGATTCCGAACCCGTAAAGGTAACCGATTCATCTTTGAATTCCTCCTTGAGTGCATCCACTACTGCCTTGTGCCACACGAATACGACGAGCTTGGGTTTTTCCTCCAGAATGTTTCTGATGTGCCCGATGGCCGCTTGCGTTTTTATCACCCCGATCGCTTGTCGGGTGGTGGAAAGCTCCCCCACGAGCTTCTGGGCTGAGAACTCTTCGCGTTCTTTCTGGATCAACTTCACAAGTTTGTCGCTTGGGTCCAGATACACCTTGTCATAGGTGACAGACGGAAGGTCTTTTATGACCTCATTCTTGAGACGCCTGATCATTATGGGCTTGAGGATCTTGCACAACTCCTCCAAGTTGCTCGCACCAGTGGCGTCAAACCCGAAGGTACCCTGGTAGCCCGCGCAGAATTTGTAAGCGTAGTCATAGTAGGACGTGTATTTTCCGAGGAACGTGGGAAAGAGCGAACGCAGGGTTGGGTACAGTTCGATCGGACGATTGAGTACCGGCGTCCCTGTCGCCAACCACCGGCGGTCACACCGCAAATACAACCCCTTTTTCCCAAGCACGAACTTGGTACGCTTGGCGTCGATGTTCTTCAGCGCATGGCTCTCGTCAGCCACCAACACCGGCCACTGATTGAGAAGCAGTCGGGTACGGAGCGGCTCTTTCCACACGATGTCGTAGTTCACAATGTTGAACGCTGTCGGGTCGGGTGGAACCTGGGGCGATGTGATCTCCTTGATGAACGCGAGGGGTATCTGCTCTCTTGTTCTTTTCACCCACGAGCGTCTGATCGACTGCGGACAAAGAATGATACCTGATTGCAGTCCGAGTTTCTTGATGGCTTCGAGAACTTGGAACGTCTTCCCAAGACCCATATCGTCTGCGAGGATGGCGTTATTGCGCAGGACGAGGAAGTCACGTCCGAGTTCTTGGAATGGCATGAGCTTTATCATATGGACTCCATCAGGTCAGCGAGTTTCAATCCTCTAAAAATTTGTACCGCCACTTGCGGGACGATCGCGTTGCCGAGTGCTTTGAGGCGTTCGACTCTGTGCCCGGCTTTGGACAGGGTAACTCCGTCCATGTCTGCGGGTAACCCATCATCCACTCCACAAAAGCGGGTTGCAATTTCAAGCCAGTTTTCTGTCCAGTCTGGCCTTTGGTCGCCCCCGATTCCACCAGACTGTCCACAGTGTCCCTTCCCGTTTTGCTCCCGCCTTTGAAGTCTCGGGTCGCGGGGGTTGGAAGCATCGCCAACTGGTCGTTTAGGCAAAGCGGCATCTTTCTCACCACATAGCGGTCGTGAAGATTCTCGGGACTCCGTTGTCCTCGCTCCATATTCGCATCGGGAGTTCGGAGCATCCCCGGATACATCACCGCGTTCGGGAGTTGCCCCATGTGCGAACGCTTCCCCGCTTTCATGTGCTCCGGGCCGTTCGCCCCTTTGTAATCCCGGGTTGACGGGGTTGGTACGAGCATCTTGATCGTCTTGTCTATCCCTCCCTGCTTCGAGTTCGGACCCCGGGACTTGTGGTCGCAAGCTGTGGTGGTGGGCAACAATCCACACTCTGTCCCTTCGGTGGGGCGCGCCGACGGCGCAAGCTGGAATAACAAACGCTTGAACGGTGTAACCTTCTCTTTCCAAGTCAAGGCAACAATTCTCGAATACCATTCCTTGCTCGATAGTAAGTAACCCACGCACGTTCTCACCGACGACCCAACGGGGCTTGAATTCTCGTATAACTCTAAGCATTTCCGGCCAGAGGAAGCGGTCATCGTTTGTGCCCTTTCTTTTTCCTGCTTGTGAGAACGGTTGACAGGGGAATCCTCCTGTGAGGAGGTCAATGCCAAAGTCATCACTTCCTTCATGCACTTCGGGCCGTTCTTTTTGTTGCTGTTCTTGTTCGGTGCATCCCACGCTGTGTCGGGGGTTGGTAAGAGTCCTGATGTCCCCATAAATTGTCACATCCTTTCCAAAGTTCTTTTTGATTACCGCTTGTGCATATTTGTTGATCTCACAAAAGCAGACGTTTTCGTATTCCTCGCCCCACACTTCTCGGGCAGCGTACGCGAACCCCCCTATCCCAGAGAACAGGTCAATGTGCTTCACAGCCCCGCCGCTTTTTTGAGTTTTTCCAAGTCTGTCCGATACTCTCCAGTCATGTATCTCCTCACCGCTTCATCCCCATGCGCCTGTTCTTCTCGACCGTACACCCACTGATAGTTTTCGTCCATCGGTCGCATCCCGTTCACCCAATGGCGATGTTCGATCACAATCGCCGGGTCAAACCGCAGCAACCCAAGAGCCCCGAACAGCCGCCCTTGTATCACGTCGATTCCGATATGCCTTGTCCCGGGCGGGGCGATCCATCCGAGGACCCTCGTGGCCTTCCCGGATATCACACACCCGCTCGGGTGGGGATGAGCGTTCCAGTTCGTGAGATGGTCGTTCGCGCAGGCGATCCCCCACCCACGCATTTCGGACTCATTCCGATCGATCAGTTTCTCATCCCATCGGTCGGTGACAAACAGATGGTCGTCGTTCAGGTTCGCGTAGTAGTCAGCGGGAACCACACAAAATTGATTGAACGTCTGGGCGATGTACTGCCGCGGTCCCACGAGCACACGCACGTCCTCAGATTTCGGAAGGTCGTAGTCCCCGAGCGTCGGGTCATCGTCGTTCAGGTACACGATCATCTTCGTGTCTCCTGGGCGTTTGGTGGTCAAGAAACTTTCCAGCATTTCCCTGCAAAGCGCCGGGCGTCCTCTACTCGGGACGATTATCAGAAGTGATTTTTGGCTCACGTCCAGTTCCTTTCAGTATGTAGAGATCCTTGCATCCGTCTTCCCCAAATAACTCCACGAGTGTCGGATAAAATTGGTTCGAGGGTTCGATCATTTTCTTCATGAGCAACTCCCGCGCCTCGGCGTTAAAAAGCGCGAGTCTGTTCCATGGTGTTACGTTCTGGTGGTTGATTTGGATATCCATGTGCACATAGGGCTGGATGCCGAGGTCGAAACACTTTTGACAGAATTGAGCATCCGGGGATTCCTTCTTGTCCGGGTCAAAGTAGGGCGGAACCATCTTGCTGAAGATACTCGTCTTCCAGAGCGTGAACGGAAAGGCGGTCAAGTCCACGGGTATGACGCCCTCCCCGTCTGCTTCAGTCAGCGTTCCACGACCGCGGCGCTCACACTCGAGGAGCGACAGCTCTGGGAACCGCTTCACAAACGCACAGCGGCTATACGGAAATCCCCGGACGAACATCACTGCGCTGATGAATTCCTTGTCCGCCGCGAGGAGCTTCAGTACGTCGCCGTGCTGTATCCCCCAAATATCGTCGTCAAGGCGGAGGATGTGGGTGTAGCCCCCCGTGAGTGCAAAGGTGATGATCTCGTTTTCCGCGCGGTGGATGGTCTTGCGATACGGGAACTTAAACCCAAACTCCAGGCCTGCCCGGCGCAGATCCTGCGTGATGGTGAGGAGGGAGAGCAACCACTTCCCCGGGTGCGGGTCAAGCCCGAATGTGGGGCATGCGATAAGGATCTTTAGATTATCCTTGTACCAAGATGGTTTGGGGGATTTTGAATTGACTACTTCGCTGGGTGTGTCATCTACCTGAGTATTATTCATGTTCTCCGCCTTCCTCTTGTGTGGGGGCCGAATATGAAAGACCCGCAAGTTTATAGAATCTGTCATAGGTATCTTCCGAAAGATGCTTAATCTTCTCTTCTACAAACAACCGGCTGTTTAAGATATTTTTATTCTCTATCCGAATTTTATTTGTGTTACGGATCATAATCGATCGTCGTCCCACTTCAGAAAGAGAAATCGACCCTTCTGCGGCATTCCTGACTGAGTGTTCCAAATCCCAAATACTTAAATTTGTCTGAGCCACACGAATGATCGCAAGCAAAAACTCTCCATCAATTCCCGCTTCTTTACACCAGGCCAGCATGAGTTCGAGTTCTGTTTGTGCCCCTGGTAATCGGCACAGTGCTTTTTTGGATGTGATCGACATTCGATCAATAAACTCTCCAAACGTCAATGAAAATGGTTTACGGTTTAACATTAGTCGTTCCTCCTCCAAGTGTTTAGGCATAACACTCTCCTACAGAAAATTGATGTGTTCAGGTTTGTTGACGAAATTGTGCAAAAACTCATTCGTACTTTGATGCCAGCAGTGACCGAAACACTCGTTGTGAATGTCGAATTTGGTTTTCATGTGCTCAATCACCGACCAATATTGTTCAGACGTCAGGATTTCTCCGATTGATTGCTTCGTGATATCCCCGTAACAATACCGATCATTATTAAACAGGTATCCGCAGGGGTAGCACTTGCCGTTTCCGGACATCTGGAAGAGCAAGGGAACGTCAAGACAATGATCATATGGTCGCCGGATTCGAGAAGCAATTGCCGCGAATTTCACGATTATTTTCGTACGCTCTGTACTCATAGCTTCAGCGTCTTTCAATACTTTCACCACCCCAGGTTGGTCGAACCATTTAGCAAGCGGCACCACCATCCGGTCGTTTTTGGGGTCCGAACATTGTTTGATAACAAAATAATCCACGCCCGTGTCGAGTGCGAATTGCGCTTCGTCAAGAACGGACGTGAACGCGTTCTCCGTCAGCACCATCTGGAGACCGATGGTGCATTTGGATCTCAAAAGATTCCGTACGGCAACCGTCCGTTCGATATTCGCTTTTACTTTTTCCCAAACCGGCGCACCGTGGACAACAGTATAGTTGTCTTCACCAACCGCCGATAAATTGAAGCGCAGCCAAACCAGATGTTTCACTAATGTATATATCAAGGTTTCTGACATTTTTACACCGTTTGTCGCAACGGCCATATCGAGTCCATTTAATGCGCCGGTACACACCGCGTCCAGTAAGTTGGGATTAAGCGTCGGTTCTCCATCTCCTACGATTGCGATCGCTTTAATCCCGACTTTGGGCGCTTCTTCAAATAGCCGTAAGAGTGGTTCCCGCGGAATCATTGCGCCGTTCATACCTTGATGAATGCCGTAACAAAATTCGCACTTAATATTGCATCGCTTTGTGATTCCGGCATCGATCGTCACCGGCGCGATGCGTTTGCCGTGAATGTAGTGTTTCAAGATTCTTGGCATGTGCCATAAAAGTTTGTTACTGTCTAATCGCCATTTGTCCATCGTCAAATCCTTTCTATTCGTACGCTGCAATGTCCGCCTTCTTGCAGTCGGTTGGTTTTGAGTTTGACATCGCAAGGATTGCAACATCCATAATCCCCACAAACGATGGGACCCATACTTCTGTTCCGTGCTACTGAGAACCCATTAGCGTACAAAAAATGATGACACGGATGACGTGCACCATCCGGCGCGAAAAGCAATTCTGACGGATAGCAACGGACGGAGATATACTTGCGTCCGGTAATAGCATCCGGATACTTGTAATCTCCGTGTGTTTGATCTAAAAAGGATTTCATCCGAAAATCAATCCCCAGGTCGTGGCAGACTTTATACATCATATCATTACGTTCGGCCATATCCGGGTGGTCAAGCCCCCAGATCCCGACAGAATAGTTTTTACGCTTGAGTTTATGAACAACGTCCAAGAGTAAAAACTCATCCGTCTTTTTGTGGAACGAAAACCGAATTGATGCGTAAGGCGCTTTCCGTTGAAACATTTCTGGGGAAGTATGCCGCAAGAATTCATCTACATTAAAACAGCCGTTCGTCAATAGATCGAGTTTATGCCCCTGTAAGTGAAGACCCATAATGAGCTGGTATATCCCGCCATACTCCATTGGCTCACCGCCCTGAAGCGTGATTGGAAGATCTTCGCGGGTTTGAACATCTTTTAAAACGTCCAGCCATTCATCAGGGGTTATCTCTCGTCGTGATTGAAACTCTCCGTGATGATTGATGCAATAATCACAACCCAGATTGCAACGAAATGTGAGAAACACCCCAATGTAATTTAACATATCAAGTATCCTCCTTTGGGTGACTCAATCCATTCCTCAAACTGATTCCCGGCATAAACGGGCAATTCAATAACTTCTAATAATCTTCGATCGTAATCCCGCATCCAGTGGATGTCATCCAAAAACTTAAAATAATCCCCTGACCCGTTGCCAATCAATTTCACGTTTTGATTTCGGAGAACAATATCCAAACGTATTTGTTCCAAAGACCGATAAACCAAGAACGAAGCGATTGAGTATACCACAGGTATCAATCCCGCTTGCGCCATTCCGGACGCGATCCCGATTGTAGCCTGCTCCATAATTCCACAATTAAAGACTCGGGGCGGGAATAGTGCCTTTATCCGCTCTGTCTTTCCGAACCCGCTGTCATTTAGCAGCAGATACATCCGCGGGTCGGCTTGGAAATACGGAACCAGTGCATCCAAAACATTATTTCGGGTAATCATTTTATCTCCCGGTTATTTTAGTAGACACATGATAATACAAATGTCAAAAGCGATTGCCCATATTAAGATCAGCAAAAGAGCAAAATTGCTCGTCTTCTCTTTTTCTACGATTCCGCAAAGAAAAGCCCAAAGCAGAACAGTCATTTCATCCCCTCCTCAAGGTCGGCAGTATCGGTCATAGTTTTCTCCATCCCTTACGGATGAGTCTGTCGAATATCTCGTCAAAAGCATGGGGAGCAAGATACTGCATTACAATAAGGTCGGCAGTATCGGTCAACATTTCGTCCATCTTTTTTTCTTTCAGTTCTTTGTCAGCCATATTTTCCATCCCTTTCTTCCTTCCCGCTTGCAACGGCTCGATAAGGGCGAGGATTTTATCAGTAAATTCTTTTTTTACAGAGTTATCCCAATGGCAACTGTAAATTCTTTCATATTCGGTTACTAACTCTTCAACCTTCTTCCTCATGATTTCTTCCCTTCTTTGAACTCGGCAAGGGCGAGTTCGCTAAACTCGATGCATTTTTCCCATTCAATAGTTTTCCATCCAAAAGATAACCCAACTTTGATGCACTCATTGGCATTATCCAAAGCCCCCACAAGCTTCTCGGCCTTCTGCTTCAACTTCTTATTCTCCGCTTGCAACGGCTCGATAAGGGCGAGGATTTCAAGACAAGACAAACTTGGAGCGATATGGCCCTTGTTGTTTTTGCAAGCCACACGCATCAAGTCCGCACGGAGTTCCTCGATCTTGGCTCTCATGACAGTAACGCCTCCATTCTATCTTTCAGTGGCCGCGTGTAGACGCTATAAAACGCGGTCCCTTCCCGCCGCAAATGTTTCTCCCACCCGATACTGATAAGAGACTGAGCCACCCGACTTTGGTCCGCCCGGGATATGTTCTTCGCTGGTATCCCAATATACTCCAGCACTTCGTCCGCACAAACCTCATCTTTATCCGGGTTCTCCTTGATCCAGCGGTTCACATTCGAGCGCATCGGATCTTCGGGCATCCGCTGTTGCGCTTCAGTCGCTTGGAGATCCGCGGCCACACCAGTCAGGAACAGAACCTCGTGCGGGTACGCCACCTTCGCTTCCGCCCAGAGCTGGTCGCAAGCGTTCTCGAGCTCCACAAGCTTCACCATCCCGTTAAATTTCACCATCCAATACCGACGGTTCCCTGTTATATCTTTCAGATACCCCACGTGCTCGGGGTTCACTGTGGCGATAAAAATTGACTGTCTCATTATGTCTCTGGATAGACGCTCGTACGGCAACCGCACCGTATCAGCCCCGCGGGTGAGAAAGGATTTCAGCGCGTTCGCGTCCCCCCAATTGAGTGCAGACAATTCCGAAAGCTCAATTATCCATTTATTCACCATCATGGACACAGAGTCTTTGTTGTGGGGATCAAGGTTCATATCTCCGGACCAGTTTCGGCCCAAAATACGACAAGCAGTGGACTTTCCAATCCCCTGGGCGCCTTCCATAATAAGAACGTGGTCCCATTTGCACCCGGGTTCAAACACCCGCCGGACCGCGGCACAGAGCGTTTTCCGCCCGACCGCGCGTGTGTATTCTGTATCCGTCACACCGCAAAAATCTGTCAACCACGTGTCCAGGCGCGGTTTCCCGTCCCACGTCAGACTATTCAGATAGTTCCGCACAGGATGGTAATGGTGCCTATGCCCCACGACTGTCACGGCTTCTTGCACGATCCCCATCGGAAATTCAACCCTGATCGTTTTTGTGAGGAAGTATTTCAGCAGCACCATGTCTGCATCACCGATATTGATACCCTTGCTCCCACGCTCTTTGTACCAGGGCGCTTTGCTTGAGAGCTCCACCATCCCGGAGAACATATTGAAACGAAAAATATCCGCCAAGTCCGGGATCTGGTGAATATAATTCACGCAATTATTGAGGGTTTTGTACACCACGCCTTTTGCGGACGTGTCAAACGACAAATGCCCTACATCAACTTTCTCGCCCATCTCAAGGGTTTTAAAAATCGCCGCAACATTGAGATGCCCTGGTTTCTCCTTCGCGTATTTGTACGCGCTTCTGACCGTGTGCTCGATCTCGGATGTTTCCACCGGCGGCACGAGCTTCACGCCGTTGTATTTGGCCGCGATCGTATTCTCGGTCATATGCCGGGATAACCCAAAGTCCCGGCCCCGGCAAGCCACGACATATAAGCTATTCGTTTGCCCCTCACCTTTTGGGATCATAGGCATGGAATTGAGATATTCTTCGTACCTCTCCACGTTCAGAGGATCGTCATCGACAAACCCGGGCGTTGGTTCCGCGCCTACAGAAACCTTCGCAACCGTCCGGATCTTTTCCAAGATTGCGTCCGGGCAGGGCATGAGAGCGTCTATGGAACCAGTGACGACCTCGTACTGAGCAAATGTATCTGGGTGAATTGACTCAGGACCGACCACGTAGAAAGCACCATGGCGGAACTCAATACCAGGATAATCAGGGTGGTACAAAGAAATGCGAGAATCACGGGGGACATCCAAATAGACATGATAACCTCCTGTGCCAGTCTTCACTAAAAACGTGCCTGTTTCCCAGGACTTCACCAGCCCACAATCCGCGCACAACCGCGCGAACGACTCTTTCCCCGGCGCGCCTTTCTTGACGTCAATATCAATAACAAGCCGGTCCTCACAATGCGCGCCAAAGTTCCCAGGGATATCAAGGCGGCACAAATCCGGGTCCTTCGGAATCTTCAACCAGTTGGTCGCAAGTTCTGGTTTTTTCCCATTCAAAGGAAATACACGCCATCCAGCACGGGCGAATGCTGATACCATATCAGCCACGGAACACCACCACGCAGGAGGGGAAAGGAGCCCGCCCGCCATTGTCGTCAAAGGACAGCCGCCCAGGGATAAAGCGGATGTCGTCTGCTTTCATGATATATTCATGCCACCAACGTGTGTCTGTGCGGGACGGGATGAGCATCACTACCAGTTTGCCTTTTTGCGCTTCTGCGTACGCTTTTGCTACCCATAATTTTATGCGATTATATGGCGGGTTGACAAAATTCCGATTGCCCCACTCTATCGAAAGCCCGTCAAATGCGGGATTTGAAGGGCATGGGTCAAAATCAAAAAAGAATTCTTGATCGAGCGCCTCGTAAAACGCTTTAGGCGTTTTCCAGTTCTGCCGCTCAGACGTAAAAAGGGCACGCTTCTGCACGATTGCGGACTCCTAAATGTCGTAATCTGTAGGAAGTTGGATACTTTTCTGGATCTCGGCGCCGGTGATAAAATACCGGCCTCCGGACTTTCCAAAACGAATTTGCTTTCTGCGGATCCGCATCAGCACACCGTTGTGAGAAATTCCGAGCAAGCGCGCGGTTTCGGCGACTGAGAAAATTGCTCGCGGGTCCAGGGTCTTGATGGATTCAATATCGGGGACTTTCATTTTGTACTCTCGCTTTCTGCGCTCTCAGGCGCGGTCATGATAAACAATGTGACAACTCAAACCACCGGCGGCATAACTGTAAAGCCACTGAAGATATTCTGAATCCTCCCGGTTCAGCACCGTCGGTTGACGGGCCTCGAGTCTTTCCAAAAACCCGATGCCTTTCTTGCATTTTAATTTTCTGATTTCCGCGATCAATGCGCGGGCGTCATTAAATGTCATGTGTGGGATACTACGCTCGCGCTTTCTATTCGTCAAACAAAAAACACAAAAAAATCACCGATCCCCTATACGTTGTGGTGTGGAGGTGTTTCGGGCACAAGATACAGACTTCGGACGGTCCTTTAATTCCAGGCGCCGGAGCGCCTCCCGGTCAATTTCCGGACGATTGTACCAGTGCGGAAGATCATAGACGAGTTGCACGCGGCGTTCTTTTCGAATTTTCATTTTCTTCCAAGCTCCTTTCGTAAATTAGGCAACCAGTTTTTATTGAGCGGGTGACATTGTACAGGCGCGTACCGGGCCGCGAGAAAGGCCAGATAATCCCCGGGCCGTCCGGCTTTTGTCCATCTTTTGTAATTATTTTGGACCGTATTTTTACATACGCGCCTGCAATCGTCAAAATCTTTACACGGAACCGACAAAATTCCGAACGGTTTCCGTGCTTTTGCGCCACCCTCGATAATGTAAATGGCGTCAACGATCTTTTCCACCTGGGCCACGGAAATTTCACTGGCCATTGCTGGCGCCGGGGGATTTACCATGGCAAATATCAGAAATGACAGAAAAATAGATCGCATAGAGCACTTCCTTTCGTTTGCGCTTGAACGCCGGGACAGAGGCGGGCCAATAACGGCCCAGCCACTGAACCAGCGCAGTTTTTGTTTTTGGAACGTGATAATCCCCGCTCATGCCAGCGCTGGATGATTATCGTGTACTACGTAGATGTGAACATGGGCGGCTTTTGGGTACCATGGGCGATTGGTCCAGTTCACATATTTCATTTCCTGCCGGGCCGCCACCCAATTGAACACCCGCTGCGCGTGTTCAGGTTTACACGCCCACGCGCATTTTGACGCGCCGCCCGCGGCGCCGCCCCACCCGGACATAAAGCGATCCGTGGCGGTAAT
>Ga0172371_10007611_pt1 | contig 15359 bp, 13 predicted proteins | sample Lak12m_FD_114543 | JGI IMG/M metagenome (GOLD analysis project Ga0172371, IMG submission 114543) | Freshwater microbial communities from Kabuno Bay, South-Kivu, Congo - kab_022012_12m | ecosystem: Environmental > Aquatic > Freshwater > Lake | place: Democratic Republic of the Congo: South-Kivu... | reverse complement strand
GACTTTTTTATTGTTAACCCGACGATTGAAGAGGCTTCTTCAAGCAATATGCCTTCTTTGGCTGTAAATAAATATATGCTATATTTTTCTTTATCTAAACCATTAATTAAGCTTAATAATTGTTTCTGGGCCCCGCCTAATTCTAATTTAGTTATACAATAGAATAATATTGTTTTTTTTTGCATTGATAAAAACAGGCTTGATAAAATTTAAAAAAGTAAGGTGATGTATATATATTAATATTATATTATAATAGTATGATTTATTATACCTTTTGGAATAGCAAAATTCAAGTTTTATCTATTAATAAATCTTGATATCAACTGGTTATATCTTTCTTTTGTTTTTTTCGAAATATAAGCAAAAGTAAATTTTCTCTGCCATAGATAATTATTAATTGACCTATAAATATCATACAGCCCCAGCGCATCATCAGATTTAATTATATGATTGCTATAGGCTGCTTCTTGAAATTTATCTGTAAAGGCTTCAAACCACGGCCCAATATCATTTACGTTATACTTTACAACATGCAAATACTCTTCCGCTGTCATATAACTTAACCTTGGGCTTACAGAAATAGACAGAGATTGACAAATATAGGAGTATGCCTTAATTATAAAGCCTTGGGGATCCTTTAGTGCCATAAATTTAAGCCTCATATCCCTTATATATTTTTTTATTTTGGACAACAAATAATCAAGTATAATAAAAAGAAGCAAAAGAAAAAGCGAAAGCCTCCCAAAAGACCACAAAGAATCTGCTACCCCATAAAGCCTTTCTTCCATTTTTTCCTGATTGGCGCCGGAGGCCCCTACAATATTAAATCCAGATGGTGCATCCATCCATTCCGGGCTAGATCTATTTTTTCCGGCTGGGCCGCCTTGAATCTGATCTTGACTGGCAGTAATTTCCTTACTACCTGATGATGTGAATTGTGTGTTGGATTTTTTAGAACCGCTTGATATACTTAAAGCTGTAGATGTTGATTGGCCTATTTTTGTTACGCTTGATACTGTTGACTCTGCCTTTAATTCTTTATCGGCATGAATTTTTTGCGCAGTTTTCAACGACGCGTCTTGATTAACCTGTTCTTCAACGGTTAATTTGCTCCCCTGCAAATCGCCAGCTTGGCCTGAAGCTACGGTTGGCACTCTGCCCTTACCACTTACACTTGAACCCTGAGAAGGCATGCCTTCGACGTTTATTGCCTGAGTGGCTTTCTGACCATCAGTAACAATACCATTTTCAGATACTTCCGTAGCTGCTTCATTTCCATCTGATGACTGGGAACTTTTTTCACCCAAAGCCTGCAGCAATATCTGCTCATCGGCCTCTAGTCCTTTAATATTGGCTGCGCCTTCACTGGAAATCTGCTCACCAGGCATATTGGAACTTTCTAACGTATTATCTTTTTTCTGGGTTTCTTTATTTTTAAACAAATTTACAGTGCCAAAATTACCTTTTCCTGGCATAGCGCTGTGTAAAAAAACACGCTTGGTGCCTCCAGGCAAAATTAACCATTTAGGTTGATGCATATCATCTTTGGAACGTTGGGCTAATATATTTGTATTTATAGCAGCTGGTTGATTTTCCATAAAAACATCAACGGTATTGTCGCTTTGAAAATACGGAGATATCAACAATATCGGCAGCTGGAAACGAACTAATATAAAAAGTATTGGTATCGCGGCTATTATTGTGAAAATTATTAAGGTAACTCCCGATGCCACCTCTTTTAAGAAATCTCTTCTGGTTTTATTAATAACTAATATCTTCTCGCAGTCCTTTGAAAGCCGCGCCCGAAGGGAAAAATTCAGTATCAATATCCACAGAAAAAATGATAACCCAAATAAAAAAATAAAATTTAAAAAACCCTCAAGCATTAATGTAGGCGCAAAAATTATAAGAACCGTAGATATAATCTGAGATATAGCCAGCTCTCTACCTGCATTAATAGTAAAACTATTAATAAGATTTAATAAAATTAAAGCTATTAAGCAACGCCTTATAAAATTTGCATCTGCAGCAAAAGGAAAAACTCTTATTACTATTAAAATGACAAGTATATTAAAAACCCATATCGCATAACGATTAGAAATATATTTTTTATATATCTCAATCCAGCTGCCTAAAAAACCTGCTGTTGTGGCAAAAAGTATTATAAAAATAAAAAAGGCATCGCCTACGGCCCTGTTAATTGAAAAAATGCCTAGCAGGGTCAATATATATGTAGCCCAATATAAAAACATATTTTGTTTTTTCCAGTCAAAACTATCATCTATCATAAAAATCCTCGACGCATATTACATAAAAGCAAATTTCTTCTCTATATCAACAACGTCAGATTCGTTTACAACATATACACTGCTGCATAAATCCGTCAACATATCATAAAAATTTATCTTGTCCCCATCAGGAGTAATAACAAATTCTGCTTCGCTATCAGAATCCTTTAAAACTATAGCTATAATACTGACTCTTTTCATGGCTAACCGTGCTAATCTTTCAAATATATATTGGCTGGCCTTTGAAAAAACTAAAATCAAACATGACCCTGAAGGAATAAATTGTTCATATATATCCAAAACATTTTCCAATTCAATTAATCCGTCTGCATTTACCCTTGCCAATAAATCTAAGACTTCAAAAAGCTGAGGCTCACCCTGCCTTAATAACGAAACATAGGAATTCATGCCCTCGGCTATAAACTGCAAGTGCATTTTTCTATCAATAAGATACTTTGCTATTGAGGCCGATATCCTTACAGACCATTCAAAAGAATCTCCTGTACCCCAATTGGCCTGCCTTGCCTGGTGAAGATCAAGAATTATCGTAGTTTTATAAGTAGCGCCTTGCTCATATTGTTTCACCATCAATTCACCCAGGCGCGCAGTAGAAGGCCAGTGTATTTTTCTTAAACCATCGTCTATCTTATATTCACGTATGCCATAAAATTCTTCATAATCTCCTGCTACACGGCTGGCCTCTCCGCCAAAAGATGGCACCCCTCTTTTAATCGGCAAATAAAATACATTAAATGGTAATGGGTAAATTATTAATTCGGTATATATGTCTATTTGTCGACGGATTTTAAATACCCCCAGAAAATCAGCAGCCTCAATAATAACCGGCCCCACATTATAAACGCCTCTTTTCTGGCACATTGCATCGTAACTATAACGCATGGGCGTTTCCTTATCCAGATAAGCAATAAACACATTCCGCCTGCTCTCAATAGAATGAGCCGGGGTAAAAAAATCCGTTATTCTAAAAGGCCCTTCCTGAAAAATCGATGTGGTCCTTAGATTTATCCTTACGTATAAATGTTGTTGTGCGAATACGGCTTTTGGCAGGCTGCGGCTAGCTGTTAATTTCTTAATCCTAGCCAAAGAAGTAAAATAACTGACTAAAAGAATCGAATAACCTAATGAAGAAAAAATATAAAAATTTACATCCCGCATAGAAACTGCCAGGATAGTTATCAAAACAGTTATAACGGCCAAAAAAATACCAGGTTTTGTAATCATCTTATTTGCAGCCTTTATTCAACTTCTGATATAGGCACCCTATCTAAAATCTTAGATATAATATGATACGAATTGACACCTCTTACGGCGGATTGCGTCTTTACAGCAATCCTGTGGCCTAAAATAAATGGTGCAAGGTATTTTATGTCGCTGGGAACTACATAATCTCTTTTATTTAAAAAAGCCAAAGCCCTTGAAGCATGCATTAATGCCAGTGAACCCCTGGGGCTGACGCCTAGTTTTATTTCTAAATAATTCCTGGATTCACCCACTACATCCACTATATAATTTGAAATTCTATCCGAGATATGAATATCGCGAATGGCCTTTTGAACGCTTAATAGTTCATCCAGGCTTGTAACGGCTTGAAGATTATCTATAGGGTCACTAAGCATCCTATCCTTAAGCATTTCCTGCTCCTGCGGTTTAGGAGGATAGCCCATTTTAATACGCATTAAAAACCTATCCAGCTGGGCTTCGGGTAATTGATATGTGCCTTCATACTCTATAGGATTCTGCGTAGCTACGACAAAAAACGGCACAGGCAATTTATGTGTAATTCCATCTATGGTAACGCTGGACTCCTGCATAGATTCCAAAAGCCCGGACTGCGTCCTAGGAGTAGTCCTATTTATTTCATCAGCTAAAAGGACATTTGTAAAGATAGGGCCTTTCTTTAATTCAAAATTTCCTGTTTTTTGATTATACATAGAAACACCAGTGATATCCGTCGGCAAAAGATCAGGCGTAAACTGTATTCTTTTAAAATCTGCCTTTATGGACTTTGCAAGCGCCCGAGTAAGAGTAGTTTTTCCCGTGCCTGGGACATCTTCAATAAGAATATGGCCCTCGCTAAAAAGCCCTACCAGCAATAATTCAATAACATCTCTTTTGCCCAAAATAACCTTTTCAATATTGGCTATTAACGCCTGCGGTATATCCTGTATGTTCATATTACCCTCCAAAATTTGCGAAGCAAATTTTGATCCTTTTTTGCTAGCTTTTTACAACTTGCAAAAAAGGACCTTTCTTAATTTATTGCTTTCTTATATATTATAATTATATCCATTAATTGTCAATTTATTATATAAAAAACGGGCTTACCTTTCAACAAGGTAAGCCCGTTAACAAACAAATATTGTTATTTAACTGTTATTTTTCTTTCTTTTTGCCAATAGGTTTTATAAGATTCGCAATTTCATGCTGCATCTTTTTAGTCTCTTCCCAGGTTTGTTTTACAAAACCATCTTCCTGAGCAGGCGGATGTGCAAAACCATAATCCTCTATGATCTTTGCTCCTCTTTTATCATCCTTCTCCTTAGAAACCTGAACGCTCTGCGCAATCTTTTCCTGCTGCTGGCTTAAAAGTTCAAGACAATCAACAACATCTTTGTCAGGCAGTTCCTGAACAATAATTTTTCTTTCATGTTCCCATCTTTTATCTTTAGTATGGGTAGATAGAATTTTTTCGGCACTCTTCTTAAAGCTGGATTTCTTGCCTTCTAAAAGTTCTGTTAATTTTTTCTTCAGGCCTATCAAGGCATAATATTTAATATAGAATGTATATGCCTCTACACCATTGACCCTGTCTGTTTCTAACAGATAATTTTTACCAAGACCCTGGATGTCTTTTGAAGTATAATAATTCTTTTTGAATTTTATGTCGGATAAACGCTGCCTTGCATCCAACATTAAATCAACTATATCCGGCCTAAAAACCTCAAAAATAAACTTTGATCTTTTAGCCTTATTACGCTTGGCGTATTTGCCTTCATTTCTTTTGATCGTGTAGATATTATCTGAAAGAACCCATCCCGGAGATATTTCATTAAAAGCCGGCGAAACACCGTCTAAATCCAAAGAACGGGAATTTATCAGAGAAAATGGAAATGTTACTTTCTGAGGTAAGGCGTTTACGCCTGATGCAATAATCGTATAAGGCGATTTGCTAAAATCTGAAGGGAATTTTATGTTTGTTCCCAAACCAAAAAATGCGCCTTCTCCAGGCCATATCTCCTGATCAGGCGCTTTAGATGTGTGGTTAGAACCTACATTGGCACCATAGCCTATATTACCTTTGCCTTCAGGCCAAAATGCTGCTATCAGAAGTGACTGATGATGGAAACCTACGAAAGGCCCTACCAGAGAAGCTGTAACCTCGCCTTCGGCAATGCCGGTGTTTGGACCTAATATAGATTGTGTTACCTTGCCATGGCGTTCAACATGAGAATGTTCAGTAAGACAAGACGAATCTACTATTGCTCCGGATGCAACCTCGCTTCCCCATTGCACTATAGAATCTTTTACATAGGCGCCATCTAAAATCTCTGCTTTTTCTTCTACATTGCTTAAAATAGTTGTATTTTTTATCATTACCGCATTATCAATAACTGTATACGGCCCGACAAATGTATCTGATATCTTCTGAGTATTTTTTATTACCGCGCCTTCTTCTATCACACCAAAAGAAGATGTAATTTCTTTTACAAAACGGGCTACCTTTTTATCATATTCTGCTAATAACTTTTTATCCTGGCGCGAACGGGCTATCTTTGCCGCTTCATCAATAGTTATATCAGCATAAAGTTTAACTTCCCTGCCGCCTGTTTCTATAGCTACTGGAATCTCGACGCCATTTCCAAATACAGCGGAATCAGAACAAGATATAATACCATCATTAAAAAGTACTGCTTTATCCTTTATAACATAATTTGCCAAATATTTAACATCGCTTATCAAAACATTATCACCTATCTGACAATCAGCTATCTTACTGCTGTACAAACCGCTATCAAGTGAAACGCCTTTAGATATATCCCTTTTTTCGGAAAAAATACCTAAAATTACCTTGCCGCTAAAAAAACAATTTTTTACTCTGTCAGGATTAAAACCTTTTGAGGCCTTAATTTTTTTCCAATCATAGCAAATGTTCCCGTTTTTCTCTAAAGCCGCTATCTCTTTAGGCTGTAAATTCTCTGCCTTTTTGCCATTGGCCGCAGATTGTGTCGCTTTATTGAAATTCTGTTTTGCCTTAGAAATACTTAACAACAATTCTGACTGCATATTAATCATCCTCTCTCTTTTGCTATCAAAGAAGAGTCCGCTAACCTCTCGGGCAGCGGACTCCATCATTGCAACAATAAATATTCTAAAGTTGACCAGTTTATCTTTTTAATACGGATGGCTCAGCTGCATACTCTCTTGTAAGCTTGCTTGCTGCTGCCTTATCAGTAATAATAACTGCTTTTGGATGAAGCTGTACTATTGTTGCTGGAACCATTGCTGTGATTGGCCCTTCTACTGTCTTAGCAATAGCATCTGCCTTATTTTCTTTGTTTGCCAAAAGTATTAACATCCTGGCGTCCATAATAGTGCCTATGCCCATTGTTATGGCATATCTAGGAACTTCATTAATAGTTTTAAAGAATCTGGCGTTATCCTTTATTGTCTTTTTATCCAAAGTCTTTACTCTTGTCCTAGAACCAAGTGAAGAACCGGGTTCATTAAAAGCAATGTGGCCATTTCCACCAATACCTAAAAGCTGAACGTCAATACCGCCTGCCTTTAAAATCTGGTCTTCATACCACTTGCAAAATGCCGGGATATCCTTTGCCATACCATCAGGTACGTTTGTTTTTTTCTTGTCTATATTGATATGATTAAACAGATTATCATTCATGAAATAACGATAGCTCTGATCATGCGTAGGTGGAATACCGACATATTCATCAAGGTTAAATGTTGTAACTTGAGAAAAATCAAGTTTCCCTTCCTTGTGCATTTTTACTAATTCCTTATAGGTACCTACAGGCGTGCTTCCCGTGGCAAGCCCTAAAACTGCATTTGGCTTTGATCTTACAACTTTTGCAATCATTTCTGCTGCAAGCTTGCTCATCTCCTCATAACTATTTTTGACAATTACTTCCATTTACTAAACCCTCCTAAAATTTGCGCAGCAAATTTTATCACCTCACCGCCAGCCATGCCTTGCTGTGGCAATGGATTTTCCGCTGCATTGTTAGTATTGATAAATTAATTGTTAAATTGGTAGGAACGAGAAAGAATTTTAACACAATATTAATACCTTTGTCAAGGAAAAATTTGACATAAAAATAATTTTATGCTATACTTTAGCAGTGTCATTAACTATTAATTAACGTAAGTCATTAAATTTAAGGGGGTTACAGAAAATGCCAACACAGAAATCAGCTTGGAAAGATTTAAGAAAAAACATAGCAAGGAACGAAAGAAATATTGGAATTAAGTCTGCTTTAAAAACTTTTGAAAGAAAGGTCGAAACGCTTATATCTGCTGGTAAAAAAGCTGAAGCCAAAAATTTTTACAAAATTCTTGCCTCAAAACTGGATAGGGCCGCTGCTAAAAATATTATGCATAAAAACACGGCTTCTAGAAAAAAATCTCGCCTGATGAAAAAATTAAACAAACTTGCTTAAGAATTAGCGCATAATTGAAGTATTAAAAATTCTAGAGCGCGGTAGGGCTGGATGTAGGTTGATTTTATATCCTTGTCTAATTTAAGCAATATCTTAAAGTCTCTTTCCAGTTCCTTAACTGAGAAATTGTTTACCTGCTTAAAAAAACTCTCTTTGGCATATTGGGGCATGCCTATGGTTGCGGCTATTTTCGGTAAAGGTATATGTTGAACTAATAATTTTTTTGCACGCCAGATCCTGCGAAGGTGCCATCCTATTAAACCGATTACCTGAGATACCATCCTTGCGTCTTTATCTAAATCTTGTAAAATCCGTAAAGCTAAATCGGATTTTTTCTGCCTTATAGCTTCTACAAGCTGATAAGTAGTAACCTCCATGCTTTTTCCTATAACACTGCTAATATCATCCGACGTAATAGTAGCCCTGTCGCCTGTAAAAGTAATCAATAATTCTATGGCCAGATTTAATCTGGATAAATTATTCCCTATATTATTTACAAGGGCCCTAGATGCATCAGTGTTAATTCTCTTGCGATAAAATAAAAATCTGTCTGAAATCCATTTATATAATTCATCACCGCTTAATAAGTCAAAATTCAGCTGCTTGCCATACTTTAATACTGCTTTATATAAAGGATCTCCAGGCAAAAACGAATCAGCTATCAATGCAATAATGATACTTGCGGGCTTATTCTCTATAAAAGAAATTATAGCCTGCTTTTCTTCTGGCGTAAACTTATCGGCATCATTTACAATTACCAGCCTTGTATTAGACATAAAAGGGCTGGTTTTAACGCATTCCATTATCTTGCCAAAATCATCCTCCTGAGCCTTAAATTCATCGTAATTCAAGCCGGATGAATCTCCGCATGATATTTTGGATTTGAGCCTTTCTATTGCTTGTTTTTTTAAAAGATATTCTTGCCCGAGGAACAGGTATACCATAACTATTCTATTACCACCTGTGTACTATGGAATTAACTACCCTTCTGGAAAGGTCTTCAAGAAGCCCATCTATGGCTGTGTCTTCTGTTTTTGCAGCATTACCTGTAACAAAATATGTGGTATCTGCCGTGATGCTTTTCTGATCAAGCAAGATTTTATCAGTTTTTAAATCTTTTACTGTAAAATTTACTACAACATTCAAGCGGTACTCTTCAATATCTTTTGCGCTGGAATATTTCAGAGGCTGCCTCAAATAATTTACCAACTCTCCCTGTAATAGTAAATCTGCCGAATCCAGATCAACTATTTTCATATTTCCATCATATAAAAACCTTTTTATTATGGCATTGGTAATTTTTATCTCTAAAAAAGGCTTGTTAACATTATACCTTTGCCTCGTTGAAGTCTCCTTTGTTATATCTATATTGTTCTTGAATGTCTCAACAAAAATTGAATTGGCCTCAGGAGCTATTAAAGATTTATTTACATAACCGCAGCCGGAATTAAAAATTAAAAAGTAAAAAGTAAAAATTAAAAAGTAAAAAATTTTAACGTTTAACCTGCAATTTTGCCTTTTTACTTTTGCCTTTTTACTTTTCATTTAATCTTCCCCTTATTTTTCAAAATCTCCAACCTCTCCAAAGACTTTGCTGCCCAGGACGATTTTGGATATTCATTCAAAATCTGCGTGTAATAAAGCTGGGCGCTTTTATATTTATTAATCCTTTCGTAAAATTTGGCTGTTGAAAATATGGATGCGGCCTTCTTCTCTTTTAATTTATCCAAAAGCTGATAGGCCTCCTGGGTCTTTTCGCCCTTGGGCGCCGTTTCCAAAAGCTCTTTAAATTCTCTTATTGATTCTTCAGTGTTTAACTGATCATAAGCAGGCTTAGGCGCTGCCAGCGCATAGCATTGGCCAATTTCAAATTTAGCCTCTTCTGTCAGATCGCTCTGGGGATATTCATCCAACAATTTCTGAAATGCCTCAACAGCTTCTTTATATTGTTCCATTTTTTTATAACTTAAACCGAGATAATACTGCGCTGAAGCGGCATATTTGCCATAAGGTGAATTTTCTGCTACTTTACTAAAAACTTCTATAGCCTTGTCAATAGAAGGCACTATAGAAAAACCTAGAAGTTTTGATTTATACCCACCATAAAATATTTTACCTATATTATATTGCTCAACAATTATCTGATCCACCCTCTCGCTATATGGATAAGTCTCTATAACCTTCTGATATGCTAAAAAAGCCTCATAGTATGCTTCCTGCTTTTGATAGCACAGGCCGACAAAATATTGCGATTCAGGCGCAAATTCAGAATTTGGATAAGTACTTATCAAACGCTTAAATTCTTTCAGCGCTCCTTTATAATCTGAAGCATTTAAATATGACATAGCCAGTTCAAATTGCAATTTAGGCGTATCCTTTGCTGCATATTTAGGATTTTCCCATTTCTTTTTTTCAGGAGTCCACACCCAGACAGCGCTGGCTGTTTCAACAAAAACAAACAAAGCTATAAAAATAACCGCGATTAAAAAAATTATTCTTTTCATTGCTCCTCCGGACCAATTTCAAGGCTTTTTAAAAAAATATTTGCCACATCCGGATCAAATTGGGTACCGGCATTATTTTTCAATTCTTCCATTGCCAATTCTTTTGTCAATCTGGACCTATAAGGCCTATCTGAAGTCATGGCATCATAAGCATCCGCACAGGCTAATATCCGCGCAGCTAACGGGATCTTTTCCCCTTTTAGGCCGTCCGGATAACCAGAACCGTCAAATCTTTCATGATGGTATTTTACCAATGATACGCCTTGCTGTAAAAATGCCAGCGGCGACAAAACATCTGCGCCTTCAACAGGATGCCTTTGTATGCGTTTTCGCTCTATTGAAGATAACGGGCCTTTTTTATTTAATATATGATCAGGGATAGCAATCTTGCCCAAATCATGTAACAGGCCGCAATATTTTATCATCTGAATCTGCTGGCCAGACAAACCCATATTGCTGGCTATTATAAATGCATATTCCGTTACGCGCTCAGAATGGCCTTTAGTATAGGGATCCTTTGCCTCCATAGCTAACACCAAAGATCTTATAGTATTAAAATAATTAACATGCATGCCTGTGTAAAGATTGTAATTTTGAATAGCTAAGGCAATTTGATACGCCAAGGCAGAAGAAATCTTTATCTGGTCGCTTGTATAGCTGTGGGATTTTTTTGAATAAAGAATCAATGAGGCTAGAAACCTGTTATTAAAAATAGCCGGCACACATAAAGCCGAAAGCGTCCCCTTCACGAGGGAATCGCGATTAAACTTTGCATTCTTTTTTATATTACTTATTAAAAATACCTTTTTTGTAGCTGTCAACTGTTGCGTAACAAGGCTTTCAAATTCTAGAATACCGTTTTGAGATTTTTTTTTACTAAGGCCAAAACTCCCAGCCAGAAACATCCCGTTTTCATTGCCGTTATTATTATTAGTAACTATACTTGCTGCGTCGCTTTTCGTAACTGTGCAGACAATCTTTCCTATCAGAGAAAGTACTTCTTCTAGATTAAAATTTGATGTTATAACCTTGCCTATCTTATAAGTAGCTGTCCATCCATGTGAGGCATATGGATCTATTTTATATTTATGATTAGCCATTGATTCTCCATTTTTTTATTTCCTAACTACTTTTTTAATTTTAACATATTTTAAATAAGATGTCACTATTTATTTTAACCAATATTACTTGTTTATGCCCTTGGTAACCTCAATTGCATAACTGTTATTTTTAATTAAAACGATTATTGCGCCATGGCGATATGTCTCATAAACTTTATACCTATTTTGCAATAGGTCTTTCGTTAAATCGCAAGAAATATCATCTGAATCAGCGCTTATAAAAGCTTCATGGCCTGATACATTTTTCAAAAAGGCATCCTCTATCATACCCATGCTGGTTCCATGATGTGGAATCTTTATAAAATCTGATTTTAAATGCCGGCTGTATGCCAATAAATCTTTCGCGGCAGCCTCTTTTATGTCACCGCAAAAAAGAAATGAAAATTTGCCATAGGCCAACTTAATAACGATAGAATTATTGTTCCTATCCGAACTAGTGCCTGAAAAATATTTTGAAGGCGGATTTAAAACAAACATTTGACCGGCGCCAAACCCTATTATTCTATCAAATCTTTTAAGCTTATAATGGGGTATTTGTTTTTCCTTAACAATCTTCTGGTAAATTAAAAAATTTTTTGATTCCGCATTAATATCGCCACTATCAAACACATTCCTTACTTTAAAATTTTTCAAAATAGCCATTACGCCGCCATAATGATCATCGTCGGGATGCGTAATAAAAACCGCGTCTATGATATTTATCCTGCGATTTAATAAATAAGGCGTAATTATATCCTCACCTGCATCCATCTTGTATTGCGCCGGACCGGCATCTATTAATGCAACCCCTCCTTTTGGAAACTCCAAAACTATTGCATCGCCATGGCCTACATCTAAGATACTCACCCTCAATTCATTATTTGCATTTGCAATTATCCCCATCCACACAAATATATTCAAAAACAAAAGCACAGCCATTACCGAATAGGCCTTAGAGATTTTTTTATTATATAAATTTATACCTATTATGCCTAAGGCCAAGTAAAAAAATACTATTTCAAAAAAATTCCAGCTATGCATCCGGAAAAATCCATAGGGTATATCTGAAAAAATAATAACTGTCTTTATCAATATGCCTGCCAGAAAACCTGCGGATTCAGCAAATATGCCGGCCAAAAATGGTACAAACATGCCTATGCTTAAGAAAACTAACCCTGAGGCAACAACAAAAGATAAAATAAAAACAACAGGTATATTTGCCAATATACATATGGGCGACACCATATTAAAGTAATATGCAACTATGGGAACTATCCCCAGCCACGCTGCAAAAGAAACGGCTAACGAACGCAGGGTATATTTTTTCAACCAGAATTGCTCATTATTCACTCCGAAAAACTCTTCAAATTTAGGCGCAAAAATCACCATTGATACAACTGTAACAAAAGACAGCTGGAAACCTGCATCAAAAAGTGCCGACGGATTTTTTAACAGAATAATTATCCCGCCTAAACCTAAACAATTGAGAATGTCTGCCTTTTTACCAAACGCCAAACCAATTAAAAGGGCAACTGCCATTATAGTCGCTCTTACTACCGGAATATTTGCGCCTGTTAAAACAGCATAAATAATCAACAAAAGCGAAGCCATTAAATATACGAGGCTGCGCGGAAAATACAAAAGCCTAAAAAATAAAATAAAAATAGATGCTACCAGCCCAACATTCCATCCGCTTATAGCAAGTATGTGCACTGTGCCTGTTTTTATAAATCTATCGTTCAAATCTTCTTTTATGCCAGACCTATCTCCCAGCAAGACACCTGTTAGGATATCGCCTTCTGTTGCCGGCAAATATTTTTTTATTAATGCTATCAAGACATGCCTAATATTTAAAGCCCAACCAATAAAATTATTCGCCTTGTTTTTACTAATTACTGTTATAAAATCGCCCTTTTTGACGGTAACCACAGAATAAATATCCTGGTACGCAAGATATATCCTGTAATTAAACACTCCGGGGTTTGATAAAGTAAAAGGCCTTGATAATGAACCTTTTATTAAAATGTTATCGCCGTATTTTAGGCTGGTATCGCAGCTGTCAAAACTGACCACATTAATCAGGCCGCAAACAGAAAATTGTAACCTGCTGTTATTAACAATTGTAGGGGCATATTGCCCCCTTACGGAGGCAGGCAATACGCCCCTACAATCTGCAGTAAATGTTGTTTTTATTCTATTGTATAATGCGGGCTGGGAAACCGGGTCACTAACAATAACAGCATTTAAATATATACTTACAGGTTCTTGGGGCGTAAAATTTTTTATATGATTTTTCGGATGTACATTCTCAAATAAAAAAGGGACATGGAAAACATTACACATCCATATCCCAAAACACAACACCATGAAGATAAAAAATAAAGGCCTTTTTGACATTGAATTTTCTAGCTATTTCCTAATGAAAATTCATCCCGAGTCTCATGTCGCATCATTTTACATGCTAGTAATTTGGGACGAGGGATTAATCAACTACTAAATAATCTTTTATCTTGTCATATTTCTTTCCGCCTAAACCTTTTACTTTTTTCAAATCTTCTAGCATTAAAAAGCTGCCAAATTCATTTCTGTAGTCAACTATTCTTTGCGCCAAGGCAGGGCCTATCCCAGGCAAACCTGAAAAATCCTGCACAGTAGCTGTGTTTATTTTTATTGTTTGCTTTTCTTCTATAATTTTCTGGACATCTATTTTAGGATTTATACGGCAGGTCTTTATCTTGTAGTACTTAACCACGAGGCCCAAGATTAACATAGCTATTAAAAAAAATATAGCTGCTTTTTCTTGTTTGGTCATTATATATTAACAAAATTGTTTAAATTTTATAATTTTTCCTGTATGAAGCATATATTTAAGCATTGTCTTAAATATCCCCAACCCGTATCTTACGCCCTGCCAAAACCTTACTGTAGAAGCCTCAGGGAAATATCGCGTGCGGATCGGTATTTCATCTATTTTAAACCCTTTTAACAGCGTCTGTACAATTATCTCTGTGTCAAAGACAAAACCATCGGAATTATCCATAAAATTTATGCTTTTTAATAACTTTGCGCTGTATGCCCTAAAACCTGAATGGTATTCCGTAAGATATGTATGTAGTATCACATTTTCAACTGCTGTCAAAAGTATATTTGCATTATGTTTCCATAGCGGCATACCGCCTTCCAATGCGCCGCCTTTCATCATCCTTGAGCCAAATACTGCATCGGCTTCACCCTTTTTTATCGGTTCAATCAACTGCGGTATAACCTTTGGGTCATACTGGTAATCCGGATGTACCATAACTATTATATCAGCGCCCAATTTGAGGGCTTGTGTATAACATGTTTTCTGATTGCCGCCATAACCTCTGTTTTTCTGGTGGGTAAAAACTTTAACGCCGAGGCCTTTGGCAACTTCAACAGTGTTATCACTGCTAGAGTCATCTACCAATATAACATCATCTATAAATTCTCTTGGGATATCATCTAACGTTCTTTTTAATGTTTTAGCGGCATTGTAAGCAGGCAGGACTATTATGGTTTTCATATTGAATTGTATTAAATAACAATATTTACTAATTTTTTAGGAATTACTATGATCTTTTTAACAGGCTTATCCAAAAGCCATGACTTAGTCTTTTCATCAGATAGGACAACATTTTTTAGCTGATCTTCAGTTATGTTGGCTGGGATATCCACTTTAGATCTTAATTTACCGTTTATTTGTACAATCATTGTTATAGTTTCAGCAAGAAGCAACTCGGCATTATAGCT
>Ga0172371_10007610_pt1 | contig 15360 bp, 12 predicted proteins | sample Lak12m_FD_114543 | JGI IMG/M metagenome (GOLD analysis project Ga0172371, IMG submission 114543) | Freshwater microbial communities from Kabuno Bay, South-Kivu, Congo - kab_022012_12m | ecosystem: Environmental > Aquatic > Freshwater > Lake | place: Democratic Republic of the Congo: South-Kivu... | reverse complement strand
GCACGGAATCCCCCCGAGATCCGACCTCCGCACCGCAAGAGACGACGCGCGCGCGACTTGCTTAACGAGAGTGGGCGGCGGGGCGCTCGCGCGCCCCGCCGCCCACCGGGTCTGCCCAGGCCAAAGCCGCCGCGTCAGGAGACGGGCGCCTTCTCCCTCTGCGCCGCCTTGACGATCTTCGCCGTCTTCGCGTGGGTGTCGGCCTGGTCTTCTTTCTCCGCGCTGATGCAGCTCCAGATGGGGCTGTACAGGTGGTCGACGGCGCTGGCGTAGGTGTCCAGCTCGTCCTGGAGGTCGGTGATCATGACGTCGCCGCCGGGGTGCGTAGGCTTGGCCCCGGTGGCTTCCATGATCTCCCGCGCCTGCGTGGGGTTGTCGATCCACATGCACGGCATGAGCAGGTTGTGGTTGAACGGCTGCCGGGCGCGGATCTCGCGGAAGAAGTCCGAGTTGAACGCCTCCAGCAGGCTCACGTCGTGGATGTTGTCGGTGGCGAAGTGCGTGAAGATGCACGGCTCCACCCAGCCGCCGCTGTTGATGTGCATGTAGTGCTTGCCGGCGATGCAGCCGTTGACCCACGGGGCGTCGCCCCAGAAGTCGATCGGGAAGACCGGCTTGGTGTCGCGGATGCGGTGGATGTCGATGCGGAACTGGTTCCGCTCCTCCGCCGTCAGCATCAGGCTGGTGTCGGGGTCGCGCCCGACCGGCATGTAGAGGAAGTGCCACGCGAGCATCGCGCCCTTCTTCACGAGCGGGTCGATGAACTCGTCGCTGACGATGGCCTGCCACGTGTTGCGCGTGACGGTGCACGAGTAGCCGAACAGCACCCCGGCCTCGCCCAGGTGGTCCATGATCTCCATGACCTGGTCGTACACGCCCTCGCCGCGACGCAGGTCGGTGAGCTCGGGCGAGCCCTCGAGGCTCAGCATGGGGGCGATGTTGCCGATACGGGCGAGCTCGTCGATGGTGTCGTGATCGAGGAGCGTGCCGTTGGTGAACACCTGGAAGTAGGCGTCCTTGTTCTCCCTGGCGAAGTCGAGCAGCTCGTCCCACATGAACGGCTCGCCGCCGAGCAGGGTGAACAGGTAGACGCCCATGTCGTTACCCTCGTCCACGATCTTCTGCATCATCCTGCGGTCGAGGTCCTGCTTCATGTTGTACTCGGATGCGTAGCAGCCTTCACACGTGAGGTTGCAGCGCATGGTCGGGCTCATGAGGATCGTCGTCGGCGCGTTGCAGCCCGTCGTCTCGATCAGCTCCCGCCTCTTTGCCACGCCGCGAAGAAGAGTATTGACGATAAGACATTCGATGAATGCGTCGCGGCAGCGAGGGCTGAGCTTGGTCGTGACGTGCCTGGCGATGGTCAGCGCCGGGTGGTCGTCCTGCACCTTCTCCTGAACGAATCGAACTGAGCCCTTGTACTGGTCGGGCGTGATCTTCTCAGCCAGCTTGAACGCCTTGACGATCTTGGTCTTGTCGTCGCTGGACGCAAGCTTGAGCATCTGATTGATCACCTGCCTCTGTACTGCTGTATAGAGGCCGTCCGTCCGGCTCATGGATCTCCCCCTTTCCTGTGCTGGCGCGCCCGTGCTCGGCGAACGCGGCTCCTCGGCCTCCTGGAGACCACGGCGAGGGGGACGAGACGGCGACGTGCCTGCTGTCTCGAGACACCGGCTCCCCCCGGCGGTCTTCGAGCAACCATGCCCGTCATCCTATCACTCGACCCTCCGCCGGCGAAGATTTTGGTGTTTTCCGGCACACTCTACTCGCGCCCCCGCGTCGTCGGCCGCGCTGGCAACACTTCAGGGGTACATTCGTCTACGAGACCCTCATGTTTCCCGCTGCCCGGGCCGATAGGCGTATCGACAAAGGCAAACCTGTCGTGAGGCAGGGACGCAAAGCCAGAGGTCTTGAATGCTCAAGATAGCTCGGTTGCCGGTTTCGACTTGCACCGCACTCGCGGAAGTCTCCGTCTGCCTTCAGCCTCTGGCCCCAGTCCCCGCCCCTCGTCTGAGTTGAGTCAACCGGGCGCCGCCGGATGCGCCCTGGAGACGGAGGGGGTACCGAAGTGAAGGTGAGACACCCGAGCGCCAGATGGCTGCTCTTTGTGATCGCGCTGGCGGCGCTGTTCGCACTGCCGTCCGCAGCGCTCGCCGACAACGAGCCCACCGGCAAGATCGACCCCAGTGTGCAGACCGTCCTCGAGGCGACCGGCGGAACGGTCGCCGTGCCCGTGATCGTCGAGGCCCCCGGCGCCCTCGATCAGGTCAAGGCAGAGATCCCCCTCGGCGTCGACACCACCGACATCCCCCTCGTCGACAGCGTCGCCGCCTACCTTACCCCCGAGGAGATCGCGGCGCTGGGTGGGGCGGACTTCGTCACGGCCATCGTCGCCGACAACCTGGTCCACGGCATCAGCTACCAGAGCACGATGGACGTGACGAACCTGAGCATCGGGCTGGGCGACCTGACGTCGCCCGCCGAGGGCGGCCCCGACGGCGCAGGCGTCACGGTGGCGATCCTCGACTCCGGCATCGCCACCACCACCGACCTCGGCCAGAGCCGCATCGTCGGCTGGAAGGACTTCGTCAACGCCGAACCGCTGCCCTACGACGACGCCGGCCACGGCACCTTCGTGGCGGGTCTGATCGCCGGTGACGGAACGGCGTCGCTGCCGCTCGAGAACGGCGGCACCGCCTTCGTACAGCTCCGCGGCGTCGCCCCTGCGGCGAACGTGGTCGGCATCAAGGTCCTCGACGAAGTGGGCCAGGGTCGCGCCTCGGCCCTGATCGCAGGCGTCGCCTGGGCGATCGCCCACAGGGACGAGTACGGCATCAAGGTCATGAACATCTCCATCGGCGGCAACCCCGTCTGTTCGGTGACCAGGGATCCGGTGGCACAGGCGGTCGAGGCGGCCTGGCGCAGCGGCATCACCGTCGTCTGCGCGGCCGGCAACGAGGGCAGCTTCGGGCCCGGCGGCATCCTCTCCCCCGGCAACGACCCGTTCGTGATCACCGTCGGCGCCACCGATACCAACCAGACGGCGGAACTCTCCGACGACTTCGTGACCACCTACAGCTCCATCGGCCCGACCCTGTTCGATGAGGTCGCCAAGCCCGACGTGGTGGCTCCCGGCCACCGTCTCGTGTCCCTGCGGGCACCGGGCTCGTACATCGACGTGAACTTCTCCGCGAACATCTACCCGCTGTCCAGCTACGACACGTCGCCGACGGCGGAGGCCGAGTCGGCCTATGTGACGCTCTCCGGCACAAGCGCCGCAGCCCCGGTCGTGGCCGGTGCCGCCGCACTGATGATCGGGGAGGACTCCTCACTGACGCCCGATGACGTCAAGGTGCGGCTCATGGAGACGGCCGAGCCGCTGGACGACGCCTCGGTCAACCAGCAGGGCGCCGGCCTGATCGACGTGGCGGAGGCCCTCGAGAGCTCCGCCGAGTCCGACGACGGGTACGCGCTCTCCGCCTTCCTGGGCGACGGCAAGAAGCACTTCAAGAACGGCGACTACAGCAAGTGGGAGAAGCGCGCCTGGGAGAGGTACGGCTGGACGAAGTACAAGTGGACGAAGTACAAGTGGACGAAGTACAAGTGGACGAAGTACAAGTGGACTGACATCTCCTGGACGAAGTACAAGTGGACCAAGTACAAGTGGACGACCGAGATCACTTGGGCGAAGTACAAGTGGACCACACTGACAACAGGCCAATCGGTGAGCGGCGTGCCGCCGGACGACGGGCACGAGCGCGAGGACGACGGGCACGAGCGCGAGGACGACTGAGGCAGGCGACGACGGGGACGGCCGTGCCGAAAGGCACGGCCGTCCCCGTCACTGTCTTCGTCGCCCTCGTGGCGGTGGCCGCCGCAGGCGCCGTAGCGGCCTCGCTTCTGAGCGACCCGGCACCGCTCACCGTCGACGTCGTCGCCTTCATCATCTTGGCCACGGTGGCCGACCTCCGCGAGATCAAGATGCCGGTCGTCGGCATCGTGACGCTCTCCTTCGTCCCCGTGATGGCGGCACTGCTGATCCTCGGTCTGTGGCCGGCCCTGCTGTGTGCGGCGGTGTCCGGACTCACCAGCGCGTGGTACATGCGGGACCCGGTGAAGATCGTCTTCAACGTTGCCAACTACATCGTCTCAACGTACCTGGCGGGCCTCCTCTACCTCGCTTTGGCGCCCGCCGGCGCAGCGTTCATGACCAGGGTGCTCCCGACCGTCGCGGCGACGGTCGTCGACTTCGCCGTCAACACGGTGCTCCTGGCACTCGTGATCTCACTGGCAACCCACGGCAATCCGCTGACCGTGTGGCGACAGAACTACCAGTGGGGCCTGCCGAGCTACCTCGCAGGCTCCACGCTGGCGCTGTTGCTGGCCGCCCTGTACCTCTGGCTCGGGGTCCCCGGCATGCTGCTCGCCATCCCGCCGGCGTACCTCATCTACTACTCCTACGACATCTACGTGAAGCGCGCGAAGGACAGGCAGACGTTCGATGCCGAACGCGACTCCTTCCAGGCCGAACTGGTCAAGTCGATAGCGCTCCATGACGAACTGCGCAGCGCCCAGCTCAAGGTGGCGGCAGAGATCGAGCGCGCGAAGCGCATCCAGACCGACCTGCTCCCCGCGAAGGTCCCCTCCGTGGAGGGGCTGTCCCTCATTCAGCGCATCGAGTTCCTCGGGGAGATGGGTGGCGACTACTACGACTACATCCCGTTCGGAGACGGCAGGCTGGGCGTGGTGTGCGGTGACGTGATGGGCAAAGGCCTGGCGGCTGCGCTCATCATGGCTATGGCCCGCTCGCTGCTGCACTCCGCCACCGGCCCGGGCAAGTCGCCGGGGCAGGTGCTGGCCGAGGTCAACGACGGCCTGGCCCGCGACCTGGAGGGCCAGCGCCTGCCCTACTTCCTGACGCTCGTGCTGTGCGTGTTCGAGCCCGCAGACGGCAAGATGACCATCGCCGGCGGGGGGCACAATCCGGTGCTCATCGTCTCTCCGGACGCACTCACAGCGGTGCCGTCTCGCGGCGCCGCCCTGGGCGTACGCACCGGTCTCGAGTTCCCGGAGGACGAGGTCGTCCTCCCGAAAGGTGCGACGCTCGCCCTCTACACCGACGGCATCACGGAGGCCCGCTCGCCGGACGGCGAGCTGTTCGGCATGAAGCGGCTCGAGGAGGCGCTCCGCGTGGCTGCCGGCGCGCCGGTGGAGCACACGCTCGACGCCGTCTGGGGTGAGGTCGGAGCCTTCCGCGCCACAGCTGAGCCCAGTGACGACGCCACGCTCTTGCTCGCCCGCCTGCAGTGACGCTCGGGCCGCGCCGGTCGTCAGCGCACCGTGAGCTTCGCTGACCCCACGCTGGTGGCCCGATTGCCCGCGACGTCCGTGGCGGGCACCCGCCACGTGTACTCGCCCTGAGGCAGCGTCGCCCTGAGGCGGTACGTGAGGACGCCGTTCACCGGGAGCACCCCTAGCGCGACGGTGCGCACCGTCTTGCCGCCGCGCCTCACCTGGATGGCGACGGTCGCGCTGCCGCACGACGGCGCCGCATCACCGACACGGAACCTCAGCGTCACCGTCTTGCCGGTTCGCACTGCGACGGGGACCGCACTGGTCCGCGGCGCCGACGTGTCGATGTTGACGTAGCCGGTGCGCGTCGCCTCCACCGCGCCGAGCGCATCGATCGACGACCACGCCACCAGGTGGTTGCCCGCGCCCGACACCGTGAACGGACCGCTGTAGGTCTCCGCCGGGGAGCCGTCCACGGAGTAGGTCGTGCCGGCGACGCCCGCCGCCGGGTCGACCGCCTTGAGCGTCACGGTGAGGGCGGTGTTGCGCCAGCCGGTCGTCGGCCCCGCCGCGAGCGCCGGAACCGCCGTCGTCACCGGAGGCTGATCGTCGATGTTCACGTACGCGACGTGCCGCGCCTCCTGGTTGCCGGCAACGTCCACCGACCAGTAGACGACGGGGTGGCTCCCCGCGCCGGCCACGGTGAATGGCGCCGTGTAGGTGGTCTCGGCGGCGCCGTCCAGACTGTAGCGCATCCCGGACACGCCGGAGAGATCGTCGGTAGCCGAGAGGGTGACCGTACGCGCGGTCCCGACCCAGTCGTTCTCGGGACCGGCGGCCAGCGCCGGTTCCGCGGTCGTCACCGGGGCGACCACGTCGATGTTGACGAACCCGCTCCGCGGTGCCTCCCGGTTGCCGGAAGCATCGATCGAGTAGTAGCTCACGCGATGACTGCCCGGTGCGCCCACGACGAACGGGATCGTGTAGAGGAGAGGCTCGCCGCCGTCCAGTGTGTAGTACGTGGCCGCTACCTCCGACCCGGCATCGACGGCCGACAGCGTGAGCGTGACCGCTGTGCTCCACCACCCTGTCGCCGGACCGTCGGCGAGTGCCGGGGTCACAGTCGTCACCGGAGGCAGGCCGTCGATGGAAAGCCTGCGTACGGTGTCGTTGCCCGTGTCGGCGACGTAGACGTTGCCGGCTGCATCGCAGGTCACGCCCTGCGGAGCGCTGAACCGTGCCTCGGGCCCGGGGCCGTCTGCAGCGCCGGTCACGTCGACGGCACCGGCGACGACCACAGCCGAGCCGGCACCCTCACAGCGGCGTATGCAGTCGTTGTCGGTGTCCGCCACGTAGACGGTCCCGGCGGCGTCGCACGCGACGCCGCCGGGATAGCTCAGCGACGCCGCTCCCGCGATCTCGACGACGCCGCCGGCCTTGATCTGCACCACGCGGCTCCCCCCTGTGTCAGTGACGTAGACGACGCCGTCGGGACCGCATGCCACGCTCTGCGGCGCATCCAGGCCCGCCTCCGGACCCACCACGGTCGTGACCTGTCCGGCCGGTGTCACCTTGCGCACCGCTGCGTTGCCGACGTCGGCCACGAAGATGTCGCCGGCCGCGTCGCACGCCATGCCGGCCGGGTAGCTGAACTTCGCCGCCGCCCCGGACCCGTCGTCCGTGCCTTGCTCGTCGATCGTCCCCGCGATCAGGGTGAGCCCGCCACCGTCCGCCACCCTGTAGATCACGTGGTGGTACGTGTCGGCGACGTACAGGGTGCCGGCGGCGTCGCAGGCGATCCCCTGCGGGTAGGACAGACCGGCGGCTGCGCCCACGAGGGTGCTCACGGCGCGATTGGGAGCGATCTTCCGCACGGTACCGTTGTCCGTGTCGGCGACATACACGTTGCCTCGCGCGTCGCACGCGACGGCGTACGGGCCCCTGAGCCTGGCCGCGGCCCCGGAGCCGTCCGTGTCGCCGGGCATCCCGGCGGTGCCGGCCAGCGTGACCACACTTACGCCGAGGGCCGACGCGGGTCGAGACACGGCGCACAAGACACAGAGGCAGACGGCGATCGCCGCGAGGATCGAGGCCGTCGGCGCTGTGGCTCGGTGAGAGTATGACGACGCATCCATGAGGGCGCCTCCCCAGTCCGCTTCACGTGGGATCTGTGCTGATCACGGGCGCTCCGGGACGTCGGCGCCCGTTCCGCATCACTACCGGTATCGGCACGACCAACGGACACGCTTAGGACGCAAGCCCCGCACCGAGGCCTGCGCCGCGTCTTGTCTGCAGCGCGCCGACGCGAGAGTATCTAGGCGACCCTCGACGAAAGGTCGCCATGTCCGAGCGGCGCACCGACGCTCCAGCCAAGCTCCAGGTCTTCAGGTACCGGCCGTCCGACGGTCGCATCCAGGCGGTCATCGGGGACCTGGACGAGACCCTGAGGAGCACGGACCTCGTCGCCTACGCCTCCGACGCTCTCAGCAGCGAGACCTTCGTGTGCCACGCGGTGGCCAACGACGACGAAGCCGTGGCCGATGAGCTGTGCTTCATCCCCCAGGGTGACCACTGCGACATCCTCAGCATGCGCACCCGGGGGTGGAAGCGCCACCACGGCGACCACCGGCGCTCGCTCGTGGAGATCCTCAACACCCTCGCCGCCGCGGTCGCCTGCGGCAAGCTGCGGATCCTCGACGCAGAGGAGACGCGGACGGAGTCCGGTGCCGGCGACGTGCTCCAGGAGATCGCGATCGCCGACAGCGGCACCCTGGCCCGGGCGCGCGACGCCGTGCAGCACGCGCTTGAGCTCTCCGGCATCGACGCCGACACCTGCCAGCGCACCACGCTCTGCGTCTCGGAGGCGCTCACGAACATACTTCTGCACGGCGGCGGACACGGGGCCATGACCGTCCGCCGCCTTCCCGGCCGGGTGCGCATCGTGGTGGCCGACGAAGGACCCGGCCTCAACTTCCTGAACTGGATAGAGCCGCCGGCCATCGGAGGCCAGGCTTCCATGGGCTACGGCTTCAAGATCATCCTGGACAACCTCGACGCGGTGGCGCTGCACACGTGCCCCGAGGGCACCACGCTGCTGCTGGACCGCGTCGTCGACTGAGGCAGGGACCACCATGCTGAGCACATCCGTCGCCCCGGGCCCCGCGCCCACCGTGTTCCTCTCCGGAGAAATGGACCTTGACTGCGCCGACACGCTCCGCGAAGCAGTCGCCGAGGCGGGCCGCGGCGCCGAGGCCGTCGTGCTGGACTTCTCCGGCGTGTCCTTCATCGACTCGTCGGGGACCGGCATCTTCGTGCGCCTCTGCCTCGACCTCAGGAGTCAGGGCACCCCGCTGGCGGCGCGCAACCTCACCCCGGCGGTACGCGGCGTGTTCGACATGCTGAGGGTGCGGGACCTCGTAGGCGAGGAAGTGTTCCCCGACTGAGCTCCCGCCAGAAAGGGCCCGCGACGACGCCCAGCGGGTCGGCGAGGCCCCTACGCGGCGCGCGCTCCCGACCGGCGGCCTCAGTCGTTGTGCAGAGGCCCGACCCCAGCGAGGACGACCAGCGTGGCGTAGTCGCCGTCCACAGAGATGTTGGAGACGCACGCCTCGCCCTGGTAGCACTCGCCGTCGCGCGTTACGATGGAGAGCGCCATGGAGGCGCCGCGATGCAGGTGGTCCGCGTACTCCTCCACGTCCTGCGGGGATTCCACGCGCAGCGTCCAGGAGCACCCCAGGTCGCTGCAGAGTCGTGCACTGAGAAACCCCAACTCGTGGCGGTCGTGACGCATCTTCAGAAGCCGTCCCTGAGCTATGCCCATAGCTCGCCTCCTCCGACCCTCTTCTGTACAGCATGATACCCGGTCTCTCCCCATGTAGACACCAGGGCCACGCCCGCAGGCAATGAGCGTGACGCCGCCGCTGTGGTGCCCAGGCGCGCCCGCTCGGCGCGCCCAGCCGCCCTCCTGCAGGCTCAGGTGTCCGCCTGAGCCCCGTCTGCCGCGTACGCCGGATGCTGCGGCTGCGGCTCACGTGCCGTTAATGATGTTGTGAGCCGAGTGGAGCGGCTCGTGCAGAGGAGAGGAGGCGTCATGAGCGGCTGGGTGATCCTGGCGTGGCTCGGCGTAACGGCCATCACTGTCCTCCGGATCGCACTCATCGTGGGCATCGTCGCCGTGGCGGCGCTGGTCACGCGGAGCATCTGGCGTTACCGCGCCGCACAACCGATGTCCTGAGGGGCACGGCCGGAAGCCCGGGTGGGCAGGCTCGTGCAGCCTGCCCACCCGGGCCGCATGTCACGGACATGCTCCACACGCGGCCGGCGGGAGCGGAGTCGCACTCCGCCCCGCCGGCCGCTTCTCTTGAGCGCGCGGCCAAGGCCGCGGAGCCGGGGCGTCATCGCTGATCGACGCGACAGTACGACGGCTGCGCCCTGGCGACGAGTGTCCGACGGGCGCGTATCCGATTCGGTATCCGACGGCGCAAGAGGGCACCGTTTGGAGCGAGTGACAGAAAGTGCCGATCAGCAGGAGAAAAGAGTGGTGGCGAGGGTCAGAATTGAACTGACGACACCGCGATTTTCAGTCGCGTGCTCTACCAACTGAGCTACCTCGCCACGCGTGCCCCCGCGGGAGCGGGCCTCATGCTACCGACGGGGCTGCGCGGGCGCAACCGCGCGGGCGGCGACGAAGCAGCCCGCGCGGTCGACCTTCACGCTGCGCTCGCGCTCACCAGCCCGTCGTGTCCAGCTCGGACTGCTTCTCGACGCGCTCAGGCTCCTCTTCGGGCAGAAAGACCCTGATGAGGTCCTTCTCCTTGCCGCGCGGCACGAGGCACAGCACGTAGTCACCGGCGAGGATCATGGTGGAGCCGCGCGCCACCAGAGCCTGCCCCGCGCGCACGATCGCGGCCAGCAGCACGCCGGACGGCAGGTCGATGTCCTGGACGTAGGTGTCGGCGAAGGGGGAGTTCTCGCTCACCTCGAGCTCGACCAGCTCGAGGCCTTCGCCGCGCAGCGAGAGCAGATACACGAACTTGTGCACCGGCAGCTCGTGCATGATGAGCCGCAACATGGCCGTGGTGGCGCAGACCGTGTTCTCGATGCCGAGCAGGTCGAAGGTCGCCTGGTTGAACGGGTTGTTGACGCGCGCCACGATCTTGGGCACGCCGAACTTGAGCTTGGCGATCTGCGAGATGACGATGTTGTCCTCGTCGTCGCCGGTGACGGCCACGATCATGTCGGCGCGGCCGATGCCGGCCTTCTCAAGGACCCAGACCTCGGTGCCGTCACCGAACACCAGGCACTCCTCGCCAAGCTCCTCCGCGACGATGTCGAAGCGGGACCTCCGCTGCTCCACGAGCACGATCTCGTGCCCCAGCTGCAGCAGCTGGCGGGCGGTGTTGAGGCCGACCTTGCCGGCCCCCACGATGAGTACGAACACGGCTCAGCCCTCCGCGACCGGCAGCTGACAGGAGCGCACAGCGTCGAGCAGCGAGACGCGCACGTCGCGCGTGGGACACACGGTACGGATGCCGGCCTGCGCGAAGAGCTCGGCTCGCAGGGGGTCGTAGACGCGCGCCACCACGCACTTCACGCCGTAGCGCTTCTGCGCGATCTGCGAGATGACGATGTTGGTGTTGTCGCCGTCGGTGCAGGCGACGAAAGCGATGGCGTCCCGTATGCGCGCCTTGCGCAGCACGTCCCAGTCGAGCGCGCGCCCGACGATGAAGTCGCCGGGGAAGTCGTCGCCCAACAGGTGGAACGAATCGGGGCTCTCGTCGATGATGACGACGTCGAAGCCCTGGGACACGAGGTCGCGAGCGAGGCCCGAGCCGACCCGTCCGCAGCCTGCGATCACTACATGCATGAGTCATTCACCTCTCAGTGGGTGCTCTTGGTGCCGCCGGTGATGGAGGAACCCTCCGTAGGATAATCCTTCGGCACGAGGTTCAGCAGCACTTCGCAGGGCGCGTTGTCGATGACGTAGTCGGTGGTGCGCCCGAAGACGAGGTCGCCGATGCGGCGCTTTCGCTGCGTGCCCAGAATGATGACCTCCGCGCGTCGCTGCTCCGCCTCTTCGACGATCGCCCGGCCCGCGGCACGCGCGGTGACGACGTGCGGCGTGAACTTCACGCCGAACTGCTGGGCGATCGTGCTGGCCGCCTTGAGGACCTGCTCGGCCTTCTGCCGCTCGACCACGAGGCGCGCGTCGAGCGGCAGGTTCAGGGGTACTTCGATGACATACATGCCGTCCACCGAGGCGTTCTTCTCAGTGGCCAGCTGGCAGGCGAGCACCATCATCTCGTCCGAGATGCGCGAGCCCACGATGGGCACAAGGATCTGGTGGTAGTCCACATCCGCCTGCATCGACGGCGGCACCACGACCTTCTCCACCGTCCTCGTGAGCGAGTACCCCTTGACCTTGCGGTAGACGACATACATGAGGAGGCCCGCGCCCATCCAGATGAAGCCCACGGTGCGCCCGAACGGGTGGGTGGCGACCACGACGCACCACACCGTGAACGTGCCGAGGCCGCCGATCACGGCGAGCACCGGCACCGACGTGTTGCCGACGCGGATGTTGAGGGGCGAGCGGAACGGCCGCGGGTAGTCGGGCTCTTTGTGGCGCAACCAGACCACCGAGACGTGCGCCACCGTGAACGAGATCATCGCTCCGAAGGCGTAGAGGTCGGCGAGCAGGTTGATGGTATTGCCCGGCAGCATGAGCAGGACGCAGGCGATGCCGCCGAACACCATGATGGCGATGTAGGGCGTGAGCCGGCGCGCGTGCACACGCCCGAGTTGCGGCGGGATCTGGCGGTGCTGGCCGAGTGAGTAGGCCAGCCGCGAGACGCCGATGAGACCGGCGTTGGTGGCGATGAGCAGGATGGTGGCGGCCAGGATGCCGACCCACGGCATCAGGATGGCCTTGAGCCAGCCGAGATCGGCAGGCATGAAGCGCACGATGCCGACGACCGGGTCCTCCTTGTAGACGCTGCCGAGGATCGTGCCGTAGAGCTTCGCGTAGGTCTGCCCACCCTGCATGAACGTCTCCGAGCCGGGCTTCTGGGCTGGGATCATCCACTGCTTGTCGATCTCTTCGGCGGGGATGTAGACGTCGCTGCCCTCATTGCCGGGAGGAGGCGTGCCTTTGAAGACGAACGGCCCGCTGGGCTGGTCTGCGTGCTTCGCCACGACTTCGGTGGGCACGGTCTTCCCGGTGGCCGGATCGATGAGGATGGAGTTGGGCCTGACCGGCATCGCCGAGAGCGCCGTCATGGAGATACCGAGGTAGACCACGAGGACGGCGACGAGCACCAGGTTGACTGCCCGGGGCACGTCGCGGTCGGGGTTGGCGGCCTCCTCGGACATGTTGGAGATGGTCTCGATGCCGGTGTACGCGATGGTACCGATGGACAGGCCGTAGATGAGGTGCGACCAGGTGGGGGCCACCCCGAAGTGCACCTGGTCGAGGAGCAGCTTCGGCTCGAGGAGGAGCACCACGCCGACGACCATCAGCAGGATCTGGGTGCCGAGATCCAGGAGCGCGAGCACGATGTTGAGGCGCGCGGCCTCCTTGACGCCGACGACGTTGATGGCGACGAGCGCGAGGATGGTGACGATGCCGCCGATGGAGTTGTAGGGGAAGGTCTTGAGGATCGGCCAGAACACCGAGAGGTAGTTGGGCACGAAGTAGGCGCTGATGGCCACCGTGACGATGTAGTCCAGCATCAGAGCCCAGCCCGCACCGAAGCTGACGAGCTCGTTGAGCGCGCGGCGCCCGAAGCTCGAGGAGCCTCCCGCCTCGGGGACCATGGCCGTGGCCTCGGCATAGGACCAAGCCGTGGTGCAGAACAGCAGGCCGGTCAGCAGGAAGACGAGCGGCGTGACGCCCAGAGCCCACAGAGCCACGAGGCCGAGGGCGTAGTAGATCGAGGAGCCGACGTTGCCGTAGGCGGTGCTGAACAGCGCTGGAACGCCCAGCACCTTCTGGAGGCTGTCGCCTTCTCTGTACTTCCTGCGCGGCACACTAGGTCCCTGGGGTCAGCGCATGTACTTCCAGCGCAGACCGGCGAACAGCGTGAGCAGTATTCCGGCGAGGAGCTGGATGGAGAGCGGCCAGACGCCGCCCCAGGCACCGCGCACGATGAGGAGCACGCCAAGGACGAACATGATGGCGGTGATGACCCTGCGTGCAGTCCACATATCCCTTGTTCCATGAGAAGGCCGGTCCGGGTCCGGACCGGCCTTCGCCGCACACTAGCACCACGTGCTGACGGGCACAAGACGGCCTGCCGACGCGCCTCTCGCGAGGCTGAGTCGTCCGCATGGCTCCCCCAGAAGGTGGAGGCGCGGCGGGCGCCCGCAAGGGCCTCCCGCCGCGCCTCCGGTGACCGCCCGAAGGCAGCTGCGAGCTACTTGATGAGGAACGGGATGACGAGCAAGGCCACGATGTTGATGACCTTGATCATCGGGTTGATGGCCGGGCCCGCCGTGTCCTTGTACGGGTCGCCGACCGTGTCGCCGGTGACGGCGGCGGCGTGGGCGTCGGAGCCCTTGCCGCCGAACTCGCCGTCCTCGATGAGCTTCTTGGCGTTGTCCCAGGCGCCGCCCCCGCTGGTCATGCTGATGGCGAGGAAGATGCCGGTGATGATGCAGCCCATGAGCACGCCGCCCAGCACCTCGAAGCCGTGCTGGCGGAAGGCGAGGCCGATGATGATGGGCGCCAGCACCGGGATGGCCGCCGGCAGGAGCATCTTGCCGATGGCCGACTTGGTGACGATGTCGACGGCCGTGGCGTAGTCGGGCTTCTGACTGCCGTCCATGATGCCGGGCATCTCGCGGAACTGGCGCCGGACCTCCTCGACCACCTGACCGCCGGCCTTGCCGACCGCGGTCATGCAGAGCGAGGCGAAGAGGTAGGGCAGCATGCCACCGATGAAGAGGCCGGCGAGCACCCACGGGTTGTCGATCATGAACGAGATGGCGCCCGTGAAGTCGTACTTCTGCAGGAAGTGCTCTTGCAGGTCAAGCGTGTACGAGACGAACAGGATGAGCGCGGCGAAGCCGGCGGAGCCGATCGCGTAGCCCTTGGTGATGGCCTTGGTGGTGTTGCCGACCGCGTCGAGAGGGTCGGTGGTCTGACGCACCGACTCCGGCATGTTCGCCATCTCGGCGATGCCGCCGGCGTTGTCGGTGATGGGGCCGTAGGCGTCGATGGCGACGATGATGCCCGTCATGGAGAGCATGGCCATGACGGCGACGGCGATGCCGTAGAGGCCCGCCTGACCGCCGCCCGCGGCGGTGTAGCTCACCAGGATGCCGGCGGCGATGACGATCACCGGCAGGGCGGTCGACTGCATGGAGACGGCGAGACCCTGGATGATGTTGGTGGCGTGCCCCGTGGTGCTCGCCCTGGCGATGCTCTTCACCGGGTTGTAGCGGGACGCCGTGTAGTACTCGGTGATCACGACGATGAGGGCGGTGACGACGACGCCGGTGACGGCGGCGAGGAACAGCCGGTTCACGCTGGGCACACCGAAGGCGGTGGCGGCCTTGTTGCCGAGCATCCACTGCGTCACCGGATAGAACAGCACGATCGCGATGACGGCCGACACCGAGAGCCCCTTGTACAGGGCGTTCATGATGTTGTTGCTCTTGCCCAGGCGCACGAAGAACGTGCCGATGATGCTGGCGATGATGCTGACGCCGCCGATGACCAGCGGATACAGCACAGCCGGCTTGTAGACGATGTCGGCGTCGACGTTGATGATCAGGCCCTTGGCGATGCCCGTGATGTCGACCTGGCCGCGGAACGTGAGGAAGGCGAGGAGCATGGCGGCCACGGCCGTCACGGCGTAGGTCTCGAAGAGGTCCGCGGCCATGCCGGCGCAGTCGCCGACGTTGTCGCCGACGTTGTCGGCGATGACGGCCGGGTTGCGCGGATCGTCCTCGGGGATGCCCGCCTCGACCTTGCCGACGAGGTCGGCGCCCACGTCGGCGGCCTTGGTGAAGATGCCGCCGCCGACGCGCGCGAACACGCTGATGAGGCTGCCGCCGAAGCCGAGG
>Ga0172371_10007609_pt1 | contig 15360 bp, 15 predicted proteins | sample Lak12m_FD_114543 | JGI IMG/M metagenome (GOLD analysis project Ga0172371, IMG submission 114543) | Freshwater microbial communities from Kabuno Bay, South-Kivu, Congo - kab_022012_12m | ecosystem: Environmental > Aquatic > Freshwater > Lake | place: Democratic Republic of the Congo: South-Kivu... | reverse complement strand
GCACAAATCCTGGTACTCGCTAAATTTTCCGCTCCCTTTACACCAGGCGCATTCTTCAGGGGCATATTGCATCACAGGCATGACCATACGCTTTTCCTCTTTTACTTCTTCGTCGTCTGCTAGACTTTCGTTTCAATTATACGCTAAGCCAGTCCAGTTTACACCAAACTTCGTTCCAAATCTCGCTCCGCCAGTTCCAACATATCTTCCATCGTCTCGTAATCGTCTTTGCTGGTTGCCTGTCCTATATGATACAGCAAGCTGAAGTGGCGCTCGTTGACCCGAAAAGGCGGCGTCAGTACCGTGCGGATGCGATTACAGATAATCTTGATCTCTGCCGGGTCTCTTAATTCTTCGTGTAAGGTGGCGAATTTGTAATAAGACAAGCGGGCAATGGTGTCAGCCGGGCGCAGATTCTGGAGCAGGCTGTTCGCTGCGTCTCGTAACACTTTCTCAAATATAGCCGGGTCAAACGGCGACTCCGAAGGCAAGTTCAGGTTCATTGTAAAGACCGTAATCGCAAAAATAAAATCGGGTCGCCGCCGGGTGCGCTCGATCGCCAGTTCCAGGCGAGAAAGGAAAAAGTCCTGGTTATACATGCCAGTCGCCGGATCACGGAAATATTCCGGCTTCGCCGGCCGCGCTTGGGTTTTCAGGCGCAGAGCGATCATTTTTAATTGCTCAATATCTATCGGCTTGAGCAGGGTAAGGTCGGCCAAATCTGTAACCGGTTCCAACATAGCCGGGTGACCGGTAATCACCACCACCTGCGAGTTTTTAAGACGCGGATTCGACCGCACTTGATACAGAATATCCTGCCCACCCAACTCGGTATCCAGCGACATATCCAACAGAATCAGGTCCGGCGTGCTGGTCGCCAGTTTGGATAGCGCATCTCTGGCGGAACAGGCAATATCATATTGATAACCAGCCAGACCCAGAACCATCGCGAACAAGTTCGCGATGTCTAAATCATCATCAATGACCAATACACTGGGCATATCCGTCCACCAGTTACATTTATCAGACCTTACAGAGCATAATCAGCATCTCGCCGGCCTGAAGATCAGACCAATTTTTCGGTTTGCCGCGTCGCTAACGCTGTAACAGAAAATTTTCCCATTCCAATGGATCATAGAATCGGCGCGTGATCTCATTCGAGCGCGTTCTTTGCCCTTCCTGGCTGAGGCGCAATCTTACAGCCGGGTTATCAAGCAAGGTCCCAATCCGCTGCGCGCCGCATTCAAGTAAAGCCTCTTGCAATAGCTTGAACTGTTCGTTCAAGAAAGGATCTTCCACCCACATACCGCGAAAATCAACTCCGACAACAAAACCAGCCGTAAGCTGGCAGGCGCCCGATTTAATCGCAGAGATGATTGTTTGAAAATCTTCCGGGCTTAATGCCTGATCGGCGATGACATCCAATCGCTGAACGTTTTGATCGCATTTGACTTCGAACATATCGCCCTGACCTCCTCAAACAGGATTATTTTGGTCTGCAAGCGCCATAACACAATCCAATTGTAACCTCTCAATAATTCGGGGCCAAAGACTTCCGAAGTCTGTAACTGCCCTCCGATAAAGAAACATTCTCCGAAGACTTCGGAAGTCTACCCCGTTTTTTGAGATCATACATCCAATTCATAGTATACAACAGAACTGAGCGGGGATAAGGTAGATTCTGTGTTCCAGACGGCGAACTGGTCCATAAAAGCTCATTCCTCCAGACATGCCGCCTACCCAATCAGCGTCAAATGATTGACGAGTCATTGTTTTATGGATAAAATATCATTCAGGGAGTAGATGTATCAAAATGATTGGTAATGAAAGTTTTTGAACGAAAATGCTCCCTTGTAAGCCAGGTTTCCTTAAGTCTGAGATTACAGGACGATCTTCACATCAATGAATAACTGGCAATTCCCCTGAATGATCCTAACCCTATCGCCTCGTTTATCGAGTCCGGGCGTGAGACGCCGCTCGCCTCAAGGATAATTTGAGTATCAGAAAGGAGGTAATTAACAATCGGACAATTCGCCATAAGATAATACCGCGCTGTTCAATGAACTTCATTTTCAAACAAAATTACGTTCATATTTGGAGGAAAACATGTCAGGAAGAGAAAGAAACTTAAGCGTATCACGCCGCGATTTTCTTAAAATCGCTGGCTTGACCGGTATGTCCGCCTATCTCGCCGCTTGCGCCCCCAAAGCAACCGAGGCGCCGCCCGCCCCTACCGCGGACCTGCTTTCTAGCGGTAATACCATCCCGATGGATCAACTTGTCTCTCTGGCTCAGAAAGAAGGGGAACTGACCACCATCGCCCTCCCACATGACTGGGCAAACTACGGTGAGATCATTGAGACCTATAAGAAGAAATACAGCATGAAGATCAATGAACTCAACCCGGACGCCGGCTCCTCTGACGAATTGGAAGCGATCAAAGCCAATAAGGATAGCAAGGGTCCCCAGGCTCCAGATGTGATTGATATTGGCGTCGGTCACACCGTCACCGCTATGAAAGACAACCTGCTGGCGAAGTACAAACTATCCACATACGACACTATCGCCATGAAAGACCCAGATGGCTTCTGGTGGGCAGAGTACTATGGCGTGCTGACCTTCGAAGTCGCCAAACCCGCCATCGTCAATTCCCCTCAGGATTGGGAAGACCTGCTCAAGCCCGAGTACAAGGGCAAAGTCGCCATGGCTGGCGATGTATTGAAGTCCAACGAGGCTGTGATGACCATTATGGCAGCCGGACTTTCACGCTCCGGCGGCGATATCGCAAAAGCGCCTGAGGCGGGTCTGCAATTCTGGAAAGAGATGAACGCGGCTGGCAACTTTATCCCCGTCATCGCCGACCAGGGCAAGATCGCTCAGGGCGAAACGCCGCTGACCATCGAGTGGGACTACCTCTCGCTGGCAAACCGCGACTCGCTGAAGGGTAACCCCGATATTGAGGTCATCGTCCCAAAGACAGGCGTACTGGCCGGCCCATACGCGGGCGGCATCAGCGCCTACGCCCCGCACCCCTTTGCCGCTCGCCTATGGTGGGAGTTCGTCATGTCCGACGAAGGGCAGTTGCTTTATCTGAAGGGCTACGCCCACCCGATCCGCTTCAACGATATGGTCAAGCGCAACGTCGTACCGCAGGACATGCTGGATAAGCTCCCGCCTGCCGCAGCCTATGAAAAAGCCGTATTCTTGACCGTGGATGAGTTAACCAAATCCAAGACCTACATTACTGAGAACTGGCGTAAAGTTGTATTTGGCGAATAGGAGCTAAATAGAATGAGCCGTACAGTCACACCTGTTAACCGGCTCAGCGATGGGGACGCGCCAAAAGCGCGTCCCCCTTTTATCAAATTCGACTGGGCCTGGCTAGGAGTAACCCCGTTTCTACTCTACGCCATCTTCTTCCTTTTTTATCCTTCCGCCTCGATTTTTGTGCGTAGTTTTGAATCTCCGGAGGGCCATTTCACCTTTCAGAATATTATCAACATCTTCAATCGCAGCGATATTCTCAACGCTTATAAGACCAGCATCAGCATCAGCCTGATCACCTCCATCGGCGGCGCGTTGTTTGGATTCTTGCTGGCTTACGCGATCGTCCTGGGCGGCCTGCCGGCTTCGCTGCGCTCTTTCTTGCTTTCTTTCAGCGGCGTCGCTTCGAACTTCGCCGGTGTGCCGCTGGCGTTTGCCTTCATCGCCACTATCGGCAATGCCGGCTTATTGACACGCGCCATTGAAGCCTATCTGGGAATTGACATCCATGCCCATGGTTTTTCAATCTACACCATCTGGGGTTTAAGTATCGTATATATGTACTTCCAGTTTCCACTGATGGTATTGATTATGGCCCCCGCCCTGGATGGTCTGCGCCGTGAATGGCGCGAAGCCTGCGAAAACCTGGGCGGCACTTATCTGCAATACTGGCGTTACGTTGCTTTGCCGATCCTGCTGCCCTCCCTTCTCGGGACGACAATCCTGTTATTTGGCAATGCCTTTGGCGCTTACGCAACCGCTTATGCATTCTCTGGCAGCTTCATTAACTTGGTTACGATCCTGATCGGCGCGGTGATCCAGGGCGATGTATTGTACGATCCCGGTTTAGGCAACGCCCTGGCTTTAGGCATGATCCTCATCATGAGCCTGAGCATGGTAGGCTACGCCTGGACGCAGCGTAAAGCAGCAAGGTGGTCAACATGAACCAAAAACGAATTTGGGCTTTGATCATCTTCATCATCGGGATGTTGTATTTTTTCATCCCGTTGCTCTCCGTCTTCGAGTTTAGCCTGAGGGCGCTCAAGGGCATCTATAGCTTTGAAGCCTACCGGGTAGCCTTTCAAGACCCGCGCTTCTATGAAAGTTTTGGTTATTCTTTCGTCTGGGCAATCCTGACTATTCTGTGCAGCATGTTGCTGATTATCCCAACCGCTTATTGGGTGCATCTGAAGCTGCGCAAGATCAAACCAGTCATTGAGTTCATCACCTTGATGCCCTTCGTCGTACCGGCGGTCGTACTGGCTTTCGGCCTGATCCGCCTGTATGGCAAGCCGCCGCTGGTCTTAACCGGCTCGCCGGCTTTGCTCATTGTCGGCTATATCACCCTCTCGATGCCCTATATGTACCGCGCCGTGGATACCGGCCTGCGCGCCATTGATGTAAAGACCCTCACCGAGGCCGCCCAAAGTCTCGGAGCGGGCTGGGGCACGATCCTGTTTAAAATCATCTTCCCCAACCTGCGAGTAGCGATTCTAAGCGGCGTCTTCCTGACCTTTGCCATCGTAATGGGTGAATTTACCTTTGCCTCCCTGCTGGTCTGGCCTGCTTTTGGCCCATACATGGAAGAAATCGGCGCCATGCGCGCCTACACCCCCCAGGCGCTTTCGGTGGTCAGCTTTTTACTCACCTGGCTCTCGATCGGCCTGATCCAACGCGTCGCTCGCGGCGCCCCTGGACAGGGACAGGTTGCTGGCGCGCGGTAGAGACATTGCATGCAACGTCTCTACAAGCGCTTTCCTGATTTCTGTTTGATAAATTAGATAGACCCAATGAGGTAATCATGGCATTCCTGGATATCAATAATGTCAGTAAAAGTTTCAACAAAGACACCGCTGCGGTCAAAGATTTCGATCTGCAGGTCGAGAAGGGCGAACTGGTATCCTTCCTTGGTCCCAGCGGTTGCGGTAAAACCACCACCTTGCGCATCGTGGCCGGCTTCGAAAAACCCACCACCGGCCTGGTGCGGATTGATGGCAAAGACATCACCAACCAGCCGCCAAATAAACGCAATGTCGGGATGGTCTTTCAAGCCTACGCCTTATTTCCGAACATGACCGTCGGCGAGAACATCGGCTTTGGTATGAAAGTAGCCAAGAAACCCGCCGAGGAGATCAAGAGTCGGGTGAGCGAACTGCTGACTCTGATCCACATGCCCGATTTCGGCGACCGTTACCCGAACCAGCTTTCGGGTGGGCAGCAACAACGTGTGGCGCTGGCGCGCGCCCTGGCCTTGCGCCCAGAAGTGTTGCTATTGGATGAACCGCTCTCCGCTCTGGACGCTAAAATTCGCGTCGCTTTGCGCGCCGAAATCCGCGCCATCCAGCGTCAATTAGGCATCACTGCCATTTACGTCACCCACGACCAGGAAGAGGCGTTATCGCTTTCCGACCGGGTGGTAGTGATGAACGGCGGCAAGATGGAACAGGTCGGCACGCCCTTCGAAATCTACAACTTCCCCAAGACCGAATTTGTCGCCCAATTTGTCGGCGTGTTGAATTCAACCAGGGCCGAAATCGTTGATCCGGCCAATAACCGCCTCAAAATGGATGGTCAACATTTGCAGACTGCCGAATCGATGGATGGTTATCATGCCGGCGACCAGGTGGTCGTAGCGATCCGCCCAGAACGGCTCAGCTTTGCTTCAGATGGACACAAAGCCAATCTACTGGAATGCACCATTGAGAATATTATGTTCTTAGGCTCGATTGTGCGCGTGACGGTCAAGGTTGGGCAATATAACCTGTTCATGGATACCTTCAATAATCCGTTTCTGGAACTGCCCAAGATCGGCGATAAAGTGCAAATCACTTGCTCGCGCGAGGCAGTGCTGGTGGTGAAGTAAGCCAGACAACTTACGGTGCAGAACAAATCTCGTTCAAGTCGCCTCAGGCGAGAGGCGTTTCTGCTTATTCTTCAATGATAGAGGTCACACTTGAACAAAGTCGTTTTAGTTCTTTCCGATGCATTACGTTACGATGTAGCCACAACTCGCATGGGTTTCCTGGGTCACCTGGTGGAGACCAAACAGGCAACCCTTTACGAGGTGCAGGGCGAACTGCCCAGCATGTCCCGACCGATGTACGAGACGGTTCACACTGGTCTGCCGTCCAGCGAGCATGGCATTGTCGCCAACACGGTCGTGCGTCTTTCCAATCAGCCCAATATTTTCAACCTGTGCCGGCAAGCCGGAAAAACTACCGCAGCAGCCGCTTACGATTGGATTTCCGAGTTATACAACCGTGCGCCTTTCAATCCCATTGATGACCGCGAAGTAGACGACCCCGACCTGCCCATCCAGCATGGCCGCTTCTATATGCGCGATGAATATCCGGATATCGAGCTATTTGCCACCGCCGCTATGCTGGTGCGCAAGTTCGCGCCAGATTATCTGCTGATCCACCCGATGGGCATGGATTATCTGGGCGAAACCTACGGCGCGGATAGCCCCGAATATCGCAATAACGCCATCCGGCAAGATGTAGTGATGGCCCCGTTGATCGTTGAATGGCTGGAAAGAGGCTACCATGTCCTGGTCACTGGCGACCATGGCATTAGCGCCGATCATTCTCACGGCGGCACGACCCCGGACGTGCGGATGGTGCCGCTGTTCCACATGCCGCCCAACCGACAAGGCCTCGGCAATACCGGTCAGGTGATCTCGCAGCTCCAGGTTGCCCCAACGGTATGTAAATTACTGGGGCTGCCAATTCCCGCCACGATGAAACACCCGCCGGTGGTATAATGCGACGGTTTGTAGCCTGCAAGTAGAAGGATGACCAGTGAGCATCTTCCTGGTAATTTTTGTTGTAATTGCGCTGACCTTTGATTTTCTGAACGGCTTTCACGATAGCGCCAATGTAGTCGCCACAGCCATTGCCTCGCGAGCGATGTCGCCGCGCAGCGCGTTGGCAATGTCTGCTTTGACCAACTTTGCCGGCCCGTTCCTTTTCGGCGTGGCTGTCGCGACCACTATCGGCAACGAGGTTATCACTCAGCAAGCCGTCACCATCCCGGTTGCATTGGCCGCGCTCTCTTCGGCGATCATTTGGAATATCCTCACCTGGTGGTTGGGCATCCCCTCCAGTTCATCGCACGCCTTGATCGGCGGCTTTGTCGGCGCGGCCATCACGGGCTTCGGTGTGGGTGTCATCCAGGCCGGGGGCATGGAAAAAGTGCTGATCGGCCTGTTCATCTCCCCTTTCCTCGGGCTGGGATTAGGCTATCTCGTTATGCGCATGGTCTGGTCTTTTGGAACGTTAATGTCGCCGCGCGCCAGTAGCTTCTTCCAGTATTCACAGTGGCTTACCACCATGGCTCTTGGCCTCAGCCATGGCACCAACGACGCCCAGAAAACGATGGGCATCCTGGCGATGGGGTTGGTCGCCTTCGGCGTGCAAGAAAGTTTCGCCGTCCCGTCCTGGGTCATCCTGGCCAGCGCCACCGCCATGGCGCTCGGCACTGCCCTGGGCGGCTGGCGGTTGATCAAAACGATGGGCGCCGGTTTTTATCGCGTTCGCCCATTACACGCTTTCTCCTCGCAAGTCGCCAGCTTTGGCATCATTATCGGCGCCGCGTTATGGGGCGCGCCGGTCAGCACGACGCAGGTCATCAGTTCCAGCATTGTCGGCGCCGGCAGCGCCGAGCGCATCAACAAAGTGCGTTGGGGCGTCGCCATGCAGATCGTTTCTGCCTGGCTGCTTACCATCCCCTTCACCGGCTTGCTCGGCGCGTTATTCTATTGGTTCTTTAGTTCGCTTAAGATATAGGAGATCGCATCTCAATGACTGCCACACATACCCCTTGGTGGAAAAAATTCAAACCGAGCGAAATGTTCAAACGTAAACCGAACCGCTTCATCGAGTTGCTCATTGACCAGGCCCGGCTTACCGTCGAAGGCATGGACGCGCTGGTAGCCTATTTCGATAAGCCAACCAAGCGTCGCGCCGAAGTAGTCAGCCAGGCCGAATCGGCCGCGGACGAAATTCGCCGCATCCTGATTGATGAGTTGAACCGCACCTTCGTCACCCCCTTCGACCGCGAAGATATTCACGCCCTCTCTCGCGCCATTGACGATATCCTCGACTATGCCTATACCACCACCGTTGAGATGTCCTTGCTGGAAGTCGAACCGAATGATTACATGCGCGAGATCGGCGCTGTATTAGCCAAAGCCGCTTCCGAGCTGCATCTGGGCGTCCAACGCCTCTCAGACCACCCAGGCGTGTGCGTGGATCACGTGGTGCGCATCAAGCAATTGGAAAATCGGGTTGAAGAGATTTACCGCCTGGCGCTGGCAGACCTGTTTCAACAGGCCAAGGACGTTAATCATATCCTGCAAATCCTGAAGCTGCGTGAAACCTACCGCCACCTGAGCAACGCCTCAGACCGCGGCGACGAGGCCGCCAATATCCTGTCGGATATTGTGGTTAAGTTGGGATAGTGGGATAGATAGATAATCCTTAGCGTCCCCAACCGGCGATCAGGATCAACCCCGAGGCAATTAAAAACGCGCCGGTCAAGCGGACGGTGACGCCCCTTTCCTTAAATATTACAAACGCCAGCGCCGCCCCAATCACAATGCTGATCTGTCGGAAAGCCACAATGTAACCGGCGTAAGGTACTAGCTGGTAGGCGTATAAAATTAACCAGTATGCCGCAAACTGAAGCGCGGCCGCCGGTACGGCCAGCTTCCAGGATGTAGGCTCAATAATTTCGTCTTTGCCTTTGTACATCTTCAATAACAGCAGGTAAGGGAGATAAGAAACGGCGAAGTAGAAATAGCCGTACCGCGCCGCGGTCGCCGGGCTTTGTTGCACCGTTTCAGCCGCGATCTTATCGAGCAATGTATATCCCACTGTCCCCGATGCCGCTAATAGCATCCACAGGCTGGTCCAGTTGAGATAACTTTTCAGTGAAATCTTGCGGAATGATTGCAGTGGGACGAAGATCACCCCCGTTGCGACCAGGATCACCCCCATCCAGCCGGCAGTCGTCAAATAACGCCCGCGCAGCACATCTCCAAAAGCGACAAACACCACCGGCAAGGCGCGCGCCACCGGGTAGACAATTGAAAAATCTGACGATTCATACGCCCGCGCCAGGAAATATAAATATACACCCGCGCTGATGCCCGACCCAACCACGCAAAACCAGGCCGTTGTAGTCATTGAACGGGTGAGGTATTCGCTGACTACCGCCGGAATAAAACCAATCGCCATTACGACCAGCAGCATTTTGAGATAAAAATCACGTTCAGAACGCTCGAAGCGCGCCAACAGATTCCAACTGGCGTGCATACAAGCCGATACCAAAACAATAATGATTACAGTGGGGGTCATGGGCTTTTACAGACAGAATGAAGACCTGTCGGGGCATAGAAACGGAGTTTTTATCAAATCCTGGCCGTTTCTGTGAACCCGACAGGTCCTGGAAACAACACAACGCTGGCGGCTCAGAAGCCGCCCGGCGGTTGATTAGGAAAACAGCTTGACCAGTTGGCTGACATGCAGCTCGCCATCATAGCCCGGCGCAGAACCCTTCTTCATCACGCCTTTCTCGGTTTCGTCGCCCAGGCAGGTGACGATCAGATCCGCGTCGCTCAGGTTCTCTTTTTCCGTATAAACGTTGGTCGTGGCGACCACGTACATACCGGCGGCTTTGGCAGCCAGCACGCCATTCCGCGAATCCTCGACCACCATACATTCTTCAGGTTTCAGACCCGTCTTCGAAAGCGCCAGGTTATAGATCTCGGGATCGGGTTTCTTCTTGCTGACGATATCGCCCGCCAGGACAAAGTTGAAGTTCACATCCGCCAGGATCTTATAGGCAATCGCGTTAGCCGCCTGCTCATTCGAGGTGGTGCAGACGCCCAGGATCAGACCCGCATCCATAGCTTCCTTCATAAACCGGTGAATGCCAGGGCGCAGCGGCAGCTTGCCGCTCTCGATTAGCTCAATGAACAGCGCCGTCTTGCGCTTGTGCATCGCCTTCATCAAGTCGTCAATTACCTCAGGCTGCACCTCTTTGCCAAACCCTTTGGTCAATAGATGATGCTTCATACGTTCCTTGCCGCCGGCGATCTGCAGCAGCTCGTGATAATAATCTACGTCCCAATCCACATCGTAGCCGAATTCCTTGAACGTCATGTTGAACGAGACACGGTGACCATCCCTCTCCGTGTCAATGATCACCCCATCTTGATCAAAGAAGACTGCTTTTATTTGAGCCATGATCGTCTCTCCTTCGTGGTTCTGATTGTGGTCGTGCTTCGAATTTACTTGGTCAGGAACTCGCGGATAACCTCAAGCGCCATCCGGTTCTCTTCTTTTGTGCCGATCGTGATGCGGAACCAACCCTCGCTATCATACATCGGGTTATTAGGGCGGAAAATCAGGTCGCGTTCTTCCGCATATTTGACCATATCTTTGCCCGTCTTGCCCAGCGCGCCGGCATCGAAGAGAATATAGTTGCCGCGTGAATGGAAGCACACCAATCCAGGGATATCGCTCAGGGATTCTTCGATGAAGTCGGCTTCACTGTTGTTGAATTTGACGCGCTCTTCCAGCGCCTCAGTATCTTCCAATGCCGCCATACCGGCCCACATGACAATGGTGCCGACATTCCACGGCAGCAGCGCGGCGGAGATCTGATCAATAACCGCCTTGTCGCCCACGGCGTAGCCAAAGCGCAAGCCAGCCAGGCCGTAAGCCTTGCTCAATGTGCGGGTGACCAGGACGTTGGGGTATTTCTTGACCAACTGCACCTGCGACATCTTCAAACCGCCGTACTCGACGTATGCTTCGTCCACCACAAACGGGATACCCGTCTCGGCGATCTTGACGAAATCCTTGCCGTCCATGAAGTTGCCGGTCGGGTTGTTCGGGTTGGCGATGACGATGATCTTGGTCTTGGGGGTCACAGCTTTCAACACCGCGTCGGCGTCATATTCAAGGCTCTTGCGATCCTTGTAAACCATCGGTACCGAAACCAGTTTGCCGCCCAGGATGTTGCAGCGCAGCTTGTATATGCCAAAGCAGGGTGTGTGCTGCACTACTTCATCGCCTACTCCGAGGAAGCAGCGGAAGATATTGTCAAAGACCTCGCTCGATCCGTTGCCCAGCATGACGTTGCCGGGGCCATCCAGTCCGTTGATCTCGGCAATCTTCGAGCGCACGACCAGACCCTGATCGGGGTAACGATTGGAGATGCCGCCGTATTTCTCAATCGCCTCCAGCACCTTCTTCGAGGGCTTGTGAGGATTCTCATTAGACATCATCCGGTGCAGCTTGGGATTACGCCAGGCCAGTTCGATGTGCCCGGAAATGTACATCGGGATGCCCTTGATCCATGGAACAAAATAATCTTCAACGTTTTTGGTCATACAAAAAGCTCCTTAATATTAGTCGAATTGGTTAGGAAATGGCTGGAACTGACTCCAGCCATTTCTCTGGGTTAGCCTAAGCTTTACCGGCGCTTTCGAGCATATCAATCCAGTGACCGACTGCCTTGCGAATCGCGTCGCTGACCGCAGCGTCAATCTTGCCGGGATCGTATTCATCGCGTTTTTCAGTGATGTAGTTATAAGTCGTATCAATCAAGGTGTATTTCAGTTCAGTGGAGACGTTGAATTTAGCCCCACCGCTGGCAAGCAACTTCTTGACGTATTCCTCGGAAAGACCCGTACCGCCATGCACCACCAGCGGGGTCTTGATCGTCTTGCCATTCAGCATCTTATGAATTGTTTCCAGGCGCTCAAAATCCACCTTGGGATTCTTGGTCTTATAGACGCCATGGGCAGTGCCGATCGCCGGCGCGAAGATATCAATGCCGGTGCGTTCAACAAATTCAACCGCCTGGGTCGGGTTCGCCAGGGCAGCTTCGTTCTCAGCGACTTTCACCTGATCCTCAACGCCGCTGACCGTGCCTAGCTCGCCTTCGACAGAGATCGCGCCGACCTTGTGGCAATAATCCGCCACTTCCTTGGTCTGGCGGACATTCTCTTCATAAGCCTGTTTTGAAGCGTCAATCATGATATTCGTGTAACCGGCGTCCGCGCACTGCTTGCAATATTCAACATCGGTACAGTGATCCAGATGCAGGCAGACCGGGATGGGCGCCGCTTCAGCCAGTGTGCGGAAGATGGCAACCATTATATTCCGGCCATAGAACTTGGACGGTTTTACGGATGTCTGGACAATCACAGGCGCCTTCTTCTCGACGGCTGCCTGTATCACCGCCTCGTATTCAACGAGGTCTGTGATATTGAAAGCGCCAACGGCATATTTGCCCTTGACGGCTTCCACCAGGATATCTTTGGCATTTACAATTGACACAATTACCTCCTTATGTCTTGGGGGCAGGTTGTTTGCCACACAACCCGCCTGGTTGAGAAAGGAACTTACTTATAGACGTTGCAGTACAGACGTTGCATGCAACGTCTCTACCTTTTGGCAGCCTCAATCAACCACTGATCCCATCGGAAATCAGTGACGTGCTGCCGAAAACGACCAAACCATAAATCGGCATAGCCCTGGAAATCTTCATCAAGTGTTGAGATTCCCGTCTGCGTGGTGCCCCACATCGCTTCGTGTATTTCAGACATCGGCCACATTAGTTTGCAGCGCGCAAAATTCCTGGGCGTTACCTCGCCGAAGTATTCTTTTAACAACAAGTATACCAGATCATCATTCAGCCGGTGATGATGACAAAAATTCCCCAGGTCAAAGAAAATGTCGCCCATGCCAGCGTACTCCCAATCCAACAACCGGATTTCACCAATGTCGCCGGGGGTGTCCTCGTCCATCCAGTTCAGGTTGAGCAGATCGTCGTGACAGGGGGTAGGCGTATAGGGATCTTGGAGCAGCGCTTCTTCTACCTGGCGCATCTTGGACATGATCCAATCAAAGTCGAAGGGAAATTTGCAGTTATGTTCTTGAGCTACCTTTGTGAGCGCCTCCACCCGGCGAAAGACGTTGAACTCGCCATCCAGTTTCGGGGCGCGGGTATGGAACAATCGCAGTTTGCGCGCCACACGCATCACCATATCCGGTTGGGTAATGACCTCCGGCGGGATCTGCTTGCCCTTGATGAAACGCGTCACCAGGTAGCCTTCCGGCTCAATGAAATACAACACCTCTGGCGCTATGCCCAGTAAACCGGCGGCTTTATTTGCGGCGTGTTCCACGTCGCGCCGGATGCCTAGCAATTCAGTCTTGGCCCCGGTAATGCGGATGACACAAGCCTTGCCATCGTAATCCACCTTGAAATTCTGGTTGGTGATGCCGCCGCCCAGGATAGTCATTTGAACATCTTTGGCATTCGCCAAAAATGGGACGCGGGCAATAGCCTGCTTAATTGTCAGCGCCATATTTGTACTCCATTTTTTTCGATGACTCAGAATGAATGGCTTTCGAAACTATCGTTTCGACGTAGAATAACTGGGTATCAGCTAACGCGTGGTTCACAACCAAGGGATTATTCACCTGGTAGAGACGTTGCATGCAACGTCTCTACCAGGAATATAGATCAATACTTTATGCGCGAATGCGCTCGCCTTTCGGATCCCAAAGCGGCGCCTGCTTAACTTCCGCGCCGACTGTCTCGCCGAAGAAATCAATCTCCAGCTTGACGCCCGGTTTGGCGTATGCCACCGGCAGATAAGCAAAAGCGATGCTCTGGTTCACCGAGTAGCCAAAACCGCCGCCCGCTACCCATGAGATGATCTCCGTCTTGCCAGCAGACTTCCCATCCGCCGCCGGGCGGATCGGTTCCTTGCCCAGGGCAATCACCCGGTTATCATCCACCGTCAGGCAACACAGCTTGCGCTTCAAGCCTTCTTGTTTCTGCTTCAGCAGCGCCTCACGCCCCTGGAAGTCGCCCTTATCCAGCTCGACTGCAAAACCCAGCCCAGCCTCGAAGGGTGTATAGTCCGGGCTGATCTCGGCGCTCCAGTAACGATAGGCCTTTTCCAGGCGCAGTGTATCAATCGCTTTGTAACCGCCAGCCACCATCCCTTCCGGAACGCCGGCCTCCCACAGGGTATCCCACAGGCGTAAACCATATTCCATCGGGCAGTAGAATTCCCAGCCCAGCTCGCCGACATAAGTCACGCGCATCGCCAGAACCGGCGCATCGCCAACGGTGATATTCTGGGCGGTCATGTACGGGAAAGCTTCATTCGAAAGGTCCGCGTTGGTCGCCTTCTGCAAAATCTTGCGCGCCTTGGGTCCCCACAGCCCCAGGCAGGCGTAGCTCGAACCGACATCTTCGATTGTAACCGAGCCATCTTCGGGCATATTCAGGCGCAGCCAGGACAGATCATGCTGCCCAAAAGCCGTGCCGGTGATGATCAAGAAGCGCCGTTCCGCCAGTCGGGTAACGGTGAAATCGCATTCGATGCCGCCGCGCTTATTCAGGCACTCGGTGTAAACCACTGTGCCAACCGGTACGTTGATCTCGTTGGCGCAGACGTAATTCAAGAACGCCAGCGCGCCCGGACCGCGCACTTCCAATTTGTTGAAAGAGGTCTCGTCGAACAAACCGGCGTTCTCGCGCGTCATCAGGTGTTCATACCCAATCGCCCGCGACCAGTTATGATGCGCCCAGCCCTTCGGCTCGTGTCCGTGGTGCGCCTTTTCCTCGTAGGGTTTGAAATAATTGGGCCGCTCCCAACCGGTCTTTTCGCCAAACACCGCTCCCAGATCACGCAGACGATAATAGGTGGGTGAAAGCCGCAAGCCACGGCGAGACAAACGCTCTTCGCCCGGATAGTGAATGTCATAATATTGGGTGTAGGTCTCGATTGTGCGCGTGACGGTGAAATCCTGGCTGGCGTAATTCGAGCCAAATCGCCGTACGTCCAGACGCCAGACATCCCATTCCGGCATACCTTCGATGATCCATTCCGCCATCGCCTTGCCAATGCCGCCCGCGCCGGCCAGACCGTGAGCGCAGAAAGCGCAGGCCACCCAGAAGCCCTTCACCGCCGTCGGACCGAGCAAGAATTCGCCGTCGGGCGTAAAGCCTTCGGGGCCATTCAGCAACTGGATGATTTCAGCGGTCTCGACTGCCGGAACG
>Ga0172371_10007608_pt1 | contig 15360 bp, 17 predicted proteins | sample Lak12m_FD_114543 | JGI IMG/M metagenome (GOLD analysis project Ga0172371, IMG submission 114543) | Freshwater microbial communities from Kabuno Bay, South-Kivu, Congo - kab_022012_12m | ecosystem: Environmental > Aquatic > Freshwater > Lake | place: Democratic Republic of the Congo: South-Kivu... | reverse complement strand
CGACGATATGTTTACATTCCTATGGATACTGGCCGGAATATTCACTACCTTAACTGGATCTACCATAGGATTTGCTATATGGGATCGCAGAAGTATGATAAGGCCCTTTGAGTTCAGAATAAAAGAACTTGAGCAGGGCAAGATTGACCGGCTTATTAGTTCTTTAAGGGATATTGCTCAGATAGATAAAAATGTCGCTGACATATTAAGGAAGCATAATCTGCTTTAAGCTGATGCGAACGGCCTTGCATCACCCTTAAGCCAAAATGCATAAAGGTTGAGATCAATGCCCTATATGCAGGAAAACAGACTGATTGCCATTGATACCCCTTTGGGGAAGGATGTGCTGTTGCTTGCGGGCTTTAGAGGGACAGAAGGTCTTTCCCGTCTTTTTAGCTTTGAGCTGAACATTCTCTCGGAAAATCATAACATCTCATTCGAGGATATTATCGGGAAGAACGTTACCATTTCTGTTGTTTTAGCAGATGAAGACAAGCGTTATTTTAACGGCCTCATATCCCGCTTCTCACAGGGACGCGGAGGAGGGGAGGCAGGGGGAGACCCCAGGTTCTCCCATTACAGAGCCACGATGGTACCGTGGCCGTGGCTTCTTACCAGGACGGCAGATTGCCGGATATTCCAGAAGTTTTCCGTGACGGATATTGTGGAGAAGATATTTAAAGAGAAAGGGTTCTCCGACTTTAAAGTAAAACTACACGACAGCTATGAAAAGAGGGACTACTGTGTACAGTACCGGGAAACTGATTTTAACTTCGTCTCACGCCTCCTTGAGGAAGAGGGTATCCATTACTTCTTCGAGCACGAGGATGGCAAACACACCCTTGTCCTGGCCGACGCCCCTCAGGAGAATAACCCATGCCCGAAACAGAAAACCGCGCGGTACCAGATAAGCGCTGGCGGCTGGCTTGAAGAAGATGTCATTACCGGCCTCGAGAAGATGCAGGAGATCAGGCCTGGCAAGTACAGCCTTAGTGACTTCAATTTTGAGATACCCAACACTGGTTTGGAGGTAAATGTTCCAAGCAAGCAGAAGCTGGGGCCCGGAGAGCGCGAGGTCTATGACTATCCCGGCTTATATACCAAGAAGGCAGAAGGTGACCGGCTGGCCAAAATACGTATGGAAGAAGAAGAGGCACAGATCACAAAAATAGCCGGTTCAAGCAACTGCAGAGCCTTTACGAGCGGATACCGTTTTACCCTTTCTGATTTTTACCGGAGTGATATGAATAACAAGGATTACGTCTTAACCGCTATCGAACATGAAGCGAACCAGGATTGGGAAAAAGAGGCAGAACTTTCCTATGCTAATCATTTCACATGCATTCCCTTTGACGTTCCCTACCGGCCGCCGCGGGACACTGTAAAGCCGGTAGTGAGCGGCACCCAGACCGCCATTGTGACAGGACCTTCAGGGGAAGAGATATATACAGATGAGCATGGCCGGGTGAAGGTGCAGTTCCACTGGGACCGTGAGGGCAAAAAGAATGAAAACAGCTCCTGCTGGATAAGGGTGAGCCAGTTATGGGCAGGGGCTGGATGGGGTGCTATGTATATCCCACGTATCGGTCAGGAAGTGATCGTTGATTTTATCGAAGGTGATCCTGACAGACCTATCATAACCGGCCGTGTTTATCATGGCACCAATAAGCCTCCATACGGACTTCCTGATGAAAAAACAAAGAGCACCATAAAATCAGATTCTTCTCTTGGCGGCGGCGGTTCGAATGAGATCCGCTTTGAGGACAAGAAGGGAAGCGAGGAGATTTACCTCCATGGTCAGAAGGATTGGACTATTGCCATCGAGAATGACAAGAACCAGACCGTTGGGCACGATGAAACTCTGTCTGTGGGAAATAATCGTACTAAGACTGTGGGGGTAGATCAGAAAGAGGAGATCGGGTCGAACAAGACTATTCAGGTAGGAGCGAATCATACTGAAGCTATCGGTGCCAACATGAGCATCAAAGTCGGAAGCAATAAGACCGAGACGGTCACGATTAACACAGCAGAGACGATTGGCGTAGCCAAGGAGCTTACCATTGGTGGCCTTTATCAGATCACTGTAGGTGCTGCCATGAACGAAACAGTAGGAGCGGCCAAGGCCGAGGAGATCGGGGCGGCGAAGATAGTCGCTGTTGGGGCATACAGTAGTGAAAAAGTTGGAAAAAATAAATCCGTCGATGCTGGGGGAAATATTTCAGAAAGCGCTGGAAAAGATGTCAGTGTAAAATCTGGGAAAAAGATGTCTCTGAATTCAGGAGATGATTTCAGCATAAAAGGAGATAAAAAAGGAGTTATTAATATTGCCGATGAGCTGGTTATTAAATGTGGAAGTGCTTCTATAACACTAAAGAGTAATGGTGACATTAAAATCAGTGGGAAAAAAATTGAAATATCTGGCACACAAGACGTAAAGATCAGCGCCATGAAAATCAGCTCAGAAGCCAAGACAAAGAGCCTGACCAAGGGAGCGATGGTTAACGTAGAGGCCTCAGGAGTCAACACGATCAAAGGTGCCCTTGTCAAGATAAATTGAGTTGGTATAGGTTTAATGGATGCACATCACATTTCGTTTTTTTCTGGCCGCACTATCAGTATGGAGAATAGCTTTCTTACTAGTACGAGAAGATGGCCCCTGGCACATTTTCGCTCGACTTCGGCAAAGATTAGGCTCTGGTTTCTTTGGTAGTTTATTCAAATGTGTAAAGTGTCTCGGGGTATGGGTAGCAATACCCTTTGCTTTCTTCGTAGGTGGTAATTGGAAAGAATTAGTTGTTATTTGGTTTGCGCTTTCAGGGGTAACCGCTTTGATTGACGAATGCTTGAGACCGCCTTTTGAATGGCAGGAAGACAAAGACAATGAGCTGCTGCGAGCAAAATCGGACAGCACCCTTGACTGAGCATCACCGTATGAGAGTACGCTACTACGGAGGGCGACCAATCGTCATCAAAGGACCAGTCACTGGTTCTGAGTATCGATTTTCGGGGATTGATCGCTTGCAACTTGTGGATCCACGCGACGCAGTCGCTATTGTCCGAAAACGCCTTTTTCGGATAGAGGGCATAGTTGAAATCTCTGCCTCGTGATGTTTATATTATTCGAACAAGGAGGATATTCTAATGGGTAAACCGGCAGCAAGACTCGGTGATACAACATCTCATGGTTCTCCCCTCTTAGGTTCTCCGTGTCCTACTGTCTTGATTGGTGGAAAACCCGCGTGGCGAATCGGCGACCAACATACTTGCCCCATTCCAAATGCACCGCCACCTGCAGGACCAGGAACGCCGCATGGCCCAGGTATAACAACCCCGGTGCCTGACGGCGGTACGGGTATAGTTCTGATTGGAGGGAAACCGGCCGCACGTGTCGGAGACATTGTCATGGAACCTGGGGCATTAGTACCTTTGCCTCCTCCGAATAATATAGTTGTGGGGGAGTTTACGGTATTGATTGGAATGGGAGGAGGAGGGGGGGGAGCATGTGGGCCTACATGAACCTGAAGCAGGTCGGCAGGATGTCGGTCATGTCGCCAGTTGCCTCGTCAATAAGTTCGAGTACTATGGGGAACACAGAGTCGAGTTGTCTGTTCACTTGGGTCTGGGTATACCTTAAAGTCACTAAGGAGTACGACGTTGTTTCGAGTTAATATCTTCAACGGTGAGCTTTGTCTTACACGCCCTTACTTTTACCTGCCGGGACCTTTCCCTGTCTCGCTTGTGCATTCATATACATCCAAGTCGGATTATGTGGGTCCACTGGGGACTGGATGGGATTTCCCTTTCGACATCTTTCTGGAACGTATCGGAGCGGACTTGGTTCTCTGGAAGTCTGGGACAGAATTGTTTCGATTCAATGCACCGGGAAGAGTGAATGAGCCTATAAAGGCTGCGCCGTTTGCCCTTGTGCCACTAGAGCACGCTGGTTGGCGGGTTGAGTTTAAGGCCGAACGGCTTACTTTCTTTTTTGCCCCCGGTCTAAGACGGATGCCGGCGCTTTCAGTGAGAGATCGTCACGGCAACTTAATAAAGTTCGAGCGAAATTCGAATGGTCTATTGCTGGCATTGATAGATCCGCTGGCGCGACGACTTGATTTCGTTTACTCGGAATCACGGCTACAGCGTGTCGTACTGAACAGTCATGGCAACTCCAAAGTGGATCATATCGTCCTCGAATGCGGATATGATATGGCTGGTAACTTGTCTTGGACATCGGAAAGCTCCCGAGATCGGGCCTCATATGCTTATGACAAAGGTAAGCTTGTAGCGTATACCAATGCCCTTGGCGGCACTTACTGTGCTCAATATAACTCTGATGGCCAGTGTGTTCGGGTGTGGGAGAAAGATGGCACTTACTCTCGACAGCTCTCGTTTGATCTGACACGATTGACAACGGAGGTCATCAATTCACTTGGATTTGGGACTTTATATCGCTTCGATGCGCAGGGCATGCTTATTGAGAAAGTCGATCCGCTATGTGGTGTGACCAAGTACATCCGGAACGAAAAGGGGGAACTCATCTCCGAGATCAACCCTAATGGGCAACCATCGATGTTATACCGTGCCGATCCAGATCAGAACCGAATAACAAAAATAGACGTCAACGGTTCCACAACGACTCTGGAGTTCGATAGCAGCGGCGAGGTTATCGCGGTCGTTGATGCTGCTGGCAGCCGATGGGAATACCAGCGTGACCAGCTTGGCAGGATAGTAGGACTTCGCACTCCAATGGCCAACGACTGGAACTTCGAGTATGATCTTATGGGGCGGTTCTGGAAAAGCAGAAATCCTGATGGCTGGACGATCGAACATAGATGGGGCGAGGACGGTCATCATTACAGCCTTTCTGACCCCCTCGGGACACTGGCGGAAAAACAGTTCGACTCTTTGGGCAGAATCGTTTCATTCCGTGGTTTGCGTGGCGCAGCTTACTCGGTTAGGTATGAAGGGTTGGTACACGTTATACAGAACGTTGACGGAAGCGTTCGAAGGTATGAGATGGATGCAGTGGGTAACCTAACTCGGTTTGTCGACGAGCTTGGATCTGAATGGCGCTTCCAATATGATCGATATGGACGACTGATTAGTATAATCGACCCCACCGCCGAGCGGATGACGTGGACATATGACGGTGAGGGCAAGGTTATATCTATAACTAATCCAAGCGGTGAACGACTAGAAAATGTAAGGGACTATCTTGGCCGGATCATCAAGCAGCGTAACTTCGACGGGTGTGAGCGCGAGTATGAGTATGACGCCGCTGGACGTCTCCTGTCCAAAGTCGATGGAAATGGCGCAGTCGTTTCTTACGAACCTGATGGATTGGGACGCCCGGTAGTGCGACGATATGAGGACGGTTGTGTTGTGGAAACTGAATATGGAATAGGTGATCGTCTTCTCAGAGCCACGGACGACACCTGTATATTGGAGTTCGAATACGACTCTGAGTATCGACTGACATTCGAAAAGTTCGGCGAGAATGACATCCACTACGAATACGATTGGAAAAAAGAGCCAATCAGGATTTGCTTTGGCGGAAGGGATATCCATTACGACTACGATCCTCGTGGTGAACTGCTGAGAATTACCGAAGGAAATGAATTCAAGTTGACATTTGATCGCGATAATAATTTTAGCCAGGAGGTTGCAGCCTTCCATACGGGCCTCTGCATCCGGTGTCGCTATGATTATAGGGGACGCCTTACAAATCAAGAGGTTATTTCACGAAACGGCTCTCTGCTCTTTTCTAAATCATTTCAATTTGATAGCCGAAGCAATCGTGTAGAAACATTGCGATCAGGACGCGAGTTGCTCTCGTTCTCCCACGGTGCGAAGGGGGAGTTGATCCAGATCTGTCGTGCTGGACAGGTGATTCGCGGCTACTCGTACGATCGGTCTGGTAATCGTATTAGAAGTAACGGGACAGTGTATGATTACGGTCCAGGAAACCGCATCCGCCGGGCGGGCATTAGAGAATACCAGTACGATGGTGAGGGGCGCCCGACTATCGAGCGACAGTCAGGCATAGATCGCTCGTTCCGGTATGACTCGCGCGGAAGATTACTTCAGATCATTTCAGAAGGGACAACAACGGTCGATCTCTCTTACGATTATTTGTTCCGTAGGACAACAAAGAGTACCGAGGGGAGCAAGGAGTTTACGATCTGGGCAAATGATTGCGTCATCGAGCAGCGTCATTCAAATGGTTCATGTCTCGATTACATCTTCCATCCTACGCGTCGAACGCCATTTGCTGTGAGAATCGATGGCGAGTGGCACGCGCTCATTTGCGATCAGAGAGGTGAGGTGACGGATGTCGTCCGCTTGCATGACGAAGTAGTTGTGTGGTCTATTGACTCATTGGGTTTCGATTGGGAGATGAGAGAAGGAGATCGGAATCTACTGGTACCGTTCCGCAGCGCAGGTCAAATGTTTGATCGAGAATCGGGTCTATGTTATCAGCGTGCGCGGTATTACGACCCGTCTATAGGACGGTTTATCTCACCTGATCCCCTTGGTATCTTTGGCGGCTTTAATTTTTACCGATATTGCTTGAATCAGCCATTCCTAATGACCGACCCTTTCGGACTTGTTACGTGTCCACTCTCACAGGCTGAATGCGACGATCTCTTCAATGACATCGAGCAAAGGGCAGCGAGTGTTGAGCAGCGATGGAACGAAATGTTTACGCCGACGTACGACCTGCCTTGGCAGGGATCCCCACCCATTGGCCAGCCTTTCCCAGCAGCCGCAGTTGGTGCCCTCGGAACGCCTATCGTTGCAGGTGATATAAGTATAGGATCAATCGACTCGCATTTAACGGCTTACGATAACGAGCAACGAGGTATGCAACGACAGATTCAGCGATACCATGAAGGACATTGCGGCAGGTTTGAGGACCACGCACGCGGTCTGGCCATGGCTCAGAATTATAATATCGCCACTAAGCCCCCCTCGTTGCCGCACCTCGGCTTATGAGCAAGGTTCGACTTGACTTGAGGAGCCTGGCATGAGTAGAGAGAAAAACACAAAACACAGATCGAAGATGGTTTCTAATAAAAAGTCACTCGAGAAAGAGTTGGAAAGGTATTCGGTGCGGATTGCTCAGTTATTTGCGACATTGAGCGAATTGCCACCTCGAGAGTCTCTCAAATCAGACCGAGCATTAGAAGTGTCTAGACAGGCTGCTGAAATCTCTAAGGAAATTCAACTACTAGTCAAAGCTATGAACGAACTGCGAGATCGCACTGGTTTATGGTTTAAGAGAGATGACGAAGAGCATGAAAGTGAGTCCTCACAGCTGCGCCGGGAGGCCGAGGAAGAAAAGCTCCGCCTTCGTCAGAGACTAGGTCAAATAGCGGACGCGCAGGTAGCGCTAGTCAATGAATGGAATGTAGACCCGAGCGCAGCAAAAAGGCAAGTATTTGAAAGGGAATATCGACGTCTTGCAGAAGAATACTCCAAGACGCTAGGTGAACTCCAGCTTGTACGAGCACGGATATCGAAGATGTGAGCAGTATTCTCGACGGATAGCTACAAACGTAAGCTGAGAAAATTACTCGAATTAATCACATCTTAAAATATGGTTATGATTGGTGGAATCCCGTTGATAGCAATGATGAATCGGTAGACTGACGATACTGTGGTTTAATCGGAGAATGCTTGGACGCAGGCGGTAGCATTTCGATTGATAGGAGGAAATACTTTGGAACTGAAGCCCGTTTAGATTCTTGAGGGAATTGACCTCCATGCATGGGCACTTGATTCGGTCAATTTGGAGCGTGCCAATCTTTCCGGCGCAAACTTGGAGGGCGTTTGTCTTTCTGATACGAACTTAAAGAGGATCATACTACGAGGCGACTTGATGGATAGAGCCGACTTAAGCGGTACGAATATGGAGGAATGTACGCTATTAGGAGCTATCCTTAGAGGGTGTCTATTGCAAAACTATTCCCTCATAGGTGCGGTCATGTCGGGCTGCGACTTAACTGGGGCTAACCTTGAAGGTGCGAATCTATCAGAGGCGGATTTTACGAATGCGATTTTGACTCATACGAATATGACCAAAGTTATCGCACCGGGAGCACTATTCAAAGGTGCAAATCTTGATGGTGCCAATGCACGGCTGGCTGGGCAGCGGTTTTTACCAACCATTCTTATTGTGAAGACCAGGAGTTTATGGCCAGCTTGAATCGACGCGTAGGCGGACGAGTGATTTATTATTTCAGCAGGGAAAATACCCTGAGAAAAGTAGGTAAAAATCGCTACGTAGAAAACTGGGGTGGGCATGCCCTATATATCTTTGATAAGGAAAACCGTTTGAACCAGACAGGGTAGTCATCTGTATCAAGGAGAATGGTGGGTAGAAATTTAATCAGTATGGCAATCCCTTACGTTTCGAAGACTTGCATCGTTATGAGCTACCGAAAAACCAAGATCGGTTTGATGGACAATTGCTCTGGGACTATTTGAAGGCAATGGGACTATTTCCTTACGAGGCCGCTTTCTTTGTCGTTAGCAAGAAAGCACTGGGAATCCTCGTCGAGTGGACAGACCCCGGCAGTGAGAAAGATGTAATTTTCTACTTCCCAGACTAGAAGATGAAAGAACAATGGTACAAAGAGCTGGGGATTCCGCTTGATGCTTTCAAAGAAAGAGATTGAGTTGAACCCCTCCGTGGGGAAATACCAGGGACCGCAGACTGTGATCTGAAAAAGTGAGACTTTTTGTTTATTAAGGAAAAGAAAGGGGAGATATTTACAATGACCATAGCCAGCGATAACGATCAGAGTAAAGACCAGCCATCCCAAGGGAAAGAAGGCCAAGTGCTCCTTTTTGAGCCAGGAGCTGATCTTCGGGGTGCCCAGTTGGCCGGACAGAATCTCTCTGGGATGAATCTTGAGGGCGCAGATCTTTCAGGAGCGAATCTGAGCCGCGCCAACTTTTCAAATGCTCGACTGTCACGGTCCAAACTTTTATGTGCAGACCTTGAGGGGGCAGACCTCTCGGGAATTGATTGCACCGGCGCGGATTTAAGTGACGCCAGCCTGGCTGGAGCCGTATTAACGGGGGTTGTCCTAATGGAATCTATTCTTCGAGGAGTTATTTTCAATAAACCGAGCATTACCGTGGGCGATCTGCGACGGGCGGATTTTCGGCAATCAACTCTTATTCACGCTATCCTGAGTGCCTCTGACCTCACAGAAGCCAACCTCGCTGGCTGCGATCTAACAGGCACTAATCTGGAAGGCGCAAATCTTGCCAAAGCCAATCTGGCCCGAGCCAAATTGATCGGTGCGAATCTGACGGGTGCGAATCTCTCAGAGGCGAATCTCACTGAGGCGGATTTTACGAATGCGATTTTGACTCATACAGATATGACAAAAGTCACCGGACCGGGAGCGATATTCAAACGTGCAAATCTTGACGGGGCTAATGCACGGCTGGCTGATTTCTCGCAGTGCGACTTCACAGAAGCGAAGGCAATGCTGACGAGTTTCGAACGGGCCGCATTGATAGGTTCCAACATGGAAAAATTTACCTCTCAACGGGCGGTCTTCGAATTTGCCGATCTCCGACGTATAAAGATGCTCGATGCCGATTTTTCACATGCAAATTTGGTTGGCGCATCACTTTCAGAATCACGTGTTGCACGATGCAATTTCCATGAAGCCGATTTTTACTGGGCTGAAATGGAGACATTTGAACATATGAATTGTAATTTTGAAGGTGCTCGCTTTCCTGAGAAAGTAGAGGTTGCCTTCGGACCTAAAGGCACAAAACCTCCTGAAGTAAAACCGGTGCCACTCTATCGAACAGCAACAACCGAAGAGGAACGGAAAAAACTATTGGAAGCTGTATTTGAGATTGACACTTTTCAACAGAAGAAACAATAGATCCGATAGCGGTAATTTTTTTATCTGAAATTTTATCGTACTAACGATTTATGGACATCAAAAACGAAACTCCCTTTACTGCCGCAACAATGTTGTGGGAGGATCTCCAGGGTCAGACCAAATTGACAATTATCGTAAAGGCCACATTCTCGATCGAGAAGGATAAATCGGCAGTTGCTAGTAAGCAACTTCCAATCTTCACAACTGACGAGAATTATGGGGATGATCCCCTTGCCTCTATCCGGTTCGAATCGGACAGAGTTCCATTTAAGCCCCTTACCGATGTGGTACTCGTGGGTCGTGCTCACGCACCAAATGGACGACCTGTCACGAAGTTAGATGTCACCCTTCGGGTAGGGAACTTGAAGAATACAATGCGGGTTTTTGGAGACCGGAAGTGGATGTTCCCGAGCAAATTAGCTCTTATGCCTGTTATCTCTTCACCGGAACTATTCATGACCATGGCTCTTGTTTACGAGAGAGCCTATGGGGGGATGGACGAAACATCTGCTATGTATTGCAGAGAAAACCCGATAGGTAGAGGATTCATCGGTAAGAAGTCAAAAGAATCCGTTCATGGCAAGCCTTTGCCAAATATAGAGAATCCCCACGATTTGATCGGATCTTGGGATTCACATCCTAAGCCGGTTGGGTTCGGATTCTATGGTTGCGGCTGGATGCCGCGATTGCGCTTTGCAGGCACCTACGATGAAAAGTATCAGAAAGAGCGAGCACCTGCTCTGCCTCTTGATTTCTCACATGCAATTTTCAACGGTGCACATCCCGATCTTCAGGTGAAAGGATACCTGAGGGGTGACGAAGAGGTCGAGCTTATCAATCTAAGCCCTAAGCCACAGGTGCGCTTTCAATTGCCCGGTATTATTCCCAAAATATCAGTAACAAAGTGGAGTGTTTCCCCCGATACCTGGATCGATCAAAGGTCTTCAGAGGGGCAGGAGGTATCCATCGAAGAGGTGCCCACGACTGAGGAGGCCGTCAAAGCAGTATTGGACACTTTTGTAATTATTCCGGACAAAGGGATATTTTATGAAGTCTTTCGGGGTGTATGTTCACTTAGTAGTCTGGACAATTTGGAAGTCGCAGAAATTAAGATTACAATGTAAGTTAACCAGGCAAGACACTCCCATCCCTCTCCATCGTCTTTATCAGCATATCGGTCATCTTCGTTGTCGTTTCGTTCCGTGATTATCTAAAAGCTGAAGGCAAGATGACCATCGCCCGAAATATCTGGCTTCGGATGGCGCTCATCTTCGCCGCCGTCAGCATCGGCCTCTCGTTCTTGGAGAGATTTCTCAGTCGCTGAGACTGATGCCGAAATCTCGTGAAGGGTAATACATACGGAAAGATAGGGGTTAGACCTAAAAAAATACACTTTACAAAAAGTGATGTAAGGGGGGACGAAAGATAGGAAGATAGGGGACGTTGATTCCTAAAAGGACAATTCATTGACATAAAAAGTACAAATTCACAATAATAGGTCATGCCGCGCCAAGCACGCTTAGATATACCGGGAGCGCTTCATCATATAATGATAAGGGGCGTAAACAGAGGGGATATATTCAATGATAAACAGGACAAACAAAAATTCCTGAAACGGTTTGGTGCAAATGTAACAGAAGCGAAATGTTCTGTATACGCATGGACATTGATGAGCAACCATATACATCTGTTATTCAAAAGCGGGGAGAAAGGGATATCGTCAGTAATGCGGAAGCAACTGACGTGGTATGCGATACACTTTAATCGGAGGTATGGAAGGACCGGGCATTTATTTGAGAACCGTTACAAGTCAATCTTGTGTGAGGAAGATAGATATCTGTTAGCCCTAATACGATACATACATCTTAATCCCATTAGGGCAGGGATTGTCAAGAACCTGGAAGAATTAGACAATTATCCGTGGAGCGGCCATAGTGCGGTAATGGGCAAATACAAGCACGAATGGATGGATGTTGAATATGTGCTTGCGCAATTCGGCGGTAGCGGAAAGAGAGCAAAGACAGAATACAGGAAATTTGTGGAAGAGGGAATACCCATGGGGCGCATACCTGAACTTACAGGCGGAGGACTTATTCATAGTCATGGCGGATGGTCTCAAGTAGTATCAAAGAGGAGGAGAAAAGAAAGACTCGAATCTGACGAAAGGGTACTTGGAGACAGCGAGTTTGTAAGCAGAATATTGGAAGAAGCTGAAGAGAAAGAAAGGCGTCAGTTAAAGATACGGCATTACGGTAGAAGAATTGAAGATATAATTACTGAGCAAAGCGCCGATTTTGGTATAAGCGCTGCGGAATTAAGGAGCGGCAGTCGAAGGCGGAAGGTTAGCAGTGCACGTGCTGCAATAGCGAAAATATGCACCGAGGAACTCGGTATGACTGCAGCGGAAATCGCAAGGCAGTTGGGTGTAAACACATCTGCTATTACAAAGGCTCTTATAAGGTCAGAATTGTAAAAGTATGACTAATAGTCCCATTAGGAATCAACGTCCCTTTCTTATCCCCCAAAAAAAATTGAATAAGTTTATAAAGATTGTTATACAATATTGAAAGGGGGTGAATGTGTCTACAGTCATAGAGGATAAAAAGGTTGGCGACATGACGGTTAGAGAGCTTAAGTCTCTTATCAGAGATACAATCCACGAATTAATTGATCCTGATTATGGATTGGAACTCAGGCCGGAAATAGAGGAAGAATTAAGAGAATCCCTTAAGTCAAAGAAACGAACTCCCGCTGAAAAGGTGGCATCGGAATTAGGGCTTAAGTGGTAAATGTATAAGCTTGACTTCAGTGATGATGGCAAAGCCTCCCTTGCATCCCTGGATAAAACGATTGGGCAAAGGGTTTTGAATAAACTCAAATGGCTCACTCAAAACATAGAGGTTATTAACCCTTTACATTTGGAAGGTGGCTTTTCGGGGCTGTATAAACTAAGAGTCGGCGACTGGAGGGTCATGTATGAGGTCAATCATAATGATAAAGTTGTCTGTTCATAAAGTTGGTCATAGAAAAGAGGTTTATAAATGAGGCTCTTGGTGCCACAGCAATCAGTTTTTTAATCTATCCAGCGAGTATATCAATTGATTATTGAAGATATTGTAACTCAACACGCTGAAGAAGCCTCCTTTCTCTGGCTTCTCCGCGATATAGCCGTCTATGCTCCACACTACTCACTTGCTGACTTATCTGAACTTGCTTCTTGAATTTGCAGTACCATTTCCGAAGCTCAAACATCACAAATGGGGTCACACATGACGTCCCTCGTTCAAATTGATTATGTTAATTATGCATGCTATCCTTTTAAGGGTAAACAAAATGCACGATTTCAAAAAATTAGCTGAAATATTCAAAGCGTACTCTTATATCTCTTCTGCGTATCTCTTTGGCTCCTGTGCAGCGGAAAAGGCAGGGCCGATGAGCGATGTGGATATCGCTTTGCTGCTCAAAGAACCTTATCCAAAAGGCAGGGAATTAATACATGAAGAAGATTATCTTTGTTACAGGATTTCCAGGATACTCAGTATAAAGGATATTGATCTGATAGATATAAACAATCAAGGCCTCGTCTTTCAGCATACGATCTTAAGGACAGGAAAATTAATATACGATGCGGACCAGGATTTCCGTATTAAATTCGAAGCCAGTGTAATCTTAAAATTCTGTGATTTTGAGCCAACCCTGCGGATCATACAGACATATAAACTTCAGGGCATTAAACAGAGGTTAATGAGGGTATGAAGAAGAGAGATATTCAAAAAAAGATAGATGTTGTCCTTGACAATCTGGAGAAGTTACGTATACTGAAGCAGAAGACTTACGAAGATTTTATATCGGATTTCAGAAACATAGACTCGGCGCTCCATAGACTCCAGACGTCTATTCAGGCGCTTCTTGATATAGGTGGTTATATTATCGCCTCTCTTGGTTTAAGGACACCTGATACAAACGCCGAGATCATTGATATACTAAGCGAAGCGGGCCATATTCCCGAAGGTAAAAGAGCAACCTACATCAAAATGAGTCAGTTCAGAAACAGGATTGTCCATCTTTATAACCATATTGATACAGAGACATTATATGACATTCTTGTGAATGAGCTTAATGATATTAAAGATTTCTATATAACCCTTCTTGAGGTTATCGAGAAAAACAGAGGTTAGTCACAGAGGATTAAGCGCCTGTGGCAAGTGCAGTATCACCGAGAAATATAGAGCATTCGAATGCGGGCCATAAAACATGAGCGTCATGGGGTCAAACCTAAAAAATACACTTTATAAAGGGTGATGATAATGTTATCTTGTTTATATGGCACGGCAGTTGAGGATAGAATATGAAGGTGCCTCACCTCAGTCTGGCTCAGGTTTTTGATGCCTTAGCTTAGTATCTTGACCACAGAGAAATGATAGAACGGGAACTTGAGCAGGATAGAGAAGATGTTGTGTCAAAGGAATTCCCAGCAGGAAAATATTGATTGGCTCGAATTTCTTTCTATCTTGATGAACACATCCAGTTGGCTCTTGCAGTGCTGCGCAGGTTGATGAAACTCTACTTCGGAAAAATCAAAGGCTGGGCAAGAAAAGAAACCATAATTATTGAATCCAAACAAAAACAGGAGGGAAGCCATGAAAAAAACAATTTGTGTTGTTTCAATCTTTTTGACTTTGTTTTTGGTCAACCTTGCTTATGCACAGTTTGGAAAGACTTCGGGACCGAAATTCTACTCTAAATTCAAACCCGTTGTGGGTGGATGGTCGGAATACCAAATGACGTCGAAGAGTGAAGGGTCCGTAAAGATGAAGATTGCAATCGTTGGGAAAGAGGGAGATGCTTATTGGTATGAAACAGTGATGGAGGGCGGACGGGAAGGGCGGGTTATTAGCAAGATGCTTATTTCCGGAAATCCCGAAGATCAGAAAAACATAAAAAGGATGATCGTCAAGACAGGAAATGAGCCTGCTATGGAAGTACCCATTACGATGATGGGGCTATATTCAAAGCCCCAGGAACCTAAGGGGAAGGTGACCGACAAGGGAACAGAAACCATCAAAGTTCCAGCCGGGACTTTTACGACCCAGCATTTCCAATATCTATATCTAAAGGATGCGGTAGATACCTGGGTCTATAAGGACGTCTCTCCCTATGGATTGATCAAGTCCCAATCAAAGGATATGAAGATGGTTCTTATCGGGTACGGGACCGGGGCTAAGACCTTGATCACAGAGACACCTCAGAAGTTTGAAATGCCTCAGATGCCAGAGAGGATGCCGAGGAGGAAGTAGGAGAATTGTGCCAAGAACCACAGAGTGGTGAAAAAGTGCCTTAAAAGTTTTTCAATAGCATGCAAAACGAAAAAATTGTAGAACATCCGTCATCTGCTGTTTTGGTAAAAGTAATAAAAGGCCAGGCACAGGAAATTGAGAAGCGTTTT
>Ga0172371_10007607_pt1 | contig 15363 bp, 15 predicted proteins | sample Lak12m_FD_114543 | JGI IMG/M metagenome (GOLD analysis project Ga0172371, IMG submission 114543) | Freshwater microbial communities from Kabuno Bay, South-Kivu, Congo - kab_022012_12m | ecosystem: Environmental > Aquatic > Freshwater > Lake | place: Democratic Republic of the Congo: South-Kivu... | reverse complement strand
TGGTATTTGTATTTGGTGGGTCTGACCCCCTAGCTACATCCCTTCCTCAGCGAATTTGTCGTTTTCGGTAGGATCCAGCTGGCGGATGAGCTTTGTCAGTTCGGCCATGTGCTCTTTCTCTTCATCGCGAATATGCCCCAGCAGTTTCTGAATCTCGTGGTTGTCGGTAGCATCGATGTGAGCCTGGTAATGGTTTATCGCCAGCAGCTCGTCCTTGAGATCCTCCCGCAGGTTGTTGAGATCGGTTGATAAATCGCTCATTTTTACTCCTCTCGTATGCCGATTGTCACAAGTCGTTGCCCGCAGCAAGTGGTTGCCGCCGGTTCGCAACCGCGTTTCCGATTTATCCGTACCGGTACTGCATGCCGAAGCCGCCCCGGGGATAGCGCATCTCGATATTGTCATAGGGACAGCCGCCGCTACGGCAGGTACCGCATTCCAGGCAGCCCTCAAAGGCTATCGAAATTGATTGTTCCTCTTCCTCCCAACGGTAAACCTGCGCCGGGCACGAGTGAGTGCAGAACTTGCGGCGACATCGTTCCTGACAGACTTTTTTGTCCTTGATTGAAAGGTGTGAGGTATCGTCTGGCGTGAACTTGACGAGGCCGAGCTGAGCAGTGACATTGTGGGCCGGCGGAATCCAGGGGCGATTGTCGTAGGGCAGGTTTCCGGGATTTTTTTTGTCTTTGTCGCTCATGACAGTGCTTTCCAGGTGTCGTATAAATCTTTGAGAAGCTTCTTTGTCGGTTGCTGCGAACGCACCAGCCTGGTGATCAGATGGAGCTTGTCAGCCTTGCTAAGCGAGTCCACTGTCAGGAATTCCTTGAGCACCGCCGAGGCCAGCTCAGGATAGAGGCTGAAAAAATGCGGGTGTGAAGAGAGGAAAGGCGTCACTTTCTGGTACTGCTTCAGGTCCTTGATGACGAGGCTGTTGTTGAGCAGGTCGCCGTAATGGCTTAGAGTCAGCGATTCGAAGCTGCCGCAATCCATGGCGCGCAAAACCGTCTGGGCGGCCATGCGGCCGGAAAGCAGAGCCAGGTTGGCGCCCTCAGTATTGACGGCATTGACCATGCTGGCTGCGTCACCTGCCACCAGCACGCCGTTGCCATACAATCGGGGCATGCCTTGGTAACCGCCTTCAGGAATGAGATGCGCTGTATATTCGCGCGGGCTGGCGCCAGCGATCAGTCGCTGCACCTGCGGCTGCGCCTTGAAACGCTCGAGCAGCGCATAGGCGGCTCCGGCGCGGGTGACCAGGTCTTTCAGAATGATTCCGACGCCGATCGACACCGTATCCTTGTTGGTGTAAATAAAACCGGTACCCGGAGTGCCGCCGGTGATCTCACCGACCACTTCATAAGCGGCGCCGGTTCCTTCGTTGAGGTTGAAGCGGTCCTCGATCTTTTCCTTGGGGAGAGCCAGCACTTCCTTGACCGCAAGTGCCATCGAATCAGCCTTGACGCCCCGGCTGAGGCCGGCCTTCTCGGTAAGAAACGGGTTGACGCCCTCGGCAATGATGACGGCATCGGCTTCGAGATCACCCTCAGGTCGGCTGGTGCGCACACCGACGACGCGGCCGTTCTCCCAGAGCAGGTCCTCGACCAGGGTCTCGGTGATGATCACGGCGCCCTTGGCGCGTGCCTCGCCGGCCAGCCACTTGTCGAAGCGGGAACGAAAAACCGTGAACGAATTGTAAGGTTCGGCGCCGAAGTCATCGGATTCGTAGGCGGCTTTGAGGACAGAGTCGCCAGTCGTCAGCCACATCTCCCGGCGGGTGACCGGGCGCTCGAGTGGTGCCTGCTTCCAGAATCCCGGTACGACCTCGCTGGTGGGCTGCGAGAAAATGAGTCCGCCCATCATGTTTTTGCTGCCCGGCCAGTCGCCGCGCTCGATCAAGGCTACGCGGGCGCCGCCGCCGGCAAGAGTGTATGTCGCCGATAGGCCGGCCGGCCCGCCGCCAACGACGATGGCGTCGAAGTTTCCATCGACGGGTTTGCGATCGCCGAGATTCACACGGCGGCCTCGCGGGCTCCGGCGCCGTCCTTGCGTTTCCTGATCTCGGTGATAAATGCCGGCACCAATTCAAACAGATCGCCGACAATGCCGTAGTCGGCAATGTCGAAGATGGGCGCATCGGGATCGTTATTGATGGCGACGATGATGTCGGAATTTTGCATGCCGGCGACATGCTGGATGGCGCCGGAGATGCCGACGGCGATGTAGAGAATGGGGCGAACAGTCTGACCTGTCTGGCCGACCTGGTGACGCGCCGAGACCCAACCGGCATCGACGGCGCCCCGCGAGGCGCCAACCACGCCGCCCAGTTCGCGGGCCAGATCTCCGAGCATGATGAAATTCTTGGCCTTGCGCATACCGCGGCCGCCGGCAACAATAACATCCGCTCCATGTAGCGAAACTTCCTCTTCGGGATTCGGAAGAAACTGGAGCCGGTGCACCCGCTGTTCTTTTGCCAGGCGTGGTTTTGAGGCGACGACTTTACCGGTAGCGCCGGCAGCGGCCTGAGGGAGTGGGAACACACCGGGGCGAACAGTCGCCATCTGCGGGCGGTGTCCGGGAGTAATGATCGTGGCCAGAATGTTGCCACCGAATGCAGGGCGAGTCTGCCGTAGCAGACCGCTTTCAGGATCGACTTCGAGTTCGGTGCAATCGGCCGTCAGACCGGTCTCAAGATCGGTGGCAACAGCCGAGGCCAGGTCGCGGCCCCTGGTCGTGGCTCCGAGCAGGATGATTTCCGGGTTGTATTTTCGCGCCAGCGCCGCCAAGGCCTGGCTGTGGGGCCCGGCGGTAAAGGGCGTCAGTGATTTGTTACCGGCTACATAGGCAGTTGCGGCTCCGTACGAAAAGGCATGCCGGGTCAGGAAATCGCTGTTGTCGCCATCTCCCAGAATGACCGCTGCCGGCTGCGAGTCCAGATCGCCCGCCAGCCTGGCAGCAATGCCCAGAAGTTCCCAGGAGACATTGGCTGCGCTTTCTCCCTCGTGCTCGATGACGACCCAGACATCGCCGGCCATCTTAACCGTCACCTTCGTCAAAAGTTATCCCGCGCTCCGCCAGTCGATCCATGACCGCCGCCGCGGCGGCCGCCGGAGAGCTGTCGGCCGCGATAATAATCTCTCCCCGTTGCCTGACGGGTGGCGCAAAAATCTTGCTAACCCGGGTGGGTGAGCCCTTCAGCCCCAAATGATCGCGCTCGACTTCAATTTCATTCATTCCCCAGGTCTCGATTGCTTTGTCACTGGCGGCGATCATGTCGGGTAACGATGCATAGCGTATGCGATTGCAGGTTTCTGTGATGGTGAGAGCTGCCGGCAATCTGGCTTCGAGCAACTCGCGGCCGTTTTCGAGCTGTCGCCATGCCCGGATGATGCCCGCATCGCTGTCGAGCGACTCGAGCTCGCAGATATATGTCACCTGGCTCAGATCAAGGCGGCGCGCCAGTCCCGGACCCACCTGGCCGGTGTCGCCATCGATTGACTGCTTGCCGCAGATGACGAGGTCGACCGGTTGATCCGCCGCGATCCTCCGGATCGCGGCGGCCAGGGCGTAGGTCGTGGCCAGCGTGTCGGCTCCGGCGAAGGCCCGATCGGTCAGCAGTACGGCCCGGTCGACTCCAAAACCCAGCACTTTGCGCAAGCTCTCTTCCGCTTGCGGCGGACCCATCGATAATGCTGTAATCGTTCCGCCATGTTCGTCACGCAGCCTGAGAGCCGCTTCCACGGCGTGAAGGTCGAAAGGATTGATGACAGAAGGAATTCCAGCACGGATGAGGCTGCCGGTATCGGGATCGATCCGGACTTGAGTGGTGTCAGGAACCTGCTTGACACAAACTACAGAGTGAATAGCCAACTGCCCCTCCGTGAATATGAAGCCGGTCAGGACAGGTTTCTTAGCGCGTCTTCCCGAGAAGAGAAAATATCGAAGACACTGTTCAGCCCGGTGATCTGGAAAATCCAGTTGACATTCTCGTCGATGCTGACCAGAACAATCCTGCCGCCCTTGGGCTTGATCCTCTTGACGCCGCCGATAAGCACGCCCAGAGCCGAACTGTCGATGAAATGAACTCCGCTCATATCGATAACAACCTTGAGCACTTCGTCTTCCAGCGCTGCCAGGAGATTCTCCTTGAGACGCGGAGCCGTGTAGAGATCGAGCTCACCGGCTACGGTGATGATTGCCACACCATCGTCAGTTCTTTCACTCTCAATGCTTAGGTCCATGTGTTTCCTCCGGATGCTTCCGTGGAAGGGGTATGTAATTCTAACACTATCCGCTGAATATCAAACATGGCGTTGCATCAGCCTGCGGCAGCAGCTGGAAGATTCAACGCGAATGGCTAATCGGCCGCTACTGTCTCCGCGGCATGTTTTTGGATATCATCTGCGTGGTATGTAAGGTTATTCGCCAGGAATGCTGACGAACTCACATGAAAGGAGAAACACATGAAAGTCAGAATCGACCCGAGGGACGAATGCCTGGGCGACGGCATCTGCGCCGACGAATGTCCGGAAGTATTTGAAATCGATGAGGATGGCCTGGCCCGAGTCATCCAGGCAGAGCCTTCCGATGATCTTCGCGAAGCCGTACAGAATGCCTGCGACGAATGTCCGGCGGAAATCATCATCATCGAAGAATAATCCGGGTGCTTTGGATGCAAAGCCGGGCTGCAAAATCGAATTCAAGATAAGGGGGCTCAAATGAACAAATCGATAAAATTTATTATCGGCGTGATATTGCTAGCGTCTTTTTTACTGACCGCAAGTGCATGCGGCGGCAGTACCACAACGACGTCAAGCAGCCCCACAACGACATCAGCCGGCGCTACCACCAATGCGGGGACCTCAGGATCAACGGCGGGCGGCACGGCCACGGTCGACCTGAGCAACACTCAGTTCAATCCTTCGACTTTGACGGTCGTCAAGGGCACGACAGTTACCTGGAGCAACGATGACCCGTTTTCTCATACGGTCACATCCTCCAGCGGCGCCTTTGATTCCGGTACGCTGAAGGCTGATGGCACTTACAGCTACACTTTCACCACGGCCGGCACCTACGAATACGCCTGCACCATCCATCCCTCGATGAAGGGGACAATAATAGTCACCAACTCCTAGGGCGGTCCCGTGACACCTGAACTTCTTATATATTCGATGCCTGGCTGACCCCACTGCATCAGTCTCAAGAACCTGCTCCGTGCGAGGGGGATTGAATTCAAAGCCATCAATGTTGAGAGCGACAAGGCAGCTCTGGCAGAGATGAAAGAGCGCAGTGGCAAGTCATATACGCCGCAGGTGTTCATCGACGGGAGATACATCGGTGGTTACGATGATTTTTTGCTCGCGGATGCGCGTGGTGAAATCGACAGGATACTCGGACGTGAACCTCACGCCAGCACCCATACCGAGGAAGAGCTCTTTGATGTGCTTATTATCGGCGGTGGGCCCGCGGGTCTCACGGCGGCTGTTTATACTGCGCGCAAAAACCTCCGTACCGCTCTGATTACAGCCGAATTGGGCGGCCAGCCGATGCTGACTTCCGGGGTCGAGAATTACATGGGATTTCAGTACATCACCGGCGCGGAGTTGATGACCCGCTTCGAGGAACAGGCGCAGCAATACCCCGTGGAAGTAATAGCCGGCGAAAAGGTCACCCGTCTGGAAAATGACGCTGGCGTCAGGCGGGTAATCACTCAGTCCGGCAAGGCTTATCGCGGCCGCGCCGTTATCATCGCTTCCGGCAAACGCTCGCGGCTGCTAAATATTCCTGGTGAATCCGAATATGCCGGCCGTGGCGTCAGCTACTGCGCTACCTGTGACGGCCCTGTTTTTGCCGGGAAGCCGGTCATGGTAGTGGGTGGCGGCAACTCAGCTTTGCAGGCGGCACTGCAGTTGGCCGCTGTCTGCCCGAGTGTGCAGCTGGTTTCATTGACGAAGATCACCGGAGACGAGATCCTCAGCGGCAAGGTTCTGGCTGAAGAAAGCATCTGTGAACATCTACTGTGGCAACCGGTTGAGATCAGGGGCGACGGTAAGGAAGTGCAGTCAGTGATCATCGCCTCGGTCGATGGCAAGGATCGCCTTGAACTTGAGGTCAACGCTGTTTTTATCGAGGTCGGTCTTTTCCCCAATTCCGGGTTCGCCGTCGATCTGCTTGAACTCAATCGCGACGGCGAGATCGTTGTTGATTGTAATGGGCGCACCGGGGTAAATGGCATTTTTGCCGCCGGCGACGTCACCCAGGTTCGGGACAAGCAGATAGTTGTGGCGGCGGGAGAGGGAGCCAAAGCGGCGCTGTCAGCGTACGACTTTCTGATTTCGAGCCGATGAGGTTGCCCCGTTTCATTGCCGCTGCCGGCCGATGACGGTCCAATGAAAGATCCCCGGGCCATTCCCCGGATAATGGACATCGCCAGGGCCGCGATCCAGGCAGCAGATCCCGAAAGACTGGTCCGTGAATTTCTTTCTGCCTCTGATTTCGATTTTTCCCTTTTTGAGAATATTTACGTTTTAGGAGCGGGGAAGGCCGGCGGCACGATGGCGCGAGGCGTGGAGGCGGTTTTTGGCAGTACTTTTGACCGGGAAGTAACTGATGGCCTGGTTGTGGTCAAAGACGGCTATGCCATCGGCGGGGCCGGGCTGTCCGCCGCGACTGGGAGCGCCAGAGAGCTGAAGTTTGTGCGTCAATTGGAGGCAGCCCATCCCGTACCCGATGAGCGGGGCGCCGCAGCCGCACGCGACCTCCTGGCGCTAGCCCGGCGAGCCGGCGGGGACGATTTGATTATCTGTCTCATTTCTGGTGGCGGCTCAGCGCTCATGGCGCTACCCGCACCGGGACTGACCCTAGCGGACATCCAGCAGACAGTAGACGCGCTTCTGAAAAGCGGCGCCGACATCGGCGAGGTTAATGCGGTGCGTAAACACGTCACCATGGCTACCGCCGGCCATCTGGCCGCCGCCGCCTACCCGGCGGTTGTTCTCACCCTGATTATTTCCGACGTTATCGGTGATTCACTCGATGTGATCGCTTCGGGTCCGACCGTTGCCGATGAAAGCACTTATAACGATGCGCTTGCCGTGCTGACGCGCTACAGCTTGAGGGAAAGGGTGGCTCCCGCTGTGCTCGCCCACCTGGAAGCGGGAGCTGGGGGCAAAGTCGCCGAGACCCCCAAGCCGGGCGACCCGGTCTTCGAACGGGCGGAGAATCATATCTTGGGCAATAACCGGATAGCAGTGGCGGGGGCGCAGCTGAAGGCTGCAAAATTCGCTTATGATGCCGTTCTCATCGAGGAGCCGGTCACAGGCGAAGCGCGTGACGCCGCCGTCCGGTTTGTTGAATCAGCCGGTCGGATGGCCGAGGCGAAATCGCCTGCCGATAAAACCCTCTGCGTCATCGCCGGTGGCGAGGTCACGGTGACTGTCACCGGTCCGGGGACCGGAGGCCGGGCCCAGGAGTTCGTTCTGGCCGCGGCGCCGCTGATCGCAGGCCGTGATGAAATTGTCGTCTTCGCTTTTGGAACTGACGGCACCGACGGGCCCACGGACGCAGCCGGAGCCATCGCCGATGGCTCCACTTGGTCCCGCGCCATGAAAAAGGCGCTCGCTCCCGAGCAGTGCCTGCACGATAATGACGCCTATAGTTTATTCCACCAGCTCGGGGATCTGATTATCACCGGTCCCACGGGCACGAATGTAAATGATGTCTATGGGGTAATCATAGGTCAGCTATAAGGAAGGTCTTCGGGAAGTCGCAGGGAAAAAGTTTGAAAAATCCGGTGTAGTCGAGGAGGCCTGGATGAGATTCATCATTGCAGCGGCGCTGGTGGCTCATGGAATAGCTCACCTGGTGGGCTTTATCGTTCCCTGGCAGATAGTCAGGCTGAAGGAGATGCCGTACAGGACAACCGTACTGGGAGATTCCGTGAACGTGGGCGCCGGCGGTATCCGGCTGCTAGGAGTGTTCTGGTTCCTGGCAGCGGCCGCGTTCGTTACCGCTGGCATCGGCGCTGCTCTGGAAACCCAATGGTGGGTCACGGTCACATTATTCTCAGCGCTTATCTCACTCGTTCTCAGCACCATCAGCTGGCCAAATTTAAGGGTTGGTGTCTATATTGACATCTTGATCCTGGCTTTTCTTGCAGTAAACGCGCAGCTAGGCTGGTCGCTGTGATTCTGGAAGAGATCATCCGGGTCGGCCGGGGCGATGAACCCGCGGATCTGTTGATCAAGAACGCACGCGTCGTCGACGTCCTCTCCGGAGAGATCATTAACGCCGACGTCGCCCTGTACAAGGGGCGGATTGCCGGATTTGGCAAATATCACGCCCAGTCTTTCATGGACCTTGAGGGGCGCTTCCTCTGCCCCGGTTTTATCGACGGCCATATCCATGTGGAAAGCACGTTGCTGACACCGCCGGAGTTTGCCCGCGCCGTCGTGCCGCACGGTACGACGGCCGTTGTTTGCGACCCCCACGAGATTGCCAATGTGCTGGGTATCGAGGGCATCAACTATATGCTCCACGCCAGCGCCGGTCTGCCGGTAACAATCTATGTAATGCTTCCCTCCTGTGTGCCGGCGACCCACATGGAGACTTCGGGTGCGGAGTTGACCAGCGGTGACCTGGCTTTACTCCTGCCGCGAAACCGGGTCATCGGTATTGCCGAGATGATGAACTACCCGGGCGTCATCGCCGGTGACAACGAAGTGCTAAACAAGATCAGGATCGCCGATTACCGGCGCGTCGATGGGCATGCGCCCGGCCTCACCGGCAATGACCTCTGCGCCTACATCGACGCCGGCATCAGCTCCGACCACGAATGCGTTACCGCCGACGAGGCGCGGGAGAAGCTGCGGCTGGGAATGTATATCATGGTGCGCGAAGGTACGACGGAGAAGAATCTCAAGGAACTCATCACGGTGGTCAATCACCAGAATTCACGGCAGTTCATGTTTGTGACCGATGACCGTTATCCCGATGACCTCCTCGAAGAAGGCCATATCGACTACCTGGTGCGCATGGCTATCGGCGAGGGCATCGATCCGGTAACCGCCATCCAGATGGCGACAATCAACACGGCAGCCTACTTTGGGCTCAGGCATGAGGGCGCAGTAGCCCCCGGCTACAAGGCTGATTTCGCTGTCATTGACGACCTCGATAAAGTCACCGTCTCCCGTGTCATCAAGGAGGGACGGGTGGTCGCCAACGCCGGGCGCGCGCTTCCGTTTGACTCCGAGCCGCCGGTGCGCACAATACGCAGCACCATCAATATAGCCTCCGACAGCATCGCTGATCTGAGGGTGCCGGCACGTGGTTCAAAAATGCGGATAATCGGCATCCTGCCCGGTCAGATCGTTACCGAGAAACTTGTAGCCGAGCCCAAGGTTAAAGGCGGCTTCGTCGTCAGCGATACAGAGCGCGATATCATCAAGCTGGCCGTTGTCGAGCGGCATACCGCCTCGGGCAACATCGGCCTCGGGTTTGTTCACGGACTGGGTCTCCAGCGCGGGGCTGTTGCCAGCTCGGTTGCCCATGACTCCCATAACATTATCGTTGCCGGCGTCGACGACGACGACATGCGTGCCGCCGTTTTCGAGATCGTCAGGATGAGCGGTGGCGCCGTGGTCGTCGTGGACGGGGAACCGCTGGCCCGGCTGCCGCTGCCGGTGGCCGGCCTGATGTCCGATCTGCCGTTGAAGGATGTCGCTAGCGCGGTCCGGGAAGTCAGCGGCGCCGCGCAGGAACTGGGCTGTCAGAACGAGGATCTGCTGATTTCGCTTTCATTCCTGGCCCTGCCGGTGGTGCCGGCGCTCAAACTGACCGACATGGGACTCGTGGATGTGGAAAAGTTCGAGCTGGTGGGCTTATTTGAAGATAGTTCCGGCGTTTGAAGCTCCAGGAAGCTGACGCAGGGTTTCATCAGGCCTGCTACGGGGAATATTTGAAATCCGGCACACAGCTGCTACACAGGAGGAAGAAAATGCCGCGAGCGATCTGGTCAGGCCCTATCAGCTTTGGCCTGGTAAATATCCCGGTCCAGCTCTTTCCCGCGACCAAGAGCAAGAGCGTCGCCTTTCGGATGCTGCACGCCGAGGACAAGACGCCGATCAACCTGGTCAAAACTTGCCCTGCCGATAACAAGGCATTGACACAGGACGAGATCGTCAAGGGCTATGAGTTCGAGAAGGGGCGTTTTGTGATCATGGAGGACAAGGATTTCCAGGCCGCCCAGGCCGCCACTAAAAAGGGCCGTGGCGGCCGCGCCATCGAAATCATCAGTTTCGTCAAACTCGAGGAAGTCGATCCCATCTTTTTCCAGAAATCATATTATCTGGCGCCGGTGGAGAGCAGCATCGTGGCGTTCAGACTGCTGGCCCGGGCCATGAAAAAACAGAACAAGGCGGCTCTGGCCCGCTTCGTTCTCAGGGAGAAGCAGCACCTGGCCCTTTTATCCCAGAAGGACGACTGTTTTGTGCTTGAAACACTTTATTATCACGACGAAGTCAGAGCTACGGGTGATCTTCCGGGCGCCGGGGAAGAGGTCGAACTCGACGCCGGCGAGCTGGAGCTGGCCGAAGGGCTGATAGATCGTATGACCGCCGAGCTGGATCTCTCCGGACAGCGGGATGAATATCGCGACGAGTTGCGAAAGATCATCAATCGCAAGATCGAGGGCAAGGAAATTACCGTGCCGCAGCTGGAACCGCTGGCGCCGGTCATCGATATCATGAGCGCGCTCAGGGACAGCATTGCCAGCCAGGAAATGCGCGGGGAAAAGACAGCCAAGAAGAGGCGCAGAAGGGCATCATGAGCCTCGAGGATTACCGGCGCAAGCGCAATGCCGGAGTAACACCGGAGCCGATGCCCCGGAAGGCAGGCCGCCAGGCCGCCGCACCCCGTTTCGTCATCCAAAAACATGATGCCTCGCGCCTGCATTACGATCTGCGGCTGGAACATGAAGGTGTGCTCGCGTCCTGGGCGGTGCCGAAAGGCCTGGCAACGCCGCACGATCCTCGCAAGCTGTCGGTGCAGGTCGAGGACCATCCGCTCGAATACCTGGATTTCCACGGGGAGATTCCCAAAGGGGAATACGGAGCCGGCCAGGTGGATATCTGGGATACCGGCACCTACGAGCCACTGGATGATTTTGCCACCGGGCTGGAGAAGGGAAAGCTGACATTTCGCCTGCTGGGCGAGAAAGTGGACGGGGAGTTCAGTCTGGTCCGGATGAAGCAAGGCGCCGACTGGCTCATCCTTCTGCATAAGGGGGGCCGTCTCAATCCCGACCTTCGCGCTGTCGGCCGGCTGGCGGCGCAACCGCGCCAGGTCGAGCCGATGAAGGCGATGATGGGCGATAAACCCTTCGATTCCGATGACTTCAGCTTCGAGATCAAGTTTGACGGCATCCGCGCGGTCGCGTTTCTGTTCGAGGATGGCGCCACCAGCCTCAGGTCGCGCAATCACAAGGAACTGTCGGCGTCCTACCCGGAGCTGGAAGAACTGGGCTCGCATTTTCTGGCGCGGGAACTGGTCGTCGATGGCGAGATCGTCGCGCTCGACGAACGCGGGGTGTCGAGTTTTCAGCTGCTGCAAAGCCGCATGAATCTGGGCACCGAGGCGGCGGCCCGCAGGGCCGCCGCCTCGGTGCCGGTCTATTACTACCTTTTTGACGTCCTTTATCTGGACGGCCGGGACCTGACCGGTTTGCCTCTGTCAGAGCGCCGGCAGATCCTCGAGCGTATCTTCATACCGGGTAAATACATCCGCCTCTCCGAGTCGGTCGAACTCAAGGGCCGCGCCTTTTTTCAGGCTGCAGCGGCAGCAGGCCTTGAAGGCATCATGGCCAAGCGCAAGGCAAGCCCGTATCTGCCCAAACGGACGCTCGACTGGATCAAGCTGAAAGCGGTCCACGAGCAGGAATTTGTCATCGGCGGCTACACGACGCCGCGCGGCGGACGAACCGGATTCGGAGCCCTTCTCGTCGGTTACCATGAAGGGTCCAGGCTGGTCTACGCCGGACATGTCGGTACCGGTTTCAGTGAGGAATTGCTCGCGGACCTAATGAAGAAGATGAACGCGCTCAAACAATCGAAGGCGCCTTTTACCGAAGAGCCCCACACCAACCAGCCGGCTACCTGGATCAAGCCGCGTCTGGTCGCCGAGATCAAATTCGCCGAGTGGACCCGGGACGGCGTACTCCGGGAGCCGGTATTCCTTGGCTTGCGCACCGACAAGAAGCCGCGGGAGGTCGTCAGGGAAGAGAAAGCATTAGTTGAAAAATCAATGGAGGCAGCAGAAGCGCAGGATAGGGGGGCATCGGCGGGCGGGTCAGATGAAATGGACAAGCCCAAAGTCGCCGCTCCCCTGCCCCGCCTTTCCGGCGAGCGGCAGGAGATCAGGATTACCGGCAGACGCCTCGCCCTTACTCACCTCGACAAGGTTTTCTGGCCCGACGAGGGTTATACAAAGCGCGACCTGATCGATTATTATCATCGCGCCGCCGGTTTCATCGTGCCCCATCTTGAGGAGCGGCCGTTAACGCTCAAGCGCTACCCCGATGGCTTCGGCTCACAGCCATTCTTTGAAAAAGAGGCGCCACCAGAAACGCCAGACTGGGTCAGGACCGAGACACTGGCGGCGGAGAACGAGCGAAAAAAAATCAGATACATTCTCTGCGAAGACGAACCGACGCTCCTCTACCTGGCCAATATCGCCTGCATCTCCCAGAACCCCTGGCTCTCGAAGTTGCCGGACGCGGGCAAGCCCGATGTGCTCGTGCTCGACATCGATCCGCCTGGACCGGGGCGCTACGACGAATGCATCGAAGTGGCCCTGCTGATTCGCGAGACGCTGGCGGATTTCGGACTTAAGGGTTATCCGAAAACGTCCGGCGCCACCGGCATCCACGTCTACGTGCCGATACGGCCTGTCTACACTTACGCCCAGGTGCGGCAGTTCGCGCAGGTCATCGCCAGCCTCTGCCGCGAGCAGCGCCCGGACCTGATTACCCTCGAGGTTGCGACCGGCCGCCGCGGCGGCAAGATCTACCTGGATTTCCTGCAAAACGTGAAGGGAAAAACGGTGGCTTCGGTCTATTCGGTGAGGGCGCAGCCGGGCGCTCCGGTCTCTACGCCGTTGGAGTGGATGGAGTTGCGGCAAGGCCTGAGGCCGGGGGATTTCACCATCGCCAACGTCCCCGCGCGGTTGGAGCAGAAGGGGGATCTGTTTGCCGGCGTCCTTAACGAAAGACAGGATCTGTTACAGGCGCTCAAACAGGGCGAGCGCCTGCTCAAGGCGGGGTAAATCGGAATATGGGCTGATCGAGGAGGGGATATTCCTGGTGGCGAGGCCCGGAATCGAACCGGGGACGCCAGGATTTTCAGTCCTGCGCTCTACCGACTGAGCTACCTCGCCAGAGGATGAAAAACCGCGCTCGGGTCGCCGGTTTATGGCAAAGCGCGGCACCCGCGCATTTTAGCTGTTAGCTCCTTTAAGTGCAATCATGCGGCCATGCCACTGGGACTCTGGCGGCCAAATTCATTCCCCAAGTTGCTGTCAACTGCGCAAGCTGATATTATTTCAATCCTTATCTGCAAATGGCCTTCAAGGCCCGGATCCTCCCGACATGACCAAGATCCCCCAGCATCCTATCGCAGGCTCCAGCGGCTCTGGCAATACTGCCTCGTTCGAAGAGCTCTTGGAACAATTGGAGCAGGCTCGAGCAGAGATCCAGCGCCTCGAAAAACTGATGCACGGCTATCCCGAGCAGCTGGAGGAAAAGGTGCGCGAACGCACCCGTGAACTCGAGGCAGTCAATCGAATTGCCACCACCGTCAGCCGGTCCCTTAACCTGGATACTATCCTCAGGGCTTCTCTGGAAAAGGTGTTGGAAGTCCTGGATCTCAGGTTCGGTGCTGTTTTTCTGACTGATGAAAAGAACTCCGAACTTAACCTGATGGTTCAGCGGGGCCTCCCGGATGATGTTGTCGAGGAGATGCGGGTCAGTCCCGTGGGCGAGGACTGCCCGGGAATAGTCGCTCTCAAAGGTGAGCCCCTGCTTATCTCCGACTTTCAGGACGGCAATCACAATAATAATCCCATCATCCGTCACAAGATGTTCAAATCGATGGCCGGGATTCCCCTGGAATCCAAGGGCAAGGTGCGGGGTGTCCTGTGCCTGCTCAGCCGTCAGGCGGATCGCTTCGGCGAGGAGGATCTGAAGCTGCTGGTAACCATCGGTAGTGAGATCGGGGTGGCCATCGAAAATGCCTGGCTCTACGAAAAGTCCTGGACGCATTCCAAAAAGATGGAGGAGCTGTCGATGACCGACAGCCTCACCGGGCTTTTCAACCGCCGTCATTTCTACCGGCGGCTCAAGGAAGAGATTGCCCGCGCCCGGCGTCAGAACTATCCGGTTTCACTGCTGGTCGTCGATCTCGACAATCTCAAGGAATATAACGACAAGCTCGGGCATCTGAAAGGAGACGAAGCCCTGCGTGGCGTCGCCCAGGCGATCACGGCGAGCATTCGTCAGGATGTGGACAGCGGCTTCCGGTACGGCGGCGATGAATTTGCCATCATCCTGCCTTACAGCGATGGCAGCGAAGCAATGGAGGTGGCGGAACGCATCCGCCGGACCTTTGAGGAATTTGCCCTCGACGGCACCAGCCTCAGCATCGGTCTGACCGAACTCGATTACGAAGAGGAAGTGGACGATTTTGTCTCGCGGGCCGATACGGCCATGTATGTCGCCAAGAACTCAGGTGGCAACCAGGTTCACCACGCGGAAAAAAATTCCTGATTTCCTGATACAATTCTTTTCTCCAAAACAATCCTGATCTAGAAACCGGGGTTTTTCATGACCGAAGCCTTCCAGAATTTTATCGATGGCAAATGGGTCGATTCCGTTTCAGGAGAGACCTTTGCCAATCTGAATCCGGCCGACAACGATGATGTCGTCGGGCATTTTCAAGCCTCGACTGCGGATGACGCGCGGGCGGCCATCACCGCCGCCGAATCGGCCCGAGCGGGATGGCGGGCGACCAGCGCGCCCAAACGCGGCGAGTTCCTGGCGCGGGCGGCCCGCATCATTGAGGCCGACGCCGGCCGCATCGCCGAGGAGTTGACCCGCGAGGAGGGGAAAACCCTGGCAGAAGCCAGGGGGGAGACCGCACGTGCGGTCCAGATTTTCGACTACTTTGCCGGCGAGGGCCGCCGGCTGGGCGGCGAGACCACGCCATCAGAGTTCGGACGGACGCTGCTTTACACCGTGCGCGAGCCGCTCGGCGTCGTCGGATTGATCACTCCGTGGAACTTTCCGGTCGCGATTCCCGCCTGGAAGCTGGCCCCAGC
>Ga0172371_10007605_pt1 | contig 15364 bp, 14 predicted proteins | sample Lak12m_FD_114543 | JGI IMG/M metagenome (GOLD analysis project Ga0172371, IMG submission 114543) | Freshwater microbial communities from Kabuno Bay, South-Kivu, Congo - kab_022012_12m | ecosystem: Environmental > Aquatic > Freshwater > Lake | place: Democratic Republic of the Congo: South-Kivu... | reverse complement strand
GATTTTTAAATTGTTCAAAAGCCGTTATCTGAATGAAGTCTACGACAAAGTCGCCCAACGCTGTGGCCATCAGCCGGAATTCCTGCAAGCCGTCACGGAATTCTTCGATTCGATGGAATTCCTCGTTGAGCGCGATCCCAACATCGAGAAATTCTCGATTCTCGAACGTATCGTCGTTCCCGAACGCATCGTGGCTTTCAGGGTCACCTGGGTCGACGACAAGGGCAAAATCCAAGTCAACAACGGCTACCGCGTCCAATTCAACTCGGCGATCGGTCCCTACAAAGGCGGGATTCGCTTCGATCCGAGCGTCAACGAATCGGTCATGAAATTCCTCGGCTTCGAACAGACCTTCAAGAACAGTCTGACCGGCCTTCCGATGGGCGGCGGCAAAGGCGGGGCCGACTTCGATCCGCGCGGTAAATCCGACAACGAAGTCATGCGGTTCTGCCAAGCCTTCATCTCCGAATTGGCGCGCCACATCGGCGCCAACCGCGACGTTCCCGCCGGGGACTTGGGCGTCGGTGCCCGCGAAATCGGCTTTATGTATGGCTATTATAAGAAAATCGCCAACGAATTCACCGGGACTTTCACCGGCAAAGGTCTGTCGTTCGGAGGATCATTGGGACGCAAGGAAGCAACCGGATACGGCCTTCTGTATTTCGTCCAGGCGATGCTGCGCACGTTCCGCAAGGACACGATCGAAGGCAAGCGCGTCATCATCTCCGGGTCCGGCAAAGTCGGCAAGCACGCGATGGTCAAAGCGCGCACGCTTGGCGCCAAAGTCGTCGCCGTTTCCGATATCTATGGCTATATCCGCGACGACAACGGGCTCGACATCGCCCTCATCGACGCCTTGTCGGAAGAAAAAGGCGAATGCACGATGGCCTACAAGCGGATGCATCCGGAAGTCGAATTCGTGCCCGAACCGAAGAAAATGTGGTTCGTGCCCTGCGACATCGCGATGCCGTGCGCGACCCAAAACGAAATCTATCTCGAACACGCCGAAGCCCTGGTCAAAAACGGCTGTTACCTCGTCGCCGAAGGCGCCAACATGCCAACGACGCTCGACGCCACCAAGTATTTCCTCGACCATGGCGTTTTGTTCTCGCCCGGCAAGGCTTCCAACGCCGGCGGCGTCGCCGTCAGCGGTCTCGAGATGAGCCAGAACGCCCAGCATATCTCCTGGTCCTTCGAGGACGTCGACGACAGGCTCAAAGGAATCATGGAAGACATTTTCAAAAAATGTCATGAAACGGCCAATAAGTTCGGACAACCGACCAACCTCGTTTTAGGGGCTAACATCGCCGGTTTCCTCAAAGTTTACGACGCCATGATGAGCGAGGGCGTCATTTAGGATGGGATCGTCACCGATCGTCATCGCTCCGCATATCTTGTTACCGCGTCCGGGCATCGATTTGCATAAGTTCTCCGTCATTGCCTGCGACCAGTTCACGAGCCAGCCCGAATACTGGCGCGATCTCGAACATTTGATTGGCGAGGCGCCATCGACGTTGCACATGATTTTCCCCGAAGCCTATTTGGATTCCGTCGACGGAAAAACATACATCAACGGGATCAACGGCACCATCGCCGCGTATCTGAAAACCGGAGTGCTAAAAGACATCGGCGCCGGTTTCGTTTTGGTCGAACGGAGCACTCCATACGTCAAAAGACGCCTTGGGCTGATGATCGCCATCGACCTCGAAAGTTACTCGTTCGAAAAGGGCGCCCCGACGCCAATCAGGGCGAGCGAAGCGACGATTGTCGCCCGGATTCCGCCGCGTCTCAAAATCCGTGAAAACGCCCCGATTGAAATCCCTCACGTTCTTGTGTTGTTCGATGACCCAAATGACGGGATTATCGGACCGATTTACGAAAAGAAGGCCGAATTGCCGCTTGTTTACGATTTTGAACTGAACCAAAACGGCGGCCGTCTGCGCGGTTATCACATTAAAGACACCACCGCCATCATTCAAAAATTCAATGACTTGAAAGAGAAAAACGGGTTGATGTTCATCGTCGGCGACGGCAACCATTCGCTGGCGACGGCCAAAGCCCATTGGGACAAAATCAAGCTGTCCTTAAGCCCCGAAGAGAGATTGACGCATCCGGCGCGCCATTCGCTCGTGGAAGCGATCAACATCCACGACGAAGGTCTGAAATTCGAACCGATCCACCGCGTCGTCTTCGGAGCGACCATGGATTTCATCGGCGCATTGAAAGCAATTTTGTTTGGGACTCACGAAGGGTACTGGTACTCCAAAGGATCCGGCCGACAACCGTTGATGATGCCTTCCAACGGTCCGCTCGCCTATAAGATCGTCCAAGATCACATCGACCGTTACTTGAAAGATCATCCGCAAGCCCATGTCGATTACATCCATGGGATTGCTGACCTAGAAGAAGTCGCCGACGGAAACGAAGGGGCAATCGGCATCGTCATGCCGGCGCTCACCAAAGGCGACATCTTCGATTACATTGCCAAGGGGGACGTCTTGCCCCGCAAATGTTTTTCGATGGGCCACGCGGTGGAGAAACGTTATTATCTCGAAGCCAAAACAATCAAATAAAGGAGAAGAAACATGAAACGCATTTTCAACTTTTCAGCCGGTCCGGCCATCTTGCCGGAAGAAGTACTGCAGCAGGCCGCCGCGGAGATGCTCGACTATCAAGGTTCGGGCATGTCGGTCATGGAGATGTCGCACCGCTCTAAGGTCTACCAATCGATCATCGACGCCGCCGAGGCCGATCTGAGGACGCTCCTGAACGTCCCGGCCAATTACAAAATCCTTTTCCTCCAGGGCGGCGGCACGACCCAGTTCTCGATGGTTCCCATGAACCTGATGAAGAACCATGTGGCCGATTTCATCCTGACCGGCCATTGGGCGGTCAAAGCCTATGAAGAAGCCTCGCGCTACGGCGAAGCCCGGGTCATCGCTTCCTCGAAAGAGGCCAATTTTTCCTACATTCCGGATTTGGACGACTTACCGGTTTCGCCGGATGCCGACTACGTCTACATGTGCGACAACAACACGATCTATGGCACGAAGTTCAAGAAGTATCCGGACACCAAAGGCAAAATCCTCGTCAACGACGCCTCGAGCAGTTTCCTGTCGGAGCCGATGGACGTCACCAAATTCGGACTCATCTTCGCCGGCGCCCAAAAGAACGTCGGACCTTCCGGAGTCACCATCGTCATCATCCGCGAGGACCTGTTGGAGATTGAGCCGTTTGAAAAGACCCCGTTATTGCTAAGATACAAAATTCACGCCGAGAACGGCTCGATGTATAACACCCCGCCGTGCTATGCCATCTACATTTGCGGCCTCGTGTTCAAATGGCTGCTCAAAAACGGCGGTTTGCCGGCCATGCAAGCCCATAACGAGAAGAAAGCGGCCATCATCTACGACTATCTCGACCAATCGAAACTGTTCAAAGGCACGGTCAGGTCCGATTCCCGTTCGCTGATGAACGTTTGCTTCAAGACCGACGATCCGGCGCTCAACGACTTGTTCGTCACCGAGGCCAAGAAAGCCGGTTTCGACAACCTGAAAGGACACCGTTCCGTCGGCGGCATGCGCGCTTCGATTTATAACGCGATGCCAATCAAAGGCATCGAAGCTCTCGTCGCCTTCATGAAGCAATTCGAAGAAGCCCATTCATAAGGTGCCACGCATGAGAAAAATCATTTGTCTCAACAACATTTCCAAAATCGGGCTTAAAGCCCTGCCGCACGATTATCAAATCACGACCGACATGGCGGAAGCCGATGCCGTTTTAGTCCGCAGCGCCAACATGCTGGAGATGCCGCTTCCCGAAAACGTCTTGGCTGTCGCCCGGGCCGGAGCCGGCGTCAACAACATCCCGCTTGAGCCTTACGCCAAGCAAGGTGTCGTCGTCTTCAACACGCCCGGCGCCAACGCCAACGCCGTCAAAGAACTGACGGTCGCCGGTATGCTCTTGGCCGTTCGCGATATCCACGGCGGCATCAAATGGATCGAAGGCAACAAAAGCGATCCCGACATCAACAAAAATATGGAAAAAGCCAAAGCCGCTTTTGCCGGAACCGAACTTCTGGGCAAGACGCTCGGCGTCGTCGGGTTGGGCGCCGTCGGGGCGTACATCGCCGGGGCCGGCGGAGCCTTGGGCATGAACGTCATCGGCTACGAAGCCGCGCCCGAAGGCGTGCTGCCTCAAAACAAATCGAAACTTCCTCCGAACATCGTGTTCGCCGCGACGATCGAGGAATTGTATGAAGAAGCCGATTTCATCAGTTTGAACGTCCCATTATTGCCGGCGACCAAAGGGATGATCAACAAGGATTCGATCGCCTTGATGAAAGACGGGGTCATCATCCTGAATTTGGCGCGCGACGCCATCGTCAACGATGAGGACATGCGCGCGGCTTTGCAAAGCAAAAAGGTTCGTAAATACGTCACCGACTTCCCGAACTACGCGACAGCCAACATGGAAGGCGTCATCGCCATGCCGCACCTCGGGGCTTCGACCGAGGAAGCCGAGGACAACTGCGCCTACATGGCCGCCAATCAACTGGTCGACTTCATCGAAAACGGAAACATCACGAACTCCGTCAATTATCCCAACATCTGCGCCGGTCCTTTCATCGAGGGACGACGACTCGTCATTCTCCATGAAAACAAGGACAAACTGGGAACGACGATCATCGAAACCGTCGGCGCCCGTCGCAAAATCGTCCAATCGATTTCGAAAACGCGCGGGAATTACGGCATCACACTAATTGATTTCATGCCCGATCACGAACACGAACACGGTGAAAGCCACGAATGCGGCAGCCACGCTTGCCTCGGAGAGGAAATCGCCGCGCTGCCCGGCGTCCTCCGCGTCCGTCCGATCAAGTAGCCTTTCATGAAAATCGCCATCGTCGTCTATTCGGAAACCGGGCATACGCTCGATGTGTCCGAAAAACTGAAGACAGCGCTCGAAAAAGATCACGATGTGGTCTTGTTTCGGATTCGCTCCGACGAGCGGCGGTCGGTCGTTTACGACACGCCGGAACTCAAAGGCTTTGAGCATATTGTCATCGCCACGCCGGTGCAAGGATTTCAGCCGGCCGTGCCGATGGCTTTGCTGCTGGAACAGGTTTTCTCCTTGAAAGGAACGACAGCCAGCATCTTGTTGACGCAATACTTCCCATGGGCCTGCCTCGGCGGCAACATCACGATTCGCAAACTTATGGGCTTGATTCAATCCAAAGGCGGACACGTCGCCCAAACGGCCATCGTCCATTGGTCGAGCAAAAAACGGGAACAGCAAATCGCCGCCGCAGTCGCCAAACTGAGCAACGTCTGAAAAACCGGAAACCAAAAAGAAAAGCAACCGCGCGGTTGCTTTTTTTCAGCGGTCTTTGCGTTTGACCACGAGGAGTGACAGAAGATAGAATAGCACGGCCGTCGCCACGAGATAGAGAATCTGCATCCAAGTCGTAAACGTGAAATCACCGAGAGAGAAAGTAATCCCCATTTCATCTTGGAAACCAGTCAGGATTTCGGCGGGCGCGCCAGCGAAAGCCTGACTCATCGGATCGCCCATGATGACCAACCGGAACAAGGAAGCCGCGTGAGAAACCGGGATGAATTTGATGAGTACCTGCACGGCGGCGGGAAACAGGCCGATCGGCATATAGATTCCGGCGATGAAACCCATGAGCGTGCCGATGAGGGTGCTGACGGTGCCGAAAGCCGTTTGCGATTTGATGAAACTGGCGATGAAGAAGACGATGGCGCTGTTGGAAAGCGTCGCGATCAAAATCAAACCAATCGTCCCGATGGTGGGCAGCAATCCGAGGATGGTGCCGTCGCGTATCAATAAATAGAGATCAAGAAAGACCAAGGCAAACAAACTCATGATTACACCGATGAAATACGAGGAAAGAATGTAACCGCCGACGAGAACCGGCCGTTTTATCGGCGCGGAGTAAAAGTCTTTCGATATCTTTTTGGCTCTGTCGTCGACCATCGACCCGAACGCCGCGGTAGTCGTCGTGAAGGAAATGACAGCCATGATGCCGGCCATGAGCCAGGTGTCCAAAAGCAATTGGCCGCCGGTTACCTCCGGAGGCACTGCCGTCATCCAGCTTCCTCCGAGAAAGAGGGCGTACAAAAGAAAAATGATGATGACCGACAAAAGCGAAAAGAAGATGGCGAGGCGATCGCGGAAGTACACTTTGACGCAACGTACCGCAAAGTTGATCATAACCGCATCTCCCGTCCGGTCACGTTGATGAACACGTCGTCGAGAGTGCCGTTAAGAACCTCGAAGCCATTGATATATGGGCGGCAGGCGTCCAATAACGGAAGAGCATCCATTGTTTTCGTCAGATTGACGATGATCTCCTGAGGCGTTATTTGGTAGGACAAATGATGGAGGTCAAGAATCTTCACCAACTGTTCCTTGTCGGAATAGGCCATGCGCAAAAAGTCGTTCGCATGATTTTTCTTCAGATCCAATGGGGTTCCTTTGGCGACGATCTTTCCTTTGTCGATGATAATCACATAATCGGCTTCGGAGGCCTCTTCCATGTAATGGGTTGTCAAAAACACCGTCATGTTCGTCTCTTTTTGCATTTTGATGATCGTTTCCCATACTTTGAGACGTGTTTGGGGATCGAGTCCGGTCGTCGGTTCGTCAAGGAAAAGGATTTTTGGCGTATGGATCAGGGATCGGGCGATGTCCGCCCGCCGTCTTTGCCCTCCTGATAGATGGCGGTACTGCCGTTTCAGAAACGAAGCGATGTCCGTCGCCTCGACGACGTGGTCGAATGCCCGCTTAAGCTCATCCTTGGCCAAACCGTAGAAACGGCCTCTCGTTTTGATGTTTTCCTCGACGGTCAGGAAACCATCGAGAAAATGATCTTGAAACACGACGCCGATCGACGAGCGGATGGCGTCGTCGTCTTTGCCGAGATGATGTCCGTTGACGACGACTTCGCCCTCGTCCTTTTGCAACAGCGTGCACAAAACGTCGATCGTTGTCGACTTGCCGGCTCCGTTGGAGCCGAGAAACGCGAACAGTTTGCCCTCCTCGACGTAGAATGAAATGTCATCGACGGCCTTAATCGGGCCATAACTTTTTTTCAGGTTGGATACTTCGAGTATTTTCGTCATGAACGGAAAATGGTGCCGCTTTTCAATCCGAAGACGTCGACGGCCTTGTCAAGCAGACCGACGACCGCCGTTTTTCCGGCTTTGGCCGAAACGAAATTCAGACAAGCCTGCACTTTCGGAAGCATGCTTCCCTTGCCGAAATGCCCGGCTTCGAACAGCGCCTTGGCATCTGTCAGCGCAATCGTCTCCAGACGCTTTTTGGTTGGTTTGTTATAGTCGGCGTAGACATAATCGACGGCGGTCAGGATGACGAGGATGTCGGCGTCGACGAGTTCGGCCACCTTGGCGCTGGCGTAGTCCTTGTCGATGACGGCAGCGACGCCGTGCAGTTGGTTTCCTTCGCGGATGACGGGAATGCCGCCGCCCCCGGCGCAGATGACGACATGATGGTTGCGGAGCAGGGTTTTGATCATTTCCTTCTCGATGACGTCGATGGGCAGGGGTGAAGGAACGACGCGGCGATAGCCACGCCCACTGTCTTCTTTCATGATGTAACCCTTCGTCTTGGCGATTTCCTCGCTTTGCTCTTTGGTGTAGAAAGCGCCGACGGGTTTGGACGGATTCAAAAACAAAGGGTCATCGGGCGAAACCTCGACTTGGGTGACGATGGTGGCCACCTCTTTATGGATGTTTTCGGATTTAAGGGCGTTTTGCAGAGCATTTTGAATATGATAACCGATATATCCTTGGCTCATCGCCCCGCATTCTGGCAATGGCATCTCCGGAGTCGAAGGGGCTTCGGTAAAAGCCAAGTTGATCATGCCGACTTGGGGACCGTTACCGTGGACGATGACGACTTCGTGACCTTTCTTGATCAGTTCGGCGATCGGCCTGGCGACTCCGATCAACAACTGGCGTTGCTCTTCGGCCGTGTTGCCAAGGGCATTGCCTCCTAAAGAAACGACATAGCGACTCATTTTGTTACCTCAATCGATTAATGATTATAGCCGTTTAAAATGGTGGCAACAACAGCGGGGCGACAAAAGAAGATAAGTCCGCGAAAGCGCTTTATTTCGTGTTTGTAAAGCATATACCGATTATATATACTTTAGTTGTTGGGCGATAAGTCGCCGGCGGCGCCGCACTCACCGTTACATGCGGCCACCGCAAGCGACGAATCATACATGTGTTCTGATAGGAGTGGACATGCCTCAGGGAATCATCCTCGCGGCTGGCACATCCAGCCGGGCAAAGACGAACAAGCTGCTTTTGAAGCATCAGGGTCTTTTCCTTATCGAACACGCGATCAAAGGCATGCGTCCGTTCGTCACGAAAATCGTTGTGGTCACCGGCCATTACCATGATGAAATGGTTCCCGTGCTCAATCGTTTGGCCAATGTCGAAATCGTCCATAACCAAAGTTACATGTCCGGCATGTTCTCTTCGATTCTGGCGGGGCTCGCGCACATCGAAACCGACTGTTTCATCCTTCCGGGCGATTGTCCGTTCCCCGGCGCGGAAGTATACGAAAAGCTTCTCGCCGCCACCGATACCATTCGCGTCCCCGAATATGACGGAAGGCTCGGACATCCGATATGGCTGGCCAAGGACGTACTCGAGAAACTCCGAAATGAGCCATTGTCCGGTAACCTTAAGGAGTTCCGGGACCGCCATGGCTTTACGCGGGTGCCCGTCGGGGATCGCAACATCATCACCGACATCGACACCATCGCAGACTACCGCAGACTTTAGGAAAGGAAACGCGCATGAAAGTCAACGAATATTATCGTCCTACGACATTGGAAGAAGCTTACCACAAGTTGGCGGAACATCCCCAAAACGCCTTTTTGGCGGGCGGCCTCTGGCTCAAGAAGACGGCGGCTCCCGTCCATGCGTTAATCGATCTCGAACCGCTGCATCTGTGCGGCGTCGCTGAAACGGAAGGCGAAATCGTGATTGGCGCGATGACATCGTTGCGCGAGCTGGAAAAACATCCCGCGATCAAAGCCATCGGCACCGGCTTATTGGCCAAGGCCATCGGCTCGGTCATGGGCGTCGGATTGCGGCGCTTGGCCACCATCGGCGGCAGCGTCGCCGGCAAATATCCTTTTTCGGACATCATCACGGCGTTATTGGCGCTCGACGCGACGTTGGATTTTTATCCAACCCGCACGGTTACGCTTGCGGATTTCCTTTCCGAGAAAGGCAAGCCGAAAGACATCCTGACCTACATCCACATCCAAAAGAAAACGGTAAACGGGTATTTTCACAAGGTGAGCAACACGCCGCTTGATTTCGCTATCTTGAATGTAGCGATTACTTATGGCGAGGGCTGCTATTCGATTGCCATCGGCTCGCGCCCCGGCGGCGCCATCAAACCCAAGGAAACGATTCGGTATTTGAATGATTTGAAACACATCGATGAAGAAACGCTGAACCATGCCGCCGATATGCTTATTGGTGAAGTCGGGATGGCGACGACCAACGCCGCCAGCGGTGAATACCGTCAAGCGTTGGCTAAAGCCTATCTTAAACGAGGCTTGGTGGAGGTGACCGGAAAATGACCGTCAAATTCATCTTGAACGGACGACCTGTTTCCTATGACGTCGCCCCGAACGAATATCTGCTCGATTCTTTGCGCAAGCACCACGTGACATCGGTCAAAAAAGGCTGCGACGAATCGACGTGCGGCGTTTGCACGGTCCTGTTGGACGGACATCCGATTCTTTCATGTTCGTTCTTATCGGTTCGCCTTGAGGGCTGCGAAGTGACCACCGTCGACGGTTTGCAAACGGAAGTTGAACGCATTGCCGATTATTTCGGGCACGAAGGCGCCGACCAATGCGGGTTCTGCAATCCGGGGATGGCACTGACGATTTACGCGCTCAAACGCGAACTGCAAAACCCGACCGACGAAGAAATCAAAGCGTACATTCGCGGCAATCTATGCCGCTGTTCCGGTTATCAGGCGCAATTTCTGGCCATCAAGCGCTATTTGGAGGATCACCGATGAAAACAGTCAGCCAACGGACCCCCTCGATCGACGGCAAAGGCATCATGATGGGGCGCCCGGCCTACACCGACGATTTGGCCGATCCGAACAGTCTCATCGTTAAGCTGCTCCGTAGTCCTCACGCGTTCGCCCGCATCAAGGCCATCGACGTTTCCGCGGCCGAAACACTACCGGGCGTCGAACTCATCCTCACGCATAAAAACGTCCCGCATGTATCGTTTACGCGCGCCGGGCAAGGCTATCCGGAACCGTCGCCACACGATAAGTTCGTGTTGGACGAATACGTCCGCTACGTCGGCGACGAAGTCGCCTGCGTCGCCGCAATCGACGAGGAAACGGCCGAAAAGGCATTGACGCTCATCAAAGTCGAATACGAAGTGCTTGAGCCGGTTCTCGATTTCGAAAAAGCGCGCGACAACCCCATCGTCATCCATCCCGAAGAAGGGATTCATGAAATGTTCCCAATCGGATTCGAGCCAAAGCGTAACGTCGCCGCCGCCTATGCCATGCATGTCGGCGACGTCGAAGCGGAGCTGAAAAAGTGCGACGTCGTCATCGAGCAATCATTCTACACGCAAGCGCAAGCCCACTCGATGATGGAACCGCACACGGCCAACGCCCGGCTTGATTACCACAATCGGTTGGTTATTCACACGGCGACGCAGACGCCATATCACGTGCGACGCATCATGTCCCAGACGTTAGGCGTCCCGATTAGCAAGATCCGTGTCATCAAACCGCGCGTCGGCGGCGGGTTCGGCGGCAAGCAAGCCCTCCACGGCGAGATGTTCGTCGGGCTGGTGACCTTGAGAACGCAGAAACCGTCGAAAATAATCTTCACGCGCCAAGAAGTTTTCACATCATCATATACGCGGCACCCGATGCGGCTCGACATGCGCCTCGGTGCGAGCAAAGACGGAACCTTGAAAGCGATCGACTGCCATGTCCTGTCGGACACCGGTGCCTATGGCGAACATGCCCTGACGGTATACATGGTCGCCGGCTCGAAAGTATTGCCGCTTTACAACAAAGTCGACGCCGTCCGTTTCCACGGCGAGGTCGTTTATACCAACAAAGTATCCGCCGGGGCTTTCCGCGGCTATGGGGCGATCCAAGGCAACTTCGCCTTGGAATCGGCCGTCGACGTCTTATGCGCCAAACTCGGAATGGATCCAACCGTCTTCAGAGCCAAAAACATGATGAAAGAAGGCGAGACGAGTCCGATCTTCACCATCATGGGCGAAGGGACCGAAGGCACGGCGATGACGATGGACACGTGCAAACTCGATTACTGTCTCGCTCGTGGCAAAGAGTTGATCGGCTGGGACCAAAAATATCCCATCCGCGAAATCGGGCCGCATAAAGTCCGGAGCGTCGGCATGGCCATCGCCATGCAAGGTAGCGGCATCCCGCTCATCGACATGGGCGCGGCCACGATCAAACTGAATGACGACGGTTTCTACAACCTGACCGTCGGGGCGACCGACATCGGTCAAGGTAGCGATACCGTGCTGGCCCAGATTGCCGCCGAAGAGCTCCAGACGACCGTTGACAAGGTGATCGTCTATTCCTCGGACACCGATCTAACCCCGTTCGATACCGGTGCTTATGCCTCAAGCACGACTTTCGTTTCCGGCAACGCCGTCCTTAAAGCCGCCCAGAACATGAAAGCGATGCTTGTCGCTGAGGCTGGAAAAACCTTAGGTGTAACGGTTGACAATATCAAATTCGACGGAAAGAAATTCAGCGCCGACCAAAAAGAAATAACGCTGTCGGAATTGGCCAACCGTCTTTACTATAACCATGATCAAAAACAGTTGACGGCCACCAATAGCTACGTCGGCCATAAGTCGCCGCCGCCGTTCATGGCCGGGTTCGTCGAAATCGAACTAGATACCGAAACCGGCGAATTCGCCATCCTCGACTACGTCAGCGTCGTCGACTGCGGCACCCCGATTAACCCGATGTTGGCCAAAGGCCAAGTCGAAGGCGCCATCGTCCAAGGTTTGGGCCTGGCGACGTTCGAGGAAGTCAGTTACAGCCCGAAAGGACGTCTCTTGAGCGACAGTTTCCTCTACTACAAGATTCCGACGTGCGAAGACGTCCGGAAACTGACGACCGAATTCGCCCAAAGCTATGAGAAGTCAGGACCTTTCGGCGCCAAATCGGTTGGCGAAATCGGCATCGACACGCCACCCGCGGCGTTGGCCAACGCCATCTATAACGCCATCGGCGTAAGGTTGACTCGCCTGCCGATCACCAAAGAAAAAATATTCAAAGCGATGCAATGGAAAAAGGAGAACCATTTATGAAAGACCGCCGCGCGCTAATCGTCAACATCATCTTTTTCGGGTCTTTGTGGGGCTTGCTGGAAGCCAGCCTGGGCTATGCCCTTCACTTCCTGCCGCAACTCATATCGGGAAGCGTCATGTTCCCGATCGGAGCCGTCATCATGTATTGGGCATATCGGAACACCGGCACGAAGCGCACCATTCTTTTTATGGGGCTCTTGGCCATAACCATCAAAGCCTTGAATTTCTTCATGCCGGGCTTGCCGCCGATCAAAACATACAACCCGATGATTTCGATCATGCTCCAGACCCTTTTGGTCACCGGGCTTGTCTATGCCTATGATTCCAAATACGTCTGGCTGAAACCGTTGTCGCTTTTGTTTGCCGCGATTGGCTGGCGGGCGTTATTCATCGCCAACATCGCCATCAACTACGCTTTGACCGGTTATGTGTTTTCGCAATTGGCCTCAGGCGCGACGATCTTCAGTTTCATTATCGTGTCCGGGTTGATCGAGGCCGGATTTTTGATGGTCGTTTATCTTCTTAGCCTCTTGGGAAGGAAACGCGTCAGCTTCCTGTTCAAGCCTAACTGGCTCTTGGCGAGCATCACCTTGGCGGCCGCGGTGTCGCTGATCGTCGTCAACATGGTCGTTTGATGGTCAACCTGTACGAAAAAATCGTCGAATACCGCCGTCGGAACATCGATCTCGTTTTGGTAACGGTCATTGAAAAAACGGGCGAAGGACCGGCGGAAATCGGCAAGAAGTTGCTGGTGACGCCAGCGGGCGAAAGCTTCGGGACGGTCGGGGGCGGCGCCTTGGAACGTTATGCCCAGGCCAAGTGCCGCGAACTGTTGGCCCAAAGGACGCATTTGACCGAGAAATACCTGCTCGACAAGGGCAAGGTCGCCCCGGAAGCGAAAACGCTGCCGATGGTATGCGGCGGGACCGTCACTTTGTTCTATGAATTCATCGGCGTGCGCAACCACGTTTATATTTTCGGCGGCGGCCATGTCGGGGTCGCCTTGGCCCGCGTCTTGGCGCCGCTCAATTTCCACGTCACGATCATCGACGAACGGCCGGAAATCATCGAAGCGATATCCGAAGGCGACGAACGCGTCCACGCCAAATTCGCCGATTACATCGCCACGACGGGCATCAAGGAGAATAGTTTCGTCGTCGTGTGCACGCCGTCGCACCTTCACGATTATCACGTCATCAATAAAATCCTCGAATTGAAATTGAAACCGAAGTACGTCGGGATGCTTTGTTCGCTTGAAAAACTTCATGATTATCTCTCGGCGACTTACGAGCAATTTGGCCAAGACGTCGATTTGTCGTTTTTCTATTCGCCGATTGGGCTTGAGCTCGGCGGCGGGTCCCCCGAGGACATCGCCATTTCCATCGTCAGCGAAATATTGGCCATCCACCATGGCATAAAGGGGCAGCGCCACATGCGCGGGAAACTCAATGATCAATCTCGTTATTGGAAAGATTAATTCCGGCAAATCGAAGTTTCTCGAGCACCATTACGCCAAGCATCAGACGGGCGACGGCTATGTGGCCCGCAAGATCATCGACGACGGCAACGTCATCGGTTTCCAGGCGCTTCGCTTGGCGACCGGGGAAACGCGGATGTGGATGATCCACGAACGGTTTTACCGGCAGGATTTCATCCGCCACGGCCAAATCGGACCGTACTTTTTCAATCGGGACCTGTTCGATGAAATCGTGGAGACGATGAAGTCGTTGATCGGGAAAGGCGTCGCCCCGCTTTATGTCGACGAAGTCGGACAGCTCGAACTCGACGGGGACGGCTTCGATGCGACGATGCGCCTTTTGGTCGAAAAAGACGTCGAATGCTACGTCTCGGTCAGGCGCCATCTGATTGGGTTGGTCGTCGACCGCTATCATCTTGACGAATACCGACTCATCGACGTCGAGGAGCAATGAAGTGTACGATTTAGTCATAAAAAACGGAAAAGTATATACCGACGCCGGCTGGATCGGTGCCAACGTTTATGTTGCGGATGGGAAAATAGCCCACATCGGAACCGAAACGTTCGAAGCGCGCGAAGACTATGACGCGCAAGGACTCGAGGTATTGCCCGGACTTATCGATCCGCACGTCCATTTCGATCTTGATCTTGGCTGGATCCGGTCGCGCGACGATTTCGTATCGGGGTCCGTCGCCGCATCATACGGCGGCGTCACTTCCGTCATCGATTTCCTGGCACCCACGCATAACGAGCGTGAACTCGAGCAATCGTTCCATCAAAGGCAACTGGAAGCCAAAGATTGCCTGATCGATTATCATTTCCACGCGACGATCTGCCAACCCGACGGCGATTTGGAAAAGTACGTTCTCAAGATGAAAGAGTTGGGGATGCATACGCTCAAGCTATTCACAACCTATTCCGACAGCGGCCGCGACACCAGCCACGCCAAAATCATCGAACTGTTGAAACTGTCCGAGAAACACCATTTCCTTTTGATGGCGCACATCGAAAACGACGCGATGATCAAAACCGGAAAATCATATCGCCACACCGATTTGCCGCGCTGCCGCCCGTCCGAAAGCGAGACGAGCGAGGCAGTGACTTTGGCAAGCTATGTCGAACGATACGGCGGATATCTCTATATGGTCCATCTCAGCAGCGGCGCCACCCTCAAGGAATTGGCCACGCGTTATCCGCATTTGCTCAATCAACGGTTTTTCGTCGAAAGCTGTCCCCAATATTTCTTGTTTTCGAGCGATGACCTGTATCGCGAAGACGGCCGCCTATACACGTGCGCGCCGCCTTTGCGGAGCCTTGATGAACAGCAGTTACTGCACGAATACGAGCATTTCGTCGACTCGATCGGAACCGACCACTGCGCCTTCGACCGCGCCGACAAGGAGAAAAAGCGGCTTATCGATATGCCGCTTGGAATCGGCGGGATCGAGCATTCGTTCACGACGATGCGACGGAT
>Ga0172371_10007604_pt1 | contig 15365 bp, 10 predicted proteins | sample Lak12m_FD_114543 | JGI IMG/M metagenome (GOLD analysis project Ga0172371, IMG submission 114543) | Freshwater microbial communities from Kabuno Bay, South-Kivu, Congo - kab_022012_12m | ecosystem: Environmental > Aquatic > Freshwater > Lake | place: Democratic Republic of the Congo: South-Kivu... | reverse complement strand
GCGGGGTCCCCCTGGACCCCCTGAGAACCTGCAGTTCCCCGGCCGAGTCGAGCCGAGCATCGACCGCCTACGGCCTCGCTCGACTCGGCCGGTATCACTGCAGGAAAGGTATAAGACGCGACTGCAGAGAGCGACGTCAAGGCTGCCGTCGCCTACTCGCCCGGCCCGCCAGAGCGCGGGTACGCCGCCCCGCGGGCCGCGATCTTGAAGCCCTGCAGCGGGGTGGGCACAGGACACTTCGGGAGGCCGTGGCCAGCGGCTGGGGACGGTGGGGCCGAGGTCCGTTGACAGCCATCCCGCAGGGACGGTCGCGGCGGGAACGGAAGGGCTCCGGGCGCTACCCGTTCGTAGTTGGGCCTTCAGGCGGTTCATCTCACGGACCACCGGCCCGCGGTTGCGGGCCAGGTCGACCGGCTGAAGCCTCGACTGCGAACATGGGCGAGCGCGGCTCACGAGTCCTCTGTGCTCCACGACGGCAAGCACGGTTGGGGGTTGATGGCGGCGTGCCGAGGAACGCCAGCCGGGGCCGGCCTCACCTGCCGGCCGGGGGCGGCTCCATGGCCACGAGCTCGCGGCGGGGCTGGCGCCACTGGCGGGCCACGGCCTCGGCCACCGCCTGGCTGAGCGCGCGGTAGTCGGGGTCGTCGGGGCTGGCGTAGGGCGCTGGCGTGCAGCGCTTGGCGCCTGCGTCGGGCGGGGCGGCTGCGGCGGCCAGAGGCGCCATCAGGAACCGGCTGCGGGAGGGCTCCCGCAGGTCGATCCAGTCCAACCGGGAGACGGCGGCCGGGTCATGGCACGAGGCACAGCGTTTCCCGTGCACCTCCAGGAGGCGCTTGTGCAGGTCCAGATCGGCAGCGAGGTCGTAGGCGGGCTGGGCCGGGCGCTTGTTGATGAACCCATCGTGGTAGGGAGCGTTGGCGTCGATCCAGGCGGTCAGGCGGAACCGGTCTTCGGCACTGAGCCGGACACGCTCGGTGTGCGCCGGGGCGCTGAGGACCGCCAGGAGTTTGCTCTGCAGGGCCCCGTACGCCAGGGGCGGGGTCACGCTGGCGTCCTGTTGCCGGGCTGGGGAGCAGGACACCAGGCCATTGCCCAGGAGCGTGGCATAGGCCCGGTTGTAGCCATATCCGGGGACGGCCCGGTCGTAGGAGGTCAGGCCCCCGGCGAAGTCGAGCCCCCCGGCAGGCTTGAGGCCGGTGTGGCAGCCGGCGCAGAGGCGGTCGAGGACAGGCTGGACATCGCGCAGAAAGCTCACCGCCCGGTCACCCCAGGGCGGCGGCTCCGGCCGCGAGGCCGGGCGGCGCAGGGCCAGCGGCGGCGGGCCGGGCCGGGAAGCGCTGTTGCGCGTCTCGTGGCAGCCCACGCAACTGCGCTTCTCGCCCGGCTGGAAGCTGATGAAGGAGCGCATGCGGCGCAGTTCCATGCGGTTCTCGTCCAGGAGCTGGAAGTAGACGGCCCGGTCGGCCGGCACTCGGAAGTGGGCACTGCCATCGGCCTCGACCGGGACATCGCCAAGAACGCGCACCGGGGTCCAGTTCAGGACGAGTTGTTTCTCGCCCGTGGGGGCCTGGCACCAGTGGTCTTCGACATAGCGCTGGCCGCCGGCGGAGTTGTCGTAGGGCCAGCCGACGGGCTCGCCCAGGCGCAGATAGCGGATACGCTCGCGCGCCACGCCCTCGACGCCGAAGCCCACCTCGGAGAGCATGCAGGTGGCGTCATTCCGATCGAGGTCGATGGCCTCGGCGACGTCCGGCGGCTGGGGACGTGGCCGCAGGGGAGTCGGCGCAAAGCAGGAGATGGCCGGATCGCGGTAGAGCAGCTCCTTGTTGCCGAAGACGTCCACCAGGTACAGCCCATAGCCAGCGGGTTCCGTGGTTGCCGGGCTGGCGCTGTAGGACACCAGGAAGAGCTTGTCCGACAGGGGCCAGGGGGTGGAGTAGAAGCCACTGGCATCCGTGACCCCGCCCTCGGGGACCGGCGCGCCGTCCATCCCGCCTTCGGGCGGCTTGACCCCCGGGGTGACGATGCCGATGCCGCGGGGCTCGTTGATGCCCTGCAGGGGATCGAGGATCACCAGCGGCCCCACCGCGAGGGTATGGTGCCCGGTGGCGATGGCGGCGAGCTTCTGGCTGCCGGGGATGGAGCGCACGTCCTCCAGGGCCCAGGGATTGGGGAAGTGCTGCTTGAACAGGGCGTCGGCACCGGTGCCATCGGGGCGGATGACCCAGAGGGACTGGATGAAGGCGAAACTGCGTTCGTGGTACTCCCAGCGCGTGTAGCCCACCAGGCCGTTATCCAGGCAGTGGGGCAGGTAGTCGCCATCCTTGTTGACGCTCAGGCGCCGGGTGCCGCTGCCATCGGGCCGGACCACGTAGAGGTTGCAGCTCGTCTCATCCTTGTCGTACTCGTTGCACTGCAGGGATGTCCCGCAGCGCTCGGAGACGAAGACGATGTTGCCGTTGGGCACGTAGGTGGGGTCGAGGTCGCTCCACTCGCCATTGGTGATCTGCTGCAGGCCGGTGCCGTCGACCCCGACCTCGAAGAGGTGTGTGGGTTCCTCGTTGCGGCGCAGGTCGTAGTTGCTGCGGCGGTCGAGCCAGCCCTCGGGGGGCTGGTCGCCGCGGGCCTTGGCATAGCCGAAGACGATGCGGCTGCCGTCGAACCAGAGGTCCATGCCGTGGACATGGCCGGGGCCTAGGGCGCCGTTGAGGATCCGGCGAACCGAGGCCACCGGCGGGGCCTCGGCCGTAGCCGGGGGATCCGCCAGGGCGGCGATGAGGGATCCGCCCTCGACGGCAGGGCCGAGGATGCACAAGTCGCCGCCAGGCCGGGAGACCCAGGGCATGTGGTTCAGGCAGACGTCCGGGTACGTCTCCTGGGTGAAGCGCTTGACGAAGAGCACCTGCTGGAAGTCCAGGAGCGCGTTCGCGAAGACGAGGCCTCGGACCAGCCAGCGGGCCTCGAGGTAGAGCTCTCGGCGCTGCTCCTCGGAGGCGTCTGCGGGCTGGGACTGGAGGCGCTGCGCCATGGCCTCCAGGCGGGCCTGCCAGGGCGCCGCAGCCACGCCGGCGCGGGCAAGCTCAGTCAGCAGACGCCGGCCCCGTTCGAGCACCTCTGCCGCCGGATAATCGGCGCGCTCGCGGACCTTGGCCGTGGACCAGGGGCTCAGGCTGCTCTGGTCCGCCGGCTGGTGCAGGGCCAGGTTCGGACGGCCGGCCGCAGGGCCATAGACCTCGACCTCGTCCAAATGCAGGAAGATGGGCGTCGGGCTGGGAATCGTCAGCCGCACGAAGCGGGTGCTCAGGCTGCCCTCGGCGAAGCGGACCTCCAGGGGCGGGGCCCCGCTGACGCCGCCGAAGTGGACGCCCTTCTGGTCATGGATCAGGCGCCAGGCCTTGCCATCCTCCGAGGCGAGGATCTGCAGGGTGTCGGCATTGTGGAGCCCTGGGGCGTAGTCCAGGCGGTTGAAGACCACGATCCGGCCTATCGGTCGCACCTGGCCCAGGTCAACCTGCCACCAGGGGTCCGGATCGCCACCCGTGTGGAAGGCGTAGAGGCCGTTCTTGACCCCATCGCAGGCGCCGGCGGCATCGGAGCGGGTCGTCACCGGCAGCGTCAGGGACGCCAGCCAGTCCGCCTCGATCTGGGCCCGCAGGACCGGTCCGGAGACGGGCACCTCGGCAGGAGCCGCAGTGGCCGCCCCCTGCACGAGCCAGGCCCACAGCGGCACGACCGCCGCCACCCTCGCCACGGTCCGTCCGGTATGGCCGATGAGACCCATTCGAAGTGCGCTCCCGCCAGGCGACCCAAGGTCCACAGCAGCATCGCGGTCGACGGACCAATATACCTACGTGCGAGCCTAGGGGAAGGGATGCCGCATCCCGGCGGGATGCCAGATCGTAGCCGGGGGTCGAGGCGCTCCGGCGCCGATACCCCCGGTATCCAGGACCACGCCAAGCGCACCCTGGAGGGGTGCCAGAACCCACCCGCGAGTTGTGCTTGAAAAGGTAGGTCTGACCCCGCCTCCCCGGAACCGGCGGCGCGGCCAACGATGCTGGCAGCGCCCCCGGTCAGGGCTTGGACTGGTGCCCGTAGATGTAGTTCTCGAGCTGGGCGATGACGAACTGCTGTTCGGAGATGATGGCCTTGACCAAGTCGCCGATGGAGACCATCCCCACGAGTTTACCGCCGTCCATCACGGGCAGGTGGCGCACGTGCTTATCGGTCATCAGGGCCATGGCCTCCTCGACGGTCCGCTTCGGATCCACAACGGCGATCTTCGCGGTCATGACCTCGCCGACTGCGGTCGTGCTCGAGGACCTGCCGAGGAGGACGATCTTGCGGGCATAGTCCCTCTCGGTGAAGATGCCCTCCAACAGCCCATCCTCGACCACGGCGAGTGCGCCGATGCCTTTCTCCGCCATCTGTTGGAGGGCCTCGAACACGGACGCCGAGGGCCGGATGGACCAGACCCGCCGGCCCTTCACCTTCAGGAGATCACCGATGGTCTTCATGGCTTCCCTTCGTCTTGCGCCCCGGTTCACACAACACCTTGCCTCACCGCGCCACGGCCAGACTCGCCGCCGGGGTCTGCCCCTGGCAGCGCCTTTGAGGACCCCGGGCGGAGTGTATAGACAGACGGGCAGCGTGACCGGTTCCCCCACGTGTGAAGCCTGCTTCACGGTGAGCACCTCTCGCGGACCGTGACCGACACGGCCCCCTTCGCGGTGCCCTTCACCTGGGGGGCCCCTTTCACCCTCGGGGTCTACGCCACGGCGCGCGCCGCCCTTCGCAGCAGCCTGACTACCGGGCCGAACGAGAGCACCGTCAACTTCGCGAGTACGGCCACCTGGGGTGGCATCGGCAGTGTCTACCACAACGATCAGCCGGTCGCCGACTACGCGGTCGACTCCGCCAGCGGTACCGACTGGCGGCTTCCTCACCCGGTGCCGGAACCCGGGACGCTGAGCGCCCTCGTGCTGGGGCTCGCAGCTCTCGTCGCCAGGCGGCGACGGGCGGCGGCGTAACCCGGGGGTCTGGCGGCCGGCCCATCCCTGCCCAGCGCCTCCAGCCTCCCCTGCCCGGGCCTCCGGCGGCCAGCCCCATGGGTCCCATCCTCCGGTCCCATGCATCGCATCCCTCCCAGGACTCCCATACCTCCCATCCGACCGGTCCGACCGATCCGGCGGGTGGGACTCGCCGGCGGCGCCGGCATTGCCAGGGCAGCGTTGCCGGGCTATCGTGACAGCGAGTCGTAGGCTGGATTCGGCCGCCAGAGCGGTGGCGGCCGCCGGCAAGGAGGAGCGGCGTGGTGTCCTCGTGGCGAACCTGGCTGCTGGGCGGCGTCTGCCTGGTGCTCCTGATCCTGCTGCACCCGCGCCGGGAACTGCGCCGGGTGGCCGAGGACCGCGGCGTGGTCGAGATCGTCTACATGGGTCCCGGGGGTCCCATCAGCGGCGCCATGGAAGAGGTCGTGCGCGAGTTCGAGAAGCGCAGCCGCGAGGCGCACCGTCAGGACTCCTCCAAGCCGCTCTACAAGGTTGTCTCCGGCCAGAATGCCGCCCGCGACCAGGTCTCGGACCCGACTCGTTTCCTGGTCAGCGTCGCCGGCGGCATGCCTCCGGACGTGATCTGGTTTGACCGCTACGCCGTGACCGAGTGGTCGGCCCGCGGCGCCTTCGAGCCCCTGGACCGCTTCATCCAGGCAGACCAGCAGGCCTATGCGCTCGAGGTCGCGGCGGCCCGCCAGGCCGGCCGCGAAGCGCCCCCGGCCCAGTACCCCCATCCACAACGCTACTACAAGGCGTGCTGGGATGAGACCATCTACGACGGCAAGGTCTACGGGGTCCCCGTTTCCGTGGACAACCGCGCGCTGTTCTACAACAAGGACCTGCTCGTGCGGGCCGGACTGGTCTACGCCGACGGCCCCCACCGGGGGGAGGCCAAACCGCCGGACACCTGGGAGGAGCTGGCCGCCTACACCCTGAAGCTCTCCGAGTGGGATCTGAAGCGCCCCCTACGCCCGGCGGACTGGGACGACTACACCGAGTACCAGTTCCTGCTCGCCGTGATCCGCTCCAGCGGCGACCCTGAACGCCTGGGTCAGGCGTGGCAGGCTCTCGGGCACTCCGCGCTCACGGCCGCCGAGCTGACCTACGCCGGGCAACTCGACGAATGGACGCACAAACGCAAGCTCAAGGTCCTCGGGTTCGCCCCCAACTACGGCAACAGTTGGCTCTACATCTACGGCTGGATGAACCGCGGCGAGTTCCTGGTGGACGAGCGCGATGCCAGCGGCCAGATGCGCCAGCGCTGCACCCTGAACGATCCCCGCATCGTCGCCGCGCTGCAGTACATGCAGGACCTCTACGACGTCCTCGGCGGCTACGAGACCGTCGCCGGCTTCCAGCGCGGGTTCCAGGGGGCCGAGCTGGACCCCCTCATCGTCGGCACGGTGGTGATGAAGATCGACGGCGTCTGGATCCTCGGCGGGACGCTGGCGCCCTTCGGTCCGGACCTCAACTTCGGCGTGGCCCCGCCGCCCGTGCCGCGCCGGGAGTTCGACCAGGGCTACACGATGAGCTGGACGGGCGGCTGGGCCCTCGCCATCCCGGCCACCGCCAAACACAAGGAGGCCGCCTGGGAGTTCATCCGCTTCTTCTGCAGCGACACGGGCATCCGCCTGCAGGTCGAGGCGCAGCGCCGCATGACGGAGGCCCAGGGGCGGCTCTACATGCCCAGCCAGGACCCGGTGGTCCACCTCAACCAGGAGTTCTTCGAGCGTTACGTGCGCGACAACCCGCGCATTCCACCGCGCTTTGCCACCTCGCTGCAGACGTTCAACGACCTGCTGCCGTACTCGCGCTTCCGGCCCGTCACCCCGGTGGGTCAGAAGCTCTGGAACGCGCACCGGGACGCCATGGAGTCTGCCCTCTATGGCCAGTCGCCCCAGGAGGCCCTCGACTACCAGACTGCGATTGTGCAGCGCGAGCTGGACCGGTTCTTCCGACCGCCCCAGGGCCGCCTGATCTCCTCCTGGTACTGGTTCTTCATCCTCTACGGGGCCCTGCTCATCGGCACCGGCCTCGTGGTCTTCTACTGGGACACCCACGCGGGCTTCCGGCGCCGGACCGCCAGGCTGCTGTTCTGGCGGCACGCGGAGCACGACGGGGTCATCGAGGGCTCCCAGGGGGGCTACTTCCGCCGCCGCTGGTGGGAGGGGTGGGTATGCGTCCTGCCGTGGATCATCGGCTTTGGGGTCTTTGGCGGCGGGCCGATGCTCTACTCCATCGTCATGAGCTTCTGCGACTACGACGTCATCAACCCGGCGCGCTACATCGGCGCGGGCAACTACCGGTGGATGGTCCAGCGGGACGAGATCTTCTGGATCTCCCTGCGCAACACCGGCTACATGGTCCTGGGCGTGCCGATCGGCATGGCGGTGAGCCTGGCCGTGGCGTTGCTGCTCAACCTGAAGATCCGCGGCATGGCGGCCTGGCGCACCCTCTTCTACCTGCCGGCCATCGTGCCCATGGTCGCCTCCAGCATCCTCTGGATCTGGATCTTCAACCCCGAGCAGGGCTTCCTCAACCAGGCCCTGCGGACCTTCCTGCACCTGCAGGGGCCCCGGTGGCTGGACAGCGTCGAATGGGCCAAACCGTCCCTGCTGTTGATGGGGCTCTGGGGAGCCGGGGCCGGCATGATCATCTGGTTGGCCGGGCTGAAGGGCATCCCCCAGTCACTCTACGAGGCCGCCGCGGTCGATGGCGCCAGTGCCTGGCAGCGTTTCCGCTACATCACCATCCCGCAGCTCACCCCCTATATCTTCTTCAACCTGGTGATGGGGCTCATCGGGACCTTCCAGATCTTCGGCCAGGCCTTCATCATGACCCAGGGAGGACCGAAGAACGCCACCCTCTTCTACGTCTACCACCTCTTCAACAACGCCTTCCGGTACGGTGCCATGGGCTATGCGTCAGCCATGGCCTGGGTCCTCTTTGTCGTCGTGCTGGCGCTGACCATCGTCAACCTCCGGCTATCGAAACGCTGGGTCCACTACGAATCGGAGTGAGTCCGCCGTCCGGGCCGGGCCGAGTTCCGGTCCCGGGCCGCCGGCCGTCGCCCCATGAAGTCGCACTGGCTTACGACCACCCTCGCCTACGCCCTCCTCGTCGTGGGCTCGCTGGTCTTCTCCTTTCCCTTCGTCTGGATGGTGACCACCAGCCTCAAAGTCGACCGTGAGCTGCAGAGCGAGGGGCTCGATCTGACCCCGGTGGTGCCCCTGCCGCGGGCCCGCAGTCCCTACATCGATGACCGCTTCTTCCCGGACCTGCCGGGGCCGGCGGCGCTGCAGGCGCAGGTACTCCCTCACCTCGAAGCGCTCGTGGGCGAGCACCGTCCCGAGATCCCGGCGCACCTCGACCCGGACCAGGCCTGCCAGCAGATCGCCCGCGGGCTCTACAAGCGGCTCCACCAGATCCTACCCGCGGACCTGTGGAGCGGCATCGAGGTCGTCACGACCGTCCAGCCCGACGGCAAACCGCTGCGCCAGGAGCGCGTCCTGCCCCCGGACGAGGCGGTCCGCCGTCTGCGGGAGGCCATGAGCCGACGCGTCGATGCCGCCCTCGTGCGCGAAGTCCTCGCCCAGGTCCACCGTGAACTGCGCTTCGGCCCGTTGCGCGCGGTCAGCGTCGACCTGCAGGACCAGGTCCTGGGCGGGGAGCTCCCCGTCAGCCAGCGCTGGACCTGCGATAGCCCCGACCGAGCCCGGCTCGTCGACGGGACCCAGGCGAAGCTCCCCGACGCCGCCGTGCACTACGACGTCTCGAGCAACAAGGCACCCATCGCCTTCACCGGCACCTACGAGCTGCGCTTCCCCGTGCGCGACCTGCGCTGGCTCACCTTCGACATCCGGCCCGATGATACCTGGCAGGAACTCCATGTCACCATCGAGAAGGAGGGGCGCGTCTTCGTGCCTCGCCGACCGGTGATCCTGGCCAACTTCACCCCCACCGCCGTCACCTGGCAGGAGGCCAGCGAGGACGACACCTCGACCAAGATCAAGACCTGGGTGGTGATCGACCCCGTCGAGGGCCGCACCAGCGAGATCACCGGCCCTCACCAAGTGCGCCTCCGCGTCGAACTGCACCCCGTCAGCCAGACCAAGGCGATCGCCAACAAGGTCAGCCTCAACTACGAGCGCGTCGCCGACTTCATGCCGTTCTGGCGCTACCTGCGCGTCAGCCTCTTCCTGGTGATCGCCAACATCGTCCTGACGGTCTTCGCCTCGTCCCTGGTCGCCTACGCCTTCGCCCGGCTGAACTGGCCCGGGCGCGACTTCTGTTTCGTGCTCATGCTGGCCACGCTGATGATCCCGGGACAGGTCACCATGATCCCGCACTTCCTGATCTGGCGGGCCCTCGGCCTCTACAACACCCTCACCCCCCTCTGGCTGGGAAGCGCCTTCGGCAGCGCCTTCTTCATCTTCATGCTGCGCCAGTTCCTGAAGACGATTCCCCGCGACCTCGAGGACGCCGCCCGCATCGACGGCTGCGGCTACCTGCGCATCTACTGGCACGTCATGCTGCCGCTGGTCAAGCCCAGCCTGGCCGCCATTGCCATCTTCACGTTCATGGGGACCTGGAACGATTTCATGGGCCCGCTCATCTACGTGGCGGATCAGCGCCTCTACCCGCTGGCCTTCGGGCTCTATGCCTTCTCCGTCCAGGTGGGCAACAACCCGGCCCTCACCATGGCCGCCAGCCTGCTCATGACGCTGCCCGTCATCGCCATCTTCTTCTTCGCCCAGAAGTATTTCATCCAGGGGGTGACCCTGACCGGGATCAAGGGATAGGGGATCCGGCAGATCCGACAGATCCGATAGATCCAGCAGATCTGGCAGATCCGACAGATCCCCGGGCTGCGCGCCGCGCCAGGTTGGCCGGAGGACACCGCCGATGCTCTCGCTGGTCCCCCTCGTCCTCGCCATGGGCCAGGCGGCCCAGCCGGCGCCCGTCTACGCCGACAAGCTCGACCTCATGGTCTACCGCGACGCGCTGGGCCGGCCCCAGGCCGTGCGCGAGCAGGCCTACGCCACCATCGACCGCGTCCTCAAGTAGAGCCCCCCGTCAGCGCTTTCCCGGGCGCCGAACCAGGCTACGGTATGGTGTCCGTAGAGCGTCCGCGCCACGAGTCAACACCGGCAGGCCGAGTGATCAGGGGGAACCATGCTTTCCCGGGAGCGAGTCATCCACACGATCCGGCACCGGTCTCCGGACCGCGTCCCGGTCTACGCCTGGCTGCGCGCCAACCTGACCGAGCCCATTGCGGCACGCTTCGGATCGGTGGAAGCCTTCGAGGACCGCTACGAGTTCGACTTCGCGCACCTCTTCGGGGGGCCTCCCACGTACGCCAAGGACGCCTTCGCCGGCATCCCGGACAGGCCCCTCACCCCGCGGCAGGCCCTCGACGTGCCCATGGCAGACCCCAACGACCGGGCCGCCTACCAAGGCATCGTCGACGGCATCCGGCACCACAAGGAACAGCGCGGACGCTTCGTCTACGTCCAGACCCCCGGCATCTTCGAGGCCAACAACGGGGTCTTCGGCATTGAGGACCACCTGCTCTACCTGGCACTCTACGAGGCGGAACTCCACGAGCTCTATCAACGTCAGGCCGAGTGGAATCGCACCTTCGCCCTGAACTGCCTCGACCTGGGGGTCGACATGGTGCACATCTCGGACGACTGGGGGTCGCAGAACGCCCTCCTGTTCAGCCCTCAGACCTGGTGGACGCTGATCTACCCGTACCACAAGGTCACCTGCGACGCGGTCAAGGCGCGCGGTGCCTTCATCAGCCTGCACTGCGACGGGTGCTTCAGCTCGGTCCTGGACGGGGTCATGCAACTGGGCTACGACGTCGTGCATCCCTTCCAGGAGTCCGCCGGCATGGACCTGGCCGAGTTCAGGGCCCGCTATCGCCAGCGCTTCACGGTCATGGGCGGCCTGGATGTCCAGACGACCATCGGCTTCGGCCGGCTCGACGCCCTGCGCGCCGACATCCGCCGGGTCCTGGGCATGTTCCGGGACGGGGGACTGCTGTACTGCACGACCCACTTCATCCAGGATCACTGCTCCATGGATGAACTGGTCTTCGCCTACGACCTGATCCACGAGACCGTGCGTCAGGCCTGAGGCGGGGTGCCCGCGCCGGCGACTCAGCGGCGCGTGCGCACCTGGGGAGCCCCTCGGCCAGGCTCGGGGCCTGCGGCTTCGCCCTCCTGGAGGGCGGGAGGGCCGATCCGCCGTGGGGTCGCGTCAGCGCCCGGCGCGCGCCTTGGCGATGGCGCCGCGCACGTAGGCGAGACTCGTCTTCAGGGCGGTAGCCTTGTCATTGCCACTGATGCCGCACTCGAAGGCCATGTAGCCACCGAAGCCGATGTCCAGCAGGGCCTTGAAGCCGGCCACAAAGTCGATGTCACCCGTGCCGGGTTCCAGGCGCGTGTTGTCGGCGAGGTGGAGGTGGCGCACGTGCTTACCGGCCTGGCGCAGCGCGTCGGGGGTGGAGGTCTCCTCGATGTGCATGTGGAAAAAGTCCGAGATGAGACCCACCGCCGGGCTGCCGCAGCGGGTGATGATCTCCACGCCGGCAGCCTGCGTCTTGAGCAGGTGCTCCTCGTAGCGGTTCAGCGGCTCGAGCAGGAACAGGGCGCCAGCGGCCTGGGCCGCGTCGCCGAGCTCCTTGCAGACCTCCACCAGCAGGTCCTTCTCCAGGGCGATGGCGCTGCGCAGGGGGGAGAGGTCGGGAAGGCGCGGCCCCCCGAAGATGGGCGGCACGATCTGGCCCGTGGCGCGAAACTCACCCGCAAGCGCGAGATACTGCTTGCACTGGTCGATGCTGGCACGGCGCTTGCGGGGGTCGGGGTCGAGGAAGTCGAAAGAGGCATTGCCGCAGACCGAGGAGACCGGCACCGGCGTGCTGGCAAAGTCGCGGCGGGCCTGGTCGATCTTGTCGGTGGGGTAGTCCCAGGCGCTGATCTCGATGCCGTCGACGCCGTTGTCCGCGGCCCACTTCTGCTTGTCGTCTACGGTCCTGCCTGGGATGAGCCCCAACTGCAGCGCGATCTTCATCGGTCGCATCTCCCGCTTGCCGCCGGTCCATGACACCCGCCCGCCACGGTCGCCGCCAGAGGTCGGCACGCCGGGCCGGCGTCGGCGTAGCATACCACCGCAAACGCGGCGTGCATGCTGGGCCCGCGTGGGCCCGGGGCTGTTTCGAGAAACTGTCAGCCGGCTCTGGCTGTAGGGCCGGAATCCGTCCGGCCCCAGGGTCCCCATCGGAGTGGGGACCTACAGACGCAGGCACCGGTACGCCGCCCTGCGAACCGCGATCTGGGAACAGCCCTGAGCCGGCGCCCGGCCCTGGCGTCCCACCGCGCGACCATTACAGTATGGGAGCCACGGCCCCGCCCGGTGACCGCGAGGGGGGCTTCCGATCGACAGGGCTGCCGCGATGGAAAGCACCGATACGCCAGCAGATGCGAAACGGCCACGGGACTGGACGGTGAGGCCCGCGGCCGTGGCCCTGGCCTACGGCCTTGGCGGCGTGCTCTGCCTGGCGCTCTTCGACGCCGTGGCAACGGCGGTCCCGGCGCCCTATCAACGGGCGGCGGACGGGGTGGCCGGGCTGGCGTTCGTGGCGGTCTCCGCCGGGCTGTTCTGGCAGGTGATGCGCCACCACCGTGCGGCCGCGGAGCGCGAGGCCGCCGCCCGACAGGCGACCGAGGCCGTCTACCGGCTGATCGCCGAGAACGCCAACGATGTCATCTGGACGGGCGACCTGGATGGCCGGATCACCTACGTAAGCCCCTCCGTGCTCCGCTTGCGCGGCTACACGCCGGAAGAGGTCTTGGCGCGCCCCGGGAGCGCCGGCGTCTGTCCCGGCTCGCTGCCGCTGGTCGAAAAGGGCATGGCCCACCTGGCGGCCCAGATCCGCGGCGAGGGACCCGACGCCCCCATCACCGCCGAGGTCGAGCAGCCCTGCAAAGACGGCAGCACGGTCTGGACCGAGGTCATCGTCCGGGCCATGCGCGACCCGCAGGGACGGGCCGCGGGCCTCCTCGGCGTCTCCCGCGACATCACGGCGCGGCGCAAGGCCGAGCAGGACCTGCGACAGGGCGAGGTCCGCCTGCGGACGCTCTTTGAGGAGGTCCCCATCGGGATCGTCATCGTGGACAGCGCGTCCCGCGTCCTGGAGGCCAACCCGGCGTTCCAGCGGATCACCGGCTACTCCCTGGCCGAACTGCGGCAGCTCCCGAGTGTGCTCAGTATGGTCCATCCCGCCGAGCAGGCGGCCTCGGTGGCCCACTACATCCCCGTGGTGGAGGGCGATATCGACCGCGTCCCGCCCAGCGAGTGGCGGCTGGTGCGCAAAGACGGGACGGAGATCACCATCCGGCACATGGGGGCGGCCGTGCGCGACGCCGAAGGGCGTTTCCTCTATGCCATGGCCCTGATCGAGGACATCACCCGCCTCAGACAGACCGAGGAGCGCCTCCGCCACGTCCACAAGATGGAGGCCGTCGGGCTCCTGGCCGGTGGTGTCGCCCATGACTTCAACAACCTCCTCCAAGTCATCCTGGGCTGCACGGCGGAGGTGCTGGAGGCCATCGAGCCCAACGACCCCCTGGCGACGCCGTTGCGGCAGACCGACCATGCGGCCCGGCACGCCGCCAGCCTCACCAAACAGTTGCTCGCCTTCGGCCGCCAGCAGGTCCTGCAGCCGGAGCTGCTCGACATCAATGAACTCGTGGCCGACCAGACGAGGATGCTCTGTCGGCTGCTGGGAGAGCGCATTCGGCTGGAGTTCCACCCAGGCAAGGGGGTCGGATCGGTGCTGGCCGACCGGGCCCAGTTGCAGCAGGTCCTGCTGAACCTATGTGTCAACGCCCGCGATGCCATGCCGGGGGGGGGCCAGGTGACCCTGACCACGGAGGACGTGTGCCTTGACGAGCGCTACTGCCAGGAACACACGGGGGCCCGCCCGGGACGCCACGTGGCCATCCGCGTCACGGACACGGGCATCGGCATGGACGACAGGGTGCGCGAGCGGATCTTCGAGCCGTTCTTTACCACCAAGGAGTTGGGCAAGGGCACCGGCCTGGGGCTCTCGGTGGTGTTCGGGGTCGTCAGTCAGCATGGGGGTACCGTCACCGCTGCCAGCGCCCCGGGGCACGGCAGCACCTTCACGGTCCTCCTGCCCTGCGCGGTGGCCGCCCCCACGCCTCCGGTCTCGTCGCCGGTGTTAGCCGGCGCCCCCGGGGGCCAGGAGACGATCCTGCTCGCCGAGGATGAACCCCTTGTCCGTGACATGAGCCGCCGCATCCTGCAGCGGGTCGGCTACCACGTTCTCTGCGCCGACGACGGCGCGGAGGCCGTGCGGCTGGCAGCGGCGAACCCGGGGGACGTGGACCTCCTGCTGCTGGACGTCGTCATGCCCGGCCTGGGGGGCCGGGAGGCCTACGCGACGATCGCCGCCGAGCAGGGGCCGATCCCCTGCCTTCTGATGAGCGGCTATGCAGACGTGATGATGGACGCTCCGCCGCTTCCCCCGGGGGTCGGCTTCCTGCAGAAGCCCTACGAAACGCCGGAACTGCTGCGGGCGGTGCGCCTGGCCCTCGACGCGGGGCCCGAGCGCCCAGCCGCCGGAGGCCCGGGCGAGCCAGGCCGACCATGAGCTCTCGCCAGCCATTCGTCCTCGTCCATGCCGATGCCGACCTGGTCGTGGTGGACAAGAGCGCGGGCATCCTGACCGTGCCCACGGACCGGGGAGAAGGCAATACGCTGGTGCAGAGGCTCCGGCGTCACCTGGCCGGGGGGCGCTCGTTGGCCCCGCGCCTGACCGTCGTCCACCGCCTCGACCGCGACGTCTCGGGACTGCTGGTTTTCGCCCGGTCGGCACCGGCGGCCGCGGCCCTTCAGGCGGACTTCGCCCGACACCGGCCCGAACGGGAATACGTGGCGCTGGTGGCAGGCGCTCTGCCCCTGGACTCGGGGACCTTCGCCAGCAGGCTGGTCACGGGGAAGGGCCTGCAGCGCTTCTCGACGGAGCGCGATGGCGTGGGGGAGGAGGCAGTGACGCATTACCGCGTGGAACGGCGCCTGGGCTCGGCGACGCTGGTCAGGGTCCGGCTCCAGACCGGCCGCCGCAACCAGATCCGCGTCCACTTCGCCGAAGCCGGCCATCCTATCCTGGGCGAGAGCATCTTCTGGATGTCAAGGGTTCCCGCGAGAAAAAGGCGCAGCAAGGGCTGGGTGCCTCCGTCGTCCGTGTCTTTGTGAGCGAGCTAGAGCGGACGGGAGCGAGGG
>Ga0172371_10007603_pt1 | contig 15366 bp, 13 predicted proteins | sample Lak12m_FD_114543 | JGI IMG/M metagenome (GOLD analysis project Ga0172371, IMG submission 114543) | Freshwater microbial communities from Kabuno Bay, South-Kivu, Congo - kab_022012_12m | ecosystem: Environmental > Aquatic > Freshwater > Lake | place: Democratic Republic of the Congo: South-Kivu... | reverse complement strand
CGATTATCTCCGCCGTTTCTTTGATCTGAGTCATCCGTTGGGGTGTTAGGGCGACGATAATGGCATCGACATTTTTGTCAGCCAGCAAAATTTTAAAAGCCGCCCCGTAGCGATCCGCTAAGGCATCGCCTAAGACATCGACCGGATTATGGATATTGGCAGACGGCGGCAAAATCTTTTTTAATTTCGCTTCGGTCGCGGCTGAGAGTTTTGCCAGTTGCAAGCCGTGATCAGTCAAGCTGTCAGTCAAAAGGATTCCCGGACCGCCAGCGTTAGTCAAAATAGCCACTCGATTGCCGGCCGGATAATTCTGATAGGAAAAACCCTCAGCCAAATCGAAAAAATCCATCACATCTTCGGCTTCAATGACTCCAGCCTGGCGGAAAGCGGCGCTGTAAATTTCTTGCGAACCGGCGAGTGACCCGGTATGCGACGATACAGCTCGGCTGCCCTCGGCTGTTTTGCCTGATTTTAAAACCACGATCGGTTTTTTCTTAGAAATGATTCTGGCTTTCTCGATGAATTTGACCCCGTCGGTTATACTTTCCAAATAAGCCAGAATGACCTTGGTCTTCTTGTCGGCGGCAAAATAATCCAACAAATCCAGTTCATCGATATCCAGCTTATTACCCAAAGACACAAAATAAGACAAGCCGAGTTTCTGCGCTTCGGCCGTATCCAGGATCGCCGTGCCGAGCGCGCCGGATTGCGATAAAAAAGCCACGTTGCCATTCTTAATGAAGGGCGCGGCAAAAGAAGCGTTGACCAGCGGGTTGGTAGAAATATAACCGAGGCAATTCGGGCCAAGAATCCTGAGTTTGTATTTATCTTTTAATTCCAGTAATTTTTGTTCCAGCATTGCGCCGGCTGGGCCTGATTCTTTGAAACCGGAAGAAATAATGATTAGATTCCGGCAGCCGCGCCGGCCGCAATCTTCGACAACCGAAAGCGCTCCGGCGGCCGGTATGACAATAACAGCCAAATCAGGAACTTCCGGCGTCTCCAGGATCGAGGCATAGCTTTTTAAGTCGGCAATTTTTCGATCGTTGGGGTTAACGGGCAGTAGCCGGCCAGAATAGTAATTTTTCAAATTCACGATGATGTCATGGCCGACTTTGCCGGCATGATTGGAGGCGCCGATAACCGCGATTGATCTCGGCGCAAAAAATGATTTAAGAGTATTGGACATATGATTTATTCTATCATATTCCAGTTCAATTTGAAATATTAAGTTGTTGATTCCTTAAGTAAGGGATTCCTCCGCTTTAGTCGGGATGACAACTACTTTTTTATTTTATCTTTAATCACTGCCTGAGCCGCCGCCAGCCGGGCGATCGGTACGCGGAACGGCGAACAAGAAACATAATTGAAACCCTCGCGATGGCAGAATTCCACGGTTTTCGGTTCCCCGCCATGCTCGCCGCAAATGCCGATTTTCAAGTCCGGCTTGACGCTCCGGCCTTTGCCGATGGCGATACGGATCAATTCGCCAATGCCCTCCTGGTCTAAGACCTCGAACGGATCGAATTCGTAGATATTCTGCGCCACATATTCTTTCAGGAAACTGCCGGCATCATCGCGGGACAGGCCGGCGCCCATCTGGGTCAGGTCATTGGTGCCGAAAGAGAAGAATTCAGCCCCCGCTTCGACAATCTTGTCGGCCACCAAAGCGGCGCGCGGCACTTCGATCATGGTGCCGATCTTGTAATTGATTTTTATCCCGGCCGCTGTCAATTTTTCCTCAATGATCTTGACGGCGCGTTCTTTCAACATCGAAAATTCTTTGGTCGTCGCCACTAACGGGATCATGATTTCCGGCTTGACGTCCGTGACACGTTCGCATTGCGGGCATTTTTGCGCGCACTCGATCGCCGCTTCGATGATTGCGGCCACTTGCATGTCATAAATTTCCGGATAAGTGACGGCCAAGCGGCAGCCGCGATGGCCGAGCATGGGATTGAATTCATGCAAATCGGCGATCTTGGCTTTCAAAGTCCCGACATCGACCGCCATTTCTTGGGCTAAATCGTAAATATCGCGCTCTTCTTTCGGCAGGAATTCATGCAAGGGCGGATCTAATAATCTGATAGTAACGGCGTAGCCGTCCATGGCGTGGAATAAGCCGATGAAGTCCTCTTTTTGGTAGGGCAATAATTTAGCCAGGGCCTTCTGGCGGCCATCGACATCGGCGGCCAGGATCATCTCGCGGACGGCCTTGATGCGATCGCCTTCGAAAAACATATGTTCGGTGCGGCACAAGCCAATGCCTTCGGCGCCGAATTTGCGAGCGACCGCGGCATCGTGCGGCGTGTCGGCATTGGTCCTGACGCCGATTTTTCTGGCCTCGTCGGCCCAGCTCATCAAAGTGCCGAAATTGCCGGAAAGTTCCGGATCTTGAGTTGCCAAGCGGCCGTTATAGACCTCGCCGGTCGAGCCGTCCAAGGTGATAAAGTCGCCTGATTTGATGGTTAAGCCGCTATTTTTAACGGTTAAGGTCTTGGTTTGCTCATCAATGATGATATCGGCGCAACTGGCCACGCAGCAAGTGCCCATGCCGCGGGCGACGACCGCCGCATGCGAAGTCATGCCACCGCGGGCGGTTAAAATCCCCTTGGCGGAATGCATACCGTCGATGTCTTCCGGCGAGGTCTCAATTCTGACTAAGACAACGTCTAATCCAGTTTGGGCCTTAGCGTAGGCCTCGGCGGCGGTAAACACCACTTCGCCGACCGCGGCTCCGGGCGAAGCCGGCAAACCGCGGGCAATGACCTCGCCCTGCGTCTTAGCGACCGGGTCCAATTGCTTATGTAATAAATGGTTTAATTGATTGGGATCGACGCGCAAAATCGCCTCGTCTTTGGTCAAAACGCCCTCAGCCACCAATTCGACGGCGATGCGGACAGCGGCAGTCGCGGTTCGTTTGCCGTTTCTGGCTTGCAGAATATACAAGCGGCCTTGCTGAATCGTGAATTCCATATCCTGCATGTCGCGGTAATGCTTCTCGACGCGATTGCAGATGTTGACCAATTCTTTATAGATAGCGAGGTTCTGTTGCTCCAAGGCGGAGACAGCGAGCGGCGTGCGGATGCCGGCCACCACGTCTTCGCCCTGGGCATTCATCAGATATTCGCCATAAAATTTGGCCTCACCGGTGGATGGATTACGAGTAAAGCAAACGCCGGTGCCGGAATCATCGCCCAGATTGCCGAAAACCATGGCTTGGATATTGACGGCGGTGCCGATCAAGCCCTTAATGCCGTTGATTTCGCGATAGCGGATGGCGCGGTAGTTATTCCAAGAATTAAACACGGCATTGATGGCAGCGTACATCTGTTCGATCGGATCCTGGGGAAAATCAATGCCTTTAACTTCCTTGATTTTGGCTTTATATTTAGCGACGATTTCCTGCAAATCCTCAGCCGTCAGATCAGTATCGTACTTGGCGCCTTTGGTATCTTTGACATTTTCTAAAATATGCTCGAAAGCGGAATGCTCGACTTCTAAAACGACACTGCCGAACATTTGCATCAAACGGCGGTAGGAATCCCAAGCGAATCGGGCATTGCCAGTCTTGGCAGCCAAACCTAAAACCGACTGGTCGTTCAAGCCGAGATTCAGGATAGTATCCATCATGCCAGGCATGGACGAAGCGGCGCCGGAACGGACTGAGGCCAGCAAAGGGTCACTCGCATCGCCAAGTTTCTTACCCATTTTTTGCTCCAATTCATCCAGTTTCTGATTGATCTGGTCTTTGACTTCCTGCGTGATGGTCTTGTTGCTTTTGTAATACAAATCGCAAACCTCAGTCGTGATCGTAAAGCCCGGCGGCACATTGATGCCTAACGAGCACATTTCGGCCAAGTTAGCGCCCTTGCCGCCCAAAATTTCTTTCATGTCCTTGTTCCCCTCTTCAAAGGAATAAACGTGTTTTTTTACCTCTGGCATAATTATACGAGTTATTTATTATTTTAATCAAAATCCGGATAATTAACCTAAACTAAAAAAGCAACAGATCGCCTGACGGACCTATTACCTTCCAATAAGTGCCGTTATTTCTCGATTTCTTTTTTCGTCAGCAGTCCGGCTTGCGCGCCGATTCCTCTAACGACCGAGGCAGAATTCTTAATGCCCCAAGTCAGAGCTTCTTTAATGTTTTTATCATAAATCAAAGCCGAAGTCAAGCCGGCACCGAAAGCGTCGCCGACGCCCAAAGTATTGATAACTTTCGAGGAAGCCGCTTTCATATAATAATACTTGCGGCCATCAAAAGCATAAGCGCCATTAACTCCGTCGGTGATAACCGTTAATTTTGGCCCCAAACCTTGCAGATAAGCCAGCAGTCCTTTAATCTCTTTGAGTTTCCTGAATTCCAAGGCCTCGCGACGATTAAGCATTAATAATCTGATCTTCGGCAAGAATTTTTTAACGGCGCTGATGTCCTTTAACTGCTCATTGCCGGGATTCCAAACGATATTTTTGTCCGCCTTAACTAATTTAGCCATGATTTCACACCAACTGTCAGCCGGCAATGAAGTGACATAGCACCAACCAGCCGGCAAATCGGCGGCAAAGTCATTGGCCGACAAATTGCCGTTGGCTCCGCGATGGATGAAGGCGATATGCTCTTTGGCCGGATTATCAATCGTCAAAATAACTGAAAAGCCGGTAGCGGCTTGGCGATTGATCTTAATAAGCCCGGAGTCAACCTTATTATTTTTTAAATTTTTGATTATCAGCCGGCCATTGTCATCATTGCCAACGCGGCAAACTATGGCAGTTTTCAATCCTAAACGCGAGGCCGCGATCGCCGAATTGGACGCTCCGCCGCCGCAAGTGGCGTAAACGCGATCCGCCACGATTTTAGCGCCATACTCGAAGGCTAGCATCCTTTGCTTGGCCGCGCCGCCAACCGATACCAATTCGCCATCTTTGGAATAAAAAGACAGGTCGACAGTAGCGCCGCCGATAGAAATCAGATCGAATTGATTTTTCTTGCTGATCATATGTCAGTATTATAGCTGATTGCGTCCGGCTTGACAAATCGACTGTTTGGGTATAAGATTTGACTGACTTTTGCACTTTGTCATAATCAATCAATTAACCGAAACTGAGAGGAATCGAACATGCTCATCGCCCTCGGTTTAGGCATCCTGGCCGTTTTTATTCTTTTGAGCCGAACCGGATCGGTTTTGGCGACCGCCGCTTTCGTTGCCACCGCCGCCTTCGCTTTGAACGGCCTCGGCTGCAGCATCGCTTGGCTTAGTTGCCTTTTTGATTACATCCGCCGACTGATTGCCGACTGGCGCACTTAACTAAAGAGGCAAATCGCCTCTTTTTTAAATTTTAACCGCGCCTTGGCGCAGAATCTTGATTCTGCCATACTCCAATCTTACCAAGGTCGACGACGCTGATTTCAAGTCGCCGCGGCCGTAATAAAAATCGATTTGATCGCCGAAATAACCTTGGGCTTCGGCTAAATTATCCGCCGGCTTGGCGCTTTCCGGATTGGCGCTGGGCGCCACCAGCGGCCCTGTCTGCTTGATTAAATCCCTGAGCCATTTTTTTACCGGCAATCTGACCGCCAAGGTTTCGGTGCCGCGATGCAAATATTTTAATCTTGCCGGCCGGCAGGGCAGAATCACGCTCACCTGTCCCGGCCAAAATCGTTTTAAAATATCCCTTTCGTCTTCATCCGGTTCAATGCCTAATGACCCAAGGTCGCTGTAAGAACCGATTAAAATAATCAGCGGCTTTTCGGGTTTCCGCCGGCGCGTCGAATAAAGCCGTTCGACGGTTTTTTCATTAAGCGCTTGGCCGACCAGGCCGTAAATCGTATCGGTCGGCATGACGCCGATCCCACCGTTTTTAAGAATCTCAGTTATTTGATTTTTATTTGTCATGGTTTGTCAATTTTAATATCCTCGACTTTTATGCAATCCTCCAGCTTATACTCCCCCACTCGAGTGCGAATCAAGCCGGACATGTAAGCCCCGGTTTTCAATCCGTTGCCGATATCGCGCGCCAGCGACCTAATGTAGACGCCCGGGCCGGTGACGACTCTGATTTTCAAGCCAGGGTATTCATAGCCGAGTAATTCAATCTGCTTGATCAGAACCCGGCGCGGCTTCATTGCCAAAACCCGTCCGGCTCGAGCGGACTTATAAGCCGGCCGGCCACTGATCTTAATCGCGCTGAATTGCGGCGGGACTTGATCGATCTCGCCGATGAATTTTCCGATAATCTTTTTAACACTGTTAATATCCGGAATTTTGAAAAGGATTAATTTGCCGTTCCGAATTATCAATCCGTAATTTGAAATTCGCAATTCATAATTATTTTTCAAAACGCCCTCTTCATCGTCAGTCGCGCTTGTCCGGCCCAATCTGATATCCGCCACATATTCTTTTTCTTTCTCGACAATCAGATTTATTTTTTTGGTATCTTCGCGCCCGACGGCTACGACTAAAACACCCGAAGCTAGAGGGTCGAGCGTGCCGGCATGGCCGACTTTTTTTACTTTCGCAATCCTCCGCACTTGAGCCACAATATCAAACGAGGTTGGACCTTGGGGTTTGTTAATGGCAATTATCATACCGGTTATTCTGACAGATTTTAGCAGAAATTACCAATTTTTAAATAGTTAGCTGTCATATTTTATCTCTTAATTTAGACAAAATAGTTAATCAGTTAGTTGAGGGATTGCAAATTTATTTGACATTTTATCAAATGTATGCTATGCTTTCTTATTGAGCCGAAATGTAAGTAAGCTCAAGATTCAGCACAGTCAACAAGAGGAGAACCGCCGAACAAGAATAAATAATCACACAAAACAACGCCTCGCAAGAATCTCTTGCGAGGCGCTTCTTTTTATCTAATCAGCGGTTGAATTTACAACCCCAAATCCTTATCGCTTAAGTCCGCTTGTTCGAAGCCGGTCGTCTTAATCGCCTCAAGATCGGCATCAAGCGCTTTGATTTCCTGATCCAATTCCTCATCGGCGATGGCCGGAGCCATTTCAGCCGCCGCCGGTGGCTCCGCCTCCATTCCCGATTCGGCCGACGGTTCTTCATCGACCCGTCCCTGATTAGCTGATTCATTAATTGATCGGCTGCCGCAGCCCGACAATAATGCCGCCGAGAGTATTGAGATAAATACTAATGACGCTAATGACAAATATTTTCTACGCATAGGATTTAATTATTTCGATTCTTAATGATTAATCCAAAATCGGCAAGGCCGGAGCAATCGGCGTGACTGTTTCCGGTTCGGCCGTCGCCGCCTGTTCGGGCGTCGTCGTGGCCGGGGCTTTTAAGCCATCTCTGATTCTGATTAATTCGGCCTTAATCGTGCCGCCGATATAAGAGCGGATATCAAGCGCATCTTGATGGACCAATTGCATGGCGACTCTGGCTTCTTTGAGCTTGGCTCGGAATTGGCTTTCCGGCTGGCCGCAAGCGAAGCCCTGTCCGGCTCTTAATTTAACGCTGTAATCGGAATAATCGGCATTGAACTTGGCTATTTTCTGATCCAGAACCGATAAATCGGCTTGGAGCGCCGAAACATCGATGCCGCGAGCGGCCAAGCGATCGGCAACAGCGTTCAAGCGGAATTTCAAATTATTATAAACCGCTAGATGCCTGATTTTAATATTGTCAAAATCCGTGACCTTGACCTGGATTTTTGACTCGATAATCGGACAGCGGTTGATGGCGTTTCTAACCGCCATTCGGATCGCTTCAACTGCGGCCGTATTGGTTATGGCCGGCGTGCCGGAGGCGTTTTTAGAAGCGTCATTGCCGTTTGGCGCGGAGACAGCTGCCACTCCCAACGGCAGAATTAAGATACAGGCAATAATTACCAAAAGGATTTTTTTATTCATACTGTTTATTAATCATTCGGCGCTAGCGCCTTTTATTTCTTTTAACGATTGATAAATTTTATATGTGTAAATCACCGAGAGCGGACCGACCGCCAAGCCGACGAAGACAGACAGCAGATTATACATCAAAGTGAAAAGGTCTTTGGACGATTGAAAATGCAAAGCAAAAGCAATCAGCCAGATCAAGCCGGCATACAGGCCGCCGATAATGACATAAGCGATATAAACCAAGGCGCCGCCGGCCAAAAAACGTCCGAAAACCGCCCACCAATAACCGCGAACCAATTCGCGGCTCCGGCCGAACGATCCTTCGAATTTATGGTTTTCAAATAAAGCGGCGTAGATGGCGAAGCAATAATAAACACCGAAGATAATGCCGGGAATTATAAGCAGGACTAGGCCGATCAGCGCCAATAAGCCGTAAACCAAAGAAATAGCGACGACTGTCCAAAAATACGGGGCGGCTCGGCGATACCAATTGCGCAGATTATCCCAATCAACTGTCTGGGATAAATCCTCTACTAATAAGAACTGGGCGGCATAAGCCCTGACATAAATAATGATAAAAATCACGACTATCGCAAAAGTTAATATTAACGATAAGACGGAAGTTATCAATATTGCCGGCATTGGGCCGGAAAACTTGCCGGTTGCAAAAGAAATCAAGCTACCCAAATAAGACAAAACTAGGGGCAGCAAAAGCAGATAAGCGAATTTTTTCCAATGCTGTCGATAATCCGCCAGGGCGCTTTTAATCAACGGTGCGGTCGAAATTATTTTCGGCTTGGGGTTGACGGTCAGTGATTGTTCCATATTTTTATTTTAGATGGCTGTATTATACCACTTTGAGAAAAAAGACGCAAAAAAATACTACTTCCCCCTAAAACGGCCGGCTAATTTCTTTTTTCTGGCCGAATTGCCGAAACGATGCGCCTCATCGCGAGCCCGCAGAAAAATCAATTTGGCGTTTTCCGCCAAGGTCTTGAAATCACGGCCAGTTCCGGCCGGATAGACCAGTTTGTCGCCGGCCAGCTTGGATAAGCCGACTAGCGGCTTGGCCAGCCGCCGCTCAGCGAACACTTTTTTCAAAAAATCAATTTGCGGTCGGCCGCCGTCAATCACAAAAACATCCGGCAGCGGCCACTCCCGATGATTCAATCGCCTCTCGATCACTTCCTCCAGCGCCCGCAGATCGTCGCCGGCCGGGGTGTGGATATTGAACAAGCGATAAGCCGATCTATCCGGCTCGCCACTAGCGAACACAGCCATCGCGCCGACCGCTTCCTGGCCGGCAAAATGTGAGATGTCATAGGCCTCGATCCGGCCGACATTGCCGGTTGCAACCAATTCATCCCGAGTAATCAAAGAGGCGTCGCGAATATGCTTCAAACCGGCGGCGGCCTCCGGCTTGGTTTTTTCCAAGGTCTTGATCAGCTGCTTTTTTTTACCCTCGAAAATCTTAATGATATTGGCGATATTGCGCCGATATTCGACGGGCGCAATCAAACCGAGGCAAGCGCCGGGGCAAAGGCCGATTTGATAATCAAAACACGGCGTTCCGGCGAATGGTTTGCAAGTCGAATACGGGAATATCCGTCTAATCACCCTTAAAGTGTTTTTTAAAAGCGTCGCATTCTGAAACGGGCCGAAAATCTTAGCCGAGCCCCGGGGGAATCGGCTCAATTCCCGGCCGCGAACAATCACCGGCCGAGGATAATCACCTTGGGCGAAGACCACGTAATTGAAAGAGCGATCATCTTTATCCTTGATATTATATTTGGGCCAATGTTTTTTAATCAGATTGGCCTCCAAAATGATCGCTTCCAAAACCGTCTCGGTATTAATCGTTTTTAATTTAACGGCCGAATCAACCATTTCCGCCAAGCGCAGTTCGAGTTGTTTCTGGAAATATTGCAAAACTCGGCGGCGCAAAGACGTGGCGCGGCCGATGTAGAGAATCTCCCCTTTAGCGCCGATAAATTCATAAACGCCTGGGGTTAACGGCAATTTTTTGGCTTTGGCTGATAAATCCATGGTTGGATTTTAGCATTATTAACTTAGTAAATCCAGTTTATTGCCGCCTCGAATTGACAAATATTGGAAAATCAGCTAGAATATCCTTAGATTATTTAATCAGCTGATTATTGCAGGAATCGGCTGTGGATAATGAACAAATAATTCTTAATTCATTTAATCTTCAATAGCCGCCTTTCATTGGATTACCATTGGAAATTGGAAATTGAAAATTGGAAATTGAAAAATATATGGCCCATAAGAAAGCAGGCGGCAGTACCAGATTAGGCCGCGATTCCAACGCACAGCGCTTAGGCATCAAATTATACGGCGGCGAAACAGCCAAAACCGGCGCCATTGTCGTGCGTCAGCGCGGCACGCGTTATCGAGCCGGCGTCGGCGCCAAACGCTCTAATGACGACTCGATTTTTGCCATTAAAACCGGAAAAGTCAAATTCAACAAGAAAAAAGTCAAAAAATTCACCGGCAAATTGGAATACGCTCAAATCGTCAGCATTCAATAATTACGCCGCAACTTAATTTAAAACCCCCGACCGTTACGGTCGGGGGTTTTATAAAAAAATGCTGCCCGAGCAAGGGCAGCATTTGAAGAATGAACGGCTATTTTTCCCTGCAGTCGTAGGGCTTGCAAACCTTGCGTTTAAGTGTTTCAAATCTCAAGCGGATCGTTTGCTGCTTCTTGGGCAAGGTTTCCAAACTGATTTCAGCCGGCAACGGCTCGACTAACGGCGCCAACGAATCCTTCTTGGCCTGAATGCGTTTGAGTTCTCGCCTGGGAGTTTTGTCAATAGCCAAAAAAGCCAAGATTTCTAACAAAACTCAATCCCCGCCTTGATCAAGCCCAGAAACAGCGGGTGCGGCCTCAACGGCCGGGACTTGAATTCCGGATGGAATTGCACGCCGACAAAAAACGGGTGGGCGCTTTTGGGTAGTTCGATAATCTCGATCAATTCGCCGTCAGGGCTGCTGCCGGAAAACACTAAGCCGTTCTCCTCCATTTTTTGCTTGTAAGCCAGATTGAATTCATAACGATGGCGATGGCGCTCGGAAATTTCCGCCGCTTGGTACAAATCTCGCGCCAAACTCCCCTCTTTTAGAACGCAGGGATAGGCGCCCAAACGCATCGTGTTGCCGTATTGCTTGTTGGCTAATTTTTCGGCTTGTTCGGGAATGATATGGATCACCGGATTCATGGTATGCGGATTGATTTCCGTCGTGTGGGCGTCAACTAGGCCGCAAACATGCCTGGCGAATTCAATCGTCGCCAACTGCATGCCGTAGCATAAGCCCAAGTAAGGGATTTTATTTTCTCTGGCAAAACGGATGGCGGCGATTTTGCCTTCGATCCCGCGGCTGCCGAATCCCCCCGGCACCACCAAGCAATTATAATTTTTTAATTCATTCAAGCGCTCTGGTTCTTTCTCGTATAAATCAGAGTTGATCCACTCGATCATCGGCTGGCGGTTATTATGCCAAGCGGCGAATTTCAAGCTCTCAATGACGGAGATGTAAGCATCGGACAAAATAAAATCGCCGGATTCGAAATATTTGCCGACAATGCCGATCTTAACTTTTTCTTTGGCGTTGTTGATCTTATCGATAAAAGCCCGCCACTCGATCAAGTCCTGTTGGCGCGCTTCCAGACCCAGCACTTTTAAGATCTTATTGCCCAAATCCTCTTTTTCAAAATTAACCGGTATGTCATAGATACTGTCGACATCAGGCGCTGAGACGACATTTTCCGGCTGGATATTGCAAAATAACGCCAATTTTTCTCGGCGTGGTGCATCGACTGGATGGCTGGAACGACACAAAAGAAAATCCGGCTGGATGCCGACCTCGTTGATGGCGTGCACCGCCATTTGGGTCGGCTTGGTTTTCATTTCGCCGATTTTCGACGGTACCGGCAGATAGCTCACCATGACAAACGCCACCTCCCCCGGCTTTTTGAATTTAAGCAGCCGAGCCGCTTCCAGATACAAGACATTCTGGAATTCGCCGACTGTTCCGCCGATTTCAATGATTGCGATTTCCGCTCCGGCTTTTTCCAGCGCCCGATCAATACGGTCAATAACCTCATACGGAATGTGCGGCACCGCCTCCACGCATTTTCCGCCGTATTCCAGATTCCGTTCGCGATTAATGACCGCCTGATAGACCCGGCCGGAAGTCAGGTAATTGTCGCGAAAGATATTCTGGTCCAAAAATCGCTCGTAATTGCCGATATCCTGATCGGTCTCGTCGCCGTCTTCGGTGACGAACACTTCGCCATGTTCAACCGGATTCATCGTGCCGGCATCGACATTAAGATAGGGATCGATTTTCAGCGCCGTCACTTTGAATCCTTTAGATGATAGGATTTTGCCGATCGAAGCCGCAGCAACGCCTTTACCGACGCCCGACATCACTCCGCCCATGACGAAAATGTACTTGGACATAATTTATATTCTAATTAATAATCAGGTACGTAGCAATGTACGTAGCACCCCAGTCATTCGACGGGGCAAGTGCTACGTAGCAAATAAAAAAAGAGGCAATGAGCCCCTAATTGAATTGGCTGATAAGAAAAAATTAATCATACGCGGACTAAAATGATTATGGCGGAATGAATTCCGCCGCCGAAGTCAACGGCGGCTTCGTAATCGCCGGCCTCTTTAATATGATCTTTGAAGATCACTCTGGCATTTTTGATATTGAATCCCAAACGCGCCAATTCCCGCTTGACTTCTGTTTCGCCGATGGCGGCATACAGCTTGCCGGCCGGGTTGGCTTTGGCTTTGATTTCCACCTTTCGCCCATGAATTTTTCCGGCCAGCAGGCGCGATTGATCGGCGGCGGTTTCTTTGGTTTTGATTTTCTGATCCAGCGCTTTACGACTCTTGACTAAATTATCCGCCGTCGCCAAAACCGCCAATTTTTGCGGCAACAGAAAATTCATCGCATAACCCTCGGCCACCTCTTTGGTGTCGCCGCGTTTGGCCGATCCCTTGACGTCTTGCATGAATAAAACCTTCATATTGAGATCAATATTATAAATAATAAACTGCCTATGATCTTTTTGAATTATGAATTATGAATACTGAATTATGGTTTAAATTCCCATGATTCATAATTCATCTACTTCAGCAGTTCGATTGCCTTATCTAATTGCGGATCAAGATCCTTATTATAATCTTCTTCGGTCAAATCAACTTTGACATCCGGTTCAATCCCCTGCTCGTCGATATTGATGCCGCTGGGCGTGAACCATTTGGCAATCGTCAGTTTTATTTCCGAACCGTCGGCCAAATCAGTCAAGGCCTGGACCGAGCCTTTGCCGAAGGTCTTAAGGCCGATAATTTTGGCCAAACCCCAATCCTTAAGCGCGCCGGCCACTATTTCCGAAGCGGAAGCGCTGCCGCCGTCAACTAAGACGATCGTCTGATAATCGGCCAAGCGCGGCGTCTTGCCGGCAATATGGGGCGTTTCAGCCCCATCGCGATTTTTTTCCGAAACGACAGGACGGTCGCCCGACCATTCGCCGGCCACCTGGACTGCCGACTCCAAATAACCGCCGGGATTGCCGCGCAAATCAAGAATAATCCCCTTAACCTGCGGCTTGGAAACAATGTCGCTGATGGCACTATCGAACAACGGCATCGTATCGTCATTGAACTGCCGGACTTTTAAACGGGCAATTCGTCCCTGATCCAAATATTCAAGATTTAAGCTTTTGACATTGATTGGCGCGCGAGTAATTTTAAAATCCCTAACTTCCGTAAACCCCTCGCGATAAATGGCCAGTGTAACTTCAGTGCCGGCCTGGCCCCGGATCAAATTGACAGCCTCGCTCGAATTCATGCCATCGGTCGAAGTGCCGTTAATCTTGACAATCCAATCCTTCGGCTTCAAGCCGGCACGCATGGCCGGAGAATCGTCAAGCGGCGAAACGACTATGAGAATATTGTTCTTAACCGCGATTTCAGCGCCAATACCCTCGAAATTGCCGCTCAAATCAGCTTGGAACTCAGTGGCATCCGTCGGGGTCAGAAAAACTGAATAAGGATCGCCCAACGAGGCCACCATCCCCTGCAACGAACCGTAAAATAATTGGGTATCCGGAATGTCCCGATTGAAGGCCTTGGCTTTGATGGCCTTCCAGGTGTCCCAATATAAATTAAAATCAACGTCATTTTTGAGATATTTAGGCAAGCCGGCTGTTAAGGCCGCATTAACGATTTTTCCCGATCCGGCAGCCGCTGACATAACCGGCAAATCGGACTGAGTTTCAGATTGGGAAGACAATTGGACATCAGAACCCTTGATGATAATCTTATCTGCCGATTGAAACCGGCCGCCGGCTAAAACGCCGCCCCCGAAACCCATGGCGATGACGATTAAAACCAGCCATAAGGCCACCGGCTTTTTCAGCCAGGCAAATCTGAATTTATTGAGAACTTTAGCTTCGAGTGATTGATTTTCTTCCATAATGAAATTGATTTTCTTCATTATAACAAATGAGGCGTCAGCTGGCAAACCGGCTAATAATCAACGGCAATTGACTCTTTGACCAACAAAAAAAGCCGTCCCCGATAGCCGAGGACGGACAAAAAAAAGACATTAGGATCAACCGGCATAACTTCTGGTAGAACTGCCGGCACTGCCCCAGGCCATAGGGGAATGATGCTTTGCGGCCGCGCTGGCTCGCTGCGTCGCCGCTGACGGTTCTTGGGCCTTGCGAAGCGATTCTTCCGCATCGTAACGGATCTTATCCGTAAAACGCTTGACGGCCGTTTCCATCGAAACGTGGAAAAAATCAGCCCAAGCTTGAATTGCCGCTGTTGTCTCTTGGTCAAGTTCAACTTGAATTGCATTTGTTTTGGGATCAATCTCGATTTTCATTTCACTCTCCCTTCCCTATTGTTGGTAATTGAATATCCGGTTATTTACCCAGGCCTCAATCGCTTTCAACAGATGAGGCAAAGACGCCGACGAATTGATGACTCCGGCATCCCAAGCGATTTGGGCGCCGCCGGAACTGACACGACCGCCCGGCAACAGTTTTGCGCCGCCATTGCCTCCGAATCTGGAGTGAAGGAATTCACTCAACGGCGAGGTGCTGTCGGCGCTGCGCGCGCTGATGTACAGTATTTTGCCGTCAAGCCAGCCCCAGACAATGGCCAGAGTAATGTCGGAACGGCGGATCTGCTCATCGGCGATCTGGGCGATATGCGCCTGATTGGCGCTCGAAATCAAACCGACCGAGGTGACCACGATCGAACCCTGCTCGACGCGATTATTCAAGGCGGCTCGCAGGGCTTCGACGAAAGCGGGAGAAACGGGATAATTGACAAACGTCTGCAGCCGATCGCCATCGCAATAATTGATGATTTTGCCGTAAGCGGCAACATCCGCCTGGTCGGCATAAACCAATTGGCTAGTATCGCCATAAATGCCAAGGGCCAAAAGTATCG